>Ga0335082_10000592_pt1 | contig 37867 bp, 46 predicted proteins | sample Lox_Sample_41_FD_206718 | JGI IMG/M metagenome (GOLD analysis project Ga0335082, IMG submission 206718) | Soil microbial communities from Loxahatchee National Wildlife Refuge, Florida, United States - Lox_Sample_4.1 | ecosystem: Environmental > Terrestrial > Soil > Wetlands | place: USA...
CACGCTTCACCAGTAACTTTGATGGGCACAGCATCAGTAGCGACTTCAGCTTCAATAGCCAATACTTCTAATACTTCTAATACTGCTACTTCGGCGTCTATCGCAACAACTGCTACAAACGTCAACGGTGGCAGTGCTATTATTACTTCACTGTTTAATACCGGCAATGCTTTGATGGGTGCTTCGGAACAGTTAGGTCTTGGAGATGCCCCACACGCAAGAGACAACATTTCGGTAAATAATATCAGCAGTATGATACTTGGAGTCAACCTTGACTTTAGTTCATCAACAGACACAACACAAAGAAATGTATTGGAATGTCCAACAACTACGGGTACTCTTGGAGGCACAGGCATAGCTATTGCTGGGTTTGCTACTTTCAACAATGTAAGCAATAATGATATTGCTTTCTTTGCTACCACGTCAGCTAGAACCGCTGGTGACAAATATACCAATGACCCAAGAATGATAATAAAGGCGAATGGCAATGTGGGTATTGGGGTTACTTCGCCTACACATACACTCCAAGTCAATGGAGATGTTCAGGCTAATAACTTTGTTGGTAGTTTGTCGGGTAACTCTGACACGGCTGATAGTGCTTTGACGGCAACAAGCAGTTCATATGCTTCAACCGCTTCTATTGCTGCCAGCGCAACCACCGCTAATACAGCTAATACTGCTTCGTTTAACTTGTCTTCCAGTCACGCATTAAATGCTAATACAACTGTAAGTTCTAGTTACGCTACTAATGCTGATATAGCTATAACCGCCAATGTTGCCACTAGTTCAACTTATTTACATCTTGATAATAGCACTTCTAACCAAGATTTTTATATCGCCTATACAGCTGACCAACTACCGGGTAACTCATCATTTCACACTGATGGCGGGACTATACTGAAATACAATCCAAACAAAGGTAAGTTAAGCGTTACATCAGTATCAGCTACAAGTTTAACCGGCTCATTATCAGGCAGTTCAATATCAGCCAGTTATGCTTCAGTAGCAACGTCGGCGTCATTTGCTACCACTACAGCAACGACTTCGGCTTCATTCGCTACAACGGCGGTATCATCATCTTATGCTTTAACTGCTTCATTTTCGGTAAATGGTGCCGGAAGTAATCCAGTAGCATCAAAACTTAAAGCCAGTAGCACAGCCATCTCTGGCGCCGTAGTGCCAAATACAATTACATTTACATCTCCAATGTCATCAGCGAACTATGTTGTTACATTTGGTTATGTTTCAGGCAGCGGAAACTTATATATTACTGGTCAGACCGTGAATGGTTTTTCAGTTGGTGGAGGCAACTTCGCTGGTTATTACACTTGGATGGCATTAGTGACGGGAGAGTACTAAAATAAAATTATGGCAACTATAATATACCCAACAGACGCAACAATCTATGCTAGGTTGATAGGCGACGGAACATTGACAGAACAGTTTATCGGCATAACGCCAGATACAATATTTTTGATATCAGGCAGTGCTTTAGCGACTTCAAGTTTATCAACTTCTGCCTCGTACTCGACCTATGCGGTGACAGCTAGCTTATTGTTAGGTTCAGTTCAGTCGGCTTCATTTGCTACTTTAGCTCTTACTTCAACAAGTGCTTCGTTTGCTACCACCGCATCAAATGTTGTAACAGCTAGTAATGCTTTAACAGCAACATCGGCAAGTTATGCTTCAACAGTAACATCAGCTTCATTTGCTTCCACAGCCATATCGGCAAGTTATGCTTCAACAGTAACATCAGCTTCATTCGCATCAACTATAGCCCAAGATAACTCTGTCAATAGTGTAACCGCATCATATATTTCTGGCACTATGGCTGTTTATGTTCCGACACCAACCGCAGCCAATCAAGCAGCTTCAAAGCAATATGTGGATAACATCAACCCACAATCATTAGATTTATATTTTCGTGCTTCTGGGTCAGATGTTCCACAATATGACCAAATGTTGACTTTGGCTACGCCATTAAATGGACTAACCAGCGATGTAGTAATGAATAACGTGTCAGCAAGTCAATATTTCGCTAATTTCATTTCACCACAACTTAATATAACAAACATAGCACAAGGCACATTCAATGTTCATTTCCATTGTTATCGTGTGGGTGGCGCTTCTGCTAATAGTATCCAACCTGAACTCTATATACGAAGCGCAAGTAATGAAGCTATCCAGCTTGGTTCTACACAAGCAGTAACGATCACCACAACTACAACCGACTCATTCACTGTGCCTATCATAACCACTTCAAGCATTGTAACTAATCTTACTGATAGGCTTGTGTGTAAGTTCAAGTGTATCAATGGGACTTCAACGCCTAATATTCACTTGATAGTTGATGCTGGAACTGCGGCTGGCGTCAATGTCCCAGTGCCTAGCACCGCTTTCGTTTTACGTGGTGGCGATACAATGACCGGCAACTTGACGGTGCCACAAGTTATTGGGACAGCTTCATACGCCAACTATGCCCCCAACATTGACTCCGTTTCTACCATTACATTTAACACAACGATGAGTGCTAATGCTAGTTCGGCAGACCATTTTGTTATTACAGCAACCGGCAGTTTCTTGCTTAATACTGCGTCAAATGCTACTAACGGACAAAAGAGCATATATGAGTTTATCCAAGACACTTCGGGTAGTAGAACTATGACACTTGGCACAGGCTGGAATACTGGCTCAACGTTGACTAATGTTCAACTAAATCAAACGGCAAGTAAGCGTGACTTTATGACCAGTTACTATAACTCAACTAGCAATGCCCATTATGTGTTGGGTTTTGTGACTGGTTATTAAAAATAAGAAAGTAATGTATGGCTCAAGGCAACATTAATAAGATAGTAATAAATAATACTGGCTGGCAGGCTGAAATATACTTTGAGAGTATGAGCTTGACTAGTGGTTCTGCTACTAATAGCAAGCTAAATACTGGCTTTCCCCAAAATCAGGGATTAACCACGTCGGGCAATGCCTATAAGACCAATGATACATTATATACGTCGTCGGTGCCTATATTCACCATCAGCACCACAAGACAAGCATTTGATGATAATGGTAACGCTACAACCGCTGTTACTAATGTCTATGGCACAAAAGTATTAAGGTTGCCATACCCAAGCCAGTCATATGCTGACCAAACTATAAGCGGCAGTGGTGTTATGGTTAGGTGTTGTTTGTCTGACTATATCTTTGCTGGTGATACAAATGTAACCGCAAGTATTGGTGCTGGTTTATTCATATCAGCAAGTGTTTCTTCGAGTGCTACATCTAGCTTTGTTTGTGTAAATAGTTCTACCACCACTCCGCCAAGAGTCATAGGCAACTGGACTATGCCGGGTTGGGAAAGAGTAACTGGCAGTTTCAAGCTACAAGCAACATCATTTCATAAGTCGGCTCAACAAGGCAGACCTGTAAGAGCGGTTAGGTTCAATATACAAGATGCTCACGGCCATTCAGCTTCGGTTATTACTAATACGCCTATCATTGACTCAACGCAACCTGATGCCATACCTATTATTGAATATGTAGCAACTGTAAACCCGTCTGGTTTCACTGCCCTTGATATGCTTACTTGTAGCTTTCAAGCTTATCCGTGGCACGGTCATACAGGTTCTATTCTTGATACTAATGATGGTTTTTATAGGCTGCCAACGCCGTTCTACGCTAACAAGTATTATCTATACGACCCAAATAACAACTATGGCCAGACAATAGCCGTGGTTGACCCTGTTAATGGCAACGATGGGACTGGATTATCTTATGATAGTGCCAGCTTCTCAACGTCATCTTACAACGCATTCACAAGTATCGCTATAGCAATGAGCAGTTCAAGGGCGTATAACAATGCTCATCATAGTAGAAACGAACCCGGCAATAATATCATTTATTTACAAACTGGTTCGCACCCGTGGATGGGTGGAGCCTATACATTACAGACTGCGCCCTCTGTATATACTACCATTACTCGGTTCCCCGGCACTTCAAGAGACAACGTGGTGCTTAACTCACAAAGCAGTTCAACGGGTGGCCATCAGTGTAAGTTCAAGTTTGATGGCGTAAAGATAGCTATTAACGGCACAACAATAAATAGCGATAGTGCCAGCTACTTCTATGTTCATAACTGCGAATGGTCTGCTTCATCTGGAACACCACAAGCACTCGGTTATGTGTATGTCGTTCAGTCACGCATCAAAGGCGTAGGCACACAAGGTTTACAGGGTTCATCTAACGTCAATAACCCATTCGCTATTATTCGTGGCAATAACCTATGTGGGTTGGTTGGCAATGCTGATGGACATAACTTCATCGGTAATGCTTGGACTGGTTCAACTACTATCACCAAAGGCATCAACGTTGAAGGCAAAGATGGTGGTGTAACGTATGGGCAATGGGTGGTTGCGTATAATAAAATATTGAATACACAAATACTTGGCGGCGGTATGTTGACTGATGCCTCTGCTAAGAACTTAACTGGTTCAGCGATGGTCCAGAACATCATTGAAGGCACCAATACACCGACAAATGCTAATGCTTATGCTATTACAGAAATAGGCAGTTCTCTTGTTGAGTCAACCACCGGCAGTTATTACAACTCAATATACTGGCACAATACAGTTGTTGGTGCTAAAGTGAACCGTCTATACAATGATACTGGCTCATTACCAAGAATACGGTTCTTATGCACTGATATAAACAACGTTGAAGACAATGAAAACATCAAGACAGATACGTTTGATGGCGGTGCTGGCGATGGACCTGATGGCGGTCGTATTGGCAACTGGTCAGTATTAGACGGTGTTGCTAATGTAGGTAATATCTTTGCTGAAACCGCTGGTATTGGTGCTTATGGTAACTTTGTAAGAGAGTTTATTGGACTGAATAGTTATCAAGGCAATAGTTCATCTCTATCGCTGATAGGTTTTGTAAGAAGAGGCACTTGCGACGGTGTTACCAACCAAACTGGCTCTGGCAATGGTGACTACCACCCAACTAGCAGTGCTTCACCATTGGTTCAGAACGGAAATATACCTTGGATACTGCCTTATGACTTAGATGGAAACCCAAGAACCAGCACCCAAAATGCTATTGGAGCATACACTTTCACAAGCTCACAAGCACCTGTAATAACCACAAATACTTATTTATTTGGAGCTATGTTTTTCGGTGCCTAAGAAAAGGTTTTAATAACATTATGACCCAACAAAACAACATGACAACCGATGCCAAGATTGACAAACTATGTGAAGCCATTGATGACCTAAAACTTGATGTTGCTATTATCAAGTCAAAGATACCTGATAAGCCATTTCAATGCCCCATCCATGAACTCAATATCAATAACTTAAACACAAGAGCCAACATGATGGAGAAAGACATTAGTGAGCTAAAGAAAGCATACTATAAGATGACGGGTATATTGATAGCGATATCAATAGTCATACAAGTATTTGGTTCAACAATAGCACACGCAATATTTCCGGAGAAGAAGAAAGAAAACCTTGGTTTCGTTGTTACGGGTCAGACAACTAATACAGTTTCACTTTTGATAAAATAACAATCTATATTTATTATATACATAATGGGGAGAAGGAGGTTATTATGACTAAAATAGAAAATATTCTAAAAGCACTTGCTTTCATAGTTCAACATTGCTCAAATCCACCTATACTGATAAAAGGCAATAAACTCTATTGTGATTACTCTGTAGATTATGGAGAGTCGGATGTAGAAATATTGGGGTCGTTAGGGTTTTATGCAAATCAGCATGGGCCACATTCTGATATGTTTTGTTGTGATGTAAATGCGATGTAAAAATTGAACCAATATTCCTACCTTAAGGATATCGTTCCTTGAAATATGAAAAACTATATATATACCATATGCCAATCATAAATGCTGTAAGAGATGCCTATTCTAAATGGTTTGGTCAGCGAATGACACCATCAGGGAATGTATTACAAAGGACGGTGGCTTCAACCACAACGCCTTTGCCAACGCCACCCATTCTTGACCAAGTTGAGGTCCAATTTAAAGAGCCATATGGTTCTATTCCAACTCATAAATTAGGAAGAGCAAGCGGTTGGTCACAACTTCAAAACCTTTCGACAACCCTTGATATTGCCAAGGTTCAGGCAGCTTTCAGAGCAGCTGAACGTGGTGATACTATACAACTCTTTGGTTTCTATAGGGATATGTTCTTGGGAACAGGCCCAGTCGCTCAAGAGTTAAGCAAAAGAAAACTGGCTGTGTTAAGCGAACCACACACCATTCTTCCAGCATCCAAAGATGAAAAAGATATTAGAGCTGCTAAAGTCATTGAAGATATGATTAATAATACCGTTGAATGGAACGATCATCTTGTTCATTTAATGAATGCTGTATTATACCCTGTTGCGGTTGCTGAAAAAATATTCAGGCCACACGACCCTGAAAGAGATGGACCAAACCCATTTAACATAAGATATAGGCTTGATAAGCTTTCGCCTGTTGACTATAACCTTTTGTGCTATAGATTAGCATATTTGCCTTCAGGTCCAATAAATCCTAGCAATCAACCAGTTTCACCGGCGCCACCACTCATTCAATCAATGACTGGTAGAGCATTGGATACTGTGTATGACCCTGACTCTTATGAGCCAGACCTTAGATTTTGGTCAGTGTTTAGCAATGGTTTGATTAACTTCAGCTGGTCAAACATTTATGCTCCTGACCCAGAACGTCACATGATATATCGCTGTAACTTGTTGACTGGCATAGCAAGAGATAACTTCGGCGGATTGGGGCGTTCTGTCCTTATGTGGGCGATATTGGCACAACAAGGAAGAGAGTTTTTCCTTCGTTGTATGGATAGGTTTGGTATACCGTTCGTGGTTGCTAAAGTCGATACTGCTCAAACAGATACAGTTCAGTTTCTTGAGAACGCATTCCAGCTTTCACAAAAGCTTGGTGCCCTTATGATTAACAAAGATGCTGAGATTGAAATAAAAGAAATCGCAATGGCTGGGGCAGCCGAAGGCCACATGCTTTTCAACCAATTCTGCATGGACCAAATCAGTTTGTTGATCTGTGGTCAGACCCTATCCAGTCATGCCAAAGGCACTGGTATGGGTTCTGGCGTTGCCAAGCTACAATCCTTGGTAAGACAAGACCTTATCAGATACGACCAACTGATGCTTGGTGGCGTTCTTAGAAATCAATTATTCAAGCAATATCTCAGAATCAATGGTATTGAAGGAAATGCTCCAAACATTGTGTGGGGTGGTAATGCTCCTGAAGATCAGAAGTTATTGGCAGATACTATTGCTCAGCTTTCTGTTGGTGGTATTACTCCATCTGACAAAGCTCTTGAAGACCTTGGTTTGAGATTAGGATTTGAGATTGAGAAACTTGCTGAAGCAGCTACACCAAACCCAAACGTCAAAGGCCTTGAGAAATCTGGTTTGAGACACGGTTTAGACCCAGAGTTAAACAAACAACCAAATGAAAAAGAAGGGAACAAAGAAGATGGCAAAGAACCTGACGGCGACGAAAAACAGTGAAGGCGACGAAGAGTTGACCAAATGGGCGGAAACACGGGCTAAATTATCAAAAACAAGAGTTGTTCTTGACCCAGACCCGCCAGCAACAGCTGCTGAGGAATTGGCGAAACACTCAAAATGTGTATTGGTTTCATCATATCCATCAGGCAGTTTACCGAACCAAACTCCTCATAGTTAAATGGAAGAAGTTGAATTATCTCTAAGAATAACTCTCCTTGAAGATACTCTCTCAAAAGAGCTGAAGGGGATTATGAAGGCTTTCGGCACCGAAGGCAGAGATAAAACATTAAGTGCCGTTGGCTCGCGCTTTCTGGAAATGGGTCAATCAACCTTTGGTGCCGGAAGAAGCTGGTGGCGTGGCAACAAATGGGAACCATATTCTAAAGGATATGCCAAATATGTTGGCTCATCTACACCAACTCTATTGAGAACAGGTAGATTAAGAAACTCACTTAAAATGTCGCCTCCAAGAGGCGGAACCGTAACCATTTACAGCAATCTGAAATATGCTGGTGAACAGTTTATTGGAAATAAAAAAACAGGCAGACCCGGCCGTTATTACTTCCCAGTCGAATCCAAAGGAGCTGCCTTATGGAGATTGAACTATAAAGCTGAAAAGGTTTTGGTTGAGCTGATGGGCAGAACTTTTATGAAGCTTTCAAGGGGTGCCTTATCATTGCCAAACGTTCCTACAACTGCTGGAACTTATTCTATTGGTAATCCTTTAAGGGGAGAATAATCCACTTCATATCTATACAAGCATTTGACGCATATAGATTTATAAGAATCCCAGCACAAAGGAACTGTAATAATCCTCTCAGATGAGCATTTAGGACATTTTGATAAAATCTTCACCAAGGTAAGAATAACATTCTCACCACGACTGCCTATATACGATTTATAGGGCTTGTTGAGTTCCAACATCTTACGGGGAGTTATAGCTTCTCTTTCCAATCTTTTTCGCTCGACAATCCTCTCAGCAGAACATCTCTTACAGGGAGAACCCTTTCTATGGAGGAATAGGACAGGAGAAAGCTTTTCTGAATAGACAAGGGTTTCATTACAGATTGAACATCTCCTGCACCAATGACCATTGGCGTTGCGCCAGACGATGCCTGTTGCGACTTCTGGATTATCATTGGGATTTCTATTACGACTCATAAAGCGATAATATATAGGGTGCCACGCAAGAGAAAGGAGTTATGTGGCAGACAATCAACATAACTCCTTGGTGTAATGAACATAAAGACCCAGAATGGGTTATTTAATACTGATATAGTTGATACAATAGGATATGTTCATTAAAATGTCAAGCCCTAAAAACGCTTTTTGGTAGGTTATTTAATCCGTTTTCGATAGAACGATAAACCTTATGGTCACACTCAGCAATCTCATAATATTCGTCATCATGTTCAATCTCAGCGATAAACCGATACTGAAATCCTATTTGTTTGTGTGGTTTAGCATTATTCAGTATCTCATCAAGGATATCTCTTTCGGTTTCCTCATCAATATTGGTTGAGGCGACCGCCACGACCATCTTGGTTGGAAGCCTGATGTTTTTGTTGTCGGTCATCCACTTAATGGCTTTTATTTCGTATTGTTTAAGTTTCATTGTTAATCAAGTGATTTCACATTCCCAATCGTGCCCATCGTGGCAGGTAACTATATTTTTGTTATTCACGCTCAGTTTGTCTTGTTGGTTATCGTAGAAGCCTTCTGTATTGCCTGAATATTCACACAATCCTCCGTCATTTGGGCAATCATCAAACTCTGCCACTGCTTCGCTTATGACGACAACGCCGATTGCTGGCATTCCACATTTAGGACAATTTGGTATTTTTAATTTCATATAACATCATGATACGTCAAAATTTCTCTTTGTCAAGCATCGCAAAACAAAGAGCATCAGGACCATACTAATAATCCTAATGCTCTTTGAAGGCGATTTGATGAACAAATACAAGACCACGCCTTTTTGTTTATTATCAGACCTAACACACGCCAGAAGCACTCTCCATTGCGGAGCAGCGTGAGATTCATACAAATGAAATACATAAGAGAGTAGTATTTCAACTCATATATAGTTTCAATCGCCCCCAAAATACATGATAAGATCTTCAACCGAATATTTTTTCTTTGAGGGTATATTATTGTTATAGAACTTCTCTCTACCACCCGAACGCCACGATTTTCTTGCTTCTTTGCCTTTTATGCCTGTAAGATGAATATTGTTGTACCACCAAGTCCAACATTTCATTAAAGATTCTTCACTCTTAAATCCATGAAGTTGAGATCCCTCAAATGCTGGAACTCCCACTACAAAATACCTATTGACTTCAATAAGTTTTTTCTTCTTAGTGGTTGTTATTAAACGTCTTTCAATAGTTGGATGTGGGGTAATTTCCATAAAATCACGGTCCTATGTTAAATACATATTTTATTATAGGCAACTTCTTATAGTTTTTGCGGTCATCCTCTTATGTCCTTTTTATAAGCTTCTAAGTTTTGCTAAGTTTAACAATAACTGAGTTGTTTGGAGGGACAATATGTCTAAGGTTGACAACTAAATAAAAAGAAAGAATAAACTTTCTTATTTACTGGCTAACTTGCTCTTGGCTTCCACGGCATCACTCAATCCTTTGGCTTACCGTATCTAACAAGTTAATCCTACATTGAACCGAACTACCATAATCCAAGTTTTATATTTTATCCTCTTATGTCCTTTGAGTTGTCTCATCGGTCATAATCCAGCATCGCCGACCTATAAACTACTGCTGGGTGGTTTGGTGTATCACGCTCTGCTAATGATACCGACTCATTAGGTATTAGCTGTGCCAAACCACAAGTCATACGGTCTTGACAATCACTACATAGGTCTAATAAATATCTTTTCAATGCTTAATATGTACAACACAGTTTTTCAAAAACACAAGTTATTTTATGTTTTGATTAAATATATTTCTTTTTAATCATCTTTGATATTCCTATTCATATTTAATATCGTATGAAGTATGATAATATAACAGACCAATATATCGTTCGATGCCGTGCCTGTAAGGAGATAGTAAGATACAGAACTCTTCAAGCGGCTCAGAAAAATACACCTTTTTGTCTTCCTTGCCGACATGGCAAGGTCTATAAAAGAATAGGTAAGAAATGGTTAATCCCTTGTCCTCATTGCGGTGGCGATAACTTCCAGAGAACTAAAGCAGGAATGTATAGTGCTTTGAAGAATAAAAGCTGGTGTAAGAAATGTAATAGAGAAAAAATGATTAAACGTTTAACCAAATGGACATATGAAAAACTCAGAGAGATAAATGTTATACCACAAACAAATGGTAAATGGCAATATACTTGCCCAAACGGACATACAATGGAATATACAGCTAAAGAAACTTGTATTAAATATCATCGGAATAATATATGTTCAATGTGTAAATGGGAAAATAAAAAACGACATGTTGAACCTTTACTTGATGAGATCTGGAAGCCAATAAATGGATTTGAGAACTATCAAATAAGTAATAAAGGACGTGTTATGAATGAGAAAGGTTCGATACTCAACCATCAGAAAGTAAGCCAAAAAAGATATGATGCGGTATTCCTATACAGAGGAAGAAGATCACATGTAAAGTATATCCATCGTCTTGTAGCAGAAGCATTTGTTCCGAATCCAAATAAATTACCTGAAACCGACCATAAAGATTTTGACATACACAACAATGCTGAATATAATATTCAATGGTTGACTCATGGTGATAATATCAGAAGGAGTGCCAAAGCTGGTAGAATGTCAGTCAAAAAACCAAGAAAAAATAAACGACTATGAAAACATCAACAGATTTAAAATTAATGCCAGTTTACATAGCATTACGTGATATAGAGTTTCAACAATATATGCTAAGGTATTACGCATCGCTTTTACGCAATGTAATAAAGTATCACAAAGAGAAAGAATAAACAATGAAATCATACAAAATAATTAAACCAGATGGGTCGCTACTATTCATTAGAACTTACGCAGAATTATTAGATTATTTATGCACTCACAGTGAATGTTATCATTATGACAAATATGGAAATCTATTAGGATTATTACCATGCTTCACAATTAGTAATGAACCCAATTATAGAGAAAATCTAAAAAACTATGACCAACTTGTAGAAGAGTTTTTTAATAATCAAGAATAAACAATGGAAACCGAAATAAACATAATATGCCAAAATTGTGGTGTATCAAATAAAGAGCCTATAGATTATAGAGAATATGATGGCATTACCTATGGTTGTTGTTATTTGGAATATAGATGCTTCTATTGTGGTGGTTTGATTAAATGCTATGGCGTAAGATCACACATTACTAAACAACAATTAAAAAAGATAATAGAAAGAGATTTTTGGAAATCAAACAAAGAGAAAGAATAAACAACTATGAATGAACTAACATTGCCAGAGAACACGGAACTTACTGATTTAATGTGGTTAGAGCGTCTGTATATGTTTTCTGGCATATACCGACCTGAACAACGGCCAGTATTACGTTGTTCACGCACATTATTTGAGAAACTTAGACAAAATTTGGAAATCTTTTACAAATGGCCAACCTTCATTCTTTGTGGTTTCCAAATACGACTAATAGAGAAAGAATAAACAACTATGTGCCCATTCAACAACACAAATATGGCTGAACGCTTGGAGAATATAAGCAAACGAACAACTGAACAGCTACAAAAACTTATGAATGAACCGACCAAAACACAACAAAATAGCATTAACAACTTTAATGGCAACAGATGTATTTTTGGCATACCCAAAGGTATTGAACCAAATAAACCATACAAAGTTGTTTTTAATGCAACAAACTCAATGGAAATATCAGATGAACATTCTTATTTCACTCTTATTTCGCCTGATGGTTATACATGGGAAACAAGCTTAAAGAGGCCATTAGAAAACAAAGACATTAACACATTAACAAACTTACAAAAGAAATATGTGGTATTGCCATCACAAGAGAAAGAATAAACAACTATGAATGTTAAAAGATTATCGGTGTTAATATTATTATTAACTTTAGCCTGTAGTATGGTAACATATCATATTGCACATGATAGAGTGATGGGAATATGGATATCTTCCATCATATTATCATCGTTGGTAATAAAAAAAGATATTGAAGATAGCTAAAGAGAAAGAATAAACTATGAAACCAACAATCATCAAATCCAACTGTCCCAAGTGTGGTGCTGAAAATATAACGGAGATTAAACCGATAGTAGTAGAGTTGATGTTTGGATTAACAGACGAAGAAACACAAGTATGTAAGCCTATCAGATGTTTCTATTGTGGTCATATTTTTAATATTACAGTGAACAAAGAAAATGAACATCATATCGATTGAATGTATACGAAGAGGAAGCAAAAAGCCAATACGCTTCTATATAAGAGGTAATGAAGTATATGAACCAAAGCCCATTGAACCTATATCATTAAAGCCAAAAAAGATAAAAGACATTTACGAAGTAGAACTGCCACAAGATTTAAATCAATAATATATGACTGAACCTACATCCTCATCTCTATCTCCTGAAGAGATTATTACTCAAACGGTTAATAACTTTCTTGAGAATACAACCGACCCATTAACCATCAAACAACTCCAAGACCTTGCTGATTGCTTGCTTGAAAACCTTGATTATGTAAATAATGCTATTGAATTGACAGATGATTTACCATCACAATCAAAGCTGGTATTGGAAGAATATGATGAATCTATCGAACGGTTTCTATGAATGAAATAACAGGTTCAATAAATCAATCAAGTTCAAGAAGTCCAAGAAGTCCAACAGCCAAAAAGGTTCTGATGCCCGCTGCAATCAAATACATTGCAGAAACTTATGCTGGTATGCAGGATGTTAAAGAATGGTGGAAGTCCAAAGGATATAAGGAACAAGCAGCCAGAAAGCTTGCCCAACAAACCTTCAATGAAATCGTATTAAAAGCCAACAATGAATTGCCTTCCCTCAAAGAGAAACATTCAGCAATCTATAAATTCATCATAGAAAAATGCATCAAGAATGGAAATGGGAAGCTCTTGCTGGATGCAATGGAAAGATTAGAGAACCTTCATAACATCGGTGGTCATCAGCAACAACTGAATGTTAATATCTCCACAAACGTGCCACAACAGTTATTGGATAGAGCCCGTCAGTTTCTTCTCCAAGATAAACAGAATGCGGCCAGAATGCTGCCAGACACCGCCATTGAAGTTGAGGCAACCCCTGTAACAACCAGTTTTGAAAATAAAATTTGTGTGGAAAGCTCTGGATCGGCAAATATTCAATCCTCATAAAATGTTTTATGGGTGGGCATTGATTGACATTGGAACTTTAACGTTAACGTAAAATTGTTTGACGTTAACCATAATCTTTAACGTTAAAGTAAAAAGTGTGGATTTGGTCCCCTACTCTTGGCGCATTTCTGTCGGCCTCATGGAGTCATCGGATTATGTTTGAAGTAGCGTTCCGCTGACGACACAAATATAATAACCCATTCTCAAAAGGAGTCAAGCGGCGACGGTGCCAACCTTCAACACGGCTTGACAATATAATAATCGGTGGTATCATATCCACACGATGAAGATGCAGCGTGAAGTCAGAAAGCGGATTGTCATTGCCGACCATGCCCTAACGATCATAATCAGCAAGCTTCCAGTTAAAGACAGCGAATATGATTATGAATGGGTTGAGTTTGTTTCAGCCTTAAACAAAGTGATTGAGTTTGTTGGCAAACATGAGTGAGGCTTGACATATAATAATGCCACGCCTATAATAAGGTCATTATGAGATACGCATTAAGAGCAGAATGTTTTAAAGATGTTACACATCTATACAGCGCCATCGCAAATAGAATACATTCTATCACAATACAGCCAACCAGAGTTGCCCAAGAAGGGGGTAGAGCATTTACTTTGCCTGATGTTGAATGTGTTATAGACACAGACGATTTATCGCTAGACCAACTACGATACTTCATATCTCTAATCAAAGATGGCCACGTCATGTTAGAATCCGTGAACTTGCACAGAAAATACACGGGCGAAAGATTTCATAATGGCTCTTGTGGAAAATATCCAGATCTGATATTAGAGAACATCGGAGATAGCCAAACAAGGGAAATAGTCGCCAAAGTTTTGCGTGGTGAAATATCAAGGCTTGCTAATATTCCAAAGGATACAACGCCTTCTGTAACTTTTGCAGAAGGATTTATCAGCTACGATATAGATGGAAGTATCATAGAAGAAAAGCCCAGAAATCTTAACATTCCAACATTAGCGATGAATATCGTTACATCGTGTGGATGGCTTAAATGAATAATCACAATCCAAAGCGAAGGAATAAGAGAACGATTTTGGAAGGCATTGCTATTCTTTTATTTGTTGCTCTCTGGAGTGTGGGGTTGATATGGGAAGTCGAATGGTGTGGAATAATTGCACTATTCATGCTCCTAATCGGTGGAGCTGTTGCGTTTGGAGCATGTTTCGTTTCCTTTGCCAATACACCCATTGAGCAAAGGCATTATGGTTCACTCAAAGTAATTGGTTTAATTGCTTTGTTTCCACTGAGCTTGCTTTACATTGGTTATAAGCATATGAAAACCCAAGAAGCAATGCTTGATGAACTTCGGAAGAAAGGCTACCACTGAAAATGGGGCGGTTAATCACTCTGTTGCCAGAAAAAAGAATAGAATCCCTTGCTAAAAACGATAAAAAGCATTATTAACATCGCCTTGCCAAGGTTTCTCTCTATTGTCGCTTCGCTCCATTCGCTCAGCGCTCCGTTAAAGCACTACGCTTAAATTAGTGTCCAGAAATCCCAAACGCCTATGAGCAGCGCTATTAGTTGTTTTTTGATGTGCTTGACTTTCCCAATAATTGTAATGAGTAGCGCTATTGCAATTCCTCACAATAGCGCTACCCGATATGTTATTATGGCAATGAGAAGGCTTGACCAGTTAAAACGCCGGTGGTAATCTAACAACATGAAGTTAAAAGTAATATTGCCATTGGAAGTACACTTCCAAAAGGATATGACATACGCCTCATTTGAGGCCACAAATCGCAAACAATTAGCACGCTTTTGGTCGGTTTGGATACAAAACCAGTCAGATCCAGTCGATTATGACACGTTTTGCCACGGAAAATACAAACAAGCAAACGACACCTTGGCCACTGTGCCATTCTAACAATGCCATACGGGGATACATACAAAGTCCCTTAGCCATTAATGCCGAGGCCTGAATCTAATCCTGAAATCAAGGGCGGTAACACAAAAAATAAAGAGAGAAACACTAATAATGACAATGCCCTAGTGAGGGACCTAGTGAATGTACCCTCCTTTATTCCTGAAAATAAAATAGGGGCTAATGCCATAAGAGCCAGAAAATATGCTAAAAAGAAAGCCAAGAATAATACGCCAACAGTATGAGAGGAATAGAACATAGACGCAATACGCTGATTAAAACGCTGGCCCGAGCGTATGTCTCCAGCGTATTAAATAATTCTACGTATAAGCGTATTGGGGAAATGAGTACAGAATTAGCACGCTTTTAGCATAGATCTCAGCGTTTTGAATCTAAAATCTGTGTGGTTGCGCTAGATCGGCGTATTTGAACAGCGCTGAAAATGCCTTTATCGTTAAAGTTTTCTTGACATTCGCCGCCTGACGGGAATTTCTTGGTCAATCATTTTGATTGACGTATAACCTAATTTGATTGACAGCCGTCAAGTTTTTTGATTGACATGCGCTGAAGCGCTGTAAAGTAATTTGATTGACTATGCTATTGTCATCTAATTTGATTGACGGTTAAAACGCACCGTAAAGTAATTTGATTGACTGCGCCAGACGCAATGTCATCTAAATTAGTTGACCTAGCCAGCCTGCCGGCGTTAACGATAACGTTGGCTTTAACGATAAAGCAATAATAACGTTAAAGTTGAGATGCCCTATATGTGGCCTAATGCATGGTAATATCCCGTATAGGCGCCAATAGGGCAATAAAATCCTTGACGGTCTGGCTTGACCTATACGCATTTCAGACAATCAAAACAGATTGACGATTTACTGAACGTTTAACGATAAACCCCAAAAAACAGATATCATCTATCGTCGAGGCTGACCCGATGCGGCCAACGCAAATCCTTAACGTTAAAGATTTATCGTTAAAGCTGGGATTTACTTTAACGTTAAAGCCGATTACAAAATAAAATGGGTTATTTGTCAAATAAACTTCTATACATTGTTGACAACATATCCAGACATGGTATTTTTGTATCGTCAATAAAGACAAAATGAAAACGACAAAATACAAAATCCACTTAGGGAAAGAGATTATTGAATTGGATTCTATTCAATCGGTGAAAACTTGGTTGAAAGAAAACAGAACATCGGTTCGGCTTCAAAAGAGGATTAAGAGAAATGTTTTTCTTGTCATTCCCCTTTCAATGGTTTTTCTATCGGTCAATCCCATTTGTTACTATCCCATAGGGGATAAAATTTCTCCCAGTCCAATACAAATCAAACGTTAAACCAAAAAAGAAAACATGAGAAAAATAACCAATGAACAGTTTCGGAGTTTATCCCCTGAAGATAAAATCCGAGCCCTAACCATAGCAAAATCCAAAGGGGAAAGGTTTTTCCTCGATTGGATTAAAGATAAGACGTTCGGGGACCGGTGTAAAGATATCTGCGCATTCTGTCCTCTGTATTCAAAACACAACAAGTAAATAACATTTGGGGTGAAGTTACTAAACCCCATTTCATTTTATGGAAGATTTTTTCTATGTCGAAATAAGGGAATCAGAAATTGAAAGGATGAAAAAACATCTTGATATTTTGACCCCACACTATCGACAACTAAAGGAAAGGGAGATTCGAATCCTGATAGCAAAAAAGTATATTGAAAACGTTGTATTTTATTTTCGGTTTTTCGGTAAAACCGTCCCAAAGATAACCAAAGAAATTGACTTTCAAATTTGATTAAAACCTTAATGGGGTGAAGTCACTAAACCCCATTTCTCTAAACCATGAAAAAACTAATTCCCCTTGTCTGTTGTGTTCTTTTAGGATGTTCTAAACCCATACAGAATGTTGACCCATCCGTAAAAGGTCCCCGATACAAAATCACTACGGTTGACAAAGTATATACGGCGCCAATTTTTATGGTGCGCCAGACGGTTGATGGTTGCGTTATTTATCAGTTCAGCAATTCCCCCATAACGTTACACGGAAACATAACCATTGAACCGGATTATTCCATTCCGCAACCATTGAATTGAATAAACCCATGAAAGAAGAAAACGAAAAAACGGTTTTCATCAAACTTAGAATGATGGGAAACGAAAAACCCCTAATCAAAAAAATCCATACTCTTGATACAGACATTAGACGTATTCAACCTAAGTTTAGAGACGAAACACCTAGCGCAGTTCCAACGTTCAAGGAATACGTAAAACGGTTTATTGATAGGTTGCTCCCTAAATTTTGACCTGAACCAAGGGGATTATCCTCAAAAGGGATAATCCCCCTTTTTGTTTCCTTTGACCGTCAATCCTTCCCTATTTCCTATGGGTCTGGCTTGACCTATAAACGATTTGATTCCATTCCCCCTATATCGACAAGGGGGCGTTTTCCCTTCCCATAGGTCAAATCGGTTCAATCCCTTTCCAATTCGATGGAATGACAATCCCTAGTGAAGTCAAAATGCCACAAGTCAAAGTCGTTTTTCTTATCTCAGGAATGTAACTGGCAGCGTTTTGCGCTTACGTATTAGCGTATGCTAAATTGTGCATACGCTTTATTATGGAATGCCTAACTGGCATCGATCGCAGCGTACGGATTTACGCGTAGCGGCATTGTGGCATATTAGCATTGGTGAATGCGCTTTCTTCTCTACACTTTTCTATAATTTGTGTGTCTGATCGCCGGCATATATTTTTGAGCATATGGATTTACGTTTGATATATATTGAAATATGGGAACTGATAATTATTTTAACCCTCCATTGTCTTCTCTTCAGCCACCGGCTGAGTTTGAGAATGAGCCAAAGCCTTTGGCTTCTGTACCACTTTCTAAGCTTTTTAATCCGGAAGCAGCTTATTGTCCGTTATGTGGTGAGCTATTGCCTATTGATAGCAAGGAGAAGATTGTTAATAGCGAGCCGTATCTGTGTTGCAAGGTTTGCAAGAAATAAATTTGGCTTACCGCCCTTGATTTTATATGAGAAAAGACGATGCAAGACCGGATGAAAGAATTCTTGATGTGCAAGGCACACAAGGCGGGTTATCACCTTTCAGAACCAACTATAAATGCCAAAAGATTGAGAGAGATTGGCATTGGTGTCCAAGATGTTTTAATAAAACAATAAGCAGAGATTTGAGAAAATGTGCTCATTGTGGTGGCAGGGTGGCATTTGCTGGTGATGATTGCAAACTATTTAATGAACGATATGATGACTGGTGGATGTGGGCGACTTCGATATTTGGATTTCAGGGATGGTATCACAAGTCGTATTGGTCAATATAATTTATGAGTAATATGGAATTTGATATTTTAAGTTTAATGACATTAGATAGGAGGAACTTTATGCCGTACCCAACCGAAAAAGAAGACAGGAATGATTATATAAAGCGTTTTATGGAGTCCGAAGAAGCAAAGAAGGACTATCCGGATGAGAAACAAAGAGTTGCAGTAGCATATTCATTATGGCGGGAACACTCAAAAGCAAAGAAAAAACAGAGGGTCTAAGCGATCAGGAGTTATTAGCCAAAGTCCTTAGCATTCCTTCAGGCTATGCCACCGTGAAGTTGGGCATGAACTTGCATCCCAAGCAGAAGGCTGTATTGGATTCGTTGTTTGATGGCAATATGACACGGGTGATTGCTCGGTGTGGCAATGGCACTGGCAAGACAAGTACTATTATTACCGCAGCCATATTCTATGCTCTTGATATATTGCATGCTCAAGTCATTTCCACGTCTGCTACATATCGACAGGGGGTTTCGCAGCTGATACCAACCCTTAAATCATATTCAGGATTGTTTCCAAGCTGGCGATTCTTGGATTCCTCTATTACGATTGATGGGGTTGACAAATATTTGTTTTTCAGCACGGATGATGAAGGACGCTTTCAGGGGTTCCATAGCAAACCAAATCAGCCGTTGCTTGTTATTGCAGATGAAAGTGCAGCCATTGGTGAGAATATATTTCGTGCTATCGATCGTTGTCAACCGACTTTTTTATTGATGGCTGGTTCTCCTTTAGGGCCTGAAGGATATTTCTACGATGCTGAGACGAAGCCGAACATCTATAAGCATTTCAAGCATTTTCAGATTAAACAACTTGATTGCAAGAAATCTGATGGTTGGTGGATTGAAGACAGGCTGATTGAGGAGATGGTTGAAAAGTGGGGTCAAGACCATCCTTTGGTGTTATCATCTGTGTATGCTGAGTTCGCCATGTCGGTTGAGAATCAGATATTGTCATTGGCTGAACTGAATAGATGTTATAACAATCCTCCGGAGCATGTATTAGGCTTAAAGAGGGTTTTTATAGATTTCGCTGCTGGTGGTGATGAGAACGTTATTGCTCTTCGGGTTGGCAACCAATGTTGGTTAAGGAAATGTTGGCGTGAAAAGGATACAATGAGTTGTGCTGGACAGATTGTGGATGAACTCAAAAAGATAAGGGAAGAGATTTCTATAAAAGATAGTGAGATATGGGGTGATGCTGATGGTCTTGGTCTTCCTATCATTCATCGTATCAGAGAGTTGGGATGGAAAATAAACGAATTTCATGGTGGTCAGCCACCATTTGATGTATTGAACTATAAAAATAGGATTGCTGAATGTTGGCTGGAAACGTGCAAGCAGATAAGAGAATGCCAGATCATATTGCCAAACGATAATGAACTAAGAGGTCAATTCTTGACAAGAAGGCAGCGGTTGAATAGTTCAGGCAAGATGGAACTGGAAAGCAAAAAAGATATGACTGAAGCATCTCCTGATAGAGCAGATGCTGTTTGTTGTGTGATGAGCAACTTGGGAGCAGGAGTGGTAAGAGAAGCAAAGGCAATCAGGGTTGGTGGTCATGATTATAGCCAATTCCAATATTTCTAAAACTTTCAGATATTGAAAATATATTTATTTAGGAAAACATAACATTATTGCAAAATGTATCACGTAAGAACTTTTTCTCCAATTTCCAATCATGCGTTGGATTCTGATAAGTTGCCCACGCTTATTAAGGTGTTGAATTTTGGCACAAACGAAACTCTTGATAAACCGGTGGTAATCAACGATAAATCTTTAAGAGTATTCGGTGAAACCCAGAAAAAGATTGGTAGGGAAAGGATTGCTCTTGATTATGACCACAATACAGTGCCGGGAACAGAAGCTTACTTGAATGACAAAAATCCAAGAAATATTGCTGCTTATGGCACACCAATTCTTACCAAAGAAGGTCTATTTCTTAAAGATATTAAATGGACACCAAGCGGAAAACAAAGTGCTTTAAACTATGAAGATTTATCACCAGCCGCAATCTTGGATGAAGACGGTGTATTGATTGGAGTGCATAGTGTTGCTTTAACGCCGGCTGGAGCGGTAAAGAATCTAACCTTTTATTCAGCGGATATATCATTAAAAAATATGAAAACAATGGCAATCGACGATAGGCAAGCATTGAAAGAAAGCAATGATCTTGTTGAACATGAAAAATCAGAACTTGGCATCAACTCCGCCGATAAAGATGTGAACAGAACCGGCATGGTATTTAATGCTGAATGTGATGACAAAATGGAAAAAGATGATGAAATGGATGGAGATGATATTCATCACACTGTAAAACATTATGGTGGTCAAGTTCATATGGGTGCTGCACCAGATTGGACAAAAGAAGAACACATGGCGCACGCTGAAAAAGTAAAAAGCATGGATAGCGAAGACCATTACAGCGAATATGGTGATGTTAATTATGCTGATAAAGCCAATCACAAATATCCTCTTGATACAGAGAAACATGTGAGAGCAGCTTGGTCTTATATCAATATGCCAAAGAATGCCAGAAAATATGATAGCAAGAAACTTTCCACAATCAAAAACAATATTAGAGCTGCAATGAAAAAGCATGATATTGGTGAAAGTGGTGAAACCAAGGCTATGAGTGCTAGTATGCCTGATGCATACTTGAATATCGAGCCGAAAGAGTCAACTCAAACAAAACAGTATATGATTGAGACACTAAAGAAAATCGCCCCAGAAAAGCTGGGCATGAAAACAGATGCTGAAGTGTTGGAAATCCTTAAACAGCTTGTAGCCAAGTGGGACGGCGTAGATGGCGTCCAAGGACCAATAACCAACAAAGAAAACAGCTCGGTTCATGAGTTCTCTGCTGATATTAAGTCCCTTCAGGACAAAATCGCCGCTTTGGAAGCAAAGTCGCAAGCAGAAGTTACTCGTCACGCTGAAACTGAGAAGCAAGAGATTGTTGCTCAGGCAAGCCGTGAAGGTAAAGTAATTCCGCTTTCAGCCGAAAGCATTAAATCTACTTCCGTAAGTATGTTGAGAGAGATCGTAGACAAACTGCCAAAAGACAAAGTTCCGATGAAGACAACTCTTCGTCCATTGTCCGCGGAAGGTAAATCAAACACTAAAGTAACGATTGCTGATTCTGCTCGTCTTATTGATGAACAGATTGCTTCATTCAAACTTTAATAACAACAAGGAATATATAAAATATGAGTATGTTAACTCTATACGATCTTGTAACAACCCAACGGAATGATATTTTGACGGGTCTTGTTGAAGACGTGACGACCTATGCTCCTGAATTTTCTCAAATCCCTGTGGTAACCCGTCCGGGTATTACCTACAAGATTTTGAAGAGAACAGCTCTCCCAGCTAGCGGTTTCCGTCCTGTAAATCAGGGTGTTGCCCCAGCAAAGAGTTCTTTCAAACAGGAAGTCAAAGAAATGTTCTTCTTGGATGCTCCAATCAACGTTGACGAAGCAATCGTCAAAGGTGATGACCGCTCCACGGGTGACATTCTTTCCCATGAAGCCCAAGGTGTATTGCAATCAGCAATTATCACCATCGGTAGCCAGACCTATTACGGCGCTGCTCAAGACGGAACTAATGGTTTCGTTGGTTTGAGAAGCCAATTGTCAGGCATTCAATATACCACTGGTTCAGCGGCCCAACAGGCTGCTTCTACTACTTGCTACGGCTTGTGGTTGAATCCTTGGGGTGTTCACTATGATGTAGGTCGTGATGGCGAAATCGCACTTCCTCCATTCCAACGTCAGCAAATTCCTGACCCAAATAACACAGGCAAAAACCTGTTCGCATGGGTAACTAATTTGTCCACGTATATTGGTCTATCCGTTGCTTCCAACTATTCGGTTTGGGCAATCTCGGGTATTGAAACGGTTTCCCAACAGACAGTCACCGGTGTTCGTCTTCCAGTCCTAACGGCTGCTTTGACTGACCCTGTTGCTGCTGCTTTGGTAGCTAAAATCCCACTTAATCGTAGAAATGGTTTGGTATGGTTCATGAACCGTACTGCCCACTATACGTTGCAACAGTCCAGAACGGCCCTCAACTTCCAAGTTGCTGGTGCTGCAAACGGAACTGGTGCTTGGTCGCCGCCTCCAACTGCAATGGAAGGGTTCCCAATCGTGGTGACAGACAGTATCACAAATACTGAAAATAACCAATAAGGAGGAATATAATATGTCATTAACGACTAACACCCCCTACAATTCAAGATTGCTTTTGGATGCAAATTATATTGCTGCCACTTCAAGTGCCAATACGATTTTCAACTCTTTCAATCTTGTTCAAGCAGTACCATATCCTACTACTGAAGTAGTGATTCTTAACGTATCTACCCCGTCATTGTCTGGGTCAAATACTACAGCTTCATTCTTGGTTCAGGATAGTGCTGATAATACTACATTCGCTGCTGTCGCAGCTCTTAGCCCGCAAAATATAAACGCGGTGTCTGGGTCTGCAGCATCAGTATCGTGGCTGTTGCCGCCAACTGTTCGCCAATACGTCAGAGTAACGGGCTCGGTATCCGGAACAGTGTCAGGTGCAGTAACAGCATCGCTTGAGTTTTAATTAACACTGGACACAACAAACGTTGGGGAGTTGGTTAATAGCCAACTCCTCCGATTACACATAAATGATATGTCTATAACAGGCTCCGTTCCTTTTAATACAAGATTGATACTTGATACAAATTATATTGTATCAGCATCAATCCCAACAACATTGGCTGCCGGTGCTGCTGTCGGTTCTGCATCTATTGCATCATCTGGCTCAACGCCTGCTTTGGATTTTATTCAAGCAACGCCATATCCAACAACAGAAAGAGTCATCGTTAGAGTTGACGCTTCTGCCGTATTAGGATCGACCGGTTCGGCCATAACATTTGTTTTGCAACATAGTGATGATAACGTCACTTTTATAGATATTCCTGAGTTATCTTCTACTTTGGTAAGTAGCACCGGCAATGCCGGAACTGCTTCCGCAGCCTATGCTACGGTTCTTTTACCACCAACGGTTAAAAGATATGTTAGAGCGAGAGTAGCAGTGCCAGCAAGTTCTTCTTTGTCAACAGGATTGACAGGAAGCTATACGGCTAGTGTTCTATTCTAATTTTCAATACGGGAACAACTTGATGAAACGACATTCCGGCTTACGGGACGTTCCCTACCGCTAAGAAGGATAGGCATTGTGGGAGGCGTAAAACCCTCCCATATGCTGATTTATTGAATAAACATTATGGCATATTTTAGTAGAGACGAAGCAATAACAAGAATACCGGGGAATGATATAACACCATTTTTAGATGACGATGGAGATCAAATAGAAGACCCCGGCTTATACGATACAATCGTATCCGTTGCTTCCAATGCGGCTGATGCTTTGGTCGCTGCTATATATCAAACACCGTTTATAGTTCCTCCAGCAAAGATAAAAGAGGCATCTCTTATATTTTTCTGTGAGATATGCTATCAACGAAGAAATACCCCCGAAGAGAAAAACTTCTTCAAACCACAAGCTGATATGTGGAGACAACTATTAGCTCAAATCGGTGCCGGTAAACAACCATTAGATGCTAATTTTAGAAGAGCATTTACTCCGGGTGCTGCTATAACAAATCCAACCATTTTATCAGTTGACCCTATTACAGGTGACCCTCTTTCTTTGATGTAAAACTATGCCACTTCAACCAGATAATACTAATATCTCTACTCAATTAAACTGGATTAAGACCATGTTAAAAGACTGGGCTAAAGATCAGGGAGGAGTGGCTATAATTGGACATGATTTAAATCATCTTTGGGAAATTGCTTTTTCCACGTCCAAAGTTCCAAGATGTATTATTGCTTATGTTGGAGAAGATATAAGAGGCGACTTCAGTTGGGCTGCTGCTGCTTCAAGGGTTGATAGACATTTTATTGTCTTGGTAACACGAGCAAGAGGCTATACCGCTGATAGAGGACAAACCTTTAGTGAAACAGTGGGAACAAGCAGACCTTTTGTTGATTTATTGGAAGAAGCTAGGGATATTATAAGAACTCTTACTTTTGACCCAGCTACTACCGAAGCTAATTCTCTTGATCCGGTTGATTATAGAGGAATTAAACCAGCTCTGCCTGATGACTATCCGTTGGATGCATATCAGATTGAGTTTAGCATTGGAACACAACTTGGTATACCTTATGACCAAAATTCACCAACGGGAAGTATATAAAATCTATACTTATTAACAGCAGAAAGAATATATTATGGCAAACAATTTAAATACATTCACAGGCGTATCAGGTGTTATTAATGGGGTGTCCTTTAATACTACCAATAACTTTGCTTCTACTCCTACAGGTTCAATTGCAGAAATAAGTTCTACCTTAGTAAATACAGGCAGTTGGCAATTGGTATTTACTGGCAGTAGTGGACAACCGATAGGAACTATAGCATTTTTTAGTAGTAATACCACAGGTACAGGTTCGGTAAGCGTTTCAACGTCTTCATTGGGAAGTCCTGTTTTATTTACTGTTCCAGCTGGTGGTGCAGCAATAAGCACAAACTATAATAGTCCATTGGCTGCTTTATATGCACAAGCAACTACAACCGCAAGTTATGGTGTGTTTTACATTTTATCAGCATAATAATCTTAAACAAAAGGAAAAACTATGGCATGGCCGCCAACAACAAACATTAACGTAACGGGATTAGGATATTTAGGCTCTCAACCAGCAACACTGGCATGGGGCACAGATGGTCTATACTCCACTGCAATTATATTATCACAACGTTCTCAACAGATGATTGAAGAAATCAAAGTTGAAAATGGTAATGGTGTAACAGCTACTCAAGTTCTTATCAACGATGGAACTCAGATTGAAATCACTGTAATCGACGATAGAGCACTCACATGGCCTCTATCAGGCACCACCATTACAATGTTGACCCCTCTGCCAACGGGTGGAGCTGCAACATCAGAAACTTTGGAAGTTGTGGATAACTCTTATCAAGCAGCTCGTAAGGCTCCGGGTGAGAGAACATTACTTTGCAAGAGATACACTCTTGTTACTCCTGCTTCAATGTAAGGATAAGGATAAAAATCTATGGGAACTGAAAACTTATCACAGGAGAAGGTGGTATCTGTATCTGAAATAGAGAAGATAATACCGCCAGAAAAGTTGGAAGAATATAGAATCAAGTCGTTAGCCTCAAAACGTGTGGCTAACGACCCTTTGCCCGGTCCTTTTGAGGATGCTATGGGCGATGGAGATGTTGAAGTTGTAACGTCGAAGGGTAAGATTGTTGTTAGGCCTGTCGTAGCCTATGACTTTACAATATTTAAGAAAATCAACTCTCCAATCTTTCAGCAAATGGTTGATGTAGGCGTTTCCACCAGTGGAAGTGCTGAACTCGATTTTGATGAGGAGGATATGTATGAACTGATTTTTCAGTTCACACGTCCTTGTAAAGAAGTAAGAAAAGAGTTAAAAAAAGGTAGAGAAGAATATAGAGAAGCTGCTTTGGCGAAAATAGCAGATGTGTATGGCACATCTGATATTGAATTGATTGTTAAAGTCATTACCGAACAGATACAAAAAGGATTTTCAACGATGGTTGAACATGAAATTGTGTCTTCGGATGATGATAAAAAAAAACAACAGTAACATCAACCGTAACCAAAGTTCAAGGGATGGGGTGGATGGCTGAATATATGGGTAGGATTTTAATGACCTATCCTCAATATAGCCAAGAATATATTGAAAATGATATGCCTATGGCATTCGGTTGGTATCTTGTGAATTATGCCATTGAAAACAACGGGTGGTATCAGTTTTGTGGTTTAAGGGCCAAGGGTGGTACCTATATGGAGACGGAAGTATCAAAGTTGGTTAAACAATATTATGATGCTAAAGAGAAAGAGATAAAACGCAATGGCGGGTAAAATTTCATGGAAGCTAGAAATCGTAGGTCTTGAAGGTGTTATAAGACAACTTAAAGAGATCGATAGAATACTTGCCAGAATTACCTCCCGTAAGAGTGGTGTATTCCTTGGAATGAGAGGGATAAAATCTCTTGAAGACCTTAAAGAAGCTTCTGCTAGAAATAAAATCTTTGGTGTTGGTCGTGGTCCGGGTGAAAAGATTGCTCCACCGGAGGTTGCTAAAGATTTTATAGGCCCAATCCAAGAAAAATTCTTAACAGAATCAGAAAAAGCAAAAAGAGCAAACTTTCCAAAAATACCGCCTCCAGTAATACAACCACAGACCATTGCTCAACAAATAACTTCTGCAATAAAATCTATAAGAACCGGCAATCTTCCTGCTGGAGCCGGAAATATAGCCACAGCTTTATCAGCTATATCAGCTGTATCTACTGCATTCATAGCTTTAAAAATGATGTTGGATGTTGTAATCCAAGGTATAAAAGTAGCCTTTGATTTATTGAAGAAAGGTATCGAAAATGGTGCCAAAGCATTCATGGAAGGTGCCAAACTTGCTGGTAGAGTAGGTAAAGTATTTCAATTAGAGAGTGCTATGTCTTTGCTTGGTATTAATGAACAAGAAACTTCATTAATGGTTCAACAGGCAATGTTCAACAGAAAATCAAGAGTATTCGCACCAGAAGATGCTCAAAGATTGATTGGTGCTGCTCGTGTAAGTCAGTTTGGTTCTGTTCAACAGCTTACCAATATGGCTGAAGAGTTTAGATTTGCAATGAACGATGCCAGAGATAATGCTCGTCAAATGGAGTTATCTTCTAGGTCAAGTTTCCTATTAAGTTTGGAAATGAAAGCTGTATTCCGTGAATTCAATACTTTAATAACCCAGACCGTAACTGCTTTATCTCCATTTTTAAACCTTTTATTTACTCTTATGAAAGGTCTTCTTGACAACCTAAACTCTCAAATGGAAATAATAAATAAAATATTAGAGTTTTTACATTTGATTCCAACAGGTCAACCGGGTCAAGCCAGAACAATGGGTATGGCCTCTATAGGTTCTAATATTACAGGGTGGGAAAGAATTGGTTTCTTGTTTAATGCTTCGTCAAGAGATACTGCCATGCAACAAATAGCACAAAACACAAGAGAATCCGCTGAATACTTGAAAAAGATAGCTTCTATGTATTCAGGTAAATCTGGTGCATTAGCTCAACCAAGTAACTTTGGATTGCCTATGTTACCATCAATGCCATAAAATATGCAACTAAATATATCATTTTCATTTGCTGGATCAAGTTCTCTTGATTTCACAAGACCGGTTCAACAGATAACCATCCTTGATTATACCAATCCACAGTTTTTGAGACAGGTCTTTTTGAGTCAAGACGGCCTTCAGATTGTTAGGGGTAAAAGCGTATCAGCTTTCCCAATGTCTAATTTCTTTGCAGTGGCGGCTGCTGCCGACCCAAGTTTAAGTTGGCCTCCAAAATTCATTACCAATCTAACAAGGTCGGTTATATTAAATCCGGGCTCAACACCAAATACAGCTTCTTTATTTGTGTCTGCTAGTAGTGAGTTTACTAATATAACTTATCAATGGTATATCCAACCATCTGGTGGCCTTTTTAGTCCTACCACAAATTCTGGAGATTGGCATTTCCAAGGAACTTCTTCTGCTGCTTTGACAGCTTCTTGTTTTATTGGGGCTGCAAATCATCCATATTGGAATTTTGAATGTGTAGCAACTAATCAAAGTGGTCAAACGACCAGTAGTGTTTGCCAAGCAACAACAGTTTCATTCTAATATTATGCCAATATTTCCTAATACGTTTTTAACATACCCACCGAATGGTGTTGATAGAGGCGATGGATATGATGGTCAACCGGGTACTCCTACTCCTGATGGTATAATATTACAAATAGGCCAAAATGGTATATCTATCGGTGGCCAGAGTTTGGATTCTATATTTTTCGAAGAAGACCCTGATAGTCCTGAAATAGAAAGAGCAGAACAAGGAACTATCGTCCACAGATTTAAATGTGACCCATTTACTGCACAAATATTAATTACGTCAATCAGTCGTGGAACTTTATTTGAAGATTCGTTTGGTAATACTTCAAGGTGTCTTTCTATAAAATACAATTATATGAAAGGCAACATTGTTGCCATTACTATTACAAGCGAAGCTCTTTCATTTGATTGGCCACCAGACGAGTTCAATGTTGAAGTTACTGAACTTAATCCGGGTCTTGATAGGCACCCAAGATATAATGATTTGACTTATTACAATCGTAATATTGTAAAACAAGCTAACATGCCAAATGCTCCAGAACTTAATAATGGTTACTTTTCTTTAATGAATAGTGACCCCATTAACTTCCCCGGCTCTGGTTCATCACCATCCCAAAAAAATCCATATAACGAAGCCAGAGAGTTATTGTTCAAATATTACAAAGGTGAAGAAGCATTCTATTTGCCGGGATTTAAAATCCAATGGAGCCAATATTTCAGTGGTCCACAATATTTGAATCCGGGTGGATATATTGAAGACCCAATACTTGAAGGTGGGTTGCCATTTTATTTTTATAGTGCTCAGTTTCCACAAACCACCGATACTGATACTAATATATTTGCTGAAATGGCTGAGATAAATCCTCAATTATATGTTGACCTAAATAGCGGAAGTCCAAAAACCGCAATATCTTGGTTAAGATTGTGTGATACAATCCAATATCAGAGAACGTGGTTCAGAGTAACAAGAACATGGCAAGGTGCTCCAATAGGTCATTGGGATAACGAAATATATAATAGAAGTATACCAGATTATCAGACACAATTAAATCAAGGATTTACGTTGTAATGAACCATGAGCAAATTTCCAACCAATCTTCCATTAAAAGTTCAACCACCAAGATTTGAACAGTCAAATCTGGTGCCTATGAGAGATTCTACATCTCCATATGGGATATGGAAAGATGTTAGAAATCACGCAACGGCAATCAACTCTATAATTGAGACAATAGGTTCTCTTTATAGAGATGTAACAATGTTACAGCAATCTGCTGCTCCCGATTTCAAATTCTATCCATTCAAGTTATACAATCTGACCAAAGATTTTAGACCTGATATAGAAAATAAAACTTGGAGAACATTTACTGTACGTGCTGGAAATGTATTAACAAAATATGTTGATAGTAGGTCTATGGTTCAAGGGACAGATGATGTTACTTATACAGATTATAACTTCATTCCTTCGCCTGTATCTCATGGGAGTTTTGAAGTTCCTATTAGTTCAAGCAACTTCTGGGTTTGGATTCATGTTCTGACAGGTTCAGCAATAACAGGTTCGTCAGGGTCAAATGAACAATATATTGTTCATTATGGTGATAAAAATCCAGCAACCAATTATACTTCTAGTGGTAAATCTGTTGGCTCTCAATCCTATGCTTGGGATAACTTTCCATCATCTAGCACACAAAATATTCCTATTGGATATATTGATACTGCTACTAGTGGTGCAATGGGAAGAGCATTAGTTAGACAATATCTACGAAGCGACGTTCTTAATGTTGGAGCTTCTAGTGGTAGCTTCATACCAGTAAATGTTTGTATTAATGGCGTGGATACTACATTGTTTATCAATGGATTCTTCGCTTCTGGTTCTGGCGGGTAATTATATGTTATGGATTTACAGAGCCCAAACCAACGCTTGCCATGTGGCCAAACCACTTCCAGTGTATCAGTAATACGCTTAGGTGGATGTTGGTCTAACTATTTTACTAACTCAAAAGCACCGCATGTTTGGACAAATATAACAAAAGTCCCAGATTATCACGGTGCTACATTTGGTCAGCCGATAGATCCATATCCAAGACCATATCTTAATAATCCAACCGTAGATAGTTGCATACCAGCAGATCCACCTTGCTGTGACCCGTTATCTGCCTCACAGGAATGTTGTGGTTATCCTACATCAAGTGATTTTTTTGCATGTGCTACTCCAGATGGTAATCATGCAACTATAAATGCTATAGCACTCACTACTCAAACTCCTATCGTTCGTTTAGATTACCACAACTGTTTCAGTTCTAGTAACGCAACGATGAGTTTAAATGAATGCTCTCCCGGCAATTACAAAAATGTGTATGCTCGTAAAAGATGGAGTGGTGTCTACAATTATAGAAGTAACTATTATCTTTTAACTTCTATACCGGGTGGAGCCGCTGATGTAATCACATCTTGTTGTAATTGTAGTTATGTAAATCCTGATACATCTTCTTTTGACACCACCAAATATCTTGGGGTATCTGCTAATGGAACCAGAACGGTGACGTGTGAATCTTTATCTGGTCCTTGTTATAATCATACTGATACGGCAGCAAATGCTTGTCACATTGACAGATATACAGGGAATCTTACAGTAGATACCTGCACAAGTTCATCTACCAATAGTTCATCAGATCCGGATGCTGCTTCAGCAGATGCTGCTGATTGGTTTAGTCAGTTAGTGGTAGCAAATAATAGAAACGAACCTTATTTAACTTTTTGTTCTAGATATGGAGATGCTACATCAATATGGGGAACCCCCACTACAATAACTGGTACAGACAATAACTGGCACCTTGAATGGACGGGTGATTTAGGTTGTGGAACTGTAACGATGGTCATAATGGATTTTACTCCTACTGCATTGGATATTACCTATTATGGATATGATAGTTTTGCACCTGATTTTTGTGCAAGTTATGGTCAAGTAGGAGAATATCATTTTCATGTGGGCGATTTCACCATGACTATTGGTGAAACGAGCACCGGATATACAGAATCCATCAAGTTCACTACCACCACCGAAATAACAGGTGTGATAGACAGCTCAACAGCATATACAGCCGATGAAGCGTATATAGATGCTATTTCTGCTCTAAACTCATTTCCATTAAATGATGATATTGTGTATCCTTGGAAGAAACCATCAGCAGCCACCGATACTACTCTTGGACCATTGGTAGAATATGATGAAGACCCCTCTACAGGCCCATATATAGGAACTTGTACCGGTTCTGTGGGAGGATTTACAGGCCAACTAATAGGCGTTCCACAAAGACCGCCAAGCGGTTCGACCATCAATCGTTGGTGGAATGGTGAGGCTGAAATATGGGAAACCTGTGAACAAACTTGTTATGATGAATTCCACAATCCTATTGGCACAATCACCCAATGGTATATCAGAGATGTTGGTCAATATTCAACTGATGCAGATGCAGCTTCACCACCATTAGCTGAAAACTGGATGAATAAACTTCAAGCTTATACATACGGTTATGATGGTGGGTTGATTGGTATGTCATATGGAGTAGCACCTGAAACGTGTGATTTAGGACCAATAAGGGTTACTGATGATTTTATTTGGGTTAAAAAAGAAGCTAGAATACCGACACCAAGGAATAGTGTAAACTATGCTAGACCATGTGGAATAGATAGATGGCAAACCAATGGCGCTTATGCTTGCATCACAGGTAGTTCAGGAAGTATTCTTTATGTAGATGATACATCTCCGTTAAGTGCTGGTTCTGCTTCTGTGTGTGGAACTGGCAATAATGGAATATGGCAGATAACCATTTTGGATAGTCATAGAGTTCAACTTGGAAATAACTTTGTTACACAATCTCAGTTTCAACCAGCATTTACGTGTTCAGCTGCTTCTCCTTATAATGGGGTGGTAAGCAATATTCGTTGGCCAAATACTCCACCGATTTGTGGCCGTTTATCAATTCCATCTATAATAAATCAAACGCCTATAACATGTTCAATGGAAGATAATACATATCTTGTTGATGGCGACTCGGTTACTATTTCAAGTTCAAGTATAAGTTCTATGAATGGTACGTGGACGGTTAAGTTATTAAACAATAGTCCATATAACATTGTATTGAGTGCAAGTGTATCAAGTTCTACTGTCTATGTAGCAAATAGCGGAGTAATGACAAGTCCATTACAAACAAAAGATTACAAATGGAATGATAATAAACCCAAAGGAGATTTTGCATTCCTTTCAACTTTCTATAATCCAAATAATAGAATAAATGGTGAAGCAGATAGATTGATTGCTCAATCTCAAAGCTTACAGGGATTTACAGAATGCCCACCAACAACTCCGGGAACGGTTTGCACCAGAGCACCTTTGATAGATGCTACCGATTTATATACCCAAAGTTGTGACCAACAATGTTATTCCCGTCTTAGTCCTTGTCATTTGCCCGTTCTTGTTATAACACCATCAACAAGTTCGGTTGATGATTTCCCAAATCAAGTTAAGCATGTTATTCCAAAACCTGTATTTGATGGTGTTTACGGCACCCTGACCAATGTGGTTGTGGTAGAAAGCCAAACCTGTCCATTTTATATTGATTATCCAAATTGCACAGGCCATTCTTTAACATTTGATGATGGTGAATGTACTGCTGACCAGCCCGGTCATATACCACCGATTTATTACAAACCTTTAGCTCCATTTGTGGAGTTTAGATGTAGTCCACCGACCGGCTCCCCTTCTTTGCCCGGCGATGTTGTGGTAGGTTGTGGAGGAATAGGTTCTCCATGTAATCCTCCGGTTCAGGGAATGCCTCCTACACCACCTTGGTTAACAGCAGAGTTTCAATGTGCCTGTATTGCTGCAGATGGTAGATGGGCAGATATTTATGAAGAAAACTTTCCGGGCCAATGCACGGAAGAATTCCCTATCTAGTAGAATATGTGTAATTGCAAACAAACTATAAATACTGTTGCTCATGGCGTCATGGGTATAGCCAAATCAATAGCTCACATTGATCGTGCGCCTGAAGAAGAGATAAAAAGAAGAAGGGATATATGTAGAAAATGCCCACATTCAACCAAATCGGAGAAGTATATAAATCATCCTTGTGGTGGGTTGACAAGCCTTTCATTCTGTAAATTGTGTAAATGTAACATTGTAATGAAAACAACAGTATTGTCAGAAAAATGTCCAGATGGACGCTGGTAAGGAAATTTCAAATAATACTTATAGAAAGGTAGCAAGGCCGTCTTTTGACGGTATTACCGTAAAATATGAATTTAGAGCAACTATTCCTCGATAGTAATAGCAATCCTTTTGCTGGTAAGAAAATCCTTTTTACCCCCATTTCAATCCCACAGATATCAGCATCATATCTAACTACTGCTGATTCCTATCAGTTTGTTACTGATGCTAATGGGATGATCTCCGCTTCAATAGTTCCAAACAACTATAGCGTTCAGGTATCAGAACCTTTGACGCCTGTTACCAATTATTATCTTACTGCCACGGATACGGGGTCATTTATTATATCTGGTTCAGCACCAACAGGTAGTGCTCAAATAGTAGTATTTGATTTACAAAATATTGTAATGGATTATACCACAGTAAAGAAACTTGAAGTAAGTCCTGCTTGGAACTATCCATTCAACTTTAGTGGAAGCACTATTGTATTGACCGCAACAGGGTCTATACCAAATATTACAGGTTCTCTTACTTATGATGCTTTAGTGCCGGGCATATACAAATGCGATGCCTATGGTAAAGTTATTACCACATTTCATATTAGTGTCCCAACTTATAGCAATATATTCTCCATCGATGGTTCTTGGAATGCCAAAGACCTTAGAATTGTGAAACCATCTAAGGGCATACCTGTTAGAGTGAACAATGCTGACAACAGTTATGTGCTGACAGTATCAAGTAGCGATGCCCGTTATATCCAGAAAGGCGGCGAAATAGATAACGCATTGACTGCTTCGTATGCTTCGTCTTCTGTCTCTTCAAGTCACGCCTTATTTGCTGATACCGCTTCTGTATCTACGCCCGCAGCTTTCAACGGCAATAGACCGATAACAAGAGATGACCCGGACTTTCAAGGCATCAATGTCGGTGGTGATACAGTGAATGACTTTCTTGACAACTTCTTTTTCCCATTTGTTGAGGCAACCGTCAACATTAACTCCGGCACAACTTATTATGAAACGGGGTCAACTGAAGATATAACAGTCAATGGCACAATAACACCGAATACAGAAACCATATTTGGCACTGGTTCTGTCTATAAAGATGGTTCAACTTGGAATGTTATTGCTACGATACCGCCCTACCCATATTCGTTTAATGATATTGGTGTCTCTCAAAGCCATACGTATTATACAGAGATACAAGTAAGTTCATCTTTGTCTACCATCATAAGTTCAAGCATAAAGCACGTTACTTTCATTTCGCCTTTCTTGTATGGGTTGTCATCAACTCCGGGGCTGGCTGGTTCTTCGCTATATGTGGCAATGAATGAAGATATTGCGCCAGTAGGTAACAAATCTTACGCTTTCAATGGCACCAATACTTATCTATATTTTGCTTACCCAGCAAGTTATCCCGACCTACAACACATTTTAGACCCGAACCTATTTCAAGTTTTAGGCAGCACAACTCAAGTAATAGCGCCGGTAGTTGGGTTAAGTGGTTATACAACCAACTATAAAATATACCAATGGCAGACATTGGCTGACTTCAACGGAACATTTCAATTCCAGTTTTAATATATGTCTATACCCATTTCAACAAACTTTTCAGTAGATACCGCATTACCAATAGATGACCGTTATGTGGTGGCAGATATTACTGCCAGAAATGGTATAACTTGGTTATATGATGGCTTGGTTGTGTATGTTCAGTCAGATCAAATCAACTACCAGTATGTTAGCGGGTCATGGCAAATATTCAGTGGTGGAAATGCTACAAGTGCTAGTTTTGCTTCTTCTTCATTAAGTGCTTCGTTTGCTACCACGGCATCATTTTCTCAAACCACCTATATAACACAGTCGCTTACGTTTGTCTCGTCTGCTAGTTGGGCAAGTCAATCTATCAGTTCTTCTATTGGCGATGCGTTGGGCAATAGTCCACACGCTATTGTGTTGGTTGATAATGCTGGTGGAGTGCAACAGTTAAAAACTTTCCCCGGCAGTGGCACCTTAATATTCAACTATAACCCAACTACTTTAACATTTACCGCCCCAATAGTGTCTGCTCAACAAGTTAGCAGCTCAGTATACGGGACTGCTTCTTGGGCGGACAATGCCAATAATGCTTTAACCGCTAATACAGCTACCACTGCCAATTATGCTAATACCGCTGGTGATGCTGTATTTGCTGATGAAGCGGCATTCGCTGACTCAGCTACCATAGCCGTTTCTGCCACCACTGCCACAAGTGCTAGTTATTCACAGACGGCTTCGTTTGCTACAACGGCAAGTAATGCTCAAACGTCTTTATTTTCTAATACCGCAACAAGTTCAAGTTTTGCTGAAACTGCTTCGTTTGCTCAAAACGTTGTGGCCAATAGTGAGTCATCATCTTGGGCAAGTCAATCGCTGACTTCTTCGGTTACTTCATTCGCGTATGATAGCTTTGGTGAAGTTGCTGACTTCTGTTTTGACAGCCAATATACTTTAAGTGCAAGCAATGCCAGAATAGCTACATTAGCTATTACAGCAACAAGTTCAAGTTATGCTCAAACAGCTTTACTTTCTACATCAGCTTCATTTGCTGTAACGGCTTCTTTCGCGTATGTAACCGTTGTTACTCAGCCATCATCAAGCTGGGCGTCTTCTTCATTTAGCAGTTCATACAGCGTATCAAGTTCTTTCGCTAGTGAAGCAAGTAATGCTGCTTATGCCCTAGATGCTGACTATGCTTCTAATGCCGGTAGTGCCAATAATGCATATACAGCCATTTCAGCAATATCATCATCTTTTGCTTCAACTGCGTCTTTAGCTACTAATGCTCTTACTGCTAATAATGCCACCGCAGCTATTTCGGCCAGTTTTGCTACAAGCTCAAGTTATGCCGGTTCAAGTAGTAATGCCATCAATGCTAACAACGCAACCACGGCCAACACGGCGACTTCAGCTTCGTTCGCATCAACAGCACTTCAAGCTACTAATGCCACGCAGTCGTTACAGGCTGTAAATGCTACAAGTAGTTTATATCTCCATACCGATAATAGCACCAGCAACCAAAACTTTTTCATTGCTTTCACCGGCGATCAGTTGCCGGGTAATAGCCAGTTCCATACAGATGGTGGCACAGGCATATTCTATAACCCGTCAATAGCCAAGTTTAGCGTTACTTCCATTTCTGCTTCGGTTGTCTCAGCTTCATTGTTTGGCACTGCTTCTTGGGCATCTAATGCAGTTGCAGCCAATACGGCAACATCAGCCAGTTATGCTCCAAGTAATCCAATCGCATCGTCGTCATACGCTCAGACAGCTACTTCTGCGTCATTTGCTACCACTACGCCATTTGCTACGTTAGCTTCAAGTTCTGTAAGTTCGTCATTTGCTAGTGCGTCTTTTAGTTCTACAAGTGCTTCATTTGCTACAAAAGCTAATACAGCAACATCAGCCAGTTATGCTCCCGGCAATCCAAGTGTATCATCATCGTATGCTAATACGTGTACTTCTGCGTCATATGCTACGGCGTCTTTTAGTTCTGTAAGTGCTTCTTTTGCTACAACCGCATCATATACCACACAAGTTTCTTCGGCATCATTAGCTAACATCGCTATTACATCTTATAGTGCTTCAATAAACCAAGTTAGCGATAATAACCAATATACGCTTGTGTTTGTGCCAAATGCTGGTGGCACTCAGCAACTGAATACTGTTCAAGGTAGTGGACTTCTGGATTTCAACTACAACCCGTCTTTACATACTTTGACGGTAGCAAATATTGTAGGCCACGC
>Ga0335082_10000593_pt1 | contig 37832 bp, 28 predicted proteins | sample Lox_Sample_41_FD_206718 | JGI IMG/M metagenome (GOLD analysis project Ga0335082, IMG submission 206718) | Soil microbial communities from Loxahatchee National Wildlife Refuge, Florida, United States - Lox_Sample_4.1 | ecosystem: Environmental > Terrestrial > Soil > Wetlands | place: USA...
CAGCCACACCGCGAAGGTCTCCGCGAAGTCCTCGGTGGGATGCGCCTGCGCGTACCACTCCCCGAGGTGGTGCACGTAGCGCCGGCTCCCGGCGCGAGCCCGGTAGCGCGCCGGGTACGGGCGACTCGCCGGCCCGAATACCTCGCGCCAGCGGCGGCGGCGCCGCAGGCGGTAGGCGTTATCGAGCGCGTGCCCGGCCTCGTGACGCAGGATGCGCATCAGCAGGCGCGAGTTGCCGCCCTCCGCCTCGCGCATGATGCGCCGCTCGAGGCGCTCGAGGCGCGGGTGCGCGAGGTAGAACGGCACGGCGATGCCCGGCACGCCATCGGGCGAGAACCACTCCTCGGACAGCCACACGTGCGGGCGCAGGCTGATGCCGCGGCGCGCGAGGTCCTGGTAGAGGCGGCGCACGTGGCGCGCGAGCACCGAGCGCTCGATCGAGAGCCGCAGGTCGCAGAAGCGCAGCTTGAGCAGCTCCGCGTCGGGCAGCCGCGCCCAGGCGCGCACGGCCGCGGCTCGCCGCCTCGGGCGCGCTTTCGATGCAGTACGGCCGCTCTCGCCTGTCAGGGACATGCGCGGACTTGGACGGTTGGGCTCACGAGGGGAAAATTGCAGCCGCGAGCTTACGACACGGGCGGCCGGCCTGTCTTCAGCGGCACGCCGCCGCAGCGCCGCAGCGCGCGAGCGGCGCCTCAGCCACCCAGCTGCAGGAGCGCCTGCGCCAGGAGCCGGTCGGCAAAGTCCTCGAGCAACTCCCGTCGCATCAGGCTGTTGCGCCAGGTGGCCGGGATCGATGCGGCGCGGTAGTGCGCCCCGGCGAGCGCGCCGGTGATGGCGGTGACCACATCCGCCGGACCCCCGAGGTTGGCCGCCGCCAGCACCGCGTCGCGGAAGCTGTCGGTGTCGGCGAACACCCGCAGCGCGGACTCGAGAGCCGCCGCGGCGCTGCCCTCCGCGGCCGCCGCGCCGCCGCCCGTCCCGCGCCCCGCGGCCGCGAGGATCTCGCGGCGGCTGGCGCCGCGCAGCGATGCGAGCAGCGCCCGCGCCAGCACCCGGCAGGCCTCGAGCACCGCAGCCGCCTGGCAGGTGGTGCGCGCGGCTTGCGCCGCCTGCGCCACGGCGCGCTCGGGGTCGGCGAAGTAAAAGAGCACCACCGGGGCAACCCGTGACAGGGGCTCGGGGTCGAGCGCCTGCGGGTCGTGGCTGCCGGAGAAGCTCTGGCGGCGCCACTGCGAGCGGGCCAGCGCGCGGGCCGTGCCCGCGCTGATGCCGAGGCAGCTGCCCGTGGCCGAGAGGTGCCCCTCCTGTTGCCAGCGCCGGTAGCGCATCACCTGGTCGCGGGCATCGAAGCCCTGCTGCTCGAGCAGGCTCTCGGCCAGGCACAGCGCCATCGCGGTGTCATCGCTCCAGGCACCCCGCGGCAGGTCGAACGGTCCGCCCCCGAGCAGATCACCGACCGGGGTGAAGCGTCCCGGGCGGCGGTACTGGGTCGCCGCTCCCACGGCATCGCCGGTCGCAAGTCCGAGCAGCGCGCCGCGGAAGCGCTCGCGCAGTCCGCGGGCGGCCTCGAGCGTCGCCGGCTCAAGCAGCGGATCGGCCTCGCTCCAGGTGCGCACATAGGCAGCCTGCTCCTCGGTCTCCGGCACGCTCGGCCACTGCCGCGAACGCGGGCTCTGCTGCCACAGCCGGTTGAGCTCCTCCAGCGCCCCCTCCCCGGAGGCACCCTCCTCGGCCAGGAGGCAGCCCACCGTCATGCCCGTGCGCCCGATGCCGGCGCGGCAGTGCAGGTACACGCGCCGTCCCTCACCGAGCGCACGGCGCAGGCGTCCGAGGATCGCCGTCATCTCCTCACGGCTGCCCGGCACGCCGTGATCCGGCAGCGGGTGGCGGTAGTAGCTGACGGCCGCGGGAAGCTCGGCCGCGTAGGCCGGCCGCTCGGGCTCGGTGGTGAGATCGATGAAGCAGTCGATGCCCGCATCCACGAGGCTCACCAGGCGCCGGCGCGTCTCATCGGCGTTGGCGCCCGTGGGGTGCTCGCCGGCGAGCAGCTCCCCGGGTCGCACCCAGTAGTAGTTGCCGAGGGGAAGCCCCGGGGACGTCCCGGGCTGCGTTTCAGCCACGGCGCCGCTCAGGAGACGAGCGTCGCGGCCGCTTGCGCGTCGCCGAGCTCGTCCTCGTCCGCCGCGCTCATCGGCGCGATGCGTTGCGCCTCGAGGCCCTCGAAGTCGAAGTGCCGCGGGTCGGCCAGGTGCGCCGTCTCCACGTGCCGCAGCGCGCTGAAGATGCTCGCGGTGCGACCGGGGAAGTCGCGCTCCCAGGCCTCGAGCAGGTGCTTCACGGCGCGCCGCTGCAGGTTCTCCTGCGAGCCGCACAGGCGGCAGGGGATGAGCGGGAAGGCGCGCCCGCGCGCGTAGCGCGCGATGTCGCGCTCGGCGACGTAGGCGAGCGGGCGGATGACGACCTGCCGGCGGTCCGCCGAGAGCAGCTTCGGTGCCATGGCCTTCAGGCGCCCGCCGAAGAACAGGTTCAGGAACAAGGTCTCGACGATGTCGTCGCGATGGTGTCCGAGGGCGATCTTGTCGATGCCGTGCTCGGCGGCGAAGCGGTAGAGGGCGCCGCGGCGCAGCCGCGAGCACAGCCCGCACATGGTCGCCCCCGCCGGCAGCACGCGCTTCACCACGCTGTAGGTGTCCTGCTCGATGACGTGGAAAGGCACGCCGCGGCCGGCGAGGTACTCGGGCAGCACGTGTGCGGGGAAGCCCGGCTGCTTCTGGTCGAGGTTGACGGCGATCAGCTCGAAGGGCACCGGCGCGCTGCGCTTCAGCGACAGCAGGATGTCGAGCAGCGTGTAGGAATCCTTGCCGCCGGAGAGGCACACCATCACCCGATCGCCGGCACTGATCATGCGGTAGTCGGCGATGGCCTTGCCGACCTCACCGCGCAGCCGGGCGGCCAGGCGGTTCAAGGTGAGTGAGGGGGTCGGCGGGCTCGGCGTCGCAGTCACGGGCTCTCGAGGGCGGCGCGCGGCGCCGACGGTGACAGGGAGAGCGTGGAGTTTAAAGGCCTTCAGGCCGCGGCGCTGCTGGCGTTCGCCTCGAGGTACTTCGCCTCGACATAACGGATGAAGGAGGCGGCCGCCAGCGGTTTGCCGGTGGCGGCCTTCAGCAGCTCCTGGACCGGCACCTTGGCGCCGAGGCCGTGCACGCGGGTGCGCAGCCACCCGAACAGGCCCGAGAACTCCCCGCGCGCGAGCTGCTCATCGAGCGCCGGCAGCTCCGCGCGCAGGCTCTCGAACAGCTGTGCGGCGATGACGGCACCCAGGGCATAGGAGGGGAAGTAGCCGAAGGAGCCGACCGCCCAGTGGATGTCCTGCAGGCAGCCCTCGATGTCGTTGGCCGGGCGGATGCCGAGGCGCTGCTCCATGCCGGCGTTCCAGGCCTCCGGCAGGTCGCGCACCGCGAGCTGGCCCGAGAGCAGCTGCTTCTCGAGCTCGTAGCGCAGCATGATGTGCAGCGGGTAGGTCAGCTCGTCGGCGTCCACGCGGATCAGCCCGCGCTGTACCCGGGTCAGGTGGCCGTAGACGTTCTCGACGTCCCACTCCGGGCCCGTGGCGCCGAAATGCTTGGCGAGCAGCGGCTGCACGTAGCGCACGAAGGCCCGGCTGCGGCAGACCATCATCTCGATGAGCAGCGACTGGCTCTCCTCGAGCGCCATGCCGCGGTCGCGGCCGACCGGCTGGTCGCGCCAGTCCTGCGGCAGGCCGAGGTCGTACATGGCATGCCCGGTCTCGTGCAGCGCGCCGAGCAGGCCCGAGAACACGTCGTCGGGGTCGAAGCGCGTGGTGATGCGCATGTCCCCGGGGCTGCCCTCGGTGAAGGGGTGCTCGCTCTCATCGAGGCGCCCGCGGTCAAAGGGGAAGCCCACGGCCTTGAGCACCTCGACCACGAGTGCCCGCTGCTTGCCGGCCGGGAACTTGCCCGACAGCGGCAGCAGCCCGCGGTGCTCCTGCATGGCGATCACCTCGCGGATCAGCGAGGGCAGGCGGCGCGAGAGCGCCTTGAACATGGCGTCGATGTCGAGGGTGGTCAGCCCCGGGGAGAACTCGTCCACGAGCGCATCGTAGGGAGCGAGGTTCAGCGCCTGCCCGAGGAGTGCCGCCTTGTCGCGCACCAGGTGCACGACCTCCTCGAGGTAAGGGGCGAAGGCATCGAAGCGCCCCTCGGCGCGCGCTTCCAGCCAGCGCGACTCGGCACGGGAAGCGGCCTTGGTGAGGCGCGCGACCAGGGTGACCGGGGTGGCGATAGCGTGGTCGCGCTGGCGGCGCATCTCGTGCAGGTTCGCCACCTGCCAATCTTCCAGCCCCTGTGTGTTTGCCTGGGCGCGATCCAGCAGGCGCGTGATGCGCGGCGCGGTGAGCAGCGCATGGTGCTCGGTCTCGAGAGCGGCCAGCTGCTCGGCACGCACGTCTGCACTACCGCGCGGCATCATCACGGCGGCATCCCAGCGCAGCATGGCCAGCGCGCCGCGGAAGGCGTGCAGGCGCTTGAACTCCTGTTCGAGCTGCTTGTAGGGCGAGGCAGACATGGGCGCGTGGTCAGGCAGGGGAACGGCCCATAGTTTACCAGCTCCGGGGATCGCTCGCCCCGGAACCTGGTATTTTAATTCAGTAAAATCAATAAGCTACATATCATTGCGCCATTTTGACAGGCAGCGCCCCTTGACGGCAGGGCGGCCCCGGGGGGTGGAAACGACCCTCTTATGTCGCCTGGGCCGTGAGCGGCCGCGCATGGGCTACCGGCCTTGCGGGGGCCGCCGACAGCGCACTCCAGGCGAGCATGGCGCGCTTGCGATCGCTGCCCCAGTGGTAGCCCCCGAGCGAGCCATCCTGCCGCAGGACGTTATGACAGGGGATCAGCCAGGCGACGGGGTTGGCCCCGACGGCATTGCCGACCGCCCGCGTGGCCGAGGGGAGCCCCGCCGCAGCGGCGAGACGGGCGTAGGTGGTGGGTGCAGCGCGGCCGATCGACAGCAGCGCCTGCCAGACCTTGAGCTGGAAGTTGGTGCCGGCCACGGCCAGGGTGAGCGGCCGGGGCTCGCGGCGGGCGGCTGGCCAGATCTGCGCCGCGAGCGCGGCGGCGGCCTCATCGTCGCGCTCGAGGCGCGCGCCCGGCCACGCGCCGGCCAGCTCGCGCAGCGCGCGTGCCTCCGCGCCGGGCTCGACGAAGCTCAGGTGGCTCACGCCGCGGGGCGTGCGGCCGATGAGCGCGCGCCCGAAGGGCGTATCGCTGAAGCCGGCGCGCAGCGTGACCCCTGCCCCGCCGGCGCGCAGCTGCGCCGGCGTCACCGCCTCGAGGCTCACCACGAGGTCGTGCAGGCGCGAGGGGCCGGAGAGTCCCACCTCGTGGGCCGCCTCGAGCACCGAGGCCGCGCTGCCCAGCGCCCCGCGCGCGGCGCGCGCGGTGACGAACGCCAGGTACTGCCGCGGAGTGATCCCCGCCCAGCGGCGAAACAGCCGGTTGAAATGAAACTCGGAGAGGTGCACGGCGGCGGCCAGCTCGCTCAGGCGCGGCTGCTCGCGGTAGTGCGCGTCGATGTAGCGGATGGCGCGCGCGATGCGCGCGAAGTCACGGCCGTCGAGGAAGGCGCGGTGCTGAGTGTTCATGGGAGTGATCCTAGGGCCTGGGGCGCCGCCACCGCGACCCGATTCTTGCGCTCGCCACGCCGGTCTCGGCGGGGGGTCCCCCGGGGCTTCGGTTACACTGCGCTGCGGCCGCGCCGGCGCTGTGTCAGTGCCACAGCTGCGGCCAGCGGGCGACGGCCACGCCGACGCCGATCGACACCGTGAGCAGCAGGACCAGGGTGAGCGCGATCATTACGCGGCGCATGCCCCGATCATAACTCCAAGCTCCGCGGGGCCTTGAGGAGCATGAAGGAAGCCAGACGACTCGCCGTATGCCTGCTCGCCTCCGAGGTGACGCCGCTGTCGAAGACCGGCGGGCTTGCGGACGTCGCCGGGGCGCTCGCCAAGGTACTCGCGCAGGCCGGCCACGACGTGCGGGTGTTCACGCCGGCCTACGCCAGCGTCGACCGCGCCGCCTGCGGCGCCCGCGCGGTGCCGCAGCTCGCGAAGCTGCGCGTCAGCATCGGCACGCAGGCCTTCGCCTGCGCGGTGCTGCGCGGGCGGCTACCCGGCGGGGCGCCGGTGTATCTCATCGACTGCCCGCAGCTGTTCGCGCGCGCCAGCCTCTATACCGCCGATGCCGACGAGCACCTGCGCTTCCTGGTCTTCACCCGCGCCGCGCTCATGGCGGCCCGCGAGCTGCGCTGGGCGCCGCGGCTGGTGCACTGTAACGACTGGCATACGGCCTTCGCGCCGCTCTTCCTGCGCACCCTGTTCCGCGACGAGCCCCTGCTCGCCCCGGCACGCACGCTCCTCACCATCCACAACATCGGCTACCAGGGAATTTTCCCGGCCGCGCGCGTGGCCGATCTCGCTCTCGCGCCCGAGGAGGCCGCGCTGCTCTACCAGGCGGACCTGCGTGCCGGGCACGTGAACGCCCTGCGCGAGGGCATCCGCTACGCGCACGCCATCAACACCGTCTCCCCGACCCACGCCCGCGAGATCTGCACCGACGAGTACGGCATGGGGCTCGCCGACAGCCTGCGCGCGCGCGCGGCAGACCTCAGCGGCATTCTGAACGGCGTCGACTACGAGATCTGGGACCCGCGCCACGATGCCTTCCTGCCCGAGCGCTACGACCCGCAGCACCTGGCGGTCAAGGGGCAGCTCAAGCGCGCCTTCCTCGCCCGCCAGGGGCTGGATCCTGATCCGCGCGTACCGCTCGTCGGCCTCGTGAGCCGGCTGGCCTCGCAGAAGGGCATCGAGCTCATGTTCGAGGCGCTGCCGAAGGTGCTCGCGGCGCGGCCGCTGTGCTTCACGGCGCTCGGCGCGGGCGAGGCGCAGTACGAGGAGTTCTTCAGCGCGCTCGCGCTCAAGTTCCCGGGCCGGGTGCACTTTCAGCGCGGCTACGACGATGCCCTGGCGCACTGGATCGAGGCGGCGAGCGACATGTTCCTCATGCCCTCGCGCTACGAGCCGAGCGGGCTCAACCAGATGTACAGCCTGCGCTATGGCACCGTGCCGATCGTGCGCCGTACCGGCGGGCTGGCCGACTCGGTGCAGCACTACGACGCCGCCAGCGGCGCGGGCACCGGCATCGTGTTCAACGACTTCGACCCGCCGGCGCTCGAGTGGGCGCTGCACACCGCGCTCGATCTCTACGGCCAGCCCGAGCACTGGACGCGCCTCGTGCAAAACGGCATGGCGTGCGACTACTCCTGGACGCGCCAGGGGGCCGAGTACCTGGCGCTCTACGCGCGGCTCATTGGAGTTTGAAGGTGCCGCGCTCGTCGAAGGGGAGCGAGCGCAGCAAGCCCTGCGAGAGCGTCACCTTGCCCTTGAGGCGGTAGGCGACCTCGCGCGCGTTCGTGCCGCGCCCGGCGAGCTTGAGGACCGTGGCCGCGAGGTTGGTGTTCACGCTCATGTCGAACTCGGCCTCACCGAGCGCCGGCACGCTGAAGCTCGCCGCCGACTCGCCGGTCGCGAACTCCTGGCCCTCGACCTCGAGGGTGTAGACGATGCCCTCGACCGGCAGCGCGCGGTCGTTCGGGTTCTGCACGTGCAGGCGCACCTTCAGGCGCTGCTGCCACAGGTCCCCGCCGAGCAGCTGCACGTCGACCACCGAGAGCTGCGGCGCCTCGAAGTGCGTGGCGCAGCCGGCGAGCACGGCGGCGGCGAGGAGCGCGGGCAGGAGGCGCAGGCGGGTGGTCACGGCGGTGCGCATGGTAGCAAAGCGCCCCGCCCGCGATCGGCTTCAGGCGCGACCGTAGGCCGCGTTCAACCTCGCGAGCTCTGCGGCGCGGCCGGCGTCGAGTGCCTGCGGCGGCAGCCGCCAGTGCCAGTTGCCCGTGCGCGTGCCGGGCGTGTTGAGGCGCGCCGCGGAGCCGAGCCCGAGCAGATCCTGCAGCGGCACGATGGCCAGGCGCGCCACCGAGCCGAGCGCGGCGCGCACCAGGGCGCGCGGCATGCTCGCGGGGGGAATCTCGAAGAGCGCATCGACCCGCGCGCGCACCGGCGCGGGCAGGCTCGTATACCAGCCGAGGGTCGTGTCGTTGTCGTGCGTGCCGGTGTAGGCCACGCACTCGCGCACGTGCTCGTAGGGCAGGTGCGGATTGTCGGGGCTGCCGTCGAAGCCGAACTGCAGCACGCGCATCCCCGGCAGCCCGAAGCGCCGCATGAGCTCGATCACGTCCGGCGTGATGACGCCGAGGTCCTCGGCCACCAGCGGCAGGTCGGGAAACTGCGCGCGCAGTGCGGCCAGCAGCGCCGCCCCCGGGGTGCGCTGCCAGGAGCCGCTGCGCGCATCGGGGGCGTCCGCGGGAATCGCCCAGTGGGCGGCGAATGCGCGGAAGTGATCCAGGCGCAGCAGGTCGAGGCGTGCCAGCTGGGCACCGACGCGCGCCGTCCACCACTGAAAGAGCGTGCGCTGGTGCGCAGCGAAGTCGTAGAGCGGGTTGCCCCAGCTCTGGCCGAGCGCGGCGAAGTAGTCCGGCGGCACCCCGCCGATGGCGGCCGGCTCGCCGTTGGCGCGCAGCTGGAACAGCTCGCGGTTGCGCCACACCTCCACCGAGGAGGGCGCGACGTAGAAGGGCAGGTCGCCGAAGAGGCGCACGCCGCGTGCCTGGGCATGCGCGCGCAGCGCCTGCCACTGCAGGTGAAACACCCACTGCTCGCGCTCGCTCGCGGCGATCTCGGGAGCGAGCTCGGCGCGCGCGGCGGCGAGCGCGGCCGGCTCGCGCTGGCGCAGCGGCTCCGGCCAGCTCCAGAACGGCGCCCCGTCGAAGCGGCGCGTGAGGGCGGCGAACAGCGCGTAGTCGGGGAGCCAGGCGGCGCTCGCGGCCCGAAACTGCTCATCGACCGGCACCGTCGCCGCCGGCAGCTCCCCCGGATCGATGAGCGCGGCGTTGCCCGCCTGATCCGAGCTCACCCAGTACGGCGAGCCGTCCGCGCCCGGCGGTCCCACCGGCAGGATCTGCCACACCGAGAAGCCCGCCGCGGCCAGCCAGTCGATGAAGGCACGCCCGCCGCGCCCGAGCGCGGCGTCGAGGGAAGACAGCGGCAGCAGCACGCCGGCGCGGCGGCGATCGAAGACGGGCAGTCGCGCGGCCACGGTCTTTAAGGCGGCGCGCGCGCTCAGCCGGCGCCGGCGCGGCGCATGACCCCGCCGTGCTCGGGCGCACCGCTGCCGGCGCCGATCGGCAGCGCCAGCTCCCCCGGGGGCGGCAGGTTCAGCCGCCGGTAGAGCGTCACGAGCTGCCGGCGGTAGAGGTGATCGAACTGGCTCACGGCCTCGGCGGGATTGTAGTCACCGAACCACCAGAACCAGTCCGAGGATTCGCACAGCGCCAGCTGCCGGCTCGCCCGCGCGCGCTGGTTGGCATCGCTCATGCCGGGGAGCGTGCGGTCGTAGGCCTCCTTGGCCGTGCACAAGAGATCCCAGGCGCGGTTCTTGGCCGCATCGCCCATCCAGGTCGCGAGCGTGCCGTGCACCCAGCTGCCGGCGAGCAGCTGCGGCAGCGGGGCGGCTTGCAGGCCGCGCGCGAGGCACTCGCTCAGGGTGAGGAGCTCGATCTGCGGCTGCGCGGCGAGCTTCTCGTACAGCGCCCGCAGGAAGTAATAGCCGTTGAAGGGGTAGTGCTCCCAGGCGTTCTCGCCATCGAGCGCGATCAGTACCGCATGGCCCGCGCCGCCCCCGTAGCGCTGCGCCAGCGCCCCGAGCTCGCCGGCGAGGTTGGCGGCGGCGTCATCGCCGTGCCAGGTCGCATAGGTGAAGCCGATCAGGTCCGAGAGCGCATCGTCGCGGAAGAAACAATCGATGCCGGTGCCGGCCACGCGGTAGGGACGGTTGTAGGCCAGCGGGTCGGCGGCCGCCTGCGCATCCGTAAGCCCAAGACTCCCGCGCAGCACTCCGGAGCTGCTCGCCGCCCAGCGGAAGCCCCCGACGGAGGCGAGCAACTCGAGCGTCGCCGCGCTCACCGCCCCCTCCGCCGGCCAGCAGCCCGCCGGCCGCGAGCCGAAGATGCGCGTGAACACCCGCAGCGCCTCCTCGATGTGCCACACCGCGCGCTCGCGCCCGCCGGGGTAGGCGGCGTGCTCGGGCAGCGGCAGGGCCGGCAGGGCCTCGCGCGCGCTGCGGAAATCCTGCAGCAAGGGCAGGATCGGATGCGCATAGGGCGTGACCGACAGCTCCACGCGGCCGCTGGCGGCCAGGGCGCGGTAGCGCGGCACGACCTCCCCGATCAGCCGGCCGACGAGGCTGAGCAGATCGCGCCGCTCGCCGCTGCTGAAACCGCGGCCGCGCTCGGTGAGGCGCGCCACCAGCGGCTCACTGCGGCGCACGGTCTCGCCGAGCCAGGCGAGGTGGTACCAGACGGCCAGGTCATGGATGAACTGGTCGGAGGCGTAGCAGATGCGATCGGCGCTGCCGAGGGTCTCGGCGATCGTGGCCAGCTCCAGGTACGGCCCGAAGCGCTCGATCATCTGGGTGCGCTGCGCGCGCAGGCAGGCCCGCAGCAGCGCCAGGCGCTGCGCCGGGTCGCCCGGCACGGGGTCGGGACCGAGCAGCGCGAGCACCGGGTCCGGCAGCGGCACGCCCGCCGTAAGATGCTCGCCGATGCGGCGGGCGAGCTCCTCGAGCTGCTCGAGCAGCACCGGGGTGAAGTTGACCACCGCGCGCGCGGCGGCGTTCGCCTCCAGGTGCGCCGCCATGTCGGTGTAGTCCTTGATGGCGTGCAGGTAGGTCCAGGGCAGCACGTACTGCGCGGTGAGCGCGTCTTTGTACTGCGGCTGGTGCATGTGCCAGAGCAGCACCACCGGCAGCCGTCCGGCCGGCTGCCCGGCCTCACTCATGGCGCAGGCGGCGCAGCATGTCCGGGGTGACCAGCACCACGCCGTTCTCGGTGACGTGGAAGCGCCGTGCGTCCTCGCCGCGGTCGACGCCGATCTGGGTGTGGTCGGGTATCTCGCAGCCCTCATCCAGGATCGCCCCGCTGATCAGGCAGTGGCTGCCGACCTCGACCGCCGGCAGCACCACCGAGCGGCTGATGCTGGTGCGCTCCTCGACGCGCACGTTGGAGAACAGCAGCGACTCGCGCACCACGGCGCCGGAGATGATGCAGCCGCCGGAGACCATGGAGTTGATGGCGGTGCCGCGGCGGCCGTCCTCGTCGAGGATGAACTTGGCCGGCGGCTGCTGCACCTGGTAGGTCCAGATCGGCCAGTCGTGGTCGTAGATGTTGAGCTCGGGGCGCACGTGCACCAGCTCGAGGTTGGCGTCGTAGTAGGCGTCGATCGTGCCGACGTCGCGCCAGTAGCTCTGCGCGCGCGTCTTCACGTCCTGGAAGGGGTAGGCGAACACCTGGCGGTTGGCGCTGATCGCCGCCGGCAGTATGTTCTTGCCGAAGTCGTGGCTCGAGGACTCATCCTGCGCATCCTCCGCCAGCATGCTCTCGAGCAGGCGGGCGTTGAACACGTAGATGCCCATCGAGGCGAGGATGCTGTCGGGCCGGCCGGGGAGCGTGTCCGGCTGCGCCGGCTTCTCGGTGAAGCGGGTGACGCGGTTCCACTCGGTGGCGGTGAGCACGCCGAAGTGGCGCGACTCGCGCGCCGGCACCTCGACCACCCCGACGGTGATGTCGGCGCCCTTCTCCACGTGGTAGGCGATCATCGGACCGTAGTCCATCTTGTAGATGTGGTCCCCGGCGAGCACCAGCACGTGCTTGGGGCGGTGCGAGACGATCAGCTCCAGATTCTGGTGCACCGCGTCCGCCGTGCCGCGGTACCAGCGCTCCCCGAGCTGCTGCTGCGCCGGCACCACCTCGACGAACTCGCCGAACTCGCCCCGCAGGTAGCTCCAGCCGTGCTGCACGTGCTGGATGAGGGACTGCGCCTTGTACTGCGTGAGGATCGAGATCTGGCGGATGCCGGAGTTCACGCAGTTGGAGAGCACGAAGTCGATGATGCGGAACTTGCCGCCGAAGGGCGTGGCGGGCTTGCAGCGGTTGGCGGTGAGGTCGCGCAGGCGCTCGCCGCGGCCGCCGGCCATGATGATCGCCAGCGTGCCGCCGGTCAGGCGGCTGACGTAGCGGCCGGAGGAGGCGCGGGCGGGCTGGCGCTGCATGGCGCTACTACAGCGCAAGCCGGCGCGCGCGCGCAACCTCGGCGCGCACGCGCCCTAGAGCCACTTCATCAGCCCGAGCTCGTAGGGCTGCGAGAGCAGCTCGTGCCAGGGGTAGATGCGCAGCTCGGTCTTGAACTGCCCGCACTCCGGCGGCGCCACATCGAGCGCGAACACCGTGGAGCCGTCGCTGTCGGTCTCGCCGGTGGCCGCGAGCTCCGCGTGCCACACCCCCGGGCGCGGCGGCTGCAGGTAGGAGGACAAGGGCGGCGGGGACAGGTCGGCCTCGGGCAGCAGGCGCTGCGCCACGAACTCGACGCGCACGTCCGCGGGCGCCAGGCCGTTCAGGAACGCCGCCACGCGCAGCCGCAGCCGCTCCCCGCGCGGCAGGTCGCGCGCCGCGTCCGTCAGCAGCCGCATGCCGACCCGCGACCAGGCCGCGCGCACGCGGCCCTTCCAGTCCGCGAGCGTGCGCGCCCCGGTGAAGCCGTCGGCCGCCAGGCGCCGGTAGGCGGCGGCGGCCGGCTCGTACAGGCCCTGGGTGTAGTCAAACAGCACGCGGCGCATGTTAAAACGCGGGATCACGCTCATCATGGCGCGCTTGCTCGAGCGCACCCAGGCGCGCGGTACCCCGCCCGCATCGCGCTCGTAGTACTGCGGCACCACCTCCTCCTCGAGCGCCGCGAGGATCAGCTCCGCCTCGAGCGCGTCGCGCCTCTCGGGGTCCTGCACCGAGGCCGGCGGGATGCCCCAGCCGTTGTCCCCCATCCACCCTTCGGCCCACCAGCCATCGAGGATGGAGAGGTTCAGGCGCCCGTTGATGGCGGCCTTGATGCCCGAGGTGCCGCTCGCCTCGAGCGGCGCGATCGGGTTGTTGAGCCACACGTCGACCCCGGAGACCAGGCTGCGCGCCAGCTGCAGGTCATAGTCCTCGAGGAACACGACGCGTCCGGCGAACTCCTCGCTGGTCATCAGCTGGCGCAGCTCGCGCAGCACGTACTTGCCGGGCTCATCGGCCGGGTGGGCCTTGCCGGCGAACAGCAGCACCAGCGGGTGCTCGGGGTCGTTGACCAGACGCGCCAGGCGCGCGCGGTCGCGCAGCAGCAGCGTCGCGCGCTTGTAAGTGGCGAAGCGTCGCGCGAAGCCGAGCGTCAGGATGCCGGGGCGCTGCGGGTCGAGGAAGCGCGTGATGTGCCGCAGCTGCGCGGGGCTCAGGCCCTTGCGCTGATACTCGCGCTGCAAGCGCTCGCGCACGCTCGCGAGCATGCGCGCCTTGACCTCCTGCGAGGTGGCCCAGTAGCGCTCCTCGGGCACGTGCTCGAGCGTGCGCCAGAACTCGACGTCGCGCAGGTGCTCGCGCCACTCGGCGCCGAGCTCACGGTCGAAGAACTCCATCCAGCGCTGGTGCAGGAAGGTCGGCACGTGCACGCCGTTGGTCACCCAGCCGACCGGGTTGTCCTCGGGACGGATCTCCGGCCACTGATCCGCGCACAGCCGCGCCGACACCGCCCCGTGGATGCGGCTCACGCCGTTCACGTGCCGGGCCCCGTTCAGCGCGAGCCGCGTCATGTTGAACAGCCCCGGTGCGCCGGGCGCGCGGCCGAGCTCGAGGAAGCGCTCCACCGGGACGCCGAGCTCGCGGATGAAGTCCTGGAAGTGCTGCACGATGAGCTCGGGCGCGAAGGCGTCGTGACCGGCGGCCACCGGCGTGTGGGTGGTGAAGACGCAGTCGGCCGCGACCGCCTCGAGTGCCGCGGCGAAGCTGAGACCCGCGGCGAGGTGCTCGCGCAGCAGCTCGAGGATCAGGAAGGCGGCGTGCCCCTCGTTCAGGTGCCACACCGCCGGGTGCACGCCCAGGGCGCGCAGCGCGCGCACCCCGCCGATCCCGAGGATCATCTCCTGGCGCACGCGCGTGGACTCATCGCCCCCGTAGAGACGGTGGGTGATGTCGCGGTCGGCGGTGGCGTTCTCGGAGCAGTTGGTATCGAGCAGGTACACCGCCACGCGTCCGACCTGCGCCTTCCACAGCCGTGCGACCACGTCGCGCGTGCCGATGCGCACCGTCACCTTCAGCCACTCGCCGCCGGGGCGCACCGGCTCGATCGGCAGGTCGCGCGGGTCGCGCTCGAGGTACTGCGCGTGCTGCACGCCGTCGTTGTCGACGGTCTGGGTGAAGTAGCCCTGCTCGTAGAGCAGGCCGACCCCGACGAAGGAGGCGCGCTCATCGCTCGCCGCCTTGCAATAGTCGCCGGCGAGCACGCCCAGGCCCCCGGAGTAGATCGGCACGCTCTCGTGGAAGCCGTACTCCGCGCAGAAATAAGCGACCAGCGAGTCCTCGGCCGCCGGCGCCCGTACGCGCACGTACTCCTCGAGAGTCTCCAGCGCCCGGTGATAGCGCGCCAGGTAGGTCTCATCCTGGGCGCAGCGCTCGAGCTTCACCTGGCTCAGGCAGCGCAGCATCAGGCGGGGGTTGCCGTTGGTCTGCTTCCACAGCTCCGGGTCGAGGTCCTCGAACAGCGCGCGCGCGGGCCGGTGCCAGCTGAAGAACAGGTTTCCGGCCAGCTCGGACAGGCGGCTCAGGCTCCCTGGGATGACGGGGGTGACTTCGAGGAGCGAGTTGCGCATCAAGGGGGCTTTCGACTGGTCGCGGGCGCGCGAAAGTCTAGCAGTCCCGTATGCAGCCCCCGGAATGAGCTTTTTTTATCTGTTGCCGGACGCAGCCCTCCTTTTGCGCGGTGCCAGGCCTGTCCTGTGTGATTCCTAGTACTAGTTGACCGCCAATACTGTATAGTTAATAATACTATCCTATGGATGATAGTCAGGCGCGCAAGTTCCAGAAGGACCTCAACGGGGGGCTGGTCGCCCTTGTGCTGCTCGGGGTCCTCGATCGCAGCAGCGAGGATCTCTATGGCTACGAGATCGCCAAGCGCCTGCAGGCGGCCAACGAGGGAGAAGCACTCTTCAAGGAAGGGACCGTCTACCCGGTGCTGCGCGCGCTGGCCGCCCAGGGACTGCTCACCAGCCGTGTCGTGCCCTCCTACTCCGGGCCGCCGCGGCGCTACTACCGCATCACCGACGATGGCCGCGCCGTGCTCGCGCAGTGGAGCGACATCTGGCGTCAGACCCGCGGCTTCGTCGATCGCTTCATCGAAGGAACACCCACATGAACGCCCCCCGCTCGATCGATGACTACCTGAAGCAGCTGCGCGCCGCCCTCGCCGGCGAGGATCCGGCGCTCGCCCAGGATGCGCTCTACGACGCCGAGGAATACCTGCGCGCGGAGCTGGCCGCCAACCCCGGCAAGTCCGAGGCCGACATGCTCGAGCTCATCGCCAGCACCTATGGGGCGCCCGATGAGGTGGCCGCCGCCTACCGCGACACCGAGGTCAAGGTGCGCGCGGCGCTCAAGACCCCGCCGCCCCGCACCGCCGCCGGCAGCTCGGCCCTGCGGCGCTTCTTCCGGGTGTACCTCGACCCGCGCAGCTACACCTCGCTCTTCTATATGCTGCTGACGCTGGCCACCGGCATCGTCTACTTCACGGTGGTGGTCACCGGACTGTCCCTCTCGCTCGGGCTCGCGGTGCTGATCATCGGCGTGCCCTTCTTCCTCGCCTTCATCGGCATCACCCGCGTCATCGCACTCGGTGAGGGCCGGCTCATCGAGGCGATCACCGGCGAGCGCATGCCGCGCCGGCCGGTACACCCGGGACCGCCCCTGCCCTGGTACACGCGCGTACTGGACATGCTGAAGGACGTGCGCACCTGGACGACGCTTGCCTACCTGGTGCTGATGCTGCCGCTCGGGGTGCTCTACTTCACCGTGGCCCTGAGCGGGCTCGCCGTCAGCGCGGCCTTCATCGCCACCCCCGTGGTGGAGCTGCTGTACCACTGGGGGCTGGTCGATGTGGACATCAGCGACCACATGTTCGTGGCCTCGGGCCAACCCTGGTCGCCGCAGTATCCGCTGCTCGAGGGCGCTCTGCTGTTCGTGCTCGGCGTGCTGCTCCTGACGCTGCTGCTGCACGTGGCGCGCGCGGTGGCCCGCGGACACGCGCACCTGGCCAAGGCGCTGCTCGTGGTACCCGGGTCGCAAGCGCCCGCGGCACGGTAGACTTCGCGCCCAGCATGCGTATCCCCGGCCTCCTCCTCCTCGCACTCGCCTGTGTCGCCTCTGCCTCACTCGGCCGCGCGGCGGGCGCGCCCGGCAGATCCGCCGGCTGCCTGCCGGGCGGCAACGGCTACCTGCGCGCCAAGATCCGCGGCGCCATGAACCTCGACGTCAACTGGCACAACGCCGACATGCAGTGCGAGGGCGGCCCGCGGCCCGACGGCAGCGGGCTGCGCGTCGCCTTCGCAGGCCCCGCGCACGCCGACGGCCGGCGCCTGCGCCTGGTGTTCGGAGTCGACGCGGTGCACGAAGGACGCGCGGGGCACGCGCTGCCCACCAACCTCACGGTGATCTTCGAGGGCGAGGAGCGGCTGTTCGCCACCCGCGGCGACGATCACTGCACGGTCGATGAGCTGCATCAGGAGCGCATCGGGGCACTCGGCGGCGCGGTGCGCTCCTGGCGCATCATCGCCCGCGGCTTCTGCATCGCCCCGGCGAGCACGCTCGATGCCGATGAGCGCATCCTGGTGAGCAGCTTCGACTTCGCCGGCACCGCCGTCTTCGAGGACCACGCCACCGAAGCGCCCGCCGAGCCGGCGGCGGACAAGCTGTGAAGGGAGCGCCGATGCGGGTGAGCCGACGAGGGATCTGGCGCGCGCTGCTGCTGAGTCTGCTCTTTTCCGGCGCCCTGCCGCTGGCTGCGCAGCAGCTGCCGCTCGAGCTGTCGAGCTATCCGCGCACCGACCTCACCATCACCCAGGCCCACCCGGCCCGCGTACATTCCTTCCGCGTCTGGGTGGCCGACACCGACGCGCGCGCCCAGCAGGGACTGATGTTCGTCTCCGACCTGCCGCAGAGCCAGGGCATGATCTTCCCGCTCGTGCCGCCGCGGGTCGAGAACATGTGGATGAAGAACACCTACATCGAGCTCGACATGCTGTTCATCGGCAGCGGCGGCCGCGTCGAGAAGATCATCGAGCGGGCGCATCCCATGTCGCTCGAGACCCTGAGCTCCGGCGGCCCGGTCGCGGCGGTCCTCGAGCTCAAGGGCGGCAGCGTCGCGCGCCTCGGACTCAAGGTCGGCGACCAGGTGAGCTGGAAGCCCGCCTCCTAGGTCTGGGTAGCCCCTGCGGGGGTGCGCGGCTTTTTCGGCGGGTGCTTGCTGAGGATCCTGTTGCCGACGGGGGCGCCGTAGGCGTTGTGGGCCGGGCGCGGCCGGGGCGCGAAGGAGCTCGGTTTGGTCGCCTTGCTCGCATCCTTCATGCCGGCACTGGTCGGGCAGGCGCCACCCGGGGCGCCAGCCGGTGGCGCCGCAGCCGCCAGGAGCAGCGCGAGCGCGCCAAACGCCAGCAGCGGGGCGGTTCGCATAACCTCACCTCCACACTCAAGAGCTCCGCGGCGAGTGTCACGCAGCCGCCGCGGGCGATAAAGGTGGGGCGGCGTTATGACAGCCGCGGCTCGGCGAAGCTGTGGGGCAGGTCTCAGTTGCGCGCCTAGCGGCGCGCCTTGTCCGAGCCGTAGGCGCGCGCCGCCGACAGCGCATCCCCGCCCGTGGCCCGCGAGCTGGTGAGGTAGACGTCGTGGCTCTTGAAGTCGATCCCGAGGGACTCGACGGTGCCGAGCACGTCCATGCCGATGATCATCGCCGGCTCGTTCTCCATCCCCCACACCTTGAAGATGTGGAAGTTGCCGAACACCAGCTGCACGTCGGCGATGCGCAGCCGCTCGATCGCGATCATCGGCGCCACGCGCACCTCGCCGGGCTCGACCTGCTTGGTGGCGCCGTAGACGGTGGTGACGCGCGCCCCCACCCCCGGTCCGGGCGGCGGGCCGAGCGCGTTGCGCAGCGCGAGGTTGGCGAGCGAGCGCTCCGAGCCGGTATCGATCACGGTGCGCACCCGCACCCCGCCGACCATCGTGCTGACGGTCATCAGCCCATCGGTCTGGCGCATGGCGTGGATGCGCATGGCCGCGGCGCGCACCGCCGGCTCCACGGTGGCACTGATCACGACGCGGTTGCGCCGGAAATCCACCACCAGGCTCTGGTCGCTGAGCCCGGCGGCGCCGAGGATGCCGTCAGCCCCGGCCATCAGGGGCGCCCACACCACCGGCAGCGCCACGTCCTCGACGCTCATCCGCCCGGCCTCGAGCCGGTCGACCGTCACCGCCGAGACCTGCGCGGAGCCGGTGATGCCGTCGAGCAGGATCGAGGGCGCCTGGCCCGGGGTGAGCCCGAGGCGGCGTACCAGGTCGGGAGAGATGGTGGAATGGCTCGCGCCGGTATCGACGATGAAGCGGAAGGGGCCCTGGCCGTTCACCATAACGGGCACGACCACCCGGCCGATGTGATCGATGGTGGTCGGGGAAGCCAGCAGCGTGGCGTCGTCCTCGTTGGGCGTCTCGCGATCGCTCGGGGGCAGCTGCACGGCGGGCTCGGCGGCCGCCCCGGAGGGGATCCCGGCGAGGACCAGCACGAGGGCGAGGCCGCCGGCCGGCAGCAGCGTCCCCAGGGTGCGCCCAAGAAGCCCGTGCATGCTCACGATGAAATCCACCGTAGCACGATTATCCGCCCCCGGAGCGTGCGTGGCGCTGATTCCGCCGCGAATCCGGCTCCCCGCGTCGCAGGGGGCGGGAACGAGCGCCGCACGTGGCGCCGGAGGTGCCTTTGGTTAAGAATGCGCACCCTCAAAAAGGGTTCCCGAAGGAAGTGGATCGATGAGCACCCCCGCCCCGGCCGCCGTCGCTGACGATGCGCACGTGCAGGCCCTGCTGCAGGCCGCCGAGCGCGCCGCAGGCGCGCACCAGGACGCGGAAGCCGAGCGGCTGATCGCCGCGGCCCACCAGGTCGCCCCCGAGCACGCGCAGGTGCTCGCCGCGCGCGGTGTGCAGGCGCTGCGCAAGGGGGATGCGGCGCAGGCCCGCGAGCTGCTGGAAGCCGCAGCCGCGCGCGAGCCGGGCAATCCGCACGTGTTCCTGAACCTCGCCTCCTGCCACCGCTCGCTGAATGAGCCGGAGGCCGAGTTCAAGGCCCTCGAGCAGGCCCTCATCCTCGAACCGAACTTCTTCCTCGCGCTGCTGCAGAAGGCCTCGCTGCAGGAGAAGCTCGGCAACGTCCGCGAGGCCGCGCGCACCTACCACCGGGCGCTGAGCACGCTGCGCGCCGGCATGCAGCTGCCGGCCAACCTGCAGCCCTTCGTCGAGCACGCCCAGAAGGTCGTGCTCGCGAGCTTCGAGGAGCTCGACCGCTGGCTCAAGGAGCGCACCGCGGCCGTGCGCGCACGCTTTGCCGGGGTGCCACAGGACCGCGTCGATGACTGCCTGGCGGCGCTCGTGGGCAAGAAGCGCATCTACGTCTCGCAGCCGACCTACAGCTACTTCCCCCGCGTGCCGGCGATCTCGTTCTTCGACCGCACGCAGTTCCCGTGGCTGAAGCGCGTGGAGGAAGCCACCGATGAGATCCGCGCCGAGCTCTTTGGCCTGCTGCGCGAGGCGCGCGGGGAGTTCGCCCCGTACCTGACGCACTCTCCCGGCGAGCAGCTCGGCGTGTGGCGCGAGCTCAACCAGTCGCGCCGCTGGAGCGCGCTGTTCCTTTACAAGAACGGCGAGCCGCAGGCGGAAAACATCGCGCGCTGCCCGAAGACCGTGGCGGTGCTCGAGTCGGTGCCCGCGGCGGTGCGCATCGCGCACCGCGGACCGACCTGGCTGTTCTCGCTCCTCGAGCCCAAGACGCGCATCCCGCCGCACACCGGCACGACCAACACGCGCCTCACGGTGCACATCCCGCTGATCGTGCCGCCCAACTGCGGCTTCCGGGTCGGCGCGGACGTACGCCAGTGGGTACCCGGCACCGCGCTCATCTTCGATGACACCATCGAGCACGAGGCGTGGAACGAGTCCGACCAGGAGCGCGTGATCCTGATGTTCGACATCTGGAACCCGCTGCTGAACCCCGCCGAGCAGGAGATGATGCGAGTCGCGACCGAGGCGATCGCGGAGTTCTACCAGGACTAGCGCGCGCCGCCGCCCCCGGCGCGCACGTCGAAGGCGACGCACAGGCGGGTGTCGGCGCCGCGGATGGCGTTCGTGCCGTGCCACATGTAGGAGGGGAACAGCACCAGCCGCCCGGGCCGGGGCTGCACAAAGCGCTCGGGCGCGTGCCCGGGGATCGGGTAGCGCGGCTCGCCGAACTTGATCCAGCCGGATTTCGCCTCCGCATCGAGCGTCTCGACCGGCACATCCACGTAGTACGCCGAGCTGATGAGGCCATCCGGGTGGACGTGGTTCACGTGAAAGCCGTCGCGGTGCAGCCGCACCGACCAGGCGCCGGTGAAGCGTGCCTCGCCGCTGTTCGCCGCCGACAGCGGATGGCCGGCAGCGGTGCCGAGCGCGCGGCGATATTCGCGGATCGGACCCTCGAAGGCCTGCAGCAGTGAGCGGATCGCCGGATCCGGGTCGGTCAGGAGACTCCGCGGAGTCTGCGTGCCGTTGCGCAGTGTCTGATCGAAGGGGTGGTTGCTGAAGCGGTGGCGCTCGGCGAGCACCGCCTTGAGCGCCTCGTTGAGCTCGGCCACCGATGACCAGCCGCGCGGCGTCTCGAGCTCGAACACGCGCAGCAGCCGCTCGTAGTCGTAGAGCTCGCGATAGCGATCACGGCCCAGGCTGCGCGCGGCACTCGCCTCGAAGGCCACCCAGGTCTGTGACTGCGGATGCCGCTGGCGCTGTCCGGCGATGAACGGGGCGGCCTCGGCGGCGCGCTCGCGCGCCAGCAGGACGCTGACGAGCGTCTGCACGGCACGTTCGTCCTCCGGCAGCCCGGCGACCGCCGCGAGCGCCTGCTCCTCGGCTTCGCGGACCAGACCCTGCTCGAGCAGCACCTGGGCGAGGAGCGATTGCACCTGCGGCTCGGGTCCCTTGCGCTTCAGGAGGTCCTGCAGGAAGGTCTCGGCGGCCGTGAGATTGCCGGCCCGCCACATGACCTCGGCGAGCAGGCGCTGCAGCGGGATGTTGTCGCGGTCGGCGGAAGAGGCCGCGGCGAGCGCGCGCGCGAACTTCGCGTCGCCGCGCATGAAGCGCAGCCGCGCGAGGATGAGCTGCGCGTCGATGCTGTCGGGCTGGTGCTCGACCGCGCGCGCGAACTCGTTCTCCGCGCCCGCGACGTCGCCCTCGTTCAGCAGTGCATGCCCGCGGTTGAACGCCGCCTCGTAACCGTCGGCCCCGAGGCGGCGCGCCTCATCGAGGACCTTCGAGGCCTCGGGCCGCTCGAGGCGCGCGAGCAGAGCTCCGAGGTTGTGCCGGGCGACGGCATGCGCAGGATCGAGCGCGATCGCGCGGCGGTACGCGGCCTCGGCGTCCGCGGTGCGCCCCGCGGCGTCCAGCGCCAGGCCGAGCGTCACCCAGCCGTCGGGCTCGGACTCGCTCTTTTTGATGAGAATCTGTGCCTGCTCCTCGGCCTCGGCCGTGCGCCCGAGATCGATCAGGGTCAGAGCCAGGCCGGTACGTGCGGGTCGGTGATCCGGCAGGAGCTCCACGGCGGCCCGATAGGCTCGCTCCGCACGTATCGGTTTTCCCCATTTTCTGAGGAGATTGCCGAAATTAGCCCGAAATTCCCCCTGGTTCGGGTCAAGTCTGATGCTGAGGCGCATCCACTCGGCGCCCTGCTCCAGGTCCCCGATCTCCTTCAGAGCGAGTCCAAGCAGGTGTGCGGCGACCGCATTGCGCGGCTCGCGCGCGAGAATCGCGCCGCAAATCTCGGCGCTTTGGTGGGCTTCGCCCCGATTCAGCAGGGCGGACGCCCGGTCCAGGTCGGCCTGCAAGCTCATGATTCCATTATCGTGCGAAGCGGTGGATCGGATTCGGACGGATCCGGCCCTCCGTTGCGGACTTGCAACAGCCTGGCCGGTCGGTGTGTGGCTGTGCCGCGATTATCGGTGATTGCCGCAGGATTTGCCGCGTAAGAACGCGTCCAGGCCCTGTGGGGTTTCTGCCTACGCGGTCTTTGCAGACGCGGATCGGCCCTGTATTCTTGCGCGCAGCCGAAAGCCCGGGTCTGCCCGAGCCGCGCACTCTAATTTCTGTAAACAAGTCTAGGCACGTGTCTGGGGAGTAAACAATGACGAGTAACACCGTATTGCGTCGCGCAATTCGCTACGCGCTGTACGCGAACGCTGCGGCCGCGGCCGCGGCGGTTCCGGCAGTCGCGGCGGCAGCCGACACAGAACCCGCCGAGGCACCCGTTACCGAGGTGGTCGTCACGGGTTCGCGCATCGTCGAACCCGGTCTGCAATCGATCAGTCCCGTAACCACCGTCAGCGCGGAAGAAATCAGCCGCACCGGCGTCACCCGAGTCGAAGACCTGCTCAACAGTCTGCCGCAGGTGATGGCCGACCAGGGCGGCAACATCTCCAACGGGGCGACCGGTATTGCGACCGTCGACCTGCGTGGCCTCGGCCCGCAGCGCACGCTGGTGCTGATCAACGGTCGGCGCCTGATGCCCGGCACGCCGAACAACGCTGGTGTCAGCAACGGCCCGGCGGACCTGAACCAGATTCCTGCGGCTCTCGTTGAGCGCGTCGACGTGCTCACCGGCGGCGCCTCCTCCGTGTACGGCGCCGATGCCGTCGCGGGCGTGGTCAACTTCATCATGAATGACCACTTCGAGGGCTTCCGCATCGACGCCAACGCGGCGATGAACAACCACCAGCAGCACAACTACTTCGGCCAGTTCGCTCCGGCCGCGGGCTTCGGCGAGGCGCCGAGCACGGTCAACGACGGCAAGACGAAGGACATCACCTTCATCCTCGGCGGCAACTTCGCCGACGGCAAGGGCAACGTGACCATGTATGCGGGTTACCACCGCATCGATGCGTTGCTGCAGGCGGAACGCGATTTCAGCCGATGTACGCTCGGCTTTTCTCATGGAACGCCGGTGTGCGGCGGTTCGAGCACGAGCGCGCTGGGGCGCTTCATCTTTGCCGGTCCGCAGGGTGGCACGGGCTACACACTCGTCCCGAACGCGACACTCGGTCCCAATCAGACCTTCGTGCCGTACACCTCGGCGAACGCCTACAACTACGGCGCGCTGAACTACTACCAGCGGCCGGATGAGCGCTGGACGGGCGGTGCGTTCGCGCACTACAACATGGACGAGCACCACGAGGTCTACATGGAATTCATGTCCATGCAGGACCGCTCGATCGCCCAGATCGCGCCCTCCGGTGCCTTCCTCGCCTCCGGTACCGGCGAATTCAACGGCATCCCGAACGGCGCCTGGGTCATCAACTGCAACAACCCGTTCATGTCGGCCTCACAGCAGGCAGCATTGTGCGGCAACAACAGTGGCGTCGGCGCAGCCGAGGTCCTGTTGGGCCGCCGTAACGTGGAAGGCGGCCCGCGCTACGACGACCTCACCCACACCTCGTTCCGGGCGGTGGTCGGCTTCAAGGGCGAGTTTGCCGATGCCTGGAGCTATGACACCTACTTCCAGGAAGGCAAGACGCTGCTCTCGGAGAACTACGTCAACGACGTCTCCAAGTCGAAACTGGCCGCCTCGTTCCTCGCGGTCACCGACCCGCTCACCGGCAAGGTGGTTTGCGCGGCCAATGCCAACGGGGCCAACGGCGCCCCGGGCTGCGTGCCGTACAACGTCTTCGGCTCGACCCTGGGCGGCATCACCCCGGCGCAGGCCTCGGCGTACTTCACGACGCCCGGCTTCCAGGAAGGTGCCAACGAGGAGCGCGTGGCGAGCGGCAACATCACCGGCGATCTCACCAAGTACGGCGTGAAGCTGCCGAGCGCCAGCACCGGCCTGATCGTCAACATCGGTGCCGAGTACCGCCAGGAGTTCACGGACCTCAAGCCGGACATCGAGTTCCAGACCAACGACCTCGCCGGCCAGGGCAACCCGACGCTGCCCCTCAACGCGGGCTATCACGTGTGGGAAGGCTTCGCCGAAGCCCGCATGCCCCTGGTGCAGGATCACACCGCCATGAAGGAGCTGTCGCTGGAGGCCGGTTACCGCTACTCGGATTACACCATCGGCTTCAGCACCAACACCTACAAGTTCGGTGTGGACTGGGCGCCGACCTCGGACCTGCGTCTGCGCGGCAGCTACAACCGCGCGGTGCGCGTGCCGAACCTGGCGGAGCTGTATGCCCAGAACTTCGTGGGCAACGACTTCGGCTCGGATCCCTGTGCCTACACGAGCACCTCCACCCCGGCGACCGCGACACTGCAGCAGTGCATGCGCTCGGGCGTGACGGCGGCCCAGTACGGCACCTTCGGCGTACCGGGTAACCCGGCCGGCCAGTACCAGGGCCTGATCGGCGGCAACCCGAACCTCAAGCCCGAGACGGCCGACACGTACACCTTCGGCCTCGTGCTGACGCCGACGTTCGCGCCGGCCTTCAACATGACGATCGACTACTTCGACATCAAGATCAAGGACGTCATCAGCAGCTACGGCGGTGAGTTCACGATCAACGAGTGTCAGGTGCACCAGATCCAGAGCTTCTGCGATCTGATTCACCGCGACTCACTCGGCTCGCTGTGGCTGACGCCGCTGTCGTACGTGACGGACCAGACGCTGAACCTGGGCTCGTTCCACACGCAGGGTGTCGACATCACGGCCAACTACCGGCTCGACATGGGTCGCGGCGGCCACCTCGACTTCCAGCTGGCCGGGACCTACACGGCGTCCTTCATCACCGAGCCGGTTCCGGGACTGGGTGAGTACGACTGCGCGGGCTATTTCGGCAACACCTGCGGCAATCCGCTGCCGAAGTGGCGTCACAAGCTGCGCAGCACCTGGTCGACCCCGGTCAAGGGTCTCGAGGCGTCACTGCAGTGGCGGCATCTCAACTCCACCACCGCGGACACCAACAGCCCGAACCCGCTGCTCAACGGCTCGACGGGAGCGTTGGACAACACGCTGGGCACGCGTGACTACTTCGACCTGTCGGTCGCGTACCAGGTGACCAAGGGAATCAGCACCCGCATCGGCGTGAACAACATGTTCGACAAGGATCCGCCGATCGTCGCGGGTGGCGACTTCGGCAGTGCGTTCGTGAACGGCAACACCTATCCGCAGGTGTACGACACGCTCGGCCGCTACATCTTCCTGAACATCACGGCTGACTTCTAAAACAAGACGATACTTGCCGACCTGAAACGGCGGGCCACCTGGCCCGCCGTTTTTTTTGCCGGCCAGGGTGGGTGGCCTTGCTTTGCAAGCCCGGGCAGCGCCGGCATACTTCGCCCCCCCGATGAACGTCAGCAGCATCGCCCCCGCGCCCCCCGGGCTCGAACAGGGACTCGCCGAGGCCCGCGGACTTGCCGCGCGCGGGGATCACCAGGGCGCGCTCACGCATCTCGAGACCCTCGAGACACGCTTCCCGCAGTCCGGGCTGCTCTGGCAGGAGCGTGGGGCCTGCCGGCGCGCGCTCGGTGACGCCGCGGCGGCGTTGCTGGCTTACGAGCGGGCCGTGGCCCTCAACGATGCCCTGCCGGGGAGCTGGCAGGCGCTCATCGAGCTGCGCGGCGCTGCCGGCCAGAGTGCGGGGGCCGCCGAAGCCGCACGCTGCCTCGCGCGGCTCAAGGCGCTGCCGGCCGACCTCGCCCGCGGCTCGAGCGCCCTGAACGAGGGTGAGCTGGAGAGCGCCGAACAGCTGATCCGCGGCTACCTGCGCGCCCACGGCAACCATATCGAGGGGATGCGGCTCCTGGCGCAGCTCGCGATCAAGCGCGACGTGCTCGATGATGCCGAGCTGCTGCTCGAGAACGTCCTGCGGCTCGCGCCGGACAACCGCGATGCCGCCTACGAATACGGCATGGTGCTGCTCGAGCGGCGCCACTTCCTCGCGGCGCTGCGCGAGGCGCGGCACCTCCTGCAGAGTTCTCCGGGCAACGGCGACTACAAGCTGCTGTACGCGCGCAGCTGCGACGGGCTCGGCGAGTCGGACGAGGCACTGCGGGTCTACCGGGAGCTGCTCGCCGAGCGCCCCGCCGACGCGACGCTGCAGCTGCTCATCGCCAGCGCGCTGCAGGTGCGCGGGGACGGCGCCGCCGCGATCGAATGGTTCCAGCGGGCCGCGGCCGCCTCGCCGACGGGTCTGGCGACGGCCGCGCTGTCGCTCGCCAACACCTCGGGTTACCGCTTCAGCGACGCCGAGCTCGAGCGCATGCGCGCGCAGGAGGCAGCGCCCTCGACGCCGCTGCCCGAGCGCTACCGCCTCGGCTTTGCGCTCGGCAAGGCCCTCGAGGACCGCCGCGAATACGCCGAGTCCTTCGCGTACTACGCGCGCGCCAACGAGCTCAAGCGCTCCGAGCACCGCTACCGGCCCGAGCTCGCCGACCGGCAGGCGCAGCTGCTGCGCTCGGTATGTACGCGCGAGTTCCTGGCCGCGCGCTCCGGAGGCGGCTGCCCGCGGCCCGATCCGATATTCGTGCTCGGCCTGCCGCGTTCCGGCTCGACGCTGATCGAGCAGATCCTCGCCTCGCATTCGCAGGTCGACGGCACGCTCGAGCTACCGGGTATCCCGCACCTGGTGCAGCAGTTCCGCACGCGTGGCGGCCCCGACGCCGCGCCGCGCTACCCCGGGGTGCTCGGCGAGCTCACGGACGCGCAACTGCGGCAGCTCGGGGAGATCTATCTCGAGGAGTGCCAGCCCTACCGGCGCGGCGCGCCGTTCTTCGTCGACAAGATGCTGAGCAACTACCGCGACGTCGGCTTCATTCATCTGATACTGCCGAACGCGAAGATCATCGATGCGCGACGCGAGCCGATGGCCTGCTGCTTCGGCAACTTCAGGCAGCTGTTCGTGCGCGGCCAGGACTTCAGCTACAGCCTGGAGGACCTGGGGCACCATTACCGCAGCTACGTGAGCGTCATGGAGCACTGGGATGCGGTGCTGCCGGGGAAGGTACTGCGGGTACAGCACGAGGACGTCGTGAATGACCTCGAGGGCAGCGTGCGGCGCATCCTCGCTTTCTGCGGGCTGCCCTACGAGGCCGCGTGCCTGGAGTTCTACCGCACCGCGCGCAGCGTGCGCACCATCAGCGCCACACAGGTGCGCCGCCCGATCTTCCGCTCGGGACTGGACCAGTGGCGCAACTTCGAGCCCTGGCTGGAACCGCTGAAACGCGCGCTGGGACCGCTGGCGCCGCGCGGCTAGCGCACGCGCTGCACGCGCGTCCAGTTGTGCTTGTCGGTGGCGAGCCAGAACGAGCCGAAGGCCGCCGAGCTGATGCTCACCTCGTCCCCGGGTGAGATCTCGAAATTGCGCGTCTCCGACTGCTGCCACACCTGACCATTGTCCAGCGTGTAGACGCCGCGGCCCGAACCGTTGCGGGATATCCCGGTCACGTGGGCGCTGAGTCCCTTCACCTGCGGCGAATTGATCCCGTGCTGCTCCTCGAGCTTGCGCACGCCCTCGGGCGAGAGGCCGAGCTTCTGCTCCGGTGTGAGCCCCGCCGGAGCGGACGCGGCGGCGGCACCCACAGCGGCAGCGCCCGCAAGGGGCGCCGCGGCGGCGCCGGCACCGGCAGGGGCGGCCGCGGCAGCCACTGGCGCGGCAGCCACCGGCGCGGCAGCCACTGGCGCGGCAGCCACCGGCGCGGCAGCCACCGGCGCAGCGGCCGCGGCCGGGGCGCTGGAGAGGCCTGCGAGAGCCTTGTCGAAGCAGGCGAGGCGCGCACTGTCCTCGCTGATCTGACCGCAGGACCTGAACTCGGCAGGTACCACGGGCGCGGCGAAGGCCGGGCCACTGAGAGCGCTCAGCAGCGCCAGGACGGCAAGCACAGGGCGCGAACGTTCGCTGCGTCGGGTCATGTCGGTTCCGCTTCTGGAGGAGCGCCGCATTATCCTGCCGCGGCCGGCGCCGCGCGAGACCGGCGGCGGCGCGGGCGCGCCCCTATAATCGCCCGCCATGAAAGCTTCGACCGCCGCCGCTTTCGAGCACTGGGAGAGCTACTACCGCCGCGGTGAGCTCACCACCTGCCCGATGGGAACCGACCCGAACTACTCGGCCGAGGTGCGTGCGGCGTGGGAGGAGTTCTTCACCGGCCTGCCGGACGGCACGCGTCTCATCGACCTGTGCACCGGCAACGGCGCGGTGGCGCTCATCGCCAAGGAATCCGGCGCGCTCGCCGGCAAGCGCTTCGAGATCCACGGCGTCGACCGCGCACGCATCCAGCCGGCGCTGGATGTGGCTGGCGGCGCGGAGCTGTTCGCCGGCATCGCCTTTCACCCCGGCGTGGCCGCCGAGGCGCTGCCCTTCGAGGCGCACTCCATGGGGGCGGTGTGCGGACAGTACGCGCTCGAGTACACCGATGCCGGCCGCGTGCTGCCGGAGATCGCACGCGTGCTCGGGCCCGGCGGGCGCGCGCAGTTCATCATGCACAGCGAGGAGTCGGTGCTCTATGCCAACGGCCAGGAGTCGCAGCGGCTCGCACGGCTGATCTTCGAGCGGCTCGAGCTGTTTCGCCGCTGCCGCGAGCTCCTCGCCGCCGAGCGCTCGGGCTCAGCGCGCCTGCAGGCCGCCTCGCAGGCCGTGACCCGCGCCGCGCAGCGCCTCGCCGAGGCCGTGCGCGCCTCGGTCAATCCGCACTTCGGCCAGCAGGTGGGTCAGGCCCTCGATGCGCTGTGGCAGCGGCGCGGGCAGCTCGGGCCCGCCGCGACCGAGCGCGAGCTCGACTACATCGAGCACGAGGCGCAAAGCGGGCTGCGCCGGGTGCGCGACATCACGCGGGTGGCGCTCTCCAGGCACGCGGTGCAGAAGCTCGGCTCGCAGGCACTCGCCGCCGGCCTGACGCAGTTCGCGTTCGCCCCGCAGCTGCACGCCGGCCACGTCGTGGGCTGGCGCGTGAGCTTCGCGAGGGCCTGACTAGTCCTCCTCGGCGCGCGGCCGCCAGGCCTGCGCGAGCTCCTGCTGCTTGCGCGGCGGCACCGGGTCGTAGTGGCTGAGCTCCATGGTGTAGGCGCCCTGGCCGCCGGTGAGGGCTTTCAGGCGCGACTGGTACTCGCTGACCTCGGCGAGCGGCACCAGGGCCGTCAGGGTGGCGCGCTGGCCGGGAAGTGAGTTGTTGCCGTTGATGCGCGCCCGCTTGGTCGCGAGGTCGCCGGTAATGTCCCCGATCGAAGTCGCCGGCGCGGTGATCTCCAGGCGCATGATCGGCTCGAGCACGATCGGGGTCGCCTTCTGGATGGCATCGAGGAAGGCCTTGCGTCCGGCCGAGACGAACGCCACTTCCTTCGAGTCCACGGCGTGGTGCTTGCCGTCGTAGACGGTCACGCGCACGTCCTGGATCGGAAAGCCGGCGAGCGCACCCTCGCCGAGCACCTGGCGCACGCCCTTCTCGACCGCCGGGATGAACTGCCCCGGGATCGCCCCGCCGACCACGTCGTCGACGAACTCGAAGCCCGCACCACGCCCGAGCGCCTCGATGCGCAGGTACACCTCGCCGAACTGTCCTGCCCCGCCGGTCTGCTTCTTGTGGCGGCAGTGCCCCTCGGCCGGGCGGGTGACGGTCTCGCGGTAGGGAATGCTCGGCGGATGCGTCTTCACGTGCACCCCGTAGCGCTCGGTCATGCGCTCGAGCAGCACCCGCAGGTGAAACTCCCCCATGCCGTAGAGCACCGTCTCGTTCACGGCCGCGTGGTGCGCGATGCGCACGCAGGGATCCTCGGCGGTGAGCTTGTGCAGGGTGTCCGCGAGGCGCTGCTCATCGCCACGGCGCTCCGGCTCGATGGCCATGCCGAGCATCGGCGGCGGGTAGACGATGGGCTTCAGGTGGTACTGGTCCTCGTCGTGCGAGTCGTGCAGCACCGCATCCAGGTGCAGCTCGTCGACCTTGGCGATGGCGCAGATGTCCCCGGGCAGCGCGCCGGTCACCTCGGTGGTGTCCTTGCCCAGGAGGCGAAACAGGTGCGCGACCTTGATGGGCTTGCGCGCATCGCCGACGAACAGCTGTCCGCCGGGGCGCAGCGTCCCCTGGTGCACGCGCAGCACCCCGAGCTTGCCGACGTACGGGTCGATCGACACCTTGAAGACGTGCGCGATGACGTGCCTGTCGGGATCGGGGCTCACCGCGACCCGCTCCGCTTCCTCCCCGGTGCCTTTCAGGAAATGAGGCGGGTTGCCCTCGGTGGGATTGGGCATGAGCCGCTCGAACACCTGCAGCAGCTCCGCCACCCCCGCTCCGCCCTCGGCGGAGACGAAGCACACCGGGATCAGGTGGCCCTCGCGCAGGGCCTGCTCGAAGGGATCGTGCAGCTGCTCGGGGGAGAGCTCCTCGCCCTGCTCCAGGTACAGCGCCATGAGCTTCTCATCGAGCTCCACCACCTGGTCGATGATCTGGGTGTGCGCCGCCTCGACCGAGGAGAAGTCGGTGGCCCGGCCGCGCGGCTGGAAGAAGCAGTCGACCACGCCATCACCGCCGCCGGCGGGCAGGTTGAGCGGCAGGCACTCGCTGCCGAAGGTCTCGCGCAGCTGCTGCAGCACCTCGGCGCAGCGGGCCTCGCGGCTGTCGATCTTGTTGACGACGATCAGTCGGCACAGCTCGCGCTCGCGCGCGAACTCCATCAGCCGCTGCGTCAGGGTGTCGACGCCGCTCACCGCGCTCACCACCACCGCGACCGCCTCGACGGCCTCCAGCACCGAGAGTGTCTTGCCGAGGAAGTCGGCGTAGCCCGGGGTGTCGATGAGGTTGATGTGGGTGTCGCCGATATCGAAGCTGCAGATCGCCGTGTCGAGGGAGTGCAGCAGGCGCTTCTCCTGCGGATCGAAGTCCGAGACCGTGGTGCCGCGCGCCAGGCTGCCGCGCGCGCGCGTGGCCTTGGCCTGCAGCAGGAGGGTCTCCAGGAGCGAGGTCTTGCCCGCGCCGGCCGGTCCGACCAGCGCGATATTCCGGATGCCCGAAGTCGTGTACCCCATGGCGCTTCTCCCCCGGCGGATGTGGCCGGGGCCGAACGGGCCCGACCGGCAACAAAAGCCTACTCCCGGGGGCCTGCCTGCGGCTACTTCCGGGGGTACCATGTACGGCCCAGGGAGTCTCAGGTCCCTTTGGAGCCCTTAACTAAAGGAGTACGCACATGAGTGACTCCCCGAACCCGACCCCGGAGGAAGCGCGCCGGCGCCAGAAGGAGATCCAGCGCCAGCTGGATGAGGCGCTCGAGGCGAGCTTCCCGGCGAGCGATCCGGTGTCGATCGTGACCTCCCAGGAAGAGGAGTGGCCGCAGGATACTGCGGCGCCGCAGCCCGCGCCCGCCCCCGAAAAGCCGTCCCAGGAGCCGAAGCGCTAGAGTCCGCGCCCCGCTCGCTTACGCAAGTGCCGGCGGCAAGGGGCCGCAGGCCCAGCCGCGCGCATCTGATGAGGAACAGCCACCGCCGATGAATACCCCCGTCAACCCCCTGCTGGATCAGGGCCGCACGCTTGCCGGCCAGGGAAAGTTCGCCGAGGCCGCCGCGACCCTGCGGCAGCTGCTCGAGAGCGAGCCGCGCAATCCCCAGGCGCTGAGCCTGCTCGGCCTCGCGCTCGCCCAGATGGGCCGGCCGCAGGAGGCGATCGAGCCGCTCGCCGCCGCCGCGCGGCTGCAGCCGAACAACCCGGGCCTGCATGTCAACCTCGGCAACGCGCTCTCCGAGAGCGGCCGCCCGGGGGAGGCACTCGCCGCCTACGAGCGCGCGCTGGCACTCGCTGCCGACCTGCCCGCGGCGCACCGCGGCCGCGGCGTCGCGCTGCTGCGCCTGGGGCGCGCCGCGGAGGCGCTCGAGCCGCTGCAGCGCGCGCTCAGGCTGATGCCGCAGGACGCGCAGTCCCACAACATCCTCGGCGCGGCGTTCGAGCGGCTCGGCCGCCACGACGAGGCGCTCGAGCAGTTCGGGCACGCGGTGGCACTCAATCCCTACCACCTCGAGGCCCTGCACAACCGTGCCGCCATTCACCTGACGCGCGGCAACTACCCCGAGGCGCTGGAGCATCTCGAGCGCGCGCTCGCCCTGGCCCCGCGCCATCCGGCGCTGCTCGCCAACCGCGGCAACGCGCTGCGGGCCCTCGGCCGCCACGCCGAGGCCCTCGAGGCCTACGATCAGGCGCTGGCGCAGGCACCGCGCGAGCCGCGGCTGCTCCTGAACCGCGCCGTCGCCCTCATCGCCCTCAGGCGCCCCACCGAGGCGCTCGCGGCCCTCGATCAGGCGCTGCGCAGCGCTCCAGGTGACTTCGATGCGCACTTCCACCGCGGGGTGGCGCTCGCGCTCCTCGAGCGCCCCGCGGAGGCGCTCGCGAGCTTCGAGCGCGCGCTCGCCATCAATCCCGCCTCCGCCGAGGCGCACAACAACCGCGGCGCCATGCTCGGACGGCTCAACCGCGACGCCGAGGCGGTGGAGGCCTTCGCTGCCGCCGTGGCACACATGCCCGAGCACCTCGACGCCTACGTCAACGCCGGTCACACGCTGCGCGGGCTCGGGCGTTTCCCCGCGGCGCTCGCGCAGTTCGACGCGGCGCTCGCGCGCGCCCCCGGGCACAGCGGCGCCGAGTGGGGCAAGTCGCTCCTGACGCTCGCGCTCGGGGACTTCGCGAATGGCTGGCCGCTGTACGAATCGCGCCTGCGCCTCGAGCGGCTGCGCGAGTACCAGCGCGAGCTGCCCATGCCGCGCCTGGCGGCCACGGACGCACTCGCCGGCCGCAGCATCCTGGTGCACGCCGAGCAGGGCCTGGGCGACACGCTGCAGTTCTGCCGCTACGTGCCACTGCTGGAAGCGCGCGGCGCGCGCGTGAGCTTCGAGGCGCAGCCGGAACTCGTGCCGCTGCTGCGCTCGCTGCCGCTGCGCGGCACGCTGCTCGCGCGCGGCGAGCCGCTGCCGCCGGCGGATGCGCACCTGCCGCTGCTCAGCCTGCCGCTCACCCTCGGCGGCGCTCCGGAAGCGCTCCCCGCAGCCACCGCCTATCTCGCGCCGGAAGAGCAGGCCGTGCAGCAGTGGCGCGCGCGGCTTGCCGAGCTGCCGGGACTGAAGGTCGGCCTCAACTGGCAGGGCCACGTCGGCGCCGAGCGCCAGACCTGGATCCGCGGGCGCTCCTACGCGCTCGCGCAAGCGGCGGCACTGGCGCGCGTGCCGGGCGTGACGCTCATCTCGCTGCAGAAGGGCGCGGCGGCCGCGCAGCGCGCCGCGGTCGACTTCGGCGGCGCGCTGCACGAGCTCACCGACCCGGCCGATACCGGCGCCGCGGCGCTCATGCAGACCGCGGCCCTGATGCGCGCGCTCGACCTGGTCATCACTTCCGACACCTCGGTGGCGCACCTGGCCGGGGCGCTCGGCGTGGCGGTGTGGGTGGTGCTGCAGAAGGTGCCGGACTGGCGCTGGCAGCTCGAGCGCGAGGACAGCCCCTGGTACCCGAGCATGCGGCTGTTCCGCCAGCAGGAGGCCAACGACTGGGCGGAGCTGTTCGCGCGCGTGGCGCGCGCGCTGCAAGAGCGCGTCACCGGCGCGAAGGCGCCGGCCTAGGGGACGGTGAGCTCCAGCGTCGAGCCGGCCTGGTTCACGGTGGTGAGCACGAGCGGCCGGCGCCACACGCGGTGCACGTACTCGAGCACCTTCCTGGCGCGCTCGAGGTCGAGCCCGCGGCCGTCGACCGAGCTGTCGTGGGTCAGCTCCAGGGTGCCGTCGTTGCGCACGTGCGCAGCGGACACCAGCGGCGCCCCGAAGTTGTATTTCGGTGCGAGCAGCGCCTCGTGCAGCGCGCTCAGGTCGTTCTCCAGCACCTTCACCTGCCCGTCGCTGCGGGCGCTGTAGCGGAACAGGCCGAGCTCCTCGGCGAGCTCGCGCGTCAGGTGATTGCGCAGGAAAGCGAAGTCATCGTCCTGCTCCATGATGCCGCGCGCGGCCTCGAGGCCCTTGTCGGCCACGATCTTCTCCCACATGGCGAAGCCCAGGTGGTAGGGATTGACGTTGAGGGCCACCTGCTGCTCGGCGGCGATCGGGCGCACCACGTCCGAGTGGCACTTGATGGCATCCACGTAGGCCTGCTGCGGCACGAAGTCCGCCTCGCGCAACAGGCGCGCGTGCCAGTAGGATGCCCAGCCCTCGTTCATGATCTGCGTGGCGAACACCGGGTAGAAATAGAACGACTCCTCGCGCACCGCGAGGAAGATGTCTCTCTCCCAGCTCTCCATCTCCGGGGCGTACTGCGCCATGAACCACAGCAGATCGCGCTCCGGGTGCGGCGGCAGCGGCGCACGCTTGCGCGCCTCCAGGCCGCCGGCGCTCTGCGGCTCGAGCGCCGCGAAGCGCTTGCGGAAGGAGTCATCCACCAGCGCCTTGGGCAGCTCGGCGTACTCCGGGTAACGCGGCCGGCGCAGCGCCAGGTCGACGTCGATGTGCTGCTCGAGCGCCAGCGCCGCATCGAGCGTGGCCTCGACGCGCTGCGCGCCGTGCGCCTCGATGGCCTGGCTGATCTGGCGGGCGTGGTTGGCGGCGTGCTCGACGATGCGCTCGCTCACCTGCTCCTGGCAGCGGCGGAACAGCAGGTTGTTGCGCGAGAAGTCGGCGTGCCCGAGCACGTGCGCGGTGACCAGGATGTTCTCCGCGAGGCCGTTGCTCTCGGCGAGGTAGGCATGGCCGGGGTTGCCGGGGAAGACCACCTCGAACAGTCGCGAGTGCCCCATGTGGCGCTGGATCAGCTGATAGATGTAGCGCACGCCAAAGGACCAGTGCGGCATGCGCACCGGCAGCCCGTAGACCGCGATCTCCATCATGAAGCTGTCGGGCACCGCCTCGAAGTCGACCGGGTGGAATTTAAGTCCCGAGCGCGCGGCGAGCTCCTCGATACGCCGGACATAGCTCTGCCAGTCACCGCTCATGCGCCGGCGCTCTCCTGGTTGTGGGCGGTGAAGAAGTGCTTGACCGCACCCCAGACGTCGTCGAAGTCATTGAGCGCGTAGGAGCCGGCGGCACAGCCGGCGGCGCTGAGCTCGGCGAACAACTTGCCGGTCTCGGTGTCCAGCTGCCGCGATACCCCGGAGGAGACCTCCACGTAACCGGTGTAACAGGTGTCGGCGGTGATGGCCGCGAGCGCGGTGCGCGCCTCGGCGGCATCGCTGACCGCGTTGTCGCCGTCGGAGGCGTAGAACAGGTAGATGTTGCTGCGGGCCGGGCTGTAGCGCGCGTCCATGATCTCGCGCACCTTGAGCAGGCCCGCCGAGGCCACGGTGCCGCCACTGCCGGAGACCTGGAAGAAGTCCGGCTCGTTGAACTCCCAGGCCTCGGTGGTGTGCGCGACGAACACCGTCTCGAGCGAGCGGTACTCGCGCCTGAGGCCCTGCACGACCCAGAAGAAGAAGGTCTTGGCGAGCTTGCGGTCGCGGTCGGACATGCTGCCCGAGACATCCAGCAGGAAGAACACCACCGCGTGCACGGCCGGCTGGCGCCGTCGCGCCAGCTGCCGGAAGCGCAGGTCCTCGTCGGTGAAGGTGGGGGTGGCCCCGGGGGCGCCGCGGCGCTTCACCAGCTCCTTGAAGGAGCGGCGGCGATCGAGCCGCGAGCGCGCGCCGCGCCGGTCCCAGCCCTCGCGCACCCAGTCGCTCTCGTCGGAGGGACCGGCGCGCGGCTTCAGATTCGGCAGCTGCATCTCCTCCCACAGCCAGTCGACGATGTCATCGACCTTGAACTCGAGCAGCAGCTGCACGCCGCCGTCGTCGCGGCCCCCGGCGCCCTTCTCGCCCGGCCCCTGGTTCTTGGAGGGATCGGAGAACACGTCGCCCGGCTTGGCCTTGCCCTGCCCCGCGCCTTCGTGCTCCTCGGCGCGGCGCAGGCGGAAGTGGTAGTGCTCGAGCATGCGCACGGGCACGCGCACGGTGCGCGCGCCGTCGCTGTTGATGACGTCCCCGCCGGAGATGATCTCCGGCAGGTTGGCGCGCACCGCCTCGCGCACCTTCTCGTCGTGGCGCAGCCAGTCGCGCGCCCCGCGGGAGAACAGCTCGTACCACTTGCCCGCACCCGGCTGTCCGCGTTGCTTGTCCTCGTCCATGCTGTGCGTGCTCCTGGGTGGACCGCGGCCGGCTGCGGGATGACTACTCCTGCGCCAGCAGCGTGGTGACGTAGCTCAGCGCCTCCTTGGCGCTGTGCTCGTCGTAGCCGTACTCGGTGACCAGGCGCTGCTGCACCACCGAGATCTTCTGGCGCGCGTCATCGTCGGGCCGCGCGGTCGAGGTGACCAGGCGCAGCACGTCGCGGCGCTCCTCGAACAGGTACTGCTCGATGGCCTCGCGCATGCGTGCGTGGCTCGCGAGCTTGAACTTCTCGCCGGCCTTGAACGCCACCATGGCCTTGCGGACCACCTCCTGGCGGAAGGACAGCTTGCCCGAATCGGACACCTTGATCTTCTCCTCGACCGAGCGCAGGAAGCGCTCGTCCGCGGCACGGCTCTCGCCGGTGATCGGATCGGTGACCTGGCGGTGATCGAGCGAGGCCTCGACCTCGTCGAGGTACTTCTCCAGCAGCTGCTGCGCCTCCGCCTCGAAGGAGGCGAACATGGCACGGTGCACGTCCTCCTTGACCCAGCGGTTGTAGAACTCCTTGCGCGCCGTCACCAGGTGATCGATCCAGCCCTTCTTCTGCTTGGCGTCCATGCGCGCATCGCTCTCGATGGCGTCCTTGAGCGCCAGGAGCAGCTCCATGCTGGTCAGGCTGTGGGTGTTGCCGCGGGTGATGGCATTGGAGATGGCGTTGATGACGAAGCGCGGGCTCACGCCGGTCATGCCCTCCTCGGGTGACTCGGCGTGCAGGCGCGACGCCTCGCTCTCGGGCACGCCCTCGACCGCCTCGCCCGCGTACAGGCGCAGCTTCTTGGGCACGTCGAGCCCCTCGCGCTCGGGCTTCACCAGGCGCGTGAGGATGCTGAATACGGCGGCGAGGTTCAGCACGTGCGGATCGAGGTGCACGTTGCGGAAGGCCGGGGCGCCGGAGACCAGCTTCTGGTAGATGCGCGACTCGTCACGGTAGGAAAACGCGTAGGGGATCTTGATGATCACCATGCGATCGAGCAGCGCCTCGTTCTCCTTCTCCTGCAGGAACTTGTGGAACTCGGCGAGGTTGGTGTGCGCGAGGATGGTCTCGTCGAGGTGAATCAGCGGGAAGCGCGACACCTTGACGTTCTTCTCCTGCGTCAGCGTCAGCAGCAGGTAGAGGAACTCGCGCTTGACCTTGAGGATCTCGATCATCTCCAGCACGCCGCGGCTGGCGGCGTACACGGCGCCCGACCACGACCAGGCGCGCGGGTCGCCCTCATCGCCGATCTGCGCGACCTTGGCGAGGTCGACCGAGCCGACCAGGTCGGCGATGTCGGCGGTGGTGGGATCGTGCGGCGCGTAGGTACCGATGCCGACGCGCGAGGCCTCGGCGAGAAACACGCGCTCCACCGGCACGCGGATGAAGTCGCCCTCGAACTCGCGCTCGACGAAGTCGCGCGCCCACGGCGACAGCTCGCCCTGCACCGAGACT
>Ga0335082_10000594_pt1 | contig 37779 bp, 34 predicted proteins | sample Lox_Sample_41_FD_206718 | JGI IMG/M metagenome (GOLD analysis project Ga0335082, IMG submission 206718) | Soil microbial communities from Loxahatchee National Wildlife Refuge, Florida, United States - Lox_Sample_4.1 | ecosystem: Environmental > Terrestrial > Soil > Wetlands | place: USA...
ACGGGATCCTTCGACGAGATCCTTCTGGAGACGGCGCTGCGCAGCGCGACGCCGCTCTCGAGCGGAGCCGACCTCCGCACGAGCGGCGCCGATTTGCGCTCGAGCGGCGCCGACTTGCGCACCAGCGGCGCCGACCTGCGCGTGAGCGGCGCCGATCTGCGCCGGCGCTAGCGGAGCCGATACCGGCGGGCCGGATGCGGGCGCGGCGCTATTCCCGCTCCCGGGGCGGGGCGGCCCGCCGCCTCGGACCCGGGCGGGCGCGCCGGTGGCGCGCTTTGGCGGGGTCCCAGATCATCTGAATCCTCTCGTGGGTTTCCCCAATTCGCCTGAACCCCAACCGGCGATAAAGGGAGAGCGCGGGGTTTCCCCGAATCACGTTGAGCACGAGCGGCCTGCCCTCGGCGCGCGCGCGGCCCAATAGATCCAGGATCAGCCGGCTTCCCACGCCGCGGTTGCGGAACGTCGCGACGATGTGGATCTGGTGGAGATGGAAGCCCGCCGAGGCTTCCGAGACCTGCATCCAGCCGATATCCGCCCCGTTCGATTGCACGACCTGCGCTTGGTCGGGCTTGAACGCGCTTCGGAAGCGCGCGATCACCTCGTCCTCGTTCCAGGTGTCGAGCGCGAGCAGGAGCCGTTTCGTGCTCTCGAGGTAGAGATCGACGGCAAACTGGTAATCGTTCGCCTGTGCCGGCCGAAGGGATATCTCCGGCACATCGTCGTCGTGCTTCCCCGCCCGCTTCCGAGCCATCTCCGTGTTCCAGCGTCCTCCGATCGCAGGAAACGCCGGCTTCATCGCCGGTAGGAATCTCCGGTTGTTTTTGTCTCCGCCTCTTCGACCTGCAATCCGCCTTGCTTCTCCACGATGCGCTATTCGATAATGCCCCTTGGAGTAACTTTGGGCAACAGAAGAGCCCATGAATCCAGCGACATCCGACGGGCTCGCGGACTCGCGCAGCCAGCATCGAAGACCGGCAGCGGTGATGTTCGCCGACATGGTCGGCTACAGCCGGCGGTTGGAGCAAGACGAGGAGCAGAACTCCAATCGCGTCGCCAGGTCGATCGAGCTGTTCAAGGTGCTGATCGGGGACTACGGCGGGCAGGTCGCGAACGTGTCCGGGGACAGCATATTGGCGCTCTTCGAGAGCGCCGACCAGGCGCTGCGCTTTGCGCTCCAGATGCAGACCGAGTTCCGCGATCAAGCCGTCTGGGACGACGGCGATCCCATCGAATTCCGCATCGGGCTCGGCTTCGGCGACGTCAGGGTCGATGCGGGAAACATCCAGGGCCATTGCGTGAACGTGGCCGCGCGGCTGCAGGCGCTTGCCGATCCCGGCAGCATCTACCTCACCGCGGTGGTCCGCGACGCGCTGCGCGACCGATCGCGGCTGTCGTTCCGCTCGCTCGGCCCCCAGTCCCTCAAGAACATTTCCGAGCCGATCGAGGTGTTCTCGGTCACTCAGTTGCGCTCCGAGATCGCCCTCGAAGCCGACAAGGCCAAGACCAAGCCGGCGCCGCCGATGGCGCCCTCGCGCTATCCTTCCGTCGCGGTCCTGGCCTTCGCGAACCTCTCCGACGATGCCGCGACCGATCATCTGTGCAGAGGCCTCGCCGCCGACGTCATCGCCAACCTCAGCCGCTTTCGCAGCCTGATGGTGATCGCGCGCCACTCCGCGTTCCTCTTCAGCTTGAACTCGAACACGGCGCGCGAGGTCGGCCGGCGCCTGGGCGCCCGCTACATCCTCGGCGGCAGGCTCAATCGAGCCGGCAAATTGATGCGCATCGCGGTCGAGCTCATCGACGTCGAGTCCGAAGGCGTCCTGTGGTCGGACCATTTCAACACCGAGATGGACGCGCTCTTCCACGTCCAGGACGAGATCACCGGCGCCGTCGCCTCGCGCCTCGCCACGCAGATCAATTTCGCGGAATGGCGCCGGGGGCTGAAGCAGCCGCTGGACATGCGGGCCTACGGCCTGGTGCTTCGGGGCCAGCAATTGATCCTGAGATTCACGAAGGAGGCGAATGCCCATGCGCGCCGGCTGTTCGAGGAGGCGATAGAGATCGCCCCCGACTTCGGCCGCGCCTACAGCGCGCTGTCGCGGACCCACAACCTCGACTGGCGCTATTCGTGGTCGCGCAATCCGAGCGCGTCGCTCGATGCGGCGGTCTCCTTCGCTCGCCAGGCGATCGAGCGCGACCGGCTGGACGCGAGCGGGTTCGCCGAGCTCGGCTTCGCGAGACTCTACAAGAAGGAGCACGACGAGGCTTTGGCCGAGTACGGGCGCGCGATGACGCTCAATCCCAACGACTCCGACATCATCGCGGAATACGCGGACTGCCTCGTCTATGTGGGCCAGCCGTCGAAGTCGATCGAGCTTCTGGAAAGGGCGATGCAGCTCAACCCGTATTTTCCCGATTGGTACCTTTGGTATCTCGCGGACGCCTACAACGCGCTGGGGCGTCCCAACGACGTGATCGCGACGGTTCGCCGGATGCACAATCCCGACGAGGGCCGCCGTCTGCTCGCGGCCAATTTCGCCCATCTCGGGATGATGGAGGAGGCGCGCGAGCAGGCGGAGGCGGTCATGCGCCTGCACCCGGAATTCACGATCGGCCGGTGGGGCCACCGTCCGCCCTATCGCGACAAGTCGATCCTCGAGCGCTACATCGAGGGCTTGCGCAAGGCGGGGCTGCCGGAGTGAGCCCGCGCGAGCGAGGTCCGGCGGCCCCGATCACACCGCGATCGCGAGGGGAGGCGCCTTCTGGGGCCAGCGCCGGAGCGCCGCGCGCCCGGCCTCGGTGAGGCCGTAGACGCCGCGCTCGACGCGCGCGAACCAGCCATAGACATTGCGGAGCAGGATCGTCGGCGCGTCCTCCGCCGTGGCCTTGAGGGAGCGCGTCGAGCGCGGACCCTCCGCGAGCGCGGCCGCAACCGCGAGCGCGCGCTGGCGATAGGCGGTCATGACGGGGGCGCGCGTGCTTCCGCCGAGGACGGGATCGCCGATGCGGCGGCGATGCTCCTCGACGATCTCCGAGCGCCGCGCGCCGTCGCGCCGGGGCCGCCACGGCCCCGCCGGCACCAGCACCTCGACATGTCCCCGCGAGGAGACGCCGAGGAGGCCGAAGCCGAGGAGGCGGCAGAGCTTCCTGACGCGGCGGTCGCGCTCGCGCCGGCGTCCGCGGAGCGCCGTCCTGACCGCGAGCCAGACCTCGTCGCAGGCGGCGCTCCGGTCCACGCCCTGGAGGATGAGCTCGAGCGTGAAGGCGAGCTTCAACTCGCCGATCACGACGACCGGCGGCGTCTCGCCCTTGAGCGCCACGAGATCGCAGCCGCGCACCTCGCCCTTGACCTCGAAGCCCAGGCCTTCGAGGAACCGTTTCACCGGACGATAAAGCGCCGTTTCCAATTGCCGCGACTCGACACCGTTCGCGGAATCATGCGCGGCGGGACTCGAAGACGCAAGCGAGCCCCGCGTCCTCTCGGGGAGAGGCCCGGCGGGCCACAGGGATACAGCATCCGGTCGCGGGCGCAGCCGAGGACGAGCGCCGCCCGCGCTAGAAGTAGAACTTCATCGCGGTCTGGAAGCGGTTCGTGTTCGCGTTCACGTTCTGATGATTGCGCGCCAGCATGCGAATCCACTCGATTCCGGTATCGACGTTCGGAACCGGGCTCCAGATCAGGTTCACATGGAAGGTCCAGGCGTAGTCGATGAACGTGCCGCAGGGACTGTTCGCGGTGCAGGTCGGGAAGATGTTGCTGTTGACGTATTGCTTGGCGTAGCTCCCCTCGACCGTCGTGCGCAGCATGTCCGTCCACCAGTGCTGGTACTGGACCATGGCGCTGATGGCCCCGATGGGTATCAGGTCCGTGCCGTTGACGGCGGAGATGCCGGAGTCGGGGCTGGTGATCTGCCCTGCGAAGAGGTAGCGGCCCGCTCCCTGGCCGCCGTTGATCTGGAAGGCCGCGAGGTCCTTTCCCCACCAGCCCGTGAACTGGCCGGAAACGCCGAGGCCCCAGCCGAAGGCCGAGGCGTTCGCGCTCGAGGGCGTGGGGCCGCCGTCGTTCCAGTAGAGATCGCGGAAGACGGCGCGGCCGGAAATCTCGCCCCAGTCGCCGCTATACCTCAGCGCCGCCGTGAAGTCCGGGATCTTGTCGTACTGCCTGGTGCCGAAGGTGGTGCCGCCGGCGCTCACGTCGTTCGGCACCACCCAGGTCTGCGGGTTCTCCGCCGCTACCGCGAGGGTGAGGCCGTTGCCGAAATCGAAGGTGTAGCGCAGCTGCGGCTGGCGAAGCGGTCCCGCCACGATCGGTCCGCCGAAGTCCAGCGTCTCGGGCTCGGTGTCGGCGTCGCGGAAGACCGAGCGGTACTGTCCCACGAGCACCGGGCCCAGGGTGCCGTAGGCATAGAAGAGCCTGAACCCGTAGGAGTTCGTGTTGACCCGGAACCCGGCGCTGTTGGTCAAGCCGTCGGGGTTGGTGAAGTCGCCCTCGATGTTGGTCTTGAGCTCGCCGTAGGCGGTCGGCGTGGAGGTGATGATGTTGAAGCGCGATTCCGACGCCGTCATCTGCGAGCGGCCGTGGATGCTGTGGCCGGGGCTCGGATTGACGGTGTTGTTGCCGTCGAAGGGCGCGCAATCCGGACAGGCGCCGCCGTTGATGTTCTGCACGGCCGAGAAGTCGTAGACGAAGTCGCCCTTGACGTAGCCGCCGACCCTGATGGAGGTCTGCGTGCCCGGGATCAGGAAGGAATTCTCGAAGGAGCCCGCGCCCGGCGCCGGCGCGCTCTGCGCCGCCGCGCCCTCCATTCCTGCGAGCAAGGCGACCGTTGCCGACAGGCTCCCCAATGCCGTCGAGCTGCTCAACCTGCGTAGCCGCATGGATCCCTCCGCCATCGCGTCCAGAGCATGGTTGAAATCCAATATACCTCCCGTTTCTGCTCCGGAAAAGTCTTAAGTTCTCGGGAGTTGCCGGATTATGCGCCGATTCGCGCCCAAGAACTGTGCAATGAGGCCGGCGATGCTGAGTCTGTCACCACCCATGCCGCATACGGGAGTGCTCTGCCCATCGCGGGGACGTCGCCGGCGCTGGCGGCGGAACGGATTCGCGCCATCTCTATCTGAGGGTTCCGATACCGCGATTTCGCGGGACGGAGGGGGAGGGCATTCGGCGATGATCTCGCGGCTGGCCGTGGCGGCTGTCTTCGCCCTCTTGAGCACGCTCGCGCAGGCATCGCCGCTCGGTCCCGACGGCGAGAGCGGCCGCTTCTATCCCGGCAAGTTCGTGTGGTTCGACCTCGCGACCGAGGACCTCGCGGGGGCGCGCGCGTTCTACGGCGCGGTCTTCGATTGGCAGTTTCGCCCCGTCGAGAATGCGCCCGCCTCATACACGCTCATCGAGCACGAGGGCGGCAAGATCGGCGGCATGTTCCGCCACACGAGGCCGCCGAGCGCGCAGGTGGGCTCGCGCTGGCTCGCGCTCATGTCCGTTCCCGATGCCGAGAAGGCCGCGCAATACGTCGTCGAGCACGGTGGCAAGGTGCTGCTCGCGCCGAAGACCGTCGCGGGCCGCGGCACGCACGCCGTCTTCCGCGATCCCGAGGGCGCGGTCTTCGGCGTTCTGGCCGCGAGCGGCGGCGACCCGCCCGACGATCCCGTCACCGACGGCGACGTCTTCTGGCTCGATCTCTTCACGCCGGACCCGGCGAAGGCCGCGAGCTTCTATGCGGGCCTCGGCGGCTATGCCGTGAGCGAGAGCAGGACCTCCTCCGGCCGCCCGCGCTGGGTCCTCGCCTCCGAAGGGATCGCGCGGGCGGGGATCGTCCTGCTGCCGCCGGGCAAGGTCGGCGCGGGCTGGCTTTTTTACATCCTCGTCGAGGACGTGCCGGAGACCCTGGACCGCGTGCGCGGTGCCGGCGGCAAGGTCGTGGTCGAGCCGCGTCCCGATCTCCTCGACGGAAAGCTCGCGGTGATCGCCGACCCCTTGGGCGGCGTCGTCGGCGTCGTCGATTGGGAAATTCGCGTCGATGCGAAGGGGCCGGTCCAATGAAAAGGCTCGTGGATCGGGTCCCGCGCGCGGCAGCCACCGCCGTTGCGGCGCTGGTCCTGCTCATCGCGGGCTGCGGCAGCGAAGGCTCGTCGGGCCCCGCCTACTACGGCGACGCCTACTACAGCGACGACTCCTGGTATTGGTACGGCTGCTGCGTCGACCGCCCGGATGCCATCGGTCCGCCGCCGCCGCGTCCGGAGCACCCGATCGTGCTGCCGCCCAATGCGCCGCCGCGGCCGGAGCACCCGATCGCGACGCCGCCGGCGCGACCGACGCAGCCGATCTCCACGCCCTCGCCGACGCCGATGCCGCGGCCCGCGGTTCGCGCGGGCGGCGGCGGGTTCCGCGGCGGAGGCGGAGGACGGGGCGGCGGCCGGCGCTGACCCCTCCCGGAATCGGGAGAGACCGTCGGCATCGCCCCACTATTTCACGGCGACGACGGCTTCGATCTCGACGGGAATGCCCGCGGGGAGCGAGCTCATGCCGACGGCGGAGCGCGCGTGCCGGCCGCAATCGCCGAAGACCTCCAGGAAGAGATCGGAGCACCCGTCGATGACCGCGGAGTGATCCTCGAAGCCCGGCGCCGCGTTCACCATGCCCAGCACCTTGACGATTCCGACGACGCGGTCGAGATCGCCGCCGAGCGCCTCCTTCATTGCGGCGATCAGCACGAGCCCCACCTGGCGCGCGTGGCGATAGCCCTCCTCGACGCTCATATCAGCGCCGAGCTTCCCCTTGGCGAGCCTGCCGTCCGGATATAGCGGATCGTTGCCCGCGAGATAGAGGAGGTCGCCCACGCGCTTCGCCTGGACGTAGCTCGCCGTCGGCCTCGCGACGGGCGCGAGCGCGATCCCCAGCTCCTCGAGGCGCTTCTCTATGCGCACTGAAATTGCCTCCGCCGCCATGATAGCCGCGCCGGCCCCGAGCGTCGCCGGCGATTCGCTGGTGCAAGCGGCGGCGGAATCGGCTCTACTTGCGCCGGAAATCTTCGTCCGAGAGCGTCTCGCGAGGCCAGCCATGGATAGCGCCGAGACCCCGCAAATCATGCGCAGCGCCGCGCCTTCCGGAGAAGCGCCGCGCCCGGTGCTCGTGGGGCTGATCGGCGCCGGCATCCAGGCCTCGCGCATGCCCGCGCTCCACCAGGCGGAAGGCGCGGCGCAGGGGCTCGGCTACATCTACAAGCTCATCGATCTGACGGTGCTGGGCCTCACCGAGGCGGCGCTCCCGGAGCTCTTGACCGCGGCGCGGCGCTTCGGCTTCGCGGGCCTCAACGTCACGCATCCCTGCAAGCAGGCGGTGGTGCCGCTCCTCGACGGGCTCTCCGAGGACGCACGTATCATCGGGGCCGTCAACACCGTCGTCTTCGGACCCGACGGACGCGCCACCGGCCACAACACCGACGTCTCCGGCTTTGCCGAGGGCTTCCGCCGCGAGCTATCGGATGCCGCGCGCGAGCGCGTGGTGCAGATGGGTGCAGGCGGCGCCGGGGCCGCCGTCGCGCACGCGCTCTTGGGTCTCGGCGTCGGGCGATTGGAGCTCGTGGACACCGACCGCACCCGCGCGGAGCGGCTCGCCCGCGAGCTCTGCCGCCGCTTCGGCGCCGGCCGGGCCGCGCCCGCGGACTCCGCGGAGGTCGCAATCGCCCACGCGGACGGGATCGTCAACGCGACGCCGGTCGGCATGGAGAAATATCCGGGGACGCCGGTCGAGGTCCGGGCGCTCCGGCGCGGCCTCTGGGTCGTGGACATCATCTATTTCCCGATCGAGACCGAGCTGCTTCGGCAAGCGCGCGCGCTCGGCTGCCGCACCATGGGCGGCGGCGGCATGGCGGTCTTCCAGGCGGTCGACGCCTTCCGCCTCTTCACGGGGATCGAGCCCGACGCCGAGCGCATGCTGCGCCATTTCGAGAGGCTCTAGCCCCATGCGCACCGCGATCGCCACCGTCTGCCTCCCGGGCACTCTCAACGAGAAGCTCGAAGCGATCGCCGCCGCGCGCTTCACGGGCGTCGAGATCTTCGAGAACGACCTGCTCTCCGCCGAGGACACGCCACGCGCCGCAGGAGAGCGCATCCGCGCCCTCGGCCTCCTGCCCGTGGTGCTGCAGCCCTTCCGCGATTTCGAGGGCATGCCGGAGCCGCAGCGCGCCAAGGCCTTCGCGCGCGCGGAGCGCAAGTTCGACCTGATGGCGGAATTGGGCTGCGATCTCCTGATGGTCTGCAGCAACGTGGCGCCGGATTCGCTCGGCGGGATCGACCGCGCCGCCGCCGACTTTCGCGAGCTCGGCGAGCGCGCGGCCAAGCGCAGGATGCGCGTCGCCTTCGAGGCGCTCGCCTGGGGCCGGCACGTCAACGACTACCGCGACGCCTGGGAGGTAGTGCGGCGCGCGGACCATCCCGCCGTGGGCCTCGTCCTCGACACCTTCCACATCCTCGCGCGCGGCACCGACCTGAAGCCGATCCGCGCGATCCCCCGCGACCGCATCTTCCTGGTCCAGATCGCGGACGCGCCGAGGCTCGACATGGATTATCTCTCCTGGAGCCGGCACTACCGCTGCTTCCCCGGCCAGGGCGATCTCGACATCGGCGACTTCATGGCGGCGCTGCAGGCGACGGGCTTCGACGGCCTCCTCTCGCTCGAGATCTTCAGCGACCGCTTCCGCGCGGGCTCGGCGCGCAGCGTCGCCATCGACGGCCAGCGCTCCCTGCGCTTCACGCTCGATGGCCTGCGCAAGCGGACCGGCGTCGAGATCCGGGAGGTGCCGCCGCTGCCGCCGCCCTCGCGCGTCGAGGGGATCGAGTTCCTGGAATTCGCGATGGATGCGGCCTCGGCCGCCGCCTTCGAGCGGGTGCTGCAGGGGCTGGGCTTCGCGCTCGCGGGCCGGCACCGCTCCAAGGACGTGGCGCGCTGGCGGCAGGGCGACGTCAACATCGTCGTGAACCGGGAGAAGGAGGGCTTCGCGCACTCCTTCAACATCACGCACGGGCCCTCGGTCTGCGCGATGGCGCTCCGCGTCGACGACGCCTCGAAGACGCTCGACCGCGCGGTGAAGCTCCTGGACCGGCCCTTCCGCGGCGCCGTGGGACCGGGCGAGCTCGACATCCCCGCCGTGCGCGGCCTCGGCGGCAGCCTCATCTATTTCGTCGATCGGAAGACCCGGCTCGGCGACCTCTGGGAGGTGGATTTCCTCCCCGTCGGCACCGCGGGGCAGGCGGATGCGGGCCTCACCCGCTTCGACCATATCTCGCAGTCGATGGAATACGAGGAGATGCTGAGCTGGCTCCTCTTCTATACCTCGCTCCTCGACCTGAGGCCGCGGCCGGTGCAGGACGTGATCGACCCCGGCGGCGTGGTGCAAAGCCAGGCGGTCGAGACCGAGGACGGCAGCCTGCGCCTCGTCCTCAACTCCTCGCAGAGCCGGCACACGCTCGCGGCCCGCTTCCTCGACGATTTCTTCGGCTCGGGCGTGCAGCAGATCGCGATCGCCTCGAGCGACATCTTCGCGACGCTCGCGCGGCTGAAGGAAAATGGCGTGGAGCTCCTGCCGATCCCCGAGAACTACTACGTCGACCTCGAGGCGCGCACGGATTTGACGGAGGAGCAGATCGCGCGGCTGCGCTCCGCCAACGTCCTCTACGACCGCGAGGGCGGCGCCGAGTTCTTCCACGTCTATACGCGCACGCTCGCGGGCGGCTTCTTCTTCGAGATCGTCGAGCGGCGGGGATATCGCGGCTTCGGGGCCGTCAACGCGCCGATCCGCCTCGCGGCGCAGGCACGGCTTCAGCGTACTCCCGATTTCGCACGCCGCTGACCGCGATCAGCCTCCCTCGCGGAGCGAGCGGTTGACGCGCATGAGGTAGCGGTAGGGATCGCTCGTCATGACGGCGCCGCCGGAGACGAGGAGGACGGAGCCCGAGACCCAGGCGGCGGCATCGGAGGCGAAATAGAGCGCGGCGCCCGCGACGTCCTCGGGCTGTCCCACCCGGCGCAGCGGATAGAAGGCCGCGCGCTCGCGCCGGTCCTTCTCCGTCGCGAGCCAGGGCGCCGTCAGCGGCGTCTCGATCACCGCCGGCGCGATCGCGTTGACGCGGATGCCGTACTGGCCGAACTCCACGGCCATGGTCTGCGTGATGTTGTTGATCGCGGCCTTGCAGGCGCCGTAGATGCCCTCGCCGCCCGGCGCGGCGTAGAGGCTGTCGATCGAGCTCAGGAAGATGATGGAGCCGCCCTTGCCTTGGGCGCGCATCGCGCGCGCCGCGGCCTGCGCGCCGAAGACCTGCGCCATGAGATTGAGGCGCAGCATCGCCTCCCAGCCCGCCTCCGTCACCTCGAGCCACTCGCTGGTGCTGCCGGGCTCGGAGGTGAATCCGCCGGCATTGTTGACCCAGACGTCGATGCGCCCGAAGGCCCGGACCGCGGCGTCGGCGAGTGCGCGAAGCTGCGCCGGATCGGTCACGTCGACCGTCTCGATCGCCGCGCGCCGCCCTGTCGCCTCGACCTCGCGCGCGACCCGCTCGAGATCGGGCCGCGTCCGAGCGGCAAGCACCACGTCGGCGCCCGCCGCCGCATAGGCGAGCGCGATCGCGCGTCCGAGGCCGCGGCTCGCGCCGGTGACGACGCATACTTTGCCGAGAAGCGATTGCATTGAAACCTCCATCGCCGGGCGTTTGCCGAGGAATGCCCCGCGAGGGAGCCTATCGCCTATTGCGCGCCGCTCAAGCTCGGAGCGTCACTGCCCCCAGGCCTGATTGGTGGCCCAGGTCAGTACGGCTCTGAGATCCGAGGCGCTTTGCACTTGCCCGCCATAGCCCGCGGCGATCACGGCCATGCTGTAGCCGGGACCGTAGTTTGCTTGGTTGTAGGCGTCCTGCGCGGAGAGCTGGGTGCCGCTGATGTCGCTGCCTCCGAAGAGGCCCTTGGCGGTCGAGACCACGAGCACCTGCAAGCCGCCGGAAATGCTGCCGGAGCCGCCGCCGCCCACTCCGAGATTGCCGAGCGCGAAGCCGCCGCCGCCTCCGACTTGCGTGATGCCCGCGAGCAAATTGTCCACGCCGGCGTCGGTCATGATCACCATCACGAGGCTCTGCCGCTCGGCGCCCGCCTCGAAGCCGATCCCGACGGACCGGAGGCTCATGAAGACGGGATCGCTCCAGGTGTTCCCGTGCCGCCGCAAGAGCACGCCGTCGCCGCCGGAGCCCGTAAGGATGAATCCGCCGGCGATGTCGTTCGGCACGATGACGACCGCCCTCGCCCCGCCGAGCAGATTCCGCAGCGCCTCCCAGCGCGGGTCCTGCAGGAAGTTCCGGAGCGCGCCGTCCGCGGAGCGCACGAGGCCCGCCGACCTCGACACCGCGTCCTGTGCGTTGGAAGTGCCCCCGAGCGCGATCGGGCCCGCGAGCGCCGCGAGAATGAGAGCCGCCATCCGTCGGAAGGCAAGGAGGCGCGGCCTCGCTCGGCTGCTTCTGCTCAGGGCGTGCATGTTTCTCGGCCTCCGCTCCCATGGGTTTCGGCTGCCGCAGACTATTTCCGGACGGCGACGGCGTCCTATCCCGGAGACTCCCGAGGCCGCGACGTTTTCGCGATGGGAGCTGCTGCTTTTCCCGGGCGCAGCCGCCCGGCCCCCGGCGCGCTCGAATCGAAATCGAGCGATGCAACCGATGAGCTACTGCAACATAGGCGGGAGCATAGGGGTTTGACCGGATCGTCGCCGCCGCGCCCGATTGCTATCCGACTCTAGTCGGGGACGCAGGAAGCGCAGGAAACCCCTAACGAGGATCATGTCCGCCCTATGGATCGCAGTCCTCACCTTCGTGCTGGTCTTCGGGGGTGCCATCGTCGGGACCTATATCCGCCTGGTGCTGCCGCACCACCACTTGCAGGAGGACTCGCGCGACGTCGTCAAGGTCGTGGTGGCGCTGACGGCGACGCTCTCGGCCGTGCTCTTCAGCCTCCTCATCGCCTCCGCCAAGAATTTCTACGACGCGCAGATGACGGAGGTGGAGCAGCTCGCGGGCAGGATCATCCTGCTCGACCGCATCCTCTCCGTCTACGGACCGGAGGCGGCCGAGACGCGCGCGGAGCTCCGGTCCGTCGTTACCGCCTCGGTCGAGAGGGTCTGGCCCAGCGGTCCGGCGGGGACGTCGAGCCTGGCGCTGCCGCAGGGGCGCCTCGCGCCCGGGGTCTTCTTCCGCCGCATCGTAGAGCTTGCGCCGCACACGGAGCCCCAGCGCATCGCCCAGGCGCAGGCGATTCAAGTGGCGCTCTCGCTCGGAGAAATCCGGCTCCTGATGTTCTCGCAACGAGGCAACACCGTCCCCCCGATCTTCCTGGCCGTGCTGCTGTTCTGGGTCGTGGTGCTTTTCGGGGGCTACGGGCTCCTCACGCGGATCAACGGAACCATGGTCGCGGTCCTGCTCGTCTCCGCGCTCTCGATCGCCTCGGCCATGTATCTGATCGTTGAGTTCAATCATCCCTACGACGGGACGATACGCATCTCCGACACAATCATGCGCGATGCGCTTGCACAGATGGGGCAACCATGAAAAAGCCGAGCCACGGAGCGATTGAGCATCAGGATTCGCGTTGGCGCCCGCTGCTGCGGCGCATGGCCTTGCTGATCTTCGCGGGAGTCGCGGTGAGCGTCGCGTCCTCCTGCGGCTCGCCGCCGCCCCCGGACGACGTCACCGCCCAGGAATGCGAGTGGGGCGTCGGCTGCACTCCGCAATGCACGATCAAATACGGCCGTTCGCCCTATTGCGACAGGGATTGACGCCTTGATTGATCGGGCCAGCGGGCTCCGCGACCGAGGCCGCGCCGGCGCCGCGGGCTCATGGCCGTCCGCCAATCCGAAGGAGGTCACAAGATGAGCCGTCCGATTGGTCTACCTGCCGCTGCTGCGCTGCTGGTGCTGGCCTCGCTGTGGGGAGGCGTCCCTCCGGCGCAAGCGCAGGCCCAGAAACCCAACATCATCCTGATCCTCTCCGACGACTTCGGGTATGGGGACGCGGGCGTCTACGGCGGCGGCCCCGGGCGCGGGATGCCCACGCCCAACATCGATCGCCTGGCCGAGGAGGGCATGACGTTCTTCTCGTTCTATGCCCAGCCGAGCTGCACGCCCGGCCGCGCCGCCGTACAGACCGGCCGGATCCCGAACCGCAGCGGCATGACGACGGTGGCGTTCCAGGGCCAGGGCGGCGGTTTGCCGGCGGCGGAATGGACGCTCGGCTCGGTGCTGAAGACCGGCGGCTACAAGACCTTCTTCACGGGCAAATGGCATTTGGGCGAGGCCGACTACGCGCTCCCGAACGCGCAGGGCTACGACGAGATGAGGTCGGTGGGCCTCTATCACCTCAACGCCTATACCTACGCCGACCCCAACTGGTTCCCCGACATGCCCGAAGAGCTCCGCGCCATGTTCGCGCGGGTGACGAAGGGCATGCTGTCGGGAAACGCCGGCCAGCCCGCGCACGAGGATTTCAAGATCAACGGCGAGTACGTCGATACGCCCGCACAAGGCGTGGTCGGCATTCCCTATCTCGACGCCTACATCGAGAAGGCCGCGCTCGATTATCTCGATCGGAACGGCAGGTCGAGCACTCCATTCTTCATGAGCATCAACTTCATGAAGGTGCACCAGCCCAACCTGCCGCACCCGGACTACATCCACAAATCGCCGTCCAAGAGCAAGTATGCCGACTCCGTTGTGGAGAATGACGCGAGGATCGGCCATATCCTGGACAAGGTCCGCTCGCTCGGCCTCGACAAGAACACCTACGTCTTCTGGACCACGGACAATGGCGCCTGGCAGGACGTCTATCCCGACGCCGGCTACACGCCCTTCCGCGGCACGAAAGGCACGGTGCGCGAGGGCGGCAATCGCGTCCCCGCCATCGCCTGGGGGCCAAGGATCAAGCCCGGGAGCCGCAACTACGACATCGTAGGCGGGCTCGACCTCATGGCCACCTTTGCGGCGCTTGCCGGCGTAAAGCTTCCGGAGAAGGACCGCGAGGGCCAGCCCATCGTCTTCGACAGCTACGACATGGCGCCGCTTCTCTTCGGCACGGGCAAGTGGGAGCGAACCTCATGGTTCTACTTTACCGAGAATGAGCTTTCTCCCGGCGCGATCCGTGTCTCCAATTTCAAGTTCGTGTTCAATCTCCGCGGCGACGACGGCTCTCCGACCGGCGGCCTCGCAGTCGATAGCAATCTCGGCTGGAAGGGAGCGGAGAAATACGTCGCGACCGTGCCGCAGGTCTTCGACCTCTGGCAGGACCCGCAGGAGCGGTACGACATTTTCATGAACAATTTCACCGAGCGCACGTGGATGGCCGTGCTGATGACCGAGGAGCTGAAAAAACTCATGGTCACCTACGTGAAGTATCCGCCGCGCAAGGTGCAGAGCTATGGCTACACCGGGCCTATCACGCTCTCGTCCTACGAGAGGTTCCAGTGGGTACGGGATATGCTCGCGAAGGAAGGCGTCTCGATACCGATGCCGACCGGGAATTGACGATGCCTCGGCGACCCCGGAGCGCGCTCCGGGGTCGGCAGGCCCCGCCGGCATCGGCGCGCAGATCGGCCGCCTCGACGAGGCGCTCGACGCGGCGACGCTTTACGGCTCGACCATCGTCGGCATGAAGGACGATCGGAAGCGGGTGTTCGCGCTTCGGTAGCTGCCGCGATCCTCCGCCCGAAATCGCAAGCGCTGCAACCGGGTTCGGCAGTTGCGAGTCCCCGCCGGCTGCGGCACGCTGATCGTCGAGAGAATCGAGGGACGGAACCGTCGTCGCCAGCAGCGCAGAGCCTGCCGCATCAGGGAGGGCGCCATGGCTGAGAAGCCCCGCATCGGCTACATCGGCGTCGGCCTTATGGGCCACGGCGCCGCCAAGAACATCCTGCTGAAGGGTTATGCGCTCACCATCCTCGGCAACCGGAACCGGGCGCCGGTCGAGGACCTCGTCGCGCGCGGCGCGCGCGAGGCGAGGACCGCCGAGGAGGTTGCGGCGGCGAGCGACATCGTCTTCACCTGCCTCCCCTCGAGCGTCGAGGTCGAGGCCGTCGTCTTCGGCGAGCGCGGCATCCTCGCGGGCGCGCATGCCGGCATGATCCACGTGGACTCCACGACCGCGGACCCCAATTCGACGCGCCGCATCGGCGGCGAGCTCGAGAAGCGCGGCTGCGCGATGGTCGACGGGCCGCTCGGCCGCTCGCCCAAGGAGGCGGAGGAGGGAAAGCTCAACACCTTCCTCGGGGGACGGCCGGAGATCGTCGCCAAGGTGCGTCCCGTGATCGAGTGCTATGCCGAGACCATCATCGACGCGGGTCCTCTCGGCAGCGCGCACACCTTCAAGCTCATCAACAACTTCATCTCCATCGGGACCAGCGCCGTCATCGCGGAGGCGGTGGCGACCGCGGCGAAGCTCGGCGTCGACCTGCGCACGCTCTACAAGGTGGTCTCCTCCGGCGGCGCCAACAGCGCGATGTTCCAGATGATGATGCCCTGGGTGCTCGAGGGCGACGACAGCAAGCTCAAGGGTCCGCTCCGCATCGCCGGCAAGGACATGCGCTTCTACACGCGCCTTGCGGAATCCGCGCCCGCGACGGCCTTCATCGCGCAGGCCGTCAACCAGACCTATCACCTCGCGAACATCCGGGGCCACGGCGACCGCTTCATGCCGACGCTTCCGGGCATATTGGCGGAGCTGATCGGCGCGAAGATCCGCGATCTCGCGTGAGGGAAGAGGTCATGGCCGCGCTCGACCCGAGCACAAAAAGTACTCGCCATGGCCGGGCTTTTCCCCGCGGTCCACGCGAGGCCGCGTGTGCACGCCTGCCGATTTTTCACCACCAAGACACCAAGGACACCAAGTCCTTTCTCACTGCGTCCTCCGCGCATCCTCTGCGTCCTCTGCGCGAAAGAATCGCGCGGGGGCCGCAGAGGTCGCGCAGAGGACGCTGGGGAATGAATGCGGCTTCGCCGCGAGAAAAGGAACTTGGTGTCCTTGGTGATTTGGTGGCTCGAATCCTTCGTTGTTCGTGCATGGCCGGGACAAGCCCGGCCATGACGACCGAGTAGGGGATGCGGTGGAGATCGGAGGCTGATGCGATGACCGAGCTGATGCGGCCCAATCCCGTGCGCGCGGCGCTCCTGAAGGGCGGCACCGCCTTCGGCACCATGGCCTTCGAGTTCTTCACGCCGGGTCTTCCCGCAACGCTCGCCCGCGCCGGGGCCGAGTTCGTCATCCTCGACATGGAGCACAGCGGCGTCGGCATCGAGACGATCAAGGCGCAGATCGCGGCCTCGCACGGCGCCGGCATCGTGCCCATGGTCCGCGTTCCGGGCCTCCACTATCACCTCGTGGCGCCCGTCCTCGACGCCGGCGCCATGGGCATCATGGTGCCGATGATCGAGACCGCGGCGCAGGCGGAGAGCCTTGCCAAATGGTGCCGCTACCGGCCCGAGGGCGTGCGCGGCCTCGCCTTCAACATGGCGCATGACGAGTACGGAGGCGGCGACGTCGCGCAGAAGATGGCGGAGGCCAATGCGCGGACGCTCACGATGGCCCTGGTGGAGACCGTGGGCGGCATCGCGAACGTGGAGGCGATCGCGGCCGTCCCCGGGATCGACGTGGTCTGGCTCGGCCACTACGACCTCACGAACTCCATGGGCGTCACCGGGCAGTTCGACCATCCGGAATTCCTGAAGGCGGTGGAGCGGCTGGTCGCGGCCTGCCGGCGCCACGGCAAGGCTCCGGGATTTCTCGTCACGGACGCGGCGGCGGCGCGCGGCTGGCTCGCGCGCGGCTTCCGCTGTCTCGGCTACGGCACGGACATCGCGCTGATGCAAAGCGCGCTCGCCGCTGGAATCGCGGGCTTGCGAGAGGCGGCCCGAAGCAAGAAGTCGTAACGGCCAACCGAAGGAGGAAGCGTCATGCCGAAGTTGCTGAGACTGATCGCGATGGGTCTCATTGCGATGCTGCCCGTTCTCCTGGCGGCGCAGGCGACGCGCGCGGAAAGCACGCTCGACCGCATCCTGCGCGAGAAGAAGATCCGCATCACCGCGGAGGTGACCTCGCCGCCCTTCGGCATCCTCGACAAGGAAGGGAAACCCGACGGCTCGGAGATCGCGACCGCGCGCCAGCTCGCCAAGGACCTCGGCGTCGAGGTCGAGTTCGTGCAGGTGACGGCGCCCAATCGCATTCCGGCACTGCTCTCGGGCAAGGCCGACGTCGCGATCTCCTCGCTCTCGATCACGCTCGAGCGCGCGAAGACCGTGATGTTCGCGAACCCCCACGGCGCGCTCTCGATCGTCATCACCGCGCCCGCGGGCACCGCGATCAAGGGGGCCGCCGACCTCAAGGGGAAGCGCATCGGCATCACCCGCGCGACGCTCGAGGAGGCGACGGTGCCGAAGATCGCCCCGGAAGGGACGAATATCGTCTACTTCGACGACATCGCCGCGACGATCCAGGCGCTGCTCTCGGGCCAGGTCGACGCCGCGGGCATGTCCGCCTTCGCCGCGAAATCGGTCGCGGACCGCAATCCCGACAAGAAGCTCGAGAACAAGTTCACGGTGACGACTGCCTATTACTCCGCGGTGGTGCGTCCCGGAGATTTCGAGCTGCTGCAGTGGATCAACACCTGGGTCTTCATCAACACGCAGAACGGCGTGCTCGCGGAGATCTACAAGAAGTACACGGGCGTCGATCTGCCGCCGCTGCCGCTGTTGTGAGCCGATCGGGCTCTCGTGATCGCCCCTCCCCCTCGAGGGGGAGGGGCAGGTTTCTCCCGCATAACCTATGAACTACGTCTTCCATTTCGGCGTGGTCTGGGATCACTGGCGCGATCTCGCGGGGGGCGCCTGGCTTACCATCCGCCTCTCGGCGATGGCGATCGTGCTCGGCCTCGCGCTCTCGATCGCCGGCGCCTACGCCAAGGTGAACGGTCCGCGTCCGCTGCGCTGGCTCGTCGGCGCCTACGTCGAGACCATCCGCAACACGCCCTTCCTCGTGCAGATCTTCATCATCTACTTCTCGCTGCCCGCGGTGGGCCTGCGGCTCGAGGCGAACGAGGCCGCGCTCGCGGCGATGGCGATCAACTTCGGGGCCTACGGCACGGAGATCGTGCGCGCGGGGATCGAGGCCGTGCCGCAGGGTCAGGTCGAGGCGGCGCGCGCGCTCGGCCTAACGCGGCTCCAGACCTTCCGCTTCGTGATCCTCTTTCCCGCGGTCAAAACCGTCTTTCCCGCGCTCGCGAGCCAGTTCGTGCTGATGATGCTGGGCTCGAGCATCGTCTCCGCGATCTCCGCGGTGGAGCTCACGGCCGTCACCAATACGCTGCAGTCCACGACCTTCCGCGCCTTCGAGTTCTATTTCGTGACGACCGCGATCTATCTCGCGCTGGCGCTCGGCTTCCGCGCCGTCCTGGGCTCGATCTACTGGCTCGTCTTCCGCCGCAACCGTCCGGCCTAGGCGCTCCGACCGTGAGCCGCGATTTCGGACTCTCCGAATTCCTCTTCCTGGTGGCGGCGATGCGCTGGACGCTCCTGCTGTCGCTGATCGCCTTTCTGGGCGGAGGTGCCGCGGGCCTCCTCGTGGCGCTGCTGCGGACCTCGCCGATGGTGCCGCTGCGCTGGCTCGCGATCGGCTTCATCCAGCTCTTCCAGGGCACGCCGGTGCTGATGCAGCTCTTCCTCTGCTTCTACGGCATCACCGTGCTCTTCCACGTCGAGATCGACGCCTGGCCCGCGGTGACGATCGCCTTCACGCTCTATTCCGGGGCCTTCCTCGGCGAGATCTGGCGCGGCTCGATCGAGGCGATCCCGCGCGCGCAATGGGAAGCGGCGGAGTGCCTCGCCTTGGGATACTTCCACCAGCTTCGCCTGGTGATCCTGCCGCAGGCGATGCGGATCTCGATCCCGCCGACGGTGGGGTTCCTGGTCCAGCTCATCAAGGGAACCTCGATCGCCTCCATCATCGGCGTCGTCGAGCTCACGCGCGCGGGACAGCTCATGACCAACGTCACCTTCGAGCCCATGCTGGTCTACCCGGCGGTGGCGGCCCTCTACTTCGTGCTGTGCTGGCCCCTGTCGCTGCTGAGCCAATATCTCGAGCGACGGATCGACGCCGCGCTCGGCATCGAGCGGCGCCCTTGAGCGCGTCCAGCATCGTCCCGCATAAACCGAGACCCGGCTCGACCCGGGAATGGCTTACGGTTTCGTCTTGCGGGGGAGGGTATAGCGAAGCTGGCGCCAGAACATGATGCCGTCGGCTTTTGCGTCGAGCGTGCCTTTGACGGTCTCGACGAAGATGCGCGTGCTGCTCCTCACGGTCACCGGGCCCGATCCCGCGATCCCCTCGAACCGTCCGGTGCCGCCGGTGAGCTTGAATTCACCTGCGCATCCGATCAGGAAGAACCCCACGCATTTCAATTGCGCGGATATCTGCGCGCCGTCGTCGGCCGTGATGCTGCACGTTCCGGTCCCCTGCTGGGACTTGTTGACGACATTGATATCCAGGGTCACCGGACAGGAAACGATTCCGGCGTGAACCGGCCCTTGATCCGTCTCGACGTAAAGATGTCCTCCGAGGGTCCCCTCGAACCTCGCGTGATCGGCCGTGGTCTCGCGGATGCTGCCCGCGGCCACCCAAACCGTGAAGGCATTGATCGTTTCGCGCTGCGGCGGTTTTTCCGCGGCGCACACCGGCTGCAGCGCGCCAGCGAGGAGCGCAAGGAGCGTTCCGAAGAGCATCGAGCGGAGCGGCATGGCGATTTCCCCGAATTCCATGGACTATTTCAACTGCAATACGACGCCGTCGACCCCCAGGGACAGGGCGAGCCCCTGCCGCTTGGCTTTCACGTGGATGGTCACGCCCTTCTCGTTCTGGAGCCAGAGCTCGCCGGTGCTCGCCGTGCCGGCGACCGCGCCGTAGCGCGCCTGGCCATATGCCCCGGAGAAATCGCCGAGGTCCTTGAGATCGTACACCTCTCCATAGGCCTCCATTTTCGAGACCCCGAATCCGCCGACCCCGAGGCCGCCCACGCTGAACGAGTAGCTCTTGCCGCGGTAGCGCAGCGTGCCGCTGCCGAGATTGCCGCTGCCGATGAAGGCGATTTGCACTTGGCTGATCACGATCGTTCCCGACGGTTTCTTGTCGGCGGTCTCGGCGGCCCAGCCGGATTCGATGCCCGCAAGTCCCAACGCTGCGGCCAAGGCCATCAGGAGCAGGATCGCGCGATATGTCGCCATGGCTTGCTGCATCACGGTCTTTCCTTTCGCTCGCGGCGCGGCGCCGCGGGGATATTGTGCTGGCTCGGTCCTGCCGGGATTGTCATTCGCGGGAGAAGCTCGCTCCCGCCGATCGAATACCTCGGAGCGGTGCGCGCCTTCCTTGCCGTGCGGCCCTTGCCCTCCGGCGAAGGGGCCACGATCTCCGAACCCGGATTCCGCGCATTCATTGCCATGGCAGGCATTTCGCTCGCATCGTCAGCCGAGAACCTCGATCCAACTTCATGCGGACAACCCCGACCGGCATTGACCCAAATCAGTCCAGGAGACTGCCTTTGGGCCAGCTCTTCGCGGTCATTTGCTATGCTACCGCATGATTCGGATTGTGCGGATAGCCTTCGCGACGATGTCCAGCGCCGCCCGCACAAGCGGATGGCCCGGCTCAACCCGAGCGGGATTCCTCGCGATCAAGCGGCGCTTGTATGCGCGTCGTCCTCCGCACCCGCGGTGACTGTCCGCTCCGCCCCCTAGGTGCGGATGGCGGGGCGGCGAGGAACCGGCGATGATGCGCGGACGCTCGCGCGACAGCCGGAGGCCTCGCCATGAAGATCGGCTATTTCTGCAACCAGAACGACCTCGGCCTCAAGAAGCCCTTCCATCAGGTGATGGCGGAGACGCGCGAGATCGCGCGGACCTGTGATGCCGCGGATTGGGATTCGATCTGGTTCACGGAGCATCACTTCGGCTTCGAGGGCTACGAGGTCTGCCCCAACCCCGTGCTCATGAGCGCGGACATCGCCGCGCACACCAAGCGCATCCGGCTCGGACAGGCCGCGAACATCGTGACCTTCTGGCATCCGCTGCGCCTCGCCGAGGACGTCGCCGTCCTCGACCACATGAGCGGGGGGCGGGTCGAGGTCGGGCTCGGCCGCGGCCTCTACGGGCGCGAGGCGCTAAACCTCAACAAGGCCGCCGATACGAGGAACGAGGAGCAGAACCGCGCGATCTTCGAGGAGTCCGTCGCGATCCTCCGCCGCGCCTGGACCGAGCCCTTCTTCGATTTCAGCGGCAAGGTCTACCGCTATCCCGAGCCCAACTACGTCTGGGATCACGCGCAGAGTCCGAAGTCGGCCGCCTATCAGAATCTCGAGACCAAGGAGCTCACCAAGCTCGCTCTCGTGCCGCGCCCGCTGCAGCAGCCGCACCCGCCGCTCTGGCAGGTGATCGACACGCCGCGATCGATCCAATGGGCGGCGGAGCACGACTTGAAGGGCATGTTCTGGATTCCGCCGGTGGCCTCGCTCAAGGGACGCTTCGAGCTCTATCGCGACGCCGCCTCGAAGGCGCGCGGCAAGGAGGTGGCGCTCGGCGACGGGCTCTGCCTCGTCCGCGACATGTACGTTGCGGAGACAATGGAGGAGGCGAAGCGCGCGGCGGGCGAGGGCATCCTCGCCTATCTCCGCTGGGTCTGCCATTGGCGCGGCCTCGGCAACCACATGATGCCCGGCGAGGAGCTGCCGAAGACGCCGGGCAAGCTCGACGCGCTCACCTACGACTGGCTCCATCCGCGCAACCTGCTCTTCGGCACGCCCGACTACGTCGTCGAGAAGATCGAGGAGCTCCGAGAGACGCTCAACCTGCAATACCTGCTGGTCTGGTCCTCGTTCCCCGGCGTGAGCCACGACAAGGTCATGCGGAGCCTCCGGCTCTTCAACGAGGCCGTGCTGCCGCGGATCCGTCCGGCCGCGGCGGCGCCGCAGCGCGCGCGGGTGTAAGCCGAGCCGTTGCGGCATGCTCCTGGGCGCGGTTGCGTCAGGGGGCGGAACGCGCTCAAATGATGCAATTACGAAGCGGACACCGGGAGCGTGCGCGCAACGCGCTGAGGGGCGATGTCGAGGAGCAAAGGCAGCGACCCGCGGCAGGCCGGCGGCGCCGGAGGCGGAGGCTTCAAGGTTGGGAACTCACCCGACCTCGTCTCCAGCAATCTGGTGAAGCGGTTTTACGAATTCTGGCGCTCGCGCGGCCGCGACGGCGCGCTGCCGTCGAAGGTCGACATGGACCCTGCCGAGATGGCGCCTTTCCTCGCCAACATCATCCTCACCGAGGTGCTCCACGATCCCCTCGATTTCAGGTACCGGATCATCGGCGAGGAGGTAATCGCCCGGACCGGCAACAATACGGGAAAGCGCGTGCGCGAAATGGCGCTGAACAACCTCTCGGGCTCGGCCTATCAGAATTATTGCACCGTCGTGACCTCCCGTGAGCCGCAATTCCTGGAAGGCGACGCCATCACGGCGTCGAAACCGGGCCGGCCCTATCTCATGTCGCGCGTCCATTGCCCGCTCTCGAGCGACGGCAAGACCGTCGACTTCATCATCTCCTGCGTCAGCTTCCACCATCGCTAGACCGGAGCGCGCCTCGGCGCCGTGCGGTGGGAGGCGCCGCTTTTCGGCCTATATTGAGCGGTAGCGACCCCGGAAGAATTCTCGAGGCCGCCCCATTCGAATAGGAGGCTTCCCATGAAAGCCGCCGGACTTCATCCGGGCCTCGAGCGGCGGCTCAGAGCGCTCCAAGCGCGGATCGGCCGGCTCAAGAGCAAGATGACGAGGGCGAAGGGCCTCGAGAAGCTTGGGGAGGTCGGCGACACCGAGGTCCTCGAGCAGCGATACAAGAAGCTCCAATCGCGTCTCGCCGCGCTTGATCGCGAGGGATCGGGATTCCGGCAGGCCCTCAAGGCGGAAGTGGAGAAGATCGACGACGATCTCTCGGGGATCCTGGAGGACTTCGCGCTCCGGCAGGTGTCCGGCGAGCTTTCGGACCGGCGCACGGGGCGTCGGCGCAAGGCCTAGGCTGCGCACTTGACTACCGGCCTCGAGGCCTTGGCAGAGCTCGGCGCGAGAATCGAACGGCCGAGGTCGAGAGATGGCCAATGAATCGCTCGCGGCGGAGCCCGCGGCCCCCCAAGCTCCGGCGCCTGCGTCTCAAGGTCTGACCGAGGCCGAGGCCGCGCGGCGGCTTGCGCAGTTCGGCGAGAACGCGCTCGCCGAGCATCGCACGAGCGCGCTCGAGCGCCTTCTGCGCTTCTTCTGGGGGCCGATCCCCTGGATGATCGAGATCGCGGCGGGGCTCTCGGCGGCGCTCGCGCATTGGGCGGACCTCGCGATCATCCTTGCGATGCTACTCATCAACGCGGGCGTCGGGTTCTGGCAGGAATTCAAGGCGGACAACGCGATCGCCCTCTTGAAGCAGCGGCTCGCGCTCAAGGCGCGCGTCAGGCGCGACGGCGAGTGGAAGGACGTCGAGGCGAGGCTCCTCGTGCCCGGCGATGCCGTGCTGGTGAAGCTCGGCAACGTCGTCCCTGCGGACATGAAGCTGGTCGAGGGCGCCTATCTCAGCGTCGATCAGTCCGCGCTCACGGGAGAATCGCTGCCGGTCGACAAGAAGGCCGGGGACGACGCCTATTCGGGCTCGATCGCCAAGCAAGGCGAGATGGTCGGCGTCGTGACCGCGACGGGAATGAAGACCTATTTCGGCAAGACCGCCCATCTGGTCGAGCAGGCCAAGACCGTCTCGCATTTCCAGCGCGCAGTGCTGCGCATCGGCAATTTCCTCATCCTCGTCACCGTCGGCCTGGTCCTGGTGATCGGCCTTGCCGCGCTCTTCCGCCGGGATCCGCTCGTCGAGACCGTGCAGTTCGCGCTCATCCTCACGGTCGCCTCGATCCCGGTGGCGCTGCCGGCGGTCCTCTCGGTCACGATGGCGATCGGCGCCGAGCGGCTCGCCCGGCTCAAGGCGATCGTCTCGCGCCTCGTCGCGATCGAGGAGATGGCCGGGATGGACATGCTCTGCAGCGACAAGACCGGGACCCTCACCAAGAACGAGCTCACGCTGGGCGAGCCGCAGCCGGCATCAGGCGTCAAGGCCGACGATCTCCTCCTGGCGGCGATGCTGGCCTCGCGGCGCGACGCGCCCGATGCGATCGACGCGGCGATCCTCGCGGGCGGCCGCGCCGAAGGGATGCTCGCGGGCTATGCGGTGAAGGCATTCCATCCCTTCGACCCCGTGGCCAAGCGCGCCGAGGCGGAGATCGAGCGGGACGGCAGGCGCTTCAAGGTGGCGAAGGGCGCCCCGCAGGTGATCGTCGGCCTCTGCGCGCCTGACGAGGCGGAGCGGCGCGCGATCGGCACGCTCGTCGACGAGGATGCGGCGAAGGGATTCCGCACCTTGGGTGTGGCCCGTACTGGCGGCGCCGGCAAATGGCGGTTCCTGGGCCTGCTGCCGCTCTTCGACCCGCCGCGAGACGATTGCGCGGAGACGATAAGGGCGACCCGCGCCATGGGTGTCGACATCAAGATGGTGACGGGCGACCACGAGGCGATCGCGAAGGAGATCGCGGGACGGCTCGGTCTCGGACAGAAGATCGTGGTGGCGGAGGCCGCCTTCGGAAAGGACGGCGCGGACCCCGACCTCGCGCGCATCGCCGCGGCCGACGGCTTCGCGCGCGTCTTTCCGGAGCACAAATTCAAGATCGTCAAGGTATTGCAGGGGGCGGGCCACATCGTCGGCATGACCGGCGACGGCGTGAACGACGCGCCCGCGCTGAAGCAGGCGGATGTCGGGATCGCTGTCAGCGGCGCCACGGACGCCGCCCGCGCCGCGGCCGATCTCGTCCTGACCGCGCCCGGCCTCTCCGTGATCACCACGGCGATCGAGGAGGCGCGCCGCATCTTCGAGCGCATGAACAGCTACGCGATCTACCGGATCGCAGAGACCATCCGCCTGCTGCTGTTCATGACCGCCTGCATCCTGGTCTTCAACTTCTATCCCGTGACCGCGATCATGGTGGTGCTGCTGGCGCTGCTCAACGATCTCCCGATCATGATGATCGCCTACGACAACGCGCCGATCGCGTTGCGGCCGGTCCGCTGGGACATGCGGCGGGTGCTCACCATTGCCTCGGTGCTCGGCATCTGGGGCGTATTCGTGAGTTTCGGCATCTACTGGATCGCGCGCGATTATCTCGGGCTTTCGCCGCCGGTCGTCCAGGCGCTCATCTTCCTGAAGCTTCTGGTCGCTGGCCACATGACGATCTATCTGACGCGCAATAAGGGGGCGGTCTGGGCGCGTCCCTGGCCGAGCTGGAAGCTGGTCCTTCCCTGCGAGGCGACGCAGCTCGCGGGAACCCTCGCGGTCGTCTACGGCTGGTTCATGGCGCCGACGGGCTGGCGGCTCGCGCTTCTGGTCTGGGCCTACGCGATCCTGTCGTTCCTCATGGCGAGCGGGATCAAGATCGCTGCCTATCGGCTCCTGGAGCATCGTGCGGCGCGTCAGCTTCGCCATCTCGCGCGCATCGAGCATCGCGTCAACGGATCGCTTTATTGACTGCCGGTCGAGCCCGCCGGGCTCGCCGAGGGGCGCACCCGCGATAGACTCGCTCTTCACGCGACCCTAGACTGAACCCGGGGGGATCCTGGAATCGTCATGGTCGCAGAGCGCATCAAGCGAAGGCTTGCCGCGATCCTAGCCGCGGATGTCGCGGGCTATAGCCGCCTCATGGCGGCCGACGAGGCCGGGACGCTCGCCGCGCTCAAGGCGCAGCTAGGCGCGCTCGTCGAGCCCAAGATCGGCGAGCACCGCGGCCGCGTCGTCAAGCTCATGGGCGACGGCGTGCTCGCGGAATTCGCGAGCGCCGTCGATGCCGTCGAATGCGCCGTCGCCATTCAAGCCGCGATGCGCGCGAGCAACGCCGCGCTTCCGGAGGAGCGCCGGATCGTCTTCCGCATGGGCGTCAATGTCGGCGACGTCATCCTCGACGGCGACGACATCTACGGCGACGGCGTCAATCTCGCGGCGCGGCTCGAGAGCATCGCCGAGCCCGGCGGCATTGCGATCTCCGAGGACGCCTGGCGCCAGGTCCAGGGCAAGGTCGCCGCCGCCTTCGTCGACATGGGCGAGGCGAGCCTCAAGAACATCGCGCGGCCCGTGCGCGTCTACCGGGTCGAGCTCGATGGGGCGCAGGCGCAGGGACAGGCCGCACCCGCCTTGGCGGTCCCGGACAAGCCCTCGATCGCGGTACTGCCGTTCCAGAACATGAGCGGCGACGCCGAGCAGGATTACTTCTGCGACGGCATGGTCGAGGACATCATCACGGGCCTAGCGCGCATCAAGTGGCTCTTCGTCATCGGGCGGAACTCGAGCTTCGCCTACAAGGGGAAGGCGATCGACATCCGCCGGGTCGGGCGCGAGCTCGGCGTGCGCTACCTGCTCGAGGGGAGCGTCCGCAAGGCCGGAGCGCGCGTGCGCATCACGGCCCAGCTCATCGACGCCCTGAGCGGCGCCCATATCTGGGCGGAGCGCTACGACCGCCCGATCGACGACATCTTCGCGCTCCAGGACGAGATCACGCTCAGCGTCGTGGGCGCGATCGAGCCGAGCCTGCGACAGGCCGAGATCGAGCGCGTGAAGCGCAGGCGCCCCGACGATCTCAACGCCTACGATCTCGTGCTGCGCGCGCTGCCGCTCGTGCACACGGTGCTGCCCAAGGAGGCCGGCGAGGCGCTTCTTTTCCTCGACCGTGCGCTCGCGCTCGAGCCCGACTACGCCGCCGCGCACGGCTATGCCGCCTGGTCCCACGAGATCCTCTACCTCCGGGGCGGCTTCCGCGAGGAGAACCGGGCGGCAGCGATCCGCCATGCCCACGCCGCGCGGATGCACGGCCGGGACGATGCGACCGCGCTGGCGCTCGCCGCTTTCGTCACGGGCATCGTCGAGCACGACCGTGCCGCCGCTTCCGCGGCATTCGAGGCCGCGATGGCGCTCAGCCCTTCCTCGGCCTTGGCCTATCACCTCGGCTGCGTGATCGCGGCCTGGGGCGGCGAGGCCGAGCGCGCGATCGAGTGGGGGGAGCGGGGGCTTCGCCTGAGCCCCTTCGACCCGCTGAGCTATCTCGCCCACCACTCGATGGCGCTTGGGCACTTTCAGGGTGGCCGCTTCGAGGAAGCGGTCAACGCGGCGCGCAAGGCGATCGAAATCAATCCCGCTTTCAGCATCAATCACCTCCTCCTCGCGGCGCCGCTCGCGAGGCTCGGGCGGATCGAGGAGGCGAAGACGGCTGCGGCGCGCGTCCTTGCCGCGCAGTCCTCCTTCAGCATCGGCAAGCATTTCGCCGCCGTCGATTGCGCGCCCTCGCTTGCGGCGGCATTGACGCCGGCACTCCGCGAGGCCGGGCTTCCGGAGTGAGAGGGGCCTATTTCCTCGCGCCGCAGTGCCGATAGTCGGTGAGACGATCGAAATCGGCCCCGACCGAGAATTTGGCCGGATCCTTCGTCGGGACGAAGACGAGATTGGATTCCATCATCCGCTCGACGTTCTGTTGCGGCGGGGGTTGCCGCGGCGCCGGGCAAAGCAGGTGGAGCGAGCGGATCGGCCCGTCCAGGCCGGGGACCTCGCTCACCCACATCACGGTGCAGCGTGCCTCGGCACTCCCATAGGACTTGGCCGAGATTTCGAACACGGTCACACCTCCGCTCTCGCAGAGCTCCATGCTCTCAGCCCATCTGCCCCAGAGCGCTTCCGGCACCGACTCCAGCCGCTTCACGTCGGCGAGTGCCGTGCCCGCTGCCACGATCGCGACCAGTGCAAGAGCCAGCCCCGCGCGCATGAACGCTCTCCTCAGGATCGAGAGGTGGAATCGCTACGGGATTAGATGCCTTCTCATGTTGGTGTGCGTCAACTCTCCGGCCGCGCCTCCTCGGGAGGGGGGCGCGCCGGTCCCGGATGGGCGCCGAGACGCGCGGGGCGCCTCCCAAAGCGTCCGGCCTCCTCTAATAGTCCCGTCCGAGGACGCCATTGAAACCAGCGATTAAGCCCGATAGCATGCTCGAACCAGTTAAGGCGCGTTTCTCAGGGACATTGCGGGGCTTCGACGAAGCCAGTCGCGCCGAACTGAAAAAGGGTGGAGGAATCCGATGAAACGCTGGAATGCTTTCGCCGTTATCATGATGGCGGCGCCGTTGGCCTGCCTCTCGGCTGGGGCCAATGCCGCCGACTGCTCCAAGGGCAAGATCAAGATCTACACGAGTTGGCCGCTGCAGGGCGCCATGCTTCCGGAAGGAACCGGAATGAAGAACGGCGTGAACCTCGCCGTGAACCAGCACAAGGGCATGGCCGGCGGCTATTGCGTCGAGGTGGTGAACCTCGACGACGCCTCGCCGCAAACGGGCAAGTGGGACGGTGCCGTGGAGGCGGAGAACGCCAACAAGGCCATCTCCGATGCCGATGCCATGGTCTACATCGGTACCTACAATTCGGGCGCGGCGAAGGTCTCGATGACCATCACCCAGCGCGCCCACATGGCGCAGATCACGCCGGCCAATACCTATCCCGGCCTCACCAAGAAGATCGGCGCCGCTCCCGGCGAGCCCGAGATCTACCGTCCGCTCGGGATCGTGAGCTACTTCCGCGTGCCGCCGGCGGACGACATCCAGGGCGCGGTGGGCGCGCGCTGGGCCAAGAAGCTCGGCTACAAGAAGGTCTACATCCTCAACGACCAGGAGCTTTACGGCAAAGGCATCGCGGACGTGTTCGAGGCCGAGGCGAAGAAGATCGGCCTCACGGTCGTGGCGAACGAGGGCATCGACTACAAGCAGCCCGACCAGAAGCCGATCCTCACGAAGATCAGGGCCTCCGGCGCCGACCTCGTCTACATGGGGGCGGTGGTCGAGACCGGGGCGCAGACCATCATCCGGCAGATGAAGGATCTCGGGATGGTCTCGCCCAAGGTGAGCTTCATGGGTCCCGACGGACTCTACGAGGAAGAGCTGCTGAAGGCCGCGACCTGCGGCGCCGCCATGGGCGTCAACATGCACATTACCTTCGCGAGCCTGCCCTTCGAGCACATGACCGGCAGGGGCGCCGAGATCTACAAGGCGTACAAAGAGGCCTACAAGATCGAGCCGACCTCCTATGCGCTCTACTCCTGGGAAGCGGCCGAGATCGCCCTTCAGGCGATCGACCGCGCGGGGGCGAAGGACCGGGAGAAGATCCGCGCCGCCGTCGCCGGGACGAAGGACTTCAAGGGCCTCAACGGCACCTGGAGCTTTGACGCGAACGGCGACACCACGATCAAGGTCATGTCCGGCTTCAAGGTCGTGAAGGCGGACGGGCCCATCGGGTGCAAGTTCGACTTCTTGGAGGCTCTGAAATAGAGCCGCCAAACGGCTGGTCCGGGCGTTGTCTCACGAGAAAACTGGACCGGAACGATCAAGCAGTCCGGCCGGGGCGCACAAGCGGCGTCCCGGCTGGCTGCGGGTGGTGGGATACGCGTTCGCGTCCCGGCGGCTCCGATCCCCGGGGCGCGGATTTGCGGTTGAGATCCGATGACCCGCGGCGCGCTCCCTAGAAACTAGCCCCTCAACACGCGCTTTCGGGATCCCCGACTTATGAATTGGTTCGAACTCGTCATCCAGCAGACCCTCAACGGCTTGACCCGTGGGTCGATCTTCGCGCTCATCGCGCTCGGCTACACGATGGTCTACGGGATCATCGAGCTCATCAATTTCGCCCATGGCGACATCTTCATGCTGGGCCTGATGGTCTCGCTGACGCTTCTCGTCGACTTCGGCATCGCGCGGACGCTGGAGGGCTGGGAGCTCGTGACCATCCTCCCGGCGATCCTCGTGGGCACCATGGTCATCACGGGTGCCATCAACGTCGCGGTCGACCGTATCGCCTATCGGCCGCTGCGGCGCGCGCCGCGGCTCGTGCCGCTGATCTCCGCGATCGGCGTCTCCTTCATGATCGAGAACCTGACCCTGATCTGGAAGGGGCCTTACGTCCTTTCCTATCCCGACACCGTTCCCAGCATCGACATCATCGCGGACGTCCTCGGGATCGACAGCCTCGTCTACTTCACGACCAAGGATCTGCTGGTCATCGGGATCACGCTCCCGCTGATCTATGGCCTTCATCTCTTCGTCACGCGGACTTATTGGGGGAAGGCGATGCGCGCCACCGCCCAGGATCGAGAGACCGCGGAGGCCATGGGGATCGACGTCGAGCGGATCATCATCATCACTTTCTTCATCGGCGGCGCGCTCGCGGGTGCCGCAGGCGTGGTCCAGGGCATCTACTACAACATCGGCCAGTGGTGGATGGGCTATCAGGCGGGCCTGAGGGCCTTCACCGCCGCGGTGCTCGGCGGGATCGGCAACATGCCCGGCGCGGCGTTCGGGGGGTTCCTGATCGGCCTCCTCTCCGCCTGGAGCGATCAGCTCATCTCCGCGCGCTGGACCAACGCCGTCGTCTTCTCGATCCTGATCCTGGTTCTGGTCTTCCGCCCGCACGGACTCCTGGGCGAGAGAGTCCCCGAGAAGCATTAACGAGACCGCCCCCCGTGACAGCGCTCTGGTCATCCCTGCCGCAGCAAGCCCGAGGCGTCGTCGCCTTCCTCCTCGGCGGCGTCCTTCTCGTCGGATATCCCTTCGTCGACCGGGCGCTGGGCCTCGGCACGCTCTACGCCGTCAGCGACGCCATGATCTACGTGATGCTGGCGCTCGGGCTCAACATCGTGGTCGGCTACGCGGGCCTCCTAGACCTCGGCTACGCCGCCTTCTTCGCGATCGGCGCCTACACGATGGGGCTCTTCAACTCGCCGCTCATGGGCTTCGAGTGGGGCTTCTGGAACGTGATCTGGCTGAGCGCCGTCGTCTCCGCGTGCTTCGGCGTCATGATCGGCGCCCCCACGCTCCGCGTCCGCGGCGACTATCTCGCGATCATCACGCTCGCTTTCGGCGAGATCATTCCCGTCGCGATCCGGAACCTCGGCGACATCACCATCGAGATCGGCGACTGGCAGCCGGTTTATCGCCTCAACCTCACGGGCGGCGAGAACGGCGTCAACCCGATCGGACAGCCGCATCTTCTCAATATTCCCTTCGATACCAGCGTCCTCCCCTGGTATTTCCTCATTCTGATCGTCGGGAGCATCGCGGTCTGGGCGATGAACCGGCTGCGCCTCTCGCGCCTCGGCCGCGCCTGGATGGCGATCCGCGAGGACGAGACCGCCGCCGCCGCCATGGGCGTCGATCCCATCAAGTCGAAGCTCCTGGCCTTCGCCTTGGGTGCCACCTTCTCGGGCTTCGCGGGCTCGATCTATGCGGCGAAGCTCCAGGTGATCACGCCCGGCGCCTTCGAGTTCAACGTCTCGATCATGCTGCTCTGCATGGTGATCTTGGGCGGCATGGGCTCGATCCCCGGCGTCATCGCCGGCGGCATCGTGATCACGCTCTTCGACCGTGTCTTCCTCACGGAGCTCACGAATTGGACCCGCGCCCTCGGCCGCGCGGTCGGGATCGACGCGCTGACGACGGTCGACTTCACGCTCTGGCGCTGGTTCTTCTTCGGCCTCGGGCTCGTGGTCATGATGATCCTGAAGCCCGGCGGCCTCATCGAGGCCGGGCGCTGGCGCAAGGTCACGGTGACGGCCGACGGCGAGGAGGATCGCGCCGTCCCGCCGCGGCGCAGCGCCCCGGAGCCGCAGCGCGATCTCCCCGTGCTCGAATGGCTGCGCGAGGGAACGGCGCGCCCCGAGGCGGGCGCGGGGAGGCGCCTTCTCCTCGAGGCGCGCGCGATCACCAAGCGCTTCGAGGGACTGACCGCGCTCTCGAACGTCGACTTCGCGATCGAGGAAGGCACGATCGCGGGATTGATCGGTCCGAACGGCGCGGGGAAAACGACCTTCTTCAACATCATCACCGGCCTCGTGAAGCCCACGACGGGCGAGGTCCTCCTCGACGGCGAGCGCATCAGCGGGCTGCGTCCCAATCGCGTGACGGAGCGCGGCATCGCCCGTACCTTCCAGTCGATCCGTCTCTTTCCGAGCATGACGGCGCTCGAGAACATCCTCGTGGGGGAGCACAGCCGTCTCCACGGCAGCGTGGCGGGGGCGGTCTTCCGGCCGCCCTGGGTCCTGCGCGAGGAGCGCGCGGCGCGCGAGCGCGCGCTCGAGCTCCTCTCCTTCGTGGGCCTCGAGGGCAAGGAGGAGACGCTCGCCAAGAACTTCCCCTATGGCGACCAGCGGCGGCTCGAGATCGCGCGCGCGCTCGCGACGCGGCCGCGGCTCCTGCTCCTCGACGAGCCGAGCGCGGGCATGAACCCCAGCGAGACCGCGGAGCTCACGGAATTCCTCGCGCGGCTCCCCGAGGAATTGGGCCTGACGATGCTCCTCATCGAGCATCACATGGAGGTCGTCATGGGGCTCTCGCACCACGTGACGGTGCTCGACCACGGGGTCAAGATCGCGGAGGGCCCGCCCGCCCAGGTGCAGCGCGATCCCCAGGTCATCGAAGCCTATCTCGGCAAGGGCTACGAAGCGGATCTCGCCAGTGCTTGAGCTCCTGGACGTCCATACCGCCTACGGCAACATCCGGGCCCTCAAGGGCATCTCGCTCAACGTCGAGCGCGGCGAGATCGTGACCTTGATCGGCGCCAACGGCGCCGGCAAGACCACGACCCTCAAGACGATCATCGGCTCGCTCACGCCGCGGCAGGGCGAGGTGCGCTTCGAGGGGCAGCGCATCAGCGGCATGCCCACGAGCAAGGTGGTGCGCATGGGGATCTCGCACTCGCCGGAGGGCCGGCGCATCTTCCCACGCATGACCGTCCTCGAGAACCTGGAGCTCGGCGCCTTCTCCCGCGAGGACAAGGAGAGCGTCCCCGGCGACATCGAGCGCGTCTACGAGCTCTTCCCGCGCCTCCGGGAGCGCCAGGCGCAGAAGGGCGGGACCCTCTCCGGCGGCGAGCAGCAGATGCTCGCGATGGGCCGTGCGCTGCTGGCGCGGCCGAAGCTCCTCCTCCTCGACGAGCCCTCGATGGGCCTCTCGCCGATCATGGTCGCGACCATCTTCGAGACCATCACGAACATCCGCGACCAGGGGACGACGATCCTGCTCGTCGAGCAGAACGCCCGCATGGCGCTCCGCATCGCCAATCGCGGCTACGTGATCCAGGCGGGCTACATCGCCCTCCACGACAGCGCCGACGGCCTACTGCGCAGCGACCTCGTGCGCAAGTCCTATCTCGGCGAGAAGATCGCGTAATCGGCGGCGGCCGCTACTCGATCTCGACGGTTGCCCAGGTCTCGAAGCAGCTGCCCGATGCAAGGGCCATGACGCCGATGGTGGCGCGGCCGCCGGTGCCGCGCTCCCGGCCGAAGACCTCGACCAGAAGATCCGAGAGGCCGCTGGAGACCTTGTGAACCTCCAAGAAGTCCGGCGTGCAGACCACGAAGTTGAGCGTGCGCACGATCGACCTCACGCGATCGAGATCGCCCACCGCCTGCTTGATGCCGGCGATCACGTTGAGGCCGGTCAGCCGTGCCGCCGCGCGACCGTCCTCGACGGTGAGGCCCGCGCCCAGCCGTCCGGCGTAGACGATCCGGCTCCCGCGCTGGGGCACGTGTCCCGAAAGGAAGAGCAGATTGCCCGCGATGTGAAAGGGCTTCATCGTGCCATAGGACGCGCCGTAATAGCCCTCGCGAATGAAATCCGGCACATCCAGTCCAAGCTCGGCGAGACGCTTCTCGGTTTCCACGCGCTTCCTCCATCCCAGACGAGGCGTCGAATGCGGCCCTCGCAGCCGCCGACCGCCAGCCAAGGCAGACTTTCGCAAAGGCTTTCCCGCCGCACAAGCCGGGAGGCCGCGAGCCGCGCCAAATCCCCGGGCTCGACGGGAGTTTGCGACCGCGAGGGGCGCGGCCCTTTGGCGAAACGGTCCCGCTCCTTGCGGTGTTGGCGCTCCGACGATTAATGTCTAGCGCTCGAAGCCATGCAGCAATCCGCACATTTTCGCGTCCCCAACTGCGTATCCGCTTTGTGGGCCTTCATCCGAGGGAGCGAGCGATGCCGACGACGGTCGAGACCCTGCGATCCTGGGAGACCATGCCCTCGACGCCGGACGAGGGGCCGGCGGCCGCGGCGGCGATCGGCCTCATCGCGCTCGGCAACGACGTCGTGATCGAGCAGGAGCTGCGCGCCTTCCTCGCGGGCGTTGAGGGCGCCGCGGTATTCGCGAGCCGCATTCCCCTGATGCTGTCGCTCTCGCCCGAGGGCTTGCGCGACATGGAAGCGCACATCCCCCGCGCCGCCGGCCTCATCGTGCCCAACGACCGGCTCGACGTCATGGCCTTCGGCTGTACTTCCGGCTCCATGGCGATCGGGCCCGAGCGCGTGGCGGCGGCGGTGCGCCGGGCGCGGCCGGGCATTCCCGTGACCGACCCCGTGAGCGCCGCGCTCAAGGGCCTGAATCGGCTCGGCGCGCGCCGCATCGCATTGCTGACGCCCTATCCCGATGCGGTCAACCGCGTCGTCGCGGATTACGTCGATGGACAAGGCTTTGAGATCGCGGAGCGCGCGAGCTTCAAGCAGCCCAACGATCCCGCAATCGCGCGCGTGCCGCCCGAGGCGATCTATCGCGCCGGCGTCGCGCTGGGACGGCGCCCGGTCGAGGCGCTCTTCATCTCCTGCACCGCGCTGCGCTGCTCCTCCGTGATCGAGCGCGTCGAGCAGGCGATCGGCAAGCCCGTCGTCACGAGCAACCAGGCGCTCGCCTGGGACTGCCTGCGCCTTGCGGGATGCGAGACCGCGGTCGAGGGCTACGGCCGGCTCATGCGGGAGTGACGAGGGGCGCGGCGAGCGAAATTGGGGGATCGGCGCTTCCGACTCCGCGCGGCCTTAATGGCCGAGAAGAACCGCCACTGACGACTGCACGGCGATCCAGAACGCCATGAATGCCACCGCGACGATCCGCTCGGTTTGGCTCCAGCGCTTCCATTGGCTGCGGACTTGGCTCACTGCGCGAGACTTCCGGGCGGATCTCTGCCCGCGGAACCGCGAGGAGAGGCCTGATGAAACCGACATCGCCAATGTACCCTATCGCGCTCTCAGTTACCGGCACCGCCTGAGCGATGCGGCTTGCTCTGCATGTCGCCGCCTCCGACGATGCTGCGCGGCGAGTTAAGCCGCAGTTAATGGGAACGCCGCGACGGAAGTTCACCGCGCGCGCAGCAGGATCTCCGAGTTCCAGGGATCGAACGGAACGAGCCGTCGCGCGTCGGGCTCGGGCCTCAGGAAGGCGTGGGCTCGCGCGTTGAGCAGTGCCGCGCACATGGAGAAGCTGCTGTTCGAGATCGCGAGCAGGTCCGCCTCGCTCAGAACGTGAAAATCGGGATACATCTCCGCGCCCGCCACGCGCTCGCCGAGCTCTCCGGCGGTGACCGGCGAGAACCGCGCGAAGTCGCGGTGAGCGGCGGCGTCGTCGCTCGCGACGTAGAGAACGGGGCCGTCGAGCCGCGGCCAGATCGCCTCGAGCCACTCGAGATACCACGACGACGGCGCCGGCCAGAAGAGCGGTCCGCCCGCGTAGTCGCCCCGCCGCAGATGGATCGCGACCACCGTTCGCCCGCGCGATCTGAGGCGCGCCATGGCGCGGCCGACGATCGGCTCCAAGCGCGCGCCCGGCCGGTAGAGGGCGCGGAACAGCGAGCTGTGCGGCCGGTAATAGCTGGTGTGGCACCCGAAATAGCCCCAGAGATCGCGGTTTGCGAGGACGGGCGCGGCGCCCTCGCTCAGGAGCGGCCCCGACCCGTCGGCGCGGCTCTCCTTGTGCACGGGAAGCTTCCCGCTGGGATAGGGATCGTCGAGGTCGAAGAGCCAGCGCCCGATCCAGTCCGGCACCTCGACCCGGAGACCGTGAACGCGCCCGTAGCAGCGCAGGAACGCATATTGGATGAGCTGGTTCCCGAGCCGGCCGTTCCTGCCGAGCGTCGTCATGGCGATGCGGCCGGAGGCGGCCGCGCTCTGCTGCTTCTCGGGCGGGGAGGGCAGCGGCGGCCCCCATGCGCGGCGCAGCAACAGGATCGACCGCGCGGTATGAGGCGGAGTATGCGCCGGCGCCAGGGCGGCGGCGGCCTCGTAGGTGGCGATGGCGTCCTCCTCCCGGCCGAGCCGCTCCTCGATCTCTCCGAGCTTGCAGAGCACTCCGACGTGCCGCGGCGTCAGACGCAGGAGAAGCCTCAGGGTCTCCGCCGCACTCTCGAGATCGCCGGCCTGCTCCATGAGCCCGATGAGACGCGTGAGCCAGCCGACATCGGCGATCCCCGCCCGGCCCGCGCGCCGGAGACGCTCGCGCGCCGCCGGGAGGTCGCCGCGCCGGAGCGCGATCTCGCCCGAGAGCAGCAGGAGGCCGGGCTCGCGCGGCTCGCTCGCGAGCACGGCCTCGCAAAGCCGGTCCGCCTCCGCCCACTCGCCCAAGGAGCAATGCCGCCTGAGCTGCTGCATCGGAGCTCCGTCGGGTTCCATGAATGTCCGGCGATCAGGCCTATCGAGACCGGAGAGACGGCTTGCGGAGCCCGGAAGCACGGCCGAGGAAGGACCGGACACGGGAGGGCATGCGCTTCCCGAGCGCTCCCGGCCCGGATGCGGCGTCCCTAGACGTAGGCAATGGCGGGGTCGTCGAGCCGCAGCGTGCTGCTCTCGCTGCGCACGCTGTGACTGATGCCGCAATACCTGTTGCAGTGGTGCATGCGCTCGCGAATGAAGTCGGCCCCCTCCCAGAAGCGCCGGAGGTCGCCGTATGCCTGCAGCTTCATTCCGGGAAAGGCGGTCGAGAAGCACAAGCGCGCAATACCGTAGTGATCGACCATGATGTTCCGCTCATAGGTATTGCAGATGTGCTGCGAGGTTCCCGTCCTCGCATCCCACCCGCGATGCGTTTCGCCGCTCAGGGCGAGCGAGCGGAAATAATTGTGAACCTGCTGCTTCCAGCGCGGATTGAAGTTGAGCCGGTATTTGCGCTGGCAGGCCTCGATCGTCCGCAGGAGCTCGTCGGCGTCGACCCGGCAGTGCCGGGCGAAGAACGCGTCCTCGCGCGTCGTGGGTCCGAAGGTCGGCTGGAGAAAATTCAGCTTGAGCTTGTCGGCACCGACGCCGTTGAGCACGAAATCGTAGAACGCGTCGAGCTCGCGATAGTTCTCGTCGAAGATCAGTCCCATGACGTAGATCCGCGTGCCGCGTGCGGGGTTGCGCCGCCGCGCGTCCAGCAGCAGCCGGAGCGCGCGCACCGCCTTGTCGAAGGAGCCGGCGACGCCCCGCGTCTCGTCGTGCAGCGACGCCCTATGGCTGTTCAAGGAGACAGAGATCTCCTTCGGCCCCTCGAAGATCATGCGGTCGGCGAGCGCCTCGTCGCGAATCCTGGTGCCGTTGACGACGGAGAGGTTCTTGAGGCCCAGCTCCTTGCACTCGCTCGAGATCGCGAAATAGTCCTCGAGATCGAGCATGCTCTCGCCGCCGCAAGTCACGACCGACCCGCCGGGGTTCATGGCCGCGAATTCCCTGATGACGTCGCGCTTGAGCGGCCAGCTCAGGTAGTTCGCCCGGTCGTCGTCGTTCAGCTCCCAGAACGTGCAGTGCTGGCATTTGAGGTTGCAGCGCTTGTTGACGTGCACGAAGAGGAA
>Ga0335082_10000595_pt1 | contig 37671 bp, 34 predicted proteins | sample Lox_Sample_41_FD_206718 | JGI IMG/M metagenome (GOLD analysis project Ga0335082, IMG submission 206718) | Soil microbial communities from Loxahatchee National Wildlife Refuge, Florida, United States - Lox_Sample_4.1 | ecosystem: Environmental > Terrestrial > Soil > Wetlands | place: USA...
GCAAGTCGATCATGGGACTGGATGAGCCGCTCCTCAAGCTGAAGAACCCGGGGGTCATCTCCATTCCTCTCGGCTTCATCGCCGCCATCCTCGGCACCCTCGCCTTCCCGAGCCGGCGCTCCGAAGAGATGTTCGACGAGATCTACGTCCGCCAGAACACCGGCATCGGCATGGCCAAGGCGATCGATCATTAATCGTCCCGCTTGCAATGGAATGGGGAAGGCTTGCCTTCCCCTTTTTTTTTCGCCCGGCATTGCGGGCGACAAAAACCGGCGGAACTTTGCAGGGAGTATGGTATAGATATATACGAGAGGCGGACCGGGATGCCAGGCAGCCGGTCCCGGAATTCCGGAGATACGGTGGAGGGGTGCCATGACGGGAAGGGTCGAGATAATCCAGGGAGACATCACCCGTCTGGCGGTGGATGCCATCGTCAACGCCGCCAATTCTACCCTGCTGGGAGGTGGAGGTGTAGACGGCGCCATTCACCGGGCCGCCGGCCCGGAACTGGTGGCGGAATGCTCCACGCTGGGGGGGTGCGCCACCGGCGATGCGAAAATCACGAAGGGGTACCGTCTCCCCGCGAAGCATGTCATTCATACGGTCGGGCCGGTCTGGCACGGGGGGACGCGGGGCGAGCCGGAACTCCTGCGAAGCTGCTACAGGAGGTCCTTCGCCATTGCCCACCAGCACGGCCTCACATCCATCGCCTTCCCCGCCATCAGCTGCGGTGTCTACGGCTATCCGATGGCCGAGGCATGCCGGATCGCCATGGAAGAGGCAAAAAAGGCCCTGGGCGAAAACCCCGGCCTGGAAAGGGTGATCTTCGTCCCCTTCGGTGCCGAGGCCTTCGGCGTCTTCGAGGAGACCTTCCGGAAGGTCTTCCGATGAAGGCAGTGGTCCAGCGGGTGAGCGAAGCGCGGGTCGATGTGGCGGGAGAGACGGTGGGCGCCATCGGGGGGGGGATGCTCGTTCTCCTCGGCGTGGAGAAGGGAGACGGCGAGGGCGACGCCTCCTGGCTCGCGGAAAAGATCGCCGGACTCCGCATCTTCGAGGACGAGGAGGGTAAGATGAACCTGTCGCTCAAGGAGACGGGGGGTGCCATCCTGGCAGTTTCCCAGTTCACCCTCGCCGGAAACTGCGCCAAGGGACGGCGTCCCTCCTTCGATACCGCCGCACCGCCGCACGACGCCAATCGTCTCTACGAATCGTTCGTGACATGCCTGCGGGAGATCTCCGTCCCGGTGCAGACCGGCATCTTCCAGGCGGAAATGGCGGTACACTTGGTGAACGACGGGCCGGTCACCTTTATCCTGGAAAGCCCGAAAAAAGGCTAGATAACCGCCATGCAGCTCAAAAAAATCCTCGACACCCTGTATGCCGGCCGCTCCCGGGAGCATCTCGCCAACGACCCCCTCTCCTTCTGCCACCGCTACCGGAACCCGGAGGACCAGGAGGTTGTCGGTCTCATTGCGGCCGCTTTCGCATACGGCAACGTGAAGATCATTCTCCGCAACATGGAGAAGGTCTTCGCCGTCATGGGGGATGCTCCCCGCCGGTTCGTGGACGCATTCGACCCCGCCGACGGCCTGCGGCTCTTCAGCGGTTTCAAGCACCGTTTCAACGACCACCGGGACCTCTGCGCGCTTCTCCTGGCAATCCGCACCATGGTGGAGGAGGCCGATACCATCGGCGACTACTTTCTCGGCTGCCACGACGCGGCCGCCGCAGACATTACCCCGTCCCTCGTGGAATTCAGCGCCGCCGTCCTCGCCATGGACTTCTCGCCGGTTTTCGGCAGCAGTGCACCGCCGCCCGGCTCATCCTTCCCCTTTCTCTTTCCCTCACCCGCCAGCGGCAGCGCCTGCAAGCGGCTCTGCATGTGGCTGCGCTGGATGGTGCGCCCCGCCGACGGCATCGACCTGGGGCTGTGGCACGGGATCTCTCCGGCCAAGCTGGTCATCCCGGTGGACGCCCATATCCAGAGAATTGGCCGCTATCTCGGTCTCACTTCCCGCAAGCAGGCGGACTGGCGGATGGCCCGGGAAATCACCGCGGCACTGCGCCGGCTCGATCCCGCCGACCCGGTGAAGTACGATTTTTCCCTCTGCCACCTGGGGATTTCCGGGGGATGCGACGGTCGCGACCGGCTCCGCTGCCGTGACTGCGCCATCGCCGAAATCTGCGCCCCGGACCCTCCATGAGCCGAGATTCTCGTCACAGGTCATTCCCATAAAATACCACGGAGGTACGCCCATGCAAAAATTCGGTTTCATCGGTCTCGGCATCATGGGAAGCGCCATGGCCGCCAATCTTCTCAAGGGAGGCTGCAGCGTCACGGTCTGGAATCGTACGCCGGGGAAAGCCGGGCACCTGGCGGCGCTCGGTGCGGAAATCGCCCCCACCCCACGGGCGGTGATCGAGTCCTGCCCCATCAGCTTCGCCATGCTGGCCGATCCGGCTGCGGCCCTGGGGTGCTGCTTCGGGAAAAACGGCGTGCTGGCGGGGATCGGCGCCGGCAAGGGGTACGTGGACATGTCCACGGTGGATGCCGCCACCTCGCGGCAGATCTCTGCGGCCATTTCCGCCAAGGGTGGACGGTTTCTGGAAGCGCCCGTCTCGGGGAGCAGGAAGCCGGCCGAGGAGGGGACCCTCCTCATCCTGGCCGCCGGGGACCGGTCCCTGTACGAAGACGCCATGCCGGGACTGGCGAAGATGGGGAAGAAAATCCTCTTCCTCGGGGAGACGGGAAACGGTGCCGACATGAAGCTCGTGGTCAACATGGTGATGGGGGGGATGATGGCGATCTTCTGCGAAGGGCTGGCACTCGGGGCCAAGGCGGGGCTGCGCACCGCCGACTTCCTCGACGTACTCGACAGCGGCGCCCTGGCGAATCCCATGTTCAGACTGAAGGGGGGGCTCATCGGCGAGGGGAACTTCACCACCGCCTTTCCCCTCAAGCATATGCAAAAGGACCTGCGACTGGCCGCGGCCCTCGGCGACCGGCTGGAACAGCCCCTCTTCTCGGCGGCGGCAGCCAACGAGGCATTCATCAGGGCCCGGCAACGGGGATACGGCGACGAGGACTTTTCCGCCGTCTTCAAGGCCATCACGGAATGAACCGGCCGGCGGCTCATCCCCGCAACCGGCTTCCGGCTACACGAGATACTGGTTCACGTTGATCCGGTAGCGGTAGGGATCGAGGGCCTCGATTGCCTTGCGACCGCATCTGGAATCGGCGAGGTCGACCATCTCGCCGTCCACTTCCTTCCCCTTGACGTCGGCGATGATCTTGACCCTGGGGCTGTTCCACTTTTCCGGGTCGGGGTTATTCGCCATGACGATGGAGAGTTCCCGGCTGTCGAGGAGGAGGAGCGTACCGACGGGATAGATGCCGATGCAGTTGACGAAGAGCTTCATGAGGATGGGGTCATAGACCTTGCCCCGGGAGAGCATGAGACGGAGCGCCTTGTCGGGCTGGTGGGGAACCCTGCTGTAGACGCGGGACGAGGTGAGGCCGTCGTAGCAGTCGGCGATGCTGATGATCCGTCCGAAGAGGCTCAGCTTCCGGTAGGGGAGGCGGGGATAGCCGGAGAAGTCGCAGTAGAGGTGGTGTTCGAACGCCCCGCTGATGATTCTGGCGCTCAGGGCATCGAGCCCCTTGAGCTTGAGGAGCTTTTTCACCCCCAGGAGGGGGTGGGTCTGCATGATCGCCCACTCCTCCTGACTGAATTCCGTCGGCTTGTTGAGGATTGCCTGGGGTATCTCCGACTTGCCGATGTCGTGGAAAAGGGCTGCCATCCCGAGTTCGCAGAGCTTCCCCTTGGAGAGGCCGATCCGCTGCCCCATGGCGAGGGAGAGTATGCAGACGTTGACCGAGTGGTTGTAGGTGTATTCGTCGTGGCAGCGGATGGTGGTCAGGCCGATGAGGTTCGTTTCGGCGGCGAGGAGCTGGTCGATGAGGCTCTGCACGACCCTCTTCGACTTCCGGAGGCGGAGGGTCTGCCCCATCTTGGCGTTGTCCATCACCTCGGAAACCACGTGGATGGTCTGGCTGTATATCTTGCGGACCTTCACCTTGTCGTCCAGCGGCTGGAAATCGTCGACCTCCTCGAACCCGTCGCTTTCCCCGAGGCTCTCCAGTTCCACATGGACCACCATGCGCTGGCTCATGCGCTCCTGGAATTTCAGGAACGTCTGCGGCGTGGGAATCGGCTCGATTTCCTTGAAGATGTAGACGAATCTCCCGATCTCTTCGACGCTGACCGCATGGGTGAAATTTATCCCCCCGATCAGGTATCGCTTCATCTCCCCCATGACGAACTTGAACGCTTCAAAGCCGACGGCGTCCGGTTTCAGGCGGATTTCGCCCAGCCTGAGGTACCCCCGGCTCACCCTGAGAAAAGCATCTTCGTTCCTGCGGTGAATCTCCCGGATCAGCGTGTAGACGTTGGTGAGGGGGGTATTGAGGGCCGCATGCCCCTCGTTGTAGTTCTGGGCGGTCTTGATGAGGACAAAGAACTGGGTGACCAGCATCCTGCCGAGCCGGATCATCTCCTTGTCCAGTTGTTCGGGACTGATATCAGGTTCCATCAAACTCTCCTGTCGGCACGGCACCACTGAAACCCGGGACGGCATACGCATGTTTCCGTCCGCGCCGGCCACCCCCGTGCGATCTTACACCACGGCGCCGCTCCGTGCGCCGTCGGCACCCTTGGCAAGGATGGCCTGATTGATGATCTCCCGTACCTCTTCGCTCTTCCCTTTTCTCGCCTCGCCGAGCAATTCGACCACAGCAGGCGAGCGCAACCGCATCAGTCCGGCAACGGCACAGATGACCGATTCCTTTTCCTTGGCTTTGTTGAACCAGTACTTTTTCATCAGCATGTCCCTGAACATGGGGAGGGCCTGGTCTGCACCCAGATCGCCGATGGCCTCGAATACCGCTTTCTTCTCATCGATCCCTTTCTCGGCAAAATTCTCCTGGGAGGCGATGGTGATAATCGGTTTGAGGGCGAAGGTGCACCTGTTCACCCCCAGCACCTTCAATGCCCTGATGCGCAGGGCGCTGGATTCGTCGCGGAGAAATTTCATCACATAGGACTTCGCCTTGGCGTCGGGGATTGTTTCCAGGTAGGTCAGCACTTCCTTGCGCACCCTCTGCTCCCGATGGGAAATCAGTTCGACGATCTGCTCCAGGCCCACCAGGCTGCCAAGCCGGGTGAGGACGAAGACCATGTTCCGCGCCACGTACCAGCGACTGTCCGACAGGAACGGGATGAACGCCTCCGGGGCCTCCCCCCCCAGTTCGATCAGCACCTTGAGGATGACCCTCCTCACCTTCATGTTGTCGACGAGGCCGAGCAGTTCGCACATCCGGCCGAGGGATGGCCGGCCGAAATGGTGGAGAGCTTCCTGGATTTCTTCCGGGGAGACCACCTCCGTGGTATTGAAGACCTTGGCCAGCACCGGCACGTTGCGCTCGGAAAAGATCGCCCCCATGGCAGCGGCGAGCATCCCCCGCTTCTCGGGCGACGTGTCCTCTTCGAGCGCCAGGTTTCCGAGAAACCTGACAAGGTTGAACGTCAGCCGGACCTCGCCGGCATTGGCAAGACCTTCGACGAGCTTGGCCATGATCTCCAGGAATTCGCCGAACATGGCAGCATCTTTTTCGCCGGCGAGAATCGCGGAGATGATCTGGATCACTTCATCCAGAGGCCTTCGCTTTTCTTCTTCCTCCTTGATTCTTTTCAGCGACTCGAGCTCATCTTCGGAGAGGACGAGGACCTTCTGGGGGATCAGGGGAAGAGTCGGCAGGGTGGTCGATGAGGCCAGGGAGCTGTAGATACTCGAGATCTTTCCCTGTTGGGATTCGGATACGACGCCCGTACCGGCGGCCGTTTCGAATTCGAGGAAATCCTCGGCAAGAATGTAGGTGAGATGGGGGTAATTTTCTTCCCACAGCAGGGTGACGATGTCGTCGTCCACTTCGCCCGGGCGCTCTTTGCCGATGATCTCGAGGAAACCGCACAGTTCGTGCTCCTCCACACCCGCACCGAAGATGAAGAACCGGATACCGTCCGAATACATCTTGAACGCAATGCTTTCCTTGGGATCGCGGTTTTCATAGATGACCTTGCCCCGGTACCGCAGCTCGAACTGGTCGATTTCCAGCCGGTATTCGCCGTAGAGGGTGAGCTGCCGCTCCATCTTCTCCTTCAGGTCATCGATGAATTTGACGAGAAGGGGATTGTTCGGCATGTACATCTTGAAACCCTTGGAGGTCTTGATCATGGCGTGCAAGACTTCGGAAGCCAGCGTAAGCTCGTCCTTGCCCACTTCCTGTGATTCAACCATGTCCTGGTGTTCGGCAATGATTTCCGCCATCGAAGCACTCCTTCGGCACATTCGGCCGGCGCCTGATCATCCCCCGTTCCACTGCGGGGAGAACAACTATATAAAACTACTTTTTAACATGTATTGCAAGAAGTGTCCATGGTCTCGTGCGATTCATCCCGCTGCGGTCGGCCGGCGGTGCGGGGCATCGAGGACCGGCGGGGGGGAATTTCCGTGGCCCTGAATTTTTGACTTGTATTATCTTCCAGGAGTTGCCATAATATGCGATTAGAGACGGGCATGTTGCTCGTCTTTTTCTTTTGGAAACTTTCACCAGGAAGAGGAGTTGACGTAATGCAGGAATCAATTCGCAATATCGCGATCATTGCCCATGTTGACCACGGCAAGACCACTCTTGTCGATGCCATGCTCAAGCATGCCGGCGTTTTCCGGGAGAACGAGGCCATTACCGAGCGGGTGATGGACTCCAACGATCTGGAGCGGGAGCGGGGGATCACCATCCTCGCCAAAAACCTGTCGGTACACCACGGCCGCTACAAGATCAACATCGTCGACACGCCGGGTCATGCCGATTTCGGCGGCGAGGTGGAACGGGTCCTCAAGATGGTGGATTCGGTGCTGCTTCTCGTGGATGCCCTCGACGGTCCCATGCCCCAGACCCGATTCGTCCTGAAAAAATCCCTCGACCTGGGTCTGAAGCCGATCGTGGTGATCAACAAGATCGATCGCCCCGGCGCCCGGCCCGGCGAAGTGGTCGACATGGTATTCGACCTCTTCTGCGAGCTGAACGCCTCCGATGAGCAGCTGGATTTCGCCATCGTCTACACCAGCGCCAAGCTGGGCTATGCCAAGCTCGACCTGGATGCCTCTTCCACCAGCATGGAGCCCCTCTTCGCCGTGATCGAGAGCAATGTCCGGCCGCCGTCGGGAGACGCCTCGGCCCCTTTCCAGTTCCTCGTCACCAACATCGATTACAACGACTACATCGGCCGGATCGCCACCGGCAAGATCTTCAACGGCAGGGTGCAGGCCGGCGAAACCATTGCCCTCGTCAAGCGGGACGGAAGCATCGTCAAGGCACGGATCAGCAAACTCCTCGGGTACGAGGGGCTCAAGCAGGTGGAGGTTCCCTCGGCCTGCACCGGCGACATCGTCACCATTGCCGGCTTCGACACCGTCGGCATCGGCGAGACCCTGGCCTCGGTCGACAATCCCGTCCCCCTCCCCTATGTTGCCATCGATGAGCCGACCATCGCCATGCACTTCATCGTCAACACCTCCCCCTTTGCCGGCCGGGAGGGGAAGCTGGTCACCTCCCGCAACATCCGCGAGCGCCTCGACCGGGAACTCCGGACCAATGTCTCCCTGCGGGTGGAGGACACCGCCTCCCCGGACACCTTCAAGATCTCCGGCCGCGGCGAGCTCCACCTCTCGATCCTCATCGAAAACATGCGGCGGGAAGGATTCGAGCTGGCGGTCTCCAAGCCCGAGGTGATCTTCCGGGAGATCGGCGGGAAGAAGCAGGAGCCCCTCGAATACCTGGTGGTGGACGTGGCCAGCGAGTACCAGGGGGCCATCATCGAGAAGATGGGGCCGCGCAAGGGGGAGATGGTCGCCATGCATCCCATGGGGGAGACCGTCCGGCTCGAATTCGTCGTCCCTGCCCGCGGGCTCATCGGCCTGCGGGGCGAGCTCCTCACCGAAACCCGCGGCACCGCGGTCATGACCCACACGTTCCACGATTACGGCCCGTACCGGGGCGACATCCCCGGCCGGACGAACGGCGTCCTGATCGCCATGGAGCAGGGGGAGACCACCGGCTACGCCCTCGACGCCCTCCAGCCCCGCGGCGTCCTCTTCATCGGTCCGGGGGTCGAGGTGTACGGCGGCATGATCATCGGCCAGCACGCCAAGGACAACGACCTGGACGTCAATCCCTGCAAAGGGAAGAAACTCACCAACATCCGGGCCTCCGGTTCCGACGACGCCGTCAAGCTGGCGCCGCCGCGCGTCCTCACCCTCGAACAGGCCCTGGAATTCATCGACGACGACGAGCTGGTCGAGGTGACCCCCTCCTCGATCCGGGTGCGGAAGAAGGAACTCGACCCGAACCGCAGGAAACGGACCTCCAAGGGGTAACGGAGTGCGGCGCCGGCCGGTCGGCCCCCCCGGGGCCTGACGGCCGGACTGCCGGCTCCTCTCCTCATTTCTTGACAAGCAGCGCTTTTTCCACTACTTTCAGGGAACGCGACTGCGCCGATGCCTCTTCACCCCATCGGCGGATTTCGCGTACCAACACCGGATTGTCGGGGCACCTCCATGTCGAAGCAATCAGCTCTCTCAGTTGCCGTCATTGCCGCAGTCTGCATCGCCGTTTCCGGCTGCGCAACCTCTACGTCGTCCTCAAAGGCCAGCCAGAGCGCCGAGTCTTCCTTCCGGGCCGGGGAGGAGCTCTACGCAAAGAAGAAATACGCCGATGCCGTCGAGGAATGGAAGAAGGTGAAGGAAAGCAGCTATTCCCCCGAGCTTTCGGCCTTGGCACAACTGAAGATCGGCGATGCCCTGTACGATGACGAAAAATACATCGAGGCCGCCGCGGAGTATGAGAACTTCCGCAAGCTCCACCCCCACCACGAAAGCAGCATCTATGCCCTGTACCGGCTGGGGATGAGCAATTACAAGCAGATCGGCACCATCGACGTGGACCAGACCCCCGTCAAGAACTCCGTGACCTACTTCGAATCGTTCCTCAAGCAGTACCCCACCTCACCGTACGCCACGGAGGTGCGCGAAAACCTGGCCGACTGCCGGCTGAAAATGGTCCAGTACGAAATTTACGTTGGACGCTTCTATTTCCGTTCCGAAAAGTACCCGGCCGCCATCAAGCGGTTCGAAACCACCCTGGAGAAATCCCCCTCATCCCCCGCCAACGACGAGGCCCTCCTCTACCTGGGGGAGTCGTACACCCTGTCCGGCAACAGGCCCAAGGGGAAAGAGGCGTTTAACCGCCTTGCCAAAGAGTTCCCTGCCTCTCCCGCCAACGAAGAGGCAAAAAAATTCATGAAGAAGAATTTCTAGCCCCCCTCCTTTCCCTGCCGACGGGGGAGGCACCCCTCCGGTGCCCGCCGTGCCGTGCTCCCCATCGCACCCCGACGTTTCCGCATTTTTCCTGCCCGGCAGGAAAATTCCTGTGGGACGGGAATCCCCTCCTTCCTCGTTCCGACCGCTTCTTTTCAGGTAACATGCTGATATCATACAACAATACAACAGGCCAGCGGAAATCGCCCCGCCTCCCCCCTCCCCGGCATCCGTCGCGTCCCCCTTGCCCCCGCCCAGCGTAACTCCCCGGCATTACTACAATAAATATTTTTTCATGTGACGACCACTATCTTCCGTCTCTTTGGCACCGAGGTTGCTCTTAACCGGGTAACCACGGTAATTCCGCATATTGGAAGGAAAGGAGACGGCCATGAAAGCGAAAAAAGCGGGAAAAGGGAGACTGCTGAACTTGGCAGTCGTGGTCCTGGTTCTGGCCGGAACGGCTTTTGTTTCCGGCATCGGCGAGGTGGCATCGGGGAGCAGCCTCATGGTCAGGCTTTTTCTCGGATTCCTCGGTGCGATTATCGCCATCCAGATTATCCCCTGCCTGATCCTCTTCGGGGCGATGGTCAAGGGGCTCATCGGCGTGATCCGCGGCAAGGAAGAAGCCGAAACGAATGCCGAGTAGGCGGCCGGGATACCTGCCCGGGGAATGTTACGAGGTGGTTATGGACGAAAAAGAAATTCTCATAGCGGACCAGGATAGCGAAACCCGCAGTCAGGTGGCCGATTTCTTCCGCGAGGCGGGCTACCGGGTCGAGACGACCGATTCCGCAGTCCATGTCCTCTGCACCATTCTGGAAAAGCAGACCCCCGTCATCCTGCTGACCGACAATTTCGACAAGAAAATCGCTTCGGCGGACCTGATCCACCTCCTCAAGGAGTGCAACCGGCGGCTGGCCATCATCCTGGTTTCCGACGAGACGCCGCTTCCCATGGTGCGCAAACTCCGCCAGGAAGGGATTTTCTACCACGCCCTCAAGCCGTCGACGGGCACCGACAGGGAAGAGATCAAGCAGGTCGTGGAATGCGCCTTCGACAAGAAGAGCAAGGAACACTAGCCCGGCCGCAATGGCAGCCCGGAGAGCCCGGGCAGAACAAGGAGCTCACCATGCGAACAACGAGATGGTTCATCAGCACGGTCGCCATGATTTTGGGGGTAATCTCCCTCGCATTCGCCGCATCGGAAGGGCAGGAAGACGCGAGCAGCAGCATCGCCGTCTGGACGTTCCTCGGGCTGTGCGCCCTGATCGTCGTCGGCCAGTTGCTTCCCGCCTTTCGCGCCATGCGCCCCCCGGAAAAGATCGCCCACCAGCAGGTGGCCGAAGCACACGCAACGGACGAAGGGAGTCAGGTGGAACCAGCGGTGGGTTCCGGCAGGGAACAGTAATCAACGCCGGAGCCGTGGGACCCGGCTGAATCCATTCGAGAACGGAGGGCAACCGTGAAAACGATCAACACACCCATGAAAGTGATGATGTTCCTGCTCCTGGCGCTGGTTGCCTGCGAGCTGGGCACCGGCAGAACGGCCTCTTCCTCGCCGGGATACTCCTATGGCGACCAGACGGGGAAAAACGGCGCGTGCCTCAGCTGCCACGCCGACACCGCCAAGGTCAAAGGGACCCGCTACATCGATCCGGCAAAGTACGCCCACACCAACCACTCCCGCATCGGCTGCCTGGCCTGCCACGACGAGGTTACCGGCGGTCATGGCGGCAGCGGGCGGACCACGGGAAAAACCAGCTGCGTGGTGTGCCACGGCGACATCAACGTGGAATATTCCCGCAGCAGCCACGCCGGCAATGCGACCTGCAACGGCTGCCACAACCCCCACCGGGTGAACTCCCCCAACGAGATTTCCGGCCAGGACATGAACAGGATGTGCTCCTCCTGCCACGACATCTACTCGGTGTCCGCAAGCCACGGCAAGTGGCTCCCCCAGGCAGACCTGCACATCACGATGCTCCCCTGCATCACCTGTCATACCGGCTCGAAGAACTACGTGATCAACCTCTACATCGTCAAGCGGAGCACTGAGGAACGCTCCGGAAAATTCGACCTCGCCAGCCACGGGGAACTCAGGAAGCTGGCCGAGGGCCGCGACATCATTTCCCTCATCGACACCAACGGCGACGGCTACGTCTCCCTGGCCGAGCTGAGAAACTTCAACCGCAATCCCCAGTACAAGGACCTGCACCTCTACGGGATGATGATCCCCGAGCAGGTCACCCACAGCTTCCAGATCCTCGACAACCGCCGCGACTGCACCTTCTGTCACGCCTCGGGTCCGGGCGCCATGCAGACCAGCATCATCGCCGTCCCCGAAGCGAACGGGACGTTCCGCAAGGTGGCCGTGGAAAAGGGCGCCGTCCTCGATGCCCTGTACGCCACGCCCCACTTCTACATGATGGGGGGAACGAGGAACTCGACCCTCAACAAGATCGGCCTGGTCATCCTGGCCGGCGGGCTGGTGATGCCCGTGGGACACGGCTTCCTGCGTTTTCTGACGCGGAAGATCAGAAAAGAAAGGGAGGACCGCCATGAGTGAGAAAAACTTCATCTATCTGCATCCGACACCGGTTCGTCTGTGGCACTGGCTCAACGCCCTCGGCATCGTCACCCTCTGCGCCACGGGAATCCAGATCCGCTTCCCCGACGTCCTGAACATCTTCGGGAGCTACCGGGCCGCCATCGTCCTCCACAACACCGCCGGCCTCGTGGTGGCGATCTCCTTCTCGCTCTGGTTCTTCTACTACACCCTCGGCGCCCGCACCATCTCGAAGATCTACATCCCGGTCTCGAGCGACCTGAAACGGGGGCTCCTGCGCCAGGCCTTCTTCTACTTCTTTCTCTACTTCTTCGGCTGCGACAACCCACACCACCCGACCCCGGACAGCAAGTTCAACCCGCTGCAGAAATCGGCGTACCTTGCCATCATGTTCGTGCTCATGCCCCTCATCAGCCTCACCGGCATCCTCCTCATGAACGTCTCGCCGCTGAGGGAACTGGTGCTCATGGCCGGCGGCCTCAAGATTCTCGTCGGCCTCCACTTCCTCCTCGCCTGCTCGCTCGGCGCCTTCCTCTTCACCCACGTCTACCTGACGACCCTCGGGCACACGCCGCTCGCCCACACCAAGTCCATGTGGACCGGGTGGGAAGAGGCCGAGGACCACGGCGGGGAAGCGGAAGCAGCCCACCACGGGAACCCGGTGCCGGAAAGCGCCATGGCCCGCGTGAAGGTAACCCCGTAGCGACGGACGCGGCATGAAAGGAGACGATCATGCAAGGGCACCTGATCGGACTTATGAGACCCAAAGCGGCAGCCTCCCGGCACACCGGCACCCACGGCCCCGCCGGCGTCATGGAGCACCGGCAGAGAATCCTCGATTCCCTCTCCTGCCACGATGCCCTCTCCCGCCGCGGCTTGTGGGGATTGCTCGCCTTCATCGTCATCAGCGGTCTTGCCCTGCAGCTCCGAACCGTCGACCTGTTCGTCGACCTCCCCGAGAACGTCCGCGACATTCTCGGCACCGCCCCTCCTCCCGAGCTGATTCACGTGGTCCTGGCCGTCTCGACCATTTCCTCCATCATCATCATCCTGGGACGGCTGGTGGATGAGGCGCAGCCAAGAAGCAGATGGAGCACGCTCTGGACGAGCGTCGGCTTCCGCTCGATCTTCTACCTCTTCTACGCCACGGCCAACGCCCTCGAAGAGAACTTCCTCATCGTCTTCGCGGCGGGGGTCGTCGTCCTGGCGCTGGAGCACTTCGCCACGTGGCACTACGCGATAAAGGCCATGGAACGGGAACGGGAGCAGCTGGCGCAGATCCACTGACGACCGGCACGGACAGAGACAACAACGGGAAGGCCCCGGCGAAATCCGGGGCCCCTCTGTTTTCAAGGTGTCTCGTCGGAAAGAACCGCCGGGAGAAGGGAGCCGGGAGCCACCGGACCCGACATTTTTCTATCGAAAAATCCGGTTCCTGGTGTATACTGCAGCGAAACGGCCTTCGTCAGGTGGCGTCACTACCGGACCGGATGCACTCTGGGCACAATTTCGAAAGGAACTCGCTATGGAAGGGCACGACAGCACGGTGGGGAAAGAGCGGCAGTACACCCGGGTGAGCAGGCTTTTCTTCATCTCCTACATCGCCAAGGAGGGGGAAGAGCAGAAAACGCCGGTTTCCCTGGGGCGCACCCTCAACGTGAGCTCCACGGGGGTCGGCATGGAGGTCTACCGGGAGATCCCCGTCAACTCGACGATGGTGATGGATATCGGCGTGGGGGATTCGACCCTTTCGGCACAGGGGACCGTGATCCACGCCCACTCCATCGAAGAGGGGAAATTCTACATCGGCATCCAGTTCGACGAGCCCCAGGAAAAGCTGAAGGGAATCGTCATCGAACCACACTAAGGCTCGGGCCGCCGGCCTGCCGCCGCGTGCTCCCGCCAGCGGCTTTCGCCGGGACCCGTTACTTGCCTTTCGTCAGTTCCTTCAGCCGCTCCTCGGCCTGGGGGGCGGCGGCGGAACGGGGGTAGCGGGTGACGATCTCCCGGTAGAGCTGGATGGCGTGCTCCCGGTTGAGCTGCTTTTCCTCAAACCGGCCCGTCTCGAACAGTTCCTTCCCCTTGTCGCCGGAACAGCCGGTCATGCCCAGCAGGCAGAGACAAAAAACCAGCAGGGGTATCCGCTTCATAACGCCTCCGCAGCCGCGCCACCGACGGGCACGGCTGGGCGTCAGCTCCTGAATCATCGGTTTGTTGTCGTACTGTGGTACGCAGTCACTGAAAATTTCAACCGGCCCTGATCCGGCAGATTTCTCCGCCCGAAAACGTCCTGTTTCTTTCCCACCCGCTGTCAGGTTATCTTTCCCAAACTGTATAAGTTTACCATCCTTAGAAAAATCTAAAACTAAAAAACTTCATACCTGTTACAAATAGATACGTGGATAAGTGTCATTTCCGACTCAAAAAATATTGGCATCAACATTGTATGTAACCGCGCTGGCATAGTGTTTGTAAAGGAATTAGTGAATCCACAAAATTGTGGATATCCTTGTGGATAACTCAGTGTAAAAAATTACAACACTGTGTCTTCAATCACAACATACCTTTTTGCCTACAAAATAAGCAGGCAGGCCGTTCTGCTTTTCATGAGAGAAAGAGAACGTCTTATTGCCCCCGTTCATTACCTTTCAAAGGAGACCTGCCGCCTTATTCACTGCTTAATAAAAGTAGCACCTTCTTTGCTAATCAAAGAATTACCTTCAATTTCCATTTCAAATTTCTTTTCAGAATCAAAAATGACACGTTTTCCATCTACAACATAGTTGCCACATTTAGTCTTTTTCCCGAAGTGATGGCAATACGTTCCGTCATCTTTTAGTTCAATGTAAATATTCGGAGCTATTGAATGCACATATTTACCCGTCACAGCAGCCTCTTTTTCACTCACATTCTTCTCAGTCTTGACCGGAGCGCTGCTACATCCCGACATCGCCAACAAGCAACCAGTTACCAGTAGAAATAAAGTCCGCTTCACAATTTCCTCCTCTGAGCATTATTGCGTTTAACCCACTCATGACTGAACCTGCTTCCTCGATTAAATCAATGATGTTGGAGACCACCTGACGGCTGTCTTGTCAGGTGCATCTCTCTGTAAACCTGATGTCAGACATCATCTCGGTCCAGAACCGAACAACGCCTTGCAGAGGTCCCCTCGGAAGAAGAAGAGCATAAAATCTTGCGGTCTATCTTGTACGACCAGTGCAACCGCATTTGCTTTGGTAATCCGGGGGTCCTTGTAAAACTGACTGGCACCAGGAGTCTGTGCAACGATTTCGGCAAATGATTTCAGTTCCGCGTTAGCCGGCAATGAATGAGAAAAACCCGTATCCTTGCCCGGAGGAGCGTTCCGTACCTTTTCCAACATATCCTGAGGTGTTTTTGCTCCAGTGAACAATGGGAATTCACTATTCATTTCCGACAAAGGCACACACCCCGAACCATGATAGATCCAATACCACTCAGATTCCTGAAAGGCCTGAGCTTGGATAGAAGTGAGTGAAAGCATGAGGATTGAAATTGATATTGCAATGATTCTCATATATTGTTTCCTTGCAAGTAGGGATATATGGATACACTACCTATTCCCTGTAGTCATATGTGTCCAACGTTACAAAGCTGCCCGGGGCTGGTTTATCGCCTCAGGTCGTGGCGCAGCTTATGTGCCGGATTTAAACTCGGACAAAGAGGTAATATCATGGATAGCAAGTAGACATTTTGTCAATTCATCTTCACTTTTGGCAGATTCATATCTGCGGAACCCCTCTTTCATTATTCAAACGGAAGGCACAAAGACAAACGTTCCTCCATGCCCCTCCACCAATATCCGCACACACCCCCCAGAAACAGAAAAAGCCACCCCATCAGCACCAACCTGACCCGGACGGCTTTCCGAAATGGCCCCACCCGCGGGAAACCATCTTCCCTCCACTTATTAAGCCGGTAAAATCAATGAGATTTTATACACCGCCCCTCACGCCTTTGTCAACAAGACTCCCGGGAGCAGGTCGAAACGGACTGTACCAGTACAGAGCCCGCATGAAATACACCTGCCCATGACAACCCGAACGCGCTTCATACGCAGAAAAGGGCGGCCCCACGAGGAAACCGCCCTTTTCCATGACACTGCATCGCAAAAACGATCAACTACTTGGTGGCATCTCCCGCAGCACCCAGCACCGCATGGGCCGCCGCCAGCCGGGCGATGGGCACCCGGAAGGGCGAGCAGGAGACATAGTCCAGCCCCACGTTGTGGCAGAAGACGACCGATTCCGGGTCGCCGCCGTGCTCGCCGCAGATGCCGAGCTTGATCTTCGGCCGGGTGACGCGCCCCTTCTCGCACCCCATCCGCACCAGGAGGCCGACGCCGCTCTGGTCGAGGGAGACGAAGGGGTCTTCCGGCAGGAGCCCCGTCTCGACGTAGAAGGGGAGGAACTTGCCGGCGTCGTCCCGGGAGAGCCCGAAGGTGGTCTGGGTGAGGTCGTTGGTGCCGAAGGAGAAGAAGTCGGCCTCACGGGCGATCTCGTCGGCGGTGAGGGCCGCCCGGGGCAGCTCGATCATAGTGCCGATCAGGTAGTCGATCTTCACGCCGTAGCGGCCGATCACCTCCTCGCAGACGCCGATGGCGTTCTCCCGCAGCCGCTTCAGCTCTTCCACGGTCGCCACCAGCGGGATCATGATTTCGGGGACGATGGTGTACCCCTCGTTCTTCACCAGCTCGCAGGCCGCCTCCATGATGGCCCGCACCTGCATGTCGTAGATCTCCGGGAAGGTAAGGCCCAGGCGGCAGCCGCGGTGGCCCAGCATAGGGTTGAACTCGTGGAGGAACTCCACCTTGTTCTTGAGGGCCTGGGAGGAGACCCCCATGGTCCGCGACAGCGCCTCGATGTCCTTCTCCTCCTGGGGGAGGAACTCGTGGAGCGGCGGGTCGAGGAGGCGGATGGTGACGGGGAGCCCCTTCATCTCCCGGAAGATGCCGATGAAATCACCCTTCTGCATGGGGAGGATCTTGTCCAACGCCTTTTCGCGACCTTCCAGCTCGTCGGCGAGGATCATCTCCCGCACGGCGGCGATCCGGTCCGCCTCGAAGAACATGTGCTCGGTGCGGCAGAGGCCGATCCCTTCGGCGCCGAATTCCCGCGCCACCTTGGAATCGTGGGGGGTGTCGGCGTTGGTGCGGACCCGGAGCCGGCGGAACTTGTCGACCCACTCCATGAGGGCGCCGAAGTCGCCGGTGAGCTGGGGGGGGACCGTCGGCACCAGGCCGAGCATCACCTCGCCGGTGGAGCCATCGAGGGTGATGATGTCACCCTTTTTCACCACTACCCCTCCCTTGGCGGTGAAGGACTCGCCGCTGTAGTCCACCTTGATGTCGCCGCAGCCGGCGACGCAGCATTTCCCCATGCCGCGGGCGACGACCGCCGCGTGGGAGGTCATGCCGCCGCGGGCGGTGAGGATCCCCTGGGCCGCGTGCATGCCGTGGATGTCCTCGGGTGAGGTCTCGACCCGGACGAGGATCACCTTGAGGCCGATCCGCGCCGCGGCTTCCGCCTCGTCGGCGGTGAAGACCACTTCGCCGCAGGCCGCGCCGGGAGAGGCGGGGAGCCCCTTGGCGATCAGCTTCTTCTTGGCCGTGGGGTCGAGGGAGGGGTGGAGGAGCTGGTCGAGCTGGGAGGGCTGGACCCGGAGCACCGCGGTCCGCTCGTCGATCAGCCCTTCCTTCACCATGTCCACGGCGACCTTGATGGCCGCCTTGGCGGTCCGCTTGCCGTTCCGCGTCTGGAGCATGTAGAGCTTCCCCTTCTCGATGGTGAACTCGATGTCCTGCATGTCCTTGTAGTGCTTTTCCAGGATGGTGCGGATGGCTGCCAGCTGCCGGTAGCAATCCGGCATCACCTCCTCCATGGAGGGGAGGGTGGCCTCGCACTTCTGGGCCTTGTTGATCGGCTGGGGGGTGCGGATGCCGGCCACCACGTCCTCGCCCTGGGCATTCACCAGGTACTCGCCGTAGAAGTAGTTCTCGCCGGTGGAGGGGTCGCGGGTGAAGGCGACGCCGGTGGCGCAGTCGTCGCCCATGTTGCCGAACACCATGGACTGGACGTTGACCGCGGTCCCCCAGTCGGCGGGGATGTTGTTGAGCTTGCGGTAGGTGATGGCCCGCTGGTTCATCCACGAGCCGAACACCGCGCCGATCGCACCCCAGAGCTGCTCCTGGGGGTCTTCGGGGAATTCTTGGCCGAGGACGTCCTTGATCTTCGCCTTGAATTTCCCCACCAGTTCCTTCCAGTCGGCGGCGGTGAGGGCGGTATCCAGGTGGGCCCCCTTCTCCTCCTTCTTCTGCTCCAGGAGGTGTTCGAGCTCGTCCTTGTGCATCCCCATCACCACGTCGGAGTACATCTGCACGAAGCGGCGGTAGGCATCGTAGGCGAAGCGCTCGTCACCGCTCTTGGCGATGATCCCCTGGACGGTGACGTCGTTGAGCCCGAGGTTGAGGATAGTGTCCATCATCCCCGGCATGGAGGCCCGGGCGCCGGAACGGACCGAAACGAGGAGGGGGTTCGACGGGTCGCCGAATTTCTTCCCCATGAGCTCCTCCACCTTCCGCAGGTTGGCCGCCACCTCCTCCTTCAGCCCCGCCGGGTACTGGCGGTTGTTGCGGTAGAACTCGGTGCAGACCTCGGTGGTGATGGTGAAGCCGGCGGGAACAGGAAGGCCGATCGCCGTCATCTCCGCCAGGTTGGCCCCCTTCCCCCCCAGCAGGTTCTTCATTTCCGCGTTTCCTTCGGCCTTGCCGTCGCCGAAGAAGAGACATACTTGGCTGCCATTGCACTCCTCCTCGTTATTGCGGCGTCGGCAAAAGTCCGTCTGCGGTGTCGCACATCCGGAGCTTTTTCCAACGCCTTGTTTTATTATGATTCAATATTTTTCACTATCATTAAAGGGCACTTAAGCCACACTCAAAGCGATTCAGCCAGATTAAAACAAGAAAAAAGCCGCCTCCCTTACGGGGCGGCGGCTATTTTCGCGAAGTCCGCGATGTCTCGGAAGAGACCTCGTATCTCCTGCAACAGGGCCAGCCTGTTGCCCCGGACCCGTTCGTCCTCGGCCATGACCATCACCCGGTCGAAGAAGCCGTCCACCTTCTCCTTCAGGGTGGCGATCCCGGTGAGGGCCGCCAGGTAATCGCGGCCGGCCACCTGCTCTGCCACGAGGGTGCTGACCCCCTGGAAGGCGGTGAAGAGCTCGCGTTCGGCGTCGTCCTCGAACAGCTCCGCCGTCACCTGGTTGGAGACAGGCTCTTTCACGATGTTGCAGACCCGCTTGAAGGCCACGGCCAGCGGCTCGAAATCGGGGCGGTTCTTGAAATCGGCCAGGGCCGCGATCTTGACGGCGGCATCGGTGACATTGTCGAAGGATGCGCTCACCACCGCATCCACCACGTCCCCCGGATAGCGGTCGGTCATCAGGTTGACGAAACGGCCGGTGATGAAGGCGGTGACGTCGGCGGCCACCTCGTCCCGCGGGCGGGTCAGCTTGGCGGCGAGGAGGGTGAGGGCCTCGTCGATGAGGCTGCGCAGCGACAGGGGGTATTCCTTGTCGAGGATGATATTGATGATCCCCAGGGCCGAGCGGCGCAGGGCGTAGGGGTCGGCCGAACCGGTGGGGATGAGCCCCACGCCGAAGCAGCCGCAGATGGTGTCCAGCTTGTCGGCGATGGAGACGACGGCGCCGATGTCGCCGGCGGGGAGATCTCCTCCCGCCTGGATCGGCAGGTAGTGCTCGTAGATGGCGGTCGCCACCTCGGGGTCGATCCCCTCCAGCAGCGCGTATTCCCGCCCCATGACCCCCTGCACCTCGGGGAATTCGCCCACCATCCCGGTGACGAGGTCGGCCTTGCACAGGTAGGCGGCGCGGGCGACCTTCTCCTTCAGGGCCGGGGCAAGCTGGCCGGCGATCCCTTCGGCCAGGGTCCGGAAGCGCTCCATTTTCTCGTAGGAGGTGCCGAGCTTCGCCTGGTAGACCACCCCCTTCAGCGCTGCCACCCGCTGATCCAGGGGGACCTTCCTGTCTTCGTCGAAGAAGAAACGGGCATCGGACAGCCGGGCGCGGAGCACCCGCTCGTTCCCCTTCACCACCACCGTCGGGTCCTCGGTCAGGGTATTGTTGACGGTGATGAAGACGGGAAGAAGCCGGCCGTTCTCGTCCACCGCCGAGAAATAGCGCTGGTGGCTCCGCATGGAGGTGATGAGCACCTCCTTCGGCACGGCGAGAAAATCGGGGGAGAAGGTCCCCATCACCACGCTCGGGTACTCCACCAGGTAGGTGACCTGGTCGAGGAGCTCCTCGTCGGGGAGAAGGTGCCCGCCGGCGGTCTTGGCGATCCGGTGGATCTCCCTGCGGATCGTCTCCTTGCGCCGCGCCGGGTCGGCGATCACGAAGTGCCGCTCGCACTCGTCCAGGTAGTGGGCGAAGTCGCGCACCGGAAACGGCTGGTTGGCCATGAAGCGGTGGCCCCGGGAGACGCTGCCGCTCTCGATGCTGCCAAAGGAGAAGGGGACGACGATGCCGTCGAAGATGGCGACGATCCAGTGGATCGGCCGGGCGAAGCGGACGTCCAGGTCACCCCAGCGCATCGACTTCCTGAAGGGGATTGCTGCCATGAGGCGCGGGAGGATCTCGGCGAGGATATCGGGGGTCGGCCGGCCGCTCTCCTTCTTGACGGCGGCCACGTACTCACCCTTGTCGGTGGAGACGAGGGTAAGGGCGCTCACGTCCACCCCCTGCCCCCGGGCAAACCCCTCGGCAGCCTTGGTGGCATTGCCGGCGGCGTCGAAGGCGATGTTCTTCGCCGGTCCCAGCGCCGTGAGCTCCGCATCGGGCTGGAGCGAGGGAAGGTCCTTCACGCAGAGGGCCAGCCGGCAGGGAGTGGCGAGGGTCGTTATGGCGCCGTGGGTGAGGCGGGCGGCCTCCAGCTCCCTGCGGACGATGGCCTCCATGTCGGCCTGGGCCTTGGGAAGGAACCCCGCCGGGATCTCCTCGCTCCCTATTTCGAGAAAAAGCTCCTTGCTCATGGTCAGCACCCCCCCTTCAGCATCGGATACCCCAGCCGCTCGCGCTGGCGCACGTAGGCCTCGGCGCAGAGCCGGGCCACGTTGCGGACCCGGCCGATGTACGAGGCCCGCTCGGTGACCGAGATCGCCCCCCGGGCATCGAGGAGGTTGAAGGTGTGGGAGCATTTCATGACGAAGTCGTACGCCGGGAAGACCAGCTCCTTCTCCACCAGACGGATGCACTCCTTCTCGTAATTGGTGAAGGACTCCAGGAGGAGCGGCACATTGGCCTCCTCGAAGTTGTACGTGGAGAATTCCACCTCGGTGACGTGGTGGATATCGCCGTACTTAACCCCCTTCACCCATTCCAGATCGTAGACGTTGTCCACCCCCTGGAGGTACATGGCGATCCGCTCGCAGCCGTAGGTGATCTCCCCGGCCACCGGCTTGAGGTCGATCCCCCCCGCCTGCTGGAAGTAGGTGAACTGGGTGATCTCCATGCCGTCGAGCCACACTTCCCACCCGAGGCCCCAGGCACCGAGGGTCGGCGACTCCCAGTCGTCCTCCACGAACCGGATGTCGTGCTGGTTGGGGTTGATGCCGAAAGCCCGGAGGGAATCGAGGTAGAGGTCGAGGATGTTCAGGGGGGAGGGCTTCATGATGACCTGGAACTGGTAGTAGTGCTGGAGGCGGTTGGGGTTCTCGCCGTAGCGGCCGTCGGTGGGACGCCGGGAGGGCTCCACGTAGGCCACGTTCCACGGCTCAGGGCCGAGGACGCGGAGAAAGGTGGCGGGGTTGAAGGTGCCGGCCCCCTTCTCGGTATCGTAGGGCTGCTGGATCACGCATCCCTGTTTGGCCCAGTACCCCTGCAGGGAGAGGATCAAATCCTGGAAGGTCAAAATGCGCTCCTCCTCTGGTGTAATTTCACTGAAATTTATCCGCCGTAAAAACGGCTTTGGCGAGGCTGAACAAAACCCATTGTATCCAAGGGGTTAGCCGTGTAAGATTACCCTGTCCGGGTCACCGTGTCAAGCCTTTTTCAGAATTGTCGGGAAACACCATCGTCATCCCTGTTTGCAAAATGAAAAAGGGCTTAACCGGCTAATGGCTAAACCCTTTGCTATATCATCTCAGTTAATTGCACAAGCCATACAAGCAGTTACTACTTATCTCCCTAGTAACCATACACTTGTGTGCATAGCTCTTGTAAAACAAAGTAATTAGACAATTTATAGTCGACAAGCGTTACCTTCTTTATACGATTCTGCTCAAGAACGGATTTTATCGTAGTATCACCAAAAGGACCGAACATAAAAAGAACTACTTTGGAGCAATTTTCACCAACTAAATGAGATTTTGAAATCTCTGAAGGATCAATTGCAACATTTGATGCTGCAGGGGTTATTCTCGAAACACAGCCGGAAATGGTCATTACAAGAAGTGCCAACGCAAAAAGATAAGTCACCAATTTCATACAGCCTCCATTAAATTTATTTTGCATTACAATAAGCTTGAAACTATAACCTCCTTTCTGTTGCGATGATTGCTGCTGACACTACTATTATTATTCCGATATATTGTCTAATCTTCTAACACCAACGCAATTCTTGCCTCTTTAAATAATTTATTTTTTTCCTTCTCGTCCAGCAGCTTCAGTAAATAGGCATCTTTGGAATCAATGAGAATATAATTTTGAGTACCTATTGCTATAGCACTTATTATGATTTTATTTGCCCCATATTTTTTGTCTGCCTCAGCAAGGCGCAATAATATATCAGCTGCCCCCCTATCCCTTCTTACAATCGGATCAATTTTATCAGGAGTATATACAGAACATTTATCACCGTTTTCAGTTTCATAACCAATCACAAAATCTTTTGATTCTATGTCATATTTCTTACCTTTCAAGCTTACAACTACTATGGAAAGCGCCTTATTGGTATCATATGTCACTTTTTTGAGAATTTCCTGAGTTGAATGAATATTCGGCAATAGGTTGCATGTGCTGTCTTTCTTCGCTTTTGACGGCAAATTAGAGGGAAGCGCAGCAACCAATGGCGTCTCCGTTCGGCATCCCCTTCCATTCGCGTAAAGACAGATGCGCATCTCAACGGTAGCCATCATGAATTCCCCGGATTCTTTCACCTGTGGTTCACCGACAAGCACTGCATTCTGTATGACTCCTCTTACCCGTATCGACGTCTCGGTCTTTTCGGTCATGAGGTCACCGACTGCAGTCTGCTTGTCTACCATCACCCCCTTGGCCGTTTCGAGAAGCTCACCGTAGGCTTCTACCTTGGCAGCATCAATGGCGTTGTCCGCATCTAGGGGTGATCCCGACTTCTTCGCATATCCACGTCCTGTTGCGGACACATATCCTTGCAGCCAGTCTATTTTCCCAGCTCCAAGGGCCGGGAATGCTGGGTAAACAACTGCCAAGGCAAGCATCAACATCGTCAGGATTAGGCCTAATGGACTCGTCATTTACAGCTCCGGCCTCGTAACGACTGGAACATTTTCAACATTTGGCTCCGATTGGTTCGCGGCTGGCGCAGCCGATTGCGGGGGTTGCTGCGCCCCAGGCAACTGCTTGCCCGTCGATACATTTGCTACCTTGAAGGTGATGGAATATTTCTGGGACTTTGTCTGTTCCACATTAGCGGCAATTGCGGTAAGAGCATACGAGCCGTTGGCTAACGAGAAGGAATCTGTCTCCTTTTGGCACTGCTTCGCCGAATCACAAGAAATCGAGTCGTTATGAACTATGCTTCCGTTACCATCACGTACCTCAATGGCAACTGAATCTACCCCCTTGGAATCACTTGCCTCCACAACAATGGAAATTCGATTGTTGTCCCAGAATTTAGCGGTTGCATTCTTGACTTCCGGACCGGCGCCCATCTTGCCCACCATACCAATTGTCGCATTGATGGCGGTATTCAACGGGTCTTTTGGCTCGACAATGACCTTGCTGGTAGGTTGCAGTTGCTTTGTCCTGTTGCGGCTCGACATCGAATACGCCGGATCAGGCCGCCGAACGAGGTCTTTCAGGAGGGTGCTCCGCTGGTTTACCTCATCGATCAGTTGTACGGTGTACTGGACCATCTCACGACTGCTCGATGCAGAGCTAGCACGTACTTCCGAACCGCTCTGATTGGCTTGTTTCGTACTCTGCCGATTCATCTCGAATTGCTCGCCACTGGAGAAAGCGTAGGGCGCCGACGGAACCACAATGTCCATTTCCCCGGTATAGCCGTCATCATTGCGATCGTTATCGATATTCTTGTCGATGACGACTTGTTCCTTGCCGGCGGAGACAATGATCTTCACCACTGGTTCCTCGGATTGCCAGGCAAGATTGATGCGGATTTCGTTCTCCATAAGATGAGCGTCATGCCTGATAATGACCGGACTTTTAGCGAACGCAGAAAGAGCCGGTGCCACAACACACACCATTGTCAGTAGAAACTGGAAAACGATACGACTGCATCTGTTCAGAGACACTCGTCCCTCCTGGTCATGATTCCGGATACACAGTTTTCACCTTGAACGATTCCTTTGTTGCGGAGATGGTAGCGCTGAATTCCGCTGGGGCGATCATCTCGGTCACACTGGCACGGTCGATAACAATGTGAGCCGTGGTTCGCTCGATCTGGTCGGTGACTGAATTAATCCCCGTCGTCACCACACCCTCGAACTCACTGCAATCCTCGATTTCCGGGTGGGCAGGAAAGGCGATCTTCAAGGTTTTTTTCTCCTCACCGGACAAGGCAAGGGTCACCACCCACGCCGCATTAATTGCGTCCTTGCGGCTCGCCGCCCTGCGACAGGCCCAGAGCAGGCTCTTCGGCAGGGACTTGCCGGACCCGGCAACGACCTTCTCGAAGGAAGCTGCGGCAGAGATATTGGCTCCCCCGACCTGCACCCTCCTGCTATCCAAGGTCAGATCGACCGGGCCGGATTCCTCCTTGCGGTACGTTGCATTGTCCACGGTCTGCACGACATAGCCGATCACAAGCCCCTCACCGCTCATTCCGCTGTTGCCGGCCGCACCGACACCGAAGTTTGCCGACGATCTGTCCGGTGAATCGCTTCCCGTGACGCTTGCCTGCAGCTTGATCCGCTTTTCGTCGTCGATGGAGAAGCCTTCCAACCGGAGGGCTTCGGTGACGTAGTTGATTCCCGGCTTGAAGGCAATGTAACCGAGAGAAACCGGTTTGACTACTTGCAGATTGCTCATATTGATCTGCTTGAGAATTTCCGCATCAATGCCCACACCGCCACTGAGTCCCGAGTTACTGAGAGCCGCAATGCCGACGGCCACCTCGTGGGCAGTCCCCCGGTCAAGCTGCTTGAGGGATTTCTCCACCCTGATCTTGTCTTCGGACAGCGCACCCTTGCCGGTGGCGTTAAACTGCTTCGACCATTCCGACCCGATGTTATGCTGCATTGTTGGAAGCTTAAGAACGTGGTACTCATCTCCGATGCTTGTGCGGACGTCCGTTATGTTGGAAGGCACACAGCCAGAAATCAAAAAAACAGCTATGATCAAACCCATTATAATTAGAGGTCTATCAATGCTTCTTCGCATGCTACTCCCTTCAGAAACCGATTAGTCTAAATATATATAGCCTGTGAATCCCTCATAATGATCTTTTATATTTCCTATCGAAAGAGTTTTTGGGCAACCTTGGTTCAAATAACCTTCTCCCTTCATACCAAAAGAAGCAGGTTTATAGTTTGCCTCATTTAATACAATATTCCCATTGTCTAAAACGTCTTCAACATAAGCTACGTGACCATATTTCCCGGCACCCCAAACTATGATTGAATTTCTTTTCGGTACTTGCCCTGTCTTAAAATTTTTTTGTGCTATATCCCACCATTCTTTCGCATTCTTCGTTGGTAGTCCTCTATTACCGGTCACTTCAGCAGCCCTACCCCAAGCAAACCAAGTACATTGCCCCCAATATCCGCTTCGATAAAATGGATTTTCATTTGAGTACACGGGGTTGTTGAGGTTTGGTGTGTAAGATTTGGAAACAGGAGACACCCTCTCAGTAAGCCACCGATCTCCAACACTTGCCGTTTTCCCTGCCTCGATATTCGCACTTGTTTGATAGGAATCGTACCCTGCCTTAGAAAAGGAGATTGTTGTACTTCCCGCAGCGACACCATCAAGCCTAAAATTCCCGTTGCCGTCAGTTGTTGCATTTTTCCCGCCGCAACTCACCGACACCCCGGAAAGTGCCGCACCTGCTGCAGAGTTCTTATGCAGCTTGCCGGATACGGAACCGACCTTCTGTTTTTCAGGAGCAGGCGCCGGCTGCGGACTGGGCTGAGGTTTAGGCTGAGGCACGTTTGCTTCGGCAACTTCGAATTTCTTATCATCCTTATCCTTCTTCCCCTTCTTGTCATAGGCTGTTACCGTGAATTCCTTCTTCCCCGGCTTGCTCATCTTGATTTTGATCTGCCACTTATCGCCGCTCTTGTTCGGTTTCATCTGCTCAGGAGGACCAGGCACTGCCGGGAAATTGATTTCAACCTTAGTCGCGTTCTTGTCCGTTTTCGCCGTGAAAAGCACCGTATCTCCTGCCTTGGGATGGTCCGGTTCAATATCCACCGATTTGATTTTCACCGCAAACGACAGAGACGGAAGAGCGAGCAGCAGGACTAGTAGCAAAGTGACAACTCTCATGACACACCTCCTGGTTGATAATGAATTACAGACCATCATTTACAGTAACCGTCACTGCGGGCCTTCTCCAGATCTCCGCAATCGCCGACTTTGCATGCTAACGCGAGATCGGCGCAAAACTGCCTGGTGTCGCCGAGCATCAGATAGCAGAGACCGCGGTACTTCAAGGCACGGCCTTCGTTGTTCCGGAAATGAAGCACATAGTCAAAATCACTAATGGCTTTTTTGTATTGTTCCGCTTTGAACAGCGCCAATCCCCGGTTCAGGAAGGCCGTGACATCTTTCGGATCGAGACTGATTGCCTGATCAAGATCGGCCAGGCTCCGGTCAAAATGGCCGAGATTCGCATATGCGACGCCCCGGTTAAAGAAGAATGCCGCATTCGTCGGATCGGCTTTGATGGCTTCGTCAAAGTTTTTGATTGCCTTGAGATAGTCGCCAAGCTCTACGTAGACGTTTCCCCGGTTGTAGTAGATTGCAGCATTGCATGGAGTCAGCGCCGCCGCGGCATTAAAATCCTCGATCGCTTCCTGGTACCTCCCGAGCTTGGAGAGGGCAGTCCCGCGGTCGTATAAGGCGGTTGCCTGCCTGGGGTTGAGCTGGATTGCGCGAGTAAGGTCAACAATAGCCGTTTCCGTCCGACCGAGGTTCGCATATGCCGAGCCCCGGTTCAGATATGCCTCGGCCAAACCCGGTTCCAGACGAATGGCCATATCGTAATTGTTAATCGCTTCCTGCCACTTGCCGAGTTGCCCCTGCACGATTCCACGATTATTGAAGGCATCGGCGAAACGATCGTCCTTGCGGATGGCCTGGTTGAGCAGCGTAAGTGCCCTCTCGCTGTCAACAAAACGTGAACCGTCCCAGAGTTCCAGGGCCTTCCTATTTGCTTCAATGGCGGTTAAACGAGTAACTGCTTCCCGGTACTTCTTGCTTAGTTCCTTTCGGAAGGATTTTTTCCTGACCGCAGGTGCCGTACCTCGCTCAAGTTGCCTGTTCCTCTGCTCCAGTTCGCTGATCTTTGCTAAAAGCTCCCTTTCCCGGAGTTCGAGTTTTTCAGCCTTCTCCAGCGATGAGCGGTCTTGGAGGAATTTCTTGATCCGATCTTCTAGAGTACCGGTGTCGACACAGACGCGGGCCTCGATTTCAACACCGAATGCCTCGCCGTTAGTATAATTCCTCTGTGAAACGACCTCGGCCTTCAGAAGTGCAGAGGAAAGGGCAAGAATCTGATTCTGGACCAACTGGTGGTCCTTCACCACCTTGATGCTGTCGATATATGTCCCAGCTTTTTCCAGGACTTCACGCTTTGCTTTCGCAACGGCTGCGGTAAGGGCATCGTCGGGAGACTGGCTGCCGCTGAACGGTTGCCGGACAGTGTGGGTATAGGTAAGAATTTCCGCCATTGCACTGGTCGGTCCAGCAATGAGCATCAGTGTCAATAATATTCGCCACATTCCCAAGCCCGATATTAATGAAACAGCCCATACGAAACAGGGCATAGTGACTTCAACTGCCGCACGCATCAAAAACGAATTCGACCCGTCTGTCGATTTCGTCCGTCACATTGTCGGCTCCGGTCCCTACAAGATTCTCACGGAATCCCCTCCCCAGTGTCGTTGATTTTTCCCTGATTTCAGGGGCATAATTGATCATCTGTCCCAGAACCCATTGAGCCCGCTGCAAAGAAAGCTTGTCGTTGTAACCTGACGTACCGGACCTGCTGCAATGGCCGATGATTTTGACTTTGCATCCGGGCGATTCAGCAACCAGCTTGGCAATCTGGCGGATATAAATGTTGTAAATGCGTTTCTTGCTTTCTACCGGAGACTTGGCATTCGGACTGAAGGTAATCTTGTTTGATATCTGGCTTGTTTCTGCAATACTGGCATGGGCAAGCTTGGAGAACACGACTTCTGCCTTATCCGTCTCTCCTTCCTTGACCAGATTGGTAAATTGGCCGTTGTAGACTTCCATACGATCTCCGGTTGGCCTGTCTGCAACCTGATTGTAGTAGGAAAGTGATTTCTTAAACTCCTTCTGCTCATAGCAGCGATCACCTTTGACCATTAAAGCCTTCAATTTAAGCCGGTCGTGATACTGCTGATCCACGTTTTCATTCGGTTGCTTGCGCACGGAAGCAGTGAATTGCTCGTAGCTTTTCCCTTTTGTAAATACGGGACTGTCTTTATACAAATCGAGAGGGGTCGTATCGAAGTTCCTCACGAATACGACTGCTGCGGCAAGCACCTTGCCTGAATCCTTTTCGAATACGGTTGCAGTGACTCTATATCTACCCTCTCCTTGGCCTTCGCCATTTTCAATAGAAACCATGCCATCGAGAACGTACTCGGACACATCCAGATTCTCGGGAATCAGTTCTCCAGCAACGGCGAATCGTTTCTGCATCATGGCCGAAACAATCGAGATAATCCTGGCGTTAGACTTAACCGGATAGCCAGACTCAGTATCAATGAAGGGATCAACGACTATCTTCTTCATCTGTTTTTGATTGGTTAACGGATTGAGGACAACCTTGTTCAACATATTCCCGATACTTGAATTTTCTAGTTGATCTGCAAGATTGCCAGCAAGAGTTTTTATGCCCTGATCGAAATCCAACGTTTGTTGAGGAACTGGTTTTGTATGGGTGCAAGCGGAAATAGGAAGCAAGAAGAGAACAACCCCAAGGATTGCAAACTTTTTCATGCAAATTTTCATAGTATCACCACGTACGTTAAAATAAAAAATTTAAGATCATCCCTCTCTGGTCAATTGTCAAAGCCAATATTATGACATTTTTCCCTACCACAATCCGCTTTGCTTTATGCTTGGCCCATTTCTACAGGCAGATCAACCACTAACGGGCTAAACAAGTACAACCAGCTGATATTAAAGCAGTCGTCTGATTCACACGAGAGGCACTATTGTTACCAAAAGCACAGGCAGCATACCTTAAATAAAAATTAATGTCAATATTTTGAACTGAGTACTTTTGCCTTACCATGACTCCCTGAAGGGAGGAAAACACGACTTTAGAGCGCGCACGCCCTTTCCTTTCACCTTCGCCTGGTATACTTGTATCCGGAAGCCGTCGATCCTCCGCCGGAGCGTGCCCGTGAACCGGTCCAGCGAAGCGAAAATCCCCCCCGTCATCCTCCTCAGCTCCTGTGCGGCCCTCGCCTACGAGGTGGCCCTCACCCGCATCTTCTCCATCTCCCTCTCGTACCACTATGCCTTCATGATCATCGGCATCGCCATGCTCGGCTACGCCGCGAGCGGCACGGCCCTCGCCCTCTTCCCGCACCTGATGGAGATCGGCAGGGTCGGCAGGTACGCCCTCCTCCTCGGCGTCACCATCCCGGCCAGCTATCTCCTGGCGAACAGCCTCCCCCTCGATCCGGTCCGCCTCTCCTGGGACCGGTTGCAGCTCATCTACCTTGGCCTCTCCTACCTGCTCCTGGCGTTCCCCTTCTTTTTCGCCGGTCTCGTCGTCGCCACCGCCTTTACCGCCGCCAGCAGCCGGTCGGCGCTCTTCTATGGCGCTGACCTGGTTGGCGCCGGCCTCGGCTCCCTCGGCATCATCCTCTTCATGTCGGTGCTCCCGCCGGAACGGACAGTCTTTCTCCTCGCCACCCTCCCCCTCGCCGCGGCGTGGCTGGTCAGCGCCAGGCCTTTCCGGACGGCGGCCATCGCCCTCATCCTCCTCGATCTCCTCCTGTTTGTCCGGCAGCCGGTGTTCGCCCCTATCCGCATCTCCCCTTACAAGGGGCTTGCCTCCGCCCTTCTCTTCCCCGGCGCCCGGCACCTGGCCACCCACACCTTCCCCTTCGCCCGGGTCGACACGTTCACGAGCCCGGCGGCGCGGTTCGCCCCGGGGCTGAGCCTCCGCTACCAGGAACCCCTGCCGCCCCAGGTAGGGATCGCCGTGGATGCCGACGACAGCAGCGCCGTCACCGCGGCCGCAGACCGACAGGCCCTCGCCTTCCTCGACTACCTCCCCTCCGCACTTCCCTATGTCGTGAAAAAACCGGACCGGGCCCTTCTCCTCGACCCCCGCGGCGGGCTGCAACTCCTTGTGGCGAGGCGCTACGGCGCCGCCCGGATCGTGACCGTCGAATCGCGGCCCGAAGTTGCCCGGGTCATCCGGCACGATCTGCGGAAATTTTCGGGGGATCTCTACGGCGGGGAAAGCTGGACGGGGCTCGGCCGATCGTGGCTGGCAGGGCGGCAGGATTCCTTCGATCTCATCGACGTGTCGCTCCTCGGCACGGAACCGGCCGGCTCCTTCGGCATCGCCGAGGACTACCGCTTCACCGTGGAGGCATTCGGGGAGTACCTCGGTCACCTCAGGCCGGACGGGATGCTGAGCGTCAATCTCTACATCATCCCGCCGCCGCGGGCCGAGCTCCGGCTCCTCGCCACCATTACCGCCGCCCTGGGAGAGGCGGGGATCGCCGACCCGGGACGACACCTGGCGGTGATCAGAAGCTGGGGGACCATCTCGGTCCTCGTGAAGAAGACTCCGCTCACCGGACCGGAGGTGGCAAAGGTCAGGGAGTTCGCCCGGGAGAGATGGTTCGACGCGCTCTACTACCCGGGGGTGGCGCCGGAGGAAACCGCCCGGTTCGTGAAGATGGCGGGAGAGGACTACGCGGCCGTTATTGCCTGCTTGCTCGACCCCGGCCGGCGGGAACGGTTCCTGGCCGATTATCTCTTCGACGTGGCGCCCGTGCGCGACGATCGGCCGTTCTTCCACTACTACCTCCGCCTCTCTCATCTGGCGGAGATCTACCGGGCCATGGGGGGGAAGTGGCAGTTCTTCCTGGAAGAGGGGCTCATCCTTCCGGCCCTCCTCCTCCAGGTGCTGGCCCTGGGTGCCCTGCTCCTGCTGGCCCCGGTCCTGGCCGCACCGGGCAGTAAAAGCCTGCACGGTCCCGGCCGCCCCCTTCTCTCCTACTTCGCCTTCCTCGGCATTGGCTACCTCTTCGTCGAGACCGCCCTCATCCAGAAGTTCATTCTCCCCCTGGAGAACCCGAGCGCCGCCATGGCGGCCATCCTGGGCGCGCTCCTCGTCGGTTCCGGCTGCGGAAGCCTGATGGCTCACAGTTTCAGCCGGATGGCTTCGGGAGCAAGCCTCCTGGCCGCAGCCTTTTTGGCGTCCGTCTCCGGCATCCTCCTCCCCGTGGTGCTCCCAGCAATCGCCACATTGGCACTGCCGGTAAAGGTCGTCATCGTCACGCTCCTCGTCGTCCCCCTCGGGGTCTCCATGGGAATCCCCTTTCCCGTCGGCATCAGGGCCCTCGGCGAGATCGACCCCTCCGCCATCCCCTGGGCATGGGTAACCAACGGCTACCTGTCGGTGCTCGCCCCGCCCCTCGCCGTCATGCTGGCGATGGCGACCGGTTTCAGCTCCATCCTCCTCGCCGGCGCCCTCGCCTACCTCCTGGCGTACGTCTGCCTGACGAGGATGGTGCGGCGTCTCAAGCGAAGCGGCATCGGTGACCGGAGCTGAGGTCAGCCTTTCATTTCCCCGCGGCCTTCCCCACCATCGGCACGAAGGCCACCGGCCCCATCTGTTCTACGGCCAGCTCGCCGCCTCGCTTTTTCGTGACCAGGGTGAGGGTCTGGTAGAATACCGTGCTGCCGAGGGGGAGAATCAGCCGCCCCCCCTCCTTCAGCTGCTTGAGGAGAGGCGGGGGGATATGGTTGACCGCGGCGGTGATGATGATGGCATCGAAGGGGGCCTTCTCCTCCCAGCCGCCGTACCCGTCGCCGTAGCGCACCTGAACGCTCCGGTACCCGAGGCTCCTGAGACGGCCCTGCGCCATGTCAGCGAGGGAGCTGCGGATCTCGATGGTATACACGTCTGCCGCCAGTTCCGCCAGCACTGCCGCCTGGTAGCCGGAGCCGGTACCGATTTCCAGGACCCGGTCGGCGGGTTTCAGCATGAGCGCTTCCGACATGAGCGCTACCACGTAGGGCTGGGAGATGGTCTGCCCTTCGCCGATCGGCAGGGGATAGTCTCCGTACGCATCCCCCCGCTGGCGCTCCGCTACGAAGAGGTGGCGGGGCACCTTCCCCATGGCCGCGAGCACGCGGGCATCCCTGATCCCCCGGCCCTTGAGGTCATGATCCACCATCGCCTGCCGTCTGGCTGCGTAGGGGTCGGCGGCTGCACCGGCGAGGGCCGCGACAACCAGCACGCTGCACAGTATGACGATCCGTTTCATGGTGGGTACTCCCCTTCGCTGCCCGGCTGACGGGAGAAGGTCTTCTTGGCCCCGGAAAGAGCCGCTGCACGCGGAGTAGCGTATACCGGAAGGATACATCCGGCGGTACTACCAGGTCAGCCATCGCGTCGCCCGGCAAAACCCTATCTCTTCCCATCCCGGAGGCCTCCGCGTCTCCGCGTGGGAAGCTCTCGTACTCCTGATGATTGTACCGCATCTCGTGCCGACTCCCAGTTCCTGCTGACAAATAAAAAAGGCGGCAGGGTCGAAACCCGTGCCGCCTTCTGTGCCTGCAGACGTGGAAATACTTCGCGACTATTCCGCCTTCGTCACCGCTACCTTCAGGGTTGCGGTGACCTCGGGATGCAGCTTGATGGTGGCGGTGAACTCCCCTACATGCTTGATCGGCTCGGCCAGGACGATCTTCTTCCGGTCGAGCTCGATCCCTTGTCCCTTCAGGAGTTCGGCCAGTTCCATATTGGTGACGGAACCGAACAGCTTGCCTTCTTCGCCGGCCTGGTGGGCGATGGCAAGGGAAAGCCCCTCGATCTTCGCGGCCAGCCCCTTGGCCTGCTCCAGCACCTTGTTCTTCTTGTACTCCATCTGGCGCTTGGCGTGTTCGAGCGCCCTGGCGTTCTTGACGGTCGCCTCGATGGCCAGCCCCTTGGGGATCAGGTAGTTGCGGGCATAGCCGGGGGCCACCTTGACGAGATCGCCGATGTGGCCGAGGGTGTCGATGTTTTCCTTGAGAATCACTTTCATTGGTCGTTCCTCCTAGCCTGATTTACAGGTTTTCACGTGGTTTCGGGGTTCGGAAATCGCCCCAGAGGTCGAATACGCCCAGCGCTGCCACCGCTACCGCCAGGTAGGGCTGCACAGCGAGGAACAGGTAAAATATCCAGCGAAGTATGACCGGAACGGTAAGCCGGTCGAAAAAACTGCCGATAACCGCCAACCCCTGAACGAAATAGAGGGAAAGGGTGACGATCAGGACATTCAATGCCGTGCCGGTTATGGCCCGGTGATCGAGAAGCATGGCGAAGCCGGCCGCGATGAGGATCCAGATCAGCCATTCGGGGTTGCGAAAAACCCAGAAGTCACCGATCGGCAGCGGCCGGGAAAGCCTGGCGTACAACCGGCGCACGGAAAGGAGGTTAATGCCGGCAATCAGGGAGAGCCCGATGGTAACCAGGGCAGGATAGACCCTCGTAACCATGTCTCCGCCCTGGCGGAGCACCTGCTGCAGGGCGTGCAGTTCATCCCCGCTGAGGCCGCTCTTTTCATAGAGTGCCGCGGTCTGGGAGATGCTGCTGTTGATCCCCGTGACCACCTGCTGGTGAATGTCCACCCCCTGCGACAGGCTGTAGGCCGCAGCCAAGAGGAGAATCACCGCGATATCGAGGGCAACGGCGGAAGCAATGGCCCGCGCCCCTCCCATCCCCTTGTCGAGACATACCGCCAGGGCCAGGGAGATGATGCCGCACTGCAAAAGGTAGAGCAGTGCCGTGGCCGGCCCGGTCACCGCTGCCAGGATTGCGGCACTCACGGCCACGATGGCGGCGCCGTTCGCCCTGCCGTTCTTGATGGAGTAAAAGAGGGCCGGCAACGGAACGAAGAGCCCCGGCAGTGTCCCCGCCAGAGGGAGCGTCACGTAGGCGAGGAAGAGCGCCAGGGTCGCTACGCTCCCCTTGGTCATGTCGAACCACTTCCCCTGCAGAGGGACGTTCATCGGACGGCTAAGGCATGACGTGCGTGCCGGCGATCGGCAGCAGGGCGATGTTCCTGGCCCTCTTGATGGCCTCGGTAATCTCCCGCTGGTGCCGGGAGCAGTTGCCGGAGATGCGGCGGGGAATGATCTTCCCCCGTTCCGAAATGAAGTAGCGCAGCGTGCGGGGATCCTTGTAGTCGATGGTCACCTGTTTGTCGGCGCAGAACCGGCACACTTTCCTGCGCTGGAAAGGTCTTTTTTTCCTGGGCCCGCTCGGCCTCTGGGTGGGTCTCTCGTCGCTCATCTATCGTTATCCTCCGTTATCGTTTATGCGGTTTCGGCCGGGGTTTCGGCGGTCTCGGCGGCAACTTCCTCGACAGCCGCCTTGGGCTGGGAGGCAGCGGGTGCTTCGGCTTCTTTTTCCAGCTTGACGCTCTGGTAGCGGATCACCCTGTCGTCAAGCCGGAGACGCCGTTCCAGTTCTGCGATCATGGAAGCGTTGCCGTCACTGCGGAGGTAATAATAACGGCCGCGGTTGACCTTGTTGATGGGATAGGCGAGCTTCCTCACCCCCCAGTCTTCCAGCCTCTTGAGATCGCCCTTCATGGAAGCGACAATCTCCTGAATCTTGGCGGAGAGGGACTTGATCTCCTCATCTGCCACGTCGGGCCGGACGATGTAAATCGTCTCGTACATCCTCATCATGGTATGTTCCTCCTCACGGTTATTGAGCCCCGGTCCTGCCCGGAGCAAGGAGATGCAGCCCGGAGGGCTGCTCGGTGGAAATTGTATTTATTACCACAGCCACAAAGATTTTTCAAGGCAATTATTTCGCGGTGTGCCGGCGGACCCCGCCATGCTCTGCCGCCGGCGGGAGGACCCGGATGGTTTCACCCCGCCAGGAAGTCTCTATTGTTGCACAGGCTCATCGTCTTGGGGACACCCTCGGTGAGGAGCATTCCGACGAGGTCCACCACGCCGTCGAGAAGAAGGGGGAGTTGCGCCATCTCCTCCTTGTCGTAGCCCGACAGGACGTAATCGGCCGCATCGCCATGGAGCGGGCGGCCGATGCCGACCCGGACCCGGAGGTAGGCCCCGCTTCCCAGCATCTGGCCGAGGGAGCGCAAGCCGTTATGCCCGCCGTGCCCCCCACCTTCCTTTACCTTCACCTTTCCAAAGGGAATGTCGAGGTCGTCGTGAATGACGATGAGATCGGTAAGGGAGAGCTTGTGGAAGCGAAGCGCTTCGCCGACGGCATGACCCGAAAGGTTCATGAATGTCTGGGGCTTCAGGAGAAGGAGCCGCTCACCCAGCCATCCCCCTTCACCGTACAGGCCGGAAAAGGCCTTGCGGGTGACGGGGATACCCGCCTGCTGCGCAAGCCTGTCCAAAACCAAGAAACCCGCGTTGTGGCGGGTCCATTGGTATTTCGGGCCGGGGTTTCCCAGCCCTACCAGCAATTTCGTGGCCATATCTCACCCGCCGGAAGCGGCGGCAGCCATGCCTAGGCAGCGGGAGCCGGCGCGGCTTCCTCTTTCGCCTTGCCGAGGACGCTCACCACCGATGCCCGGGAATCCTCGATCACCTTGATTCCGGCAGGGAGATTCAGCTCGCCGATGTGAATGGAATGGCCGATGGCGAGGTCGGTCACATCCACGTCGATATGCTCGGGAATCTGGGTGGGGAGACATTCCACGTGGAGGGAGTGCATGGCGACATCGAGGAGGCCGCCGTTCTTGACGCCGATGGCCGTACCGACGATGGCAACCGCCACCTGGATGCGGACCTTTTCCTCCAGGTTGATCTTGTGCAGATCCACATGCCGCAGGCTCCCCTTCAGCGGGTCCCGCTCCACATCGGCAACGATGACCACGTTGCCGTTCAGGCTCCCCTCACCCTTGAGGGTGATGAGGTTGTTGTGCCCGCCTTCGCCGGCAATGGCAGCGAACAGCTCCTTGGGATTGAGCGTCACGGGAACCGCCTCCATTCCCTTGCCGTAGACGACGCCGGGAATCATCCCGCTGCGCCGCAGCTCACGGGAAATCCCCTTGCCGGTCCTGGTTCTCAGCTCGACATTCAGTTCCTTCCGTTCCATACATCCTCCGATGTTGTCGTAGTCTTTATAGAGCGGGCAGACCTTCCGCCTGCCTGCAGCGGGCGATCACCGGACCGCCCGCGGGGGTTACACGAAAAGGGAGCTGACCGATTCGTCCTCGTGAATCCGCCGGATCGCCTCGGCAAGGAGTTCGGCCACGGAGAGGACCTTGATCTTCGAGGTCCGCTCTGCCTTCTCGCCGAGGGGGACCGTATCGGTGATCACCACCTTCTCCAGGTCGGAATCGTTGATCCTGTCGATGGCCGGTCCGGAGAGAACTCCGTGGGTGGCGCAGGCATAGATGGTCCTGGCCCCATGTTCCTTGAGGGCGCGGGCGGCCTGGGTCAGGGTACCGGCCGTGTCGATCATGTCATCGAGAATGATGGCGGTTTTGTCCTTCACGTCACCGATGAGGTGCATTACCTCGGCCACGTTCGGACCGGTCCGCCGCTTGTCGATGACCGCCAGGGTGCAGCCGAGACGCTTGGCGAATGCCCGGGCGCGTTCGGTGCCACCGGCGTCGGGGGACACCATGACGATGTTGTTCTCGGGGAACCGGGTCCGCAGGTGCTCGAGAATGACCGGCGCCGCGTAGAGATTGTCCACGGGGATATTGAAAAATCCCTGAATCTGGCCGGCATGGAGATCGATGGTTACGACCCGGTCGGCCCCGGCGGTGGTGATAAGGTCGGCCACCAGCTTGGAGGAGATGGGTGTGCGGGGCGCCACCTTGCGGTCCTGCCTGGCATAGCCGTAGTAGGGGATGACCGCGGTGATGGTGGCCGCCGAGGCCCGCTTCAGGGCGTCCATCATGATGAGAAGTTCCATCAGGTTGTTGTTGGTGGGGGCGCAGGTCGACTGCACC
>Ga0335082_10000596_pt1 | contig 37616 bp, 27 predicted proteins | sample Lox_Sample_41_FD_206718 | JGI IMG/M metagenome (GOLD analysis project Ga0335082, IMG submission 206718) | Soil microbial communities from Loxahatchee National Wildlife Refuge, Florida, United States - Lox_Sample_4.1 | ecosystem: Environmental > Terrestrial > Soil > Wetlands | place: USA...
GCGACCGCGCAGGACATATACTTTCCCGACGGCACGCGGGGACACCGTGTCAGCTGCGACACCTGCGTCACCGGCCCGGCGGACTGCTATCAGAAGGCCGGCGAACTCTGCGGCGCGAACGGCTATACGATCATCAATATGCCCGGCGGGACGATCAGCAGCTACAGCAGCGGCTACGGCGGCACCCGGGACCTGTTCATCAAGTGCAAGGACTGAGCAGAGGCGCCGCGAAGGTTCGCAGGTCCGTCCGGTTTCGCGCCGCGAGATCACGCATGCACGTGAACTGCCTGGCAGGACGATCGTGAGCCAGCCGGGATGGGGCGATCAAACGAGCAGGCGTTCGCAGTGCCAGTCGATTGCGGCTCGGCTCGGGGTTGAAGGCGGGCTCGCGTGGCGGCAGGAGCTGGCGCCCTCCGAGATCCGCCAGGGCCTTCTCTCCGGTGACCGATGTGGGATCGGCCGTTGCGAGGTGCGCCACACACGGTCCGGTCGTTGAGGCGGTCCCCGAGGTCCGAACGGCGGCCCTTCCGCCAGTCCGAGTGCTCGTCGCTGACCGTGGCATCGACCATCGGGCAGTTGTCGCGGAACCTGCGCCGCCGATACTACAGAACACCGACGGGGACGCACTGCTCTTCACCACCGATCACTATGTCCTCGAGGCGACGGTGCGCGACGAGGTCGAGCGCCGACTGACGGCGCTCGGCGCGGTGGCCAGCGACGACCCGACTGCATCCGAGCGCTGCTATGAGCTCGTCCGACGCGGGCGCGCCGCCGACGACGAGGGGACGATCATCGGCCGCCTGCGACTGAGCGACACCGCGCTGGCGGTGGAGACCAACTCGGTGGCGCGCGCCGACCACCTCCGGCAGCGTATCGACGCCGCCTGCGGTGAGCTCGTGCACCATCGCATCCGCGAGCACTCCGATCCACGCGCGCTGCTCGCGCACGGTGGCGGCACGGACGACGCCGCGCCTGTCCCGGCGCTCGATCCGGCGGAAGCGGCACGGATCGAGCGCGAATACAAACAGCGCCACTACCGGCGCTGGCTTGACGAGCCGATCCCGGCGCTCGACGGGAAGACGCCGCGGGAGGCCGTGCGCAGCGGCGCCGGCCGCCATCGCGTCGATGTCCTGCTGCGCGACATCGAGCACCGCGAGAGCCGCCTGGCACCGGCGCAGCGAGTCGACTTCGCCCCGCTGCGCCGCGATCTCGGGCTGGATCCCTGAAGGGATTCGTCCACTTGGCAGATGAAACCGACATACTTGGAGGATACCTTTCGCCGCGGGCGCCCACTGGCGGCGTATCTGTACCTGCCGAGACGCGGACGCGAGAAGAGCTACCGAACGACCCGCGCGGAGTCAGGTCTGGTGATCGACTTCAACCGCGAAGAGAAGCCGATGGGCATTGAGATCACTGCTCCGACTAGAAACGCTGAGCGGCGCGGGAGCCCGCCAGCCGAACGCCTGGTTGTCGGAGGCGATGGGAGGCAGGTCGCGGCCGTCGAACGGCGTTTTCCGGCCCTGCGGTGCGCCTCCGTGCCGGCGAAGGCAGGGCCGGCAGGAGCCCCTTCTGCGGCGGAAGCGAAACTTCTTCCCGTCGCTTGCGAATCCATTCTATAGAGCTCAGTGATGTCTTCTACGTACTCCGTTACCGAAGCTCAGAGTCGGCTTCCCGGGCTGATCAGGCAGGCCGAGGAGGGGGCGCCGGTCCGGATCCGGCGACGCGAACACCGCACCCTCATGATATGAGGCGGCATCAAGGGCACGGCCTTGGGCTGGCCTGACGAGCCGGGCCTGCGACGACGCGGGCATCGAACCCGCCCCCCCGAATATCGCCGATTTGGCCCCGGGGGCCCATTCGCCGATCTTTGACGTGACGACGGTGTGGGCTTGACCAACGCGGCGAGCGCTTCGGAGCAGTCGCGCGATCGGAGCGCTGAATCTGGCGATCAGCTTCCTCCTACGGCGTCGAGACGGCGATCCCGCGTGCCTGCAGCGCCTTCGATTGCGCGCTGGGTTTGCTGCGCGATCGCCCATTCTTCATCGGTCCGGACGACGAGCACTCGCACAGGATCTTCTCGATCAGGCCGCTCGTGAGCTTGACGCCCTCGCTGACGCTGAAGAGCTCATATTTGATCGATGAGTTGCCGCAGTTGATGACCGCTACGGTTCTGCCGTCCATGGTCATGGATCCCCCACCGACGCGATCAGCAGCGCGATCGAGCGCGGTTGAACCGCATACCTCGCCCCTCGTATCGCCGGCGCATCGGCCCACTCACAGATGTCATCGGGAGAATCGAGGGCCGTGTCGACGCAGCGGCGCCACGGCCCCTGCTCGCCGATCGGGGGTAACTCGAACTCGAGCGCCTCCCAATACGCGTTGATCATGACATGTAGCAGGCGGTCTCCGCCGATGCGCGCAGTGACCGCCAGGCTGTGGGATTCGTGGCTCCAGTCCGGAGCACTGAGCCTGATGCCGTGCCATTGAACCGGTTGCTGACTCAGGAGTTCGTTCAGCGTCATATCGAAACGATCCATGGAAAGGCTGCGATTCTGTCGCAAGGCGGTGAATTTCGTGGTGAAGCGGTGGATGCCCGCATGCGTGGCGAGTCGCTGCCAATCGAACCACGTCGTCTCGTCGTTCTGACAATACGGGTTGTTGTTTCCACCCTGCGTGCGCCGCACCTCGTCGCCCATAAGCAGCATCGGCGTTCCGACCGCCAACAGCGTCAGCATCAGGAAATTCTTCACTTGCCGAATGCGCAACCGCTCCACCGCATGATCGTCGGTCGCTCCTTCGACCCCGCAATTCCAGCTCAGATTGTGATCTGACCCATCGCGGTTCTCTTCTCGGTTCGCCTGGTTGTGCTTCTCATTGTAAGAGACCAGGTCGTTCACGGTGAACCCGTCATGGCAGGTGACGAAGTTGACGCTCTGTTCCGGTTCCCGATCCTTTCCCTGGTAGACGTCCGGGCTGCCGGTTAACCGGTATGCCAGCGAGCGGACCATTCCGCTGTCGCCTTTCACGAACGCGCGAACGTCATCGCGAAACTGGCCATTCCACTCCTTCCAGCTGTCGCCGACAAATCGGCCGACCTGGTAGAGGCCGGCCGCATCCCAGGCTTCGGCGATCAGCTTGACGTTGGCGAGCACCGGATCCGACTCGATGTCCCACAGGACCGGCGGGGATGCCATCGGGCGGCCCTGCTCGTCGCGGGAGAGAATCGAGGCCAAATCGAAGCGAAAGCCATCCACGTGCATCTCGCTGACCCAGTAGCGGAGGCTGTCCAGAATCAGTCGCCTGACGACTGATTCGTTCGCATTCAGCGTGTTGCCGCAGCCGGTGTAGTTGGCGTATCGGGACTTGTTGTCTTCGAGCAGGTAGTAGGTCTCGTTTGCCAGTCCGCGGAAGCAGAACGTGGGACCGTCGGCGTTACCCTCGGCTGTGTGGTTGTACACGACGTCGAGAATGACCTCGATGCCAGCGCGATGCAGCGCCTTGACCATGTCGCGAAACTCGTCCAGCGCACCGAGCGCGTTCGGGCGCGAGCTGTACCCCTGGTGGAGTGCGAAGAACGACACGGGAGAGTATCCCCAATCGTTGCAGAGCCCGGGCGGCGCGTCCTGCTCGTCGAAGGCGAACACCGGCAGCAGCTCGACCGCGCTGACGCCAAGATCCTGTAGGTACGGAATTTTCCGGATCACTCCCGCAAAGGTGCCGCGCTCGCCGGCCGCCAGGCCGGAGTTGGGATGCCGCGTGAATGCGCCCACGTGCATCTCGTAGAGAACGCTCTGGGCGAACGGCCGGCGCGGGGGGCGGTCGTCCTCCCAATCGTACCCGCTCGGGTCGACGACCACGCTCCTCAGCGCGGAGGCAGAATTGCCTCCCGGCTGACAGGCCGCCGCTCGGCTGCGGCCCACGGGTCGCGCCACGCACTTCCCGTACGGGTCGAGCAGCACTTTCTCGCGGTCGAAGCGAAGCCCCCGGTTGGGATCGAAGGGTCCGTCGACCCGATAGCCGTATACCTGTCCCGGTCCAACGCCGGGAACGAAGGTGTGCCAGTAGTGATACGTTCGGTTGGTGCGCGGATCGAGCGCGATGACCCGAGCGGGCGAAGGGTCGTCAGCCTGATCGAACAGGAGCAATTCCACCGCCGAGCTGTACTTGGAGTACACGCTGAAGTTAACACCGCCGGCGCATACCGCAGCACCCAACGGGAAGCTTCGGCCTCCGGCCCGTTCGGCAGCCAGATCGGGGGGGATCATCTGTTCCCCCGCGGCAGCGGGCAGCCGCTGCTGGCCTTCTTGAGGACGGCGCCGTTGGACGCGATCACCGCCATCCGCTCACTCCAGAACTTGGAGCAGCAGGAGCCATAGGGGTCGCCTTCATCGTGCCCGCATGGCCGATTGAATTGATTGTGGGCCCGCAAGCGGCGTTCGCATCGTGGGTGCCATTCGGTTCGACGCCTCCGTCAGATTTCGCAGCCATTCGAAGGCCGGCGCCGAGAGCATGTCCTCGACGCATCGCCAGCGCCAGTTATTGTCGGGACGACCGGGTACGTTCATCCGAGCCTCGCTCCCCAGGTTGAGCAGGTCCTGAAGCGGAGCCATCGCGAGCGCGGCAGCTGACGACCACGCCACTTCCATCAGCGCTGGTGCGACCTCCCGACTGTCGCCCGTCGGTCGGTTCAGATACCTCCACACGCGCTGCCGCTGCGGATCCGCTAGCTGTTCAAACCAGCCGCGCGTCGTGTTGTTGTCATGCGTGCCGGTGTACACGACCGCACTGGGAACGTAGTGCTGCGGCAGGTGCGGGTTGTCTGGATCGCCGTCGAAGGCGAACTGGAGCACTCGCGTCCCCGGGATATGAACCGCATCGCGGAGGGCGCAGACGTCCGGTGTGATCATGCCCAAATCCTCGGCGATCACTGGGAGGCCGCCCAACTCCTTCCGAACCACGTTGAAGAACTCGGCGCCCGGGCCCGCTACCCATTGGCCAGCCTGGGCCGTGGGTGCTCCGGCCGGCACATGCCAGGCGGCGGCGAACCCACGAAAGTGATCAAGCCGAACGGCGTCCACATGCGCCAGCAATGCGCGCAGGCGGTCGATGCACCAGCGATAGCCGGTCCGCCGGAGGGCCTCCCAGTCATACTGGGGGTTGCCCCAGAGCTGTCCCTCGGCGCTGAAGTAATCTGGTGGCACGCCGGCGACAAAGCGCGGGCGGTACTGATCATCCAGCAGGAAGACCTCCGGGTTGGCCCACACGTCGCTCGAGTCCGGAGACACGAAGAACGGCAGGTCGCCGATCAGCCGCACGCCCTTGGCGAGCGCGTACTGCTTGAGGCGCTCACCCTGCCCGAACAGCAGGAACTGAGCGAAACACACTTGATCGATCCGCTTCGACAGCTCGCGACGCGCCTCGGCCAAGGCTGCCGGGACGCGCTGCACGAGCGCCGACGGCCAGCTGAGGTAGTGTGACCCGTTGAATTTCGCTTTCAGCGCCCGAAACAGCGCATAGTCCGCCAGCCAGTGTCCCTGACACTCGCGGAACTCGTCGAACGCGACCCGCAGCTCGGGGCTTGCGGCGCGCTGGAAGTGGATCCAGGTCTTCTCGAGCAGCTGCTGTTTGCAAGCAATGACGAGATCGTAATCGACGACGCCGACGGGATATGAATGACAATGGCAGCTGAGGGCCGGCACCAGTCTATCCGCAATGAGTTGTTGTGGGCTGATGAGGAGCGCGTTCCCGGCAAAAGATGAGAGCGATTGATACGGAGAGTTGCCGTATCCAGTCGGCCCAAGGGGCAGCGCCTGCCACCAGGTCTGGCCCGCCTCATGCAGGCGATCGACCCACGCGAATGCCGATGGACCCAGATCACCAATGCCGTGGGGCGATGGAAGCGAGGTCACGTGCAGCAGCACGCCAGACGCGCGGTAGTCGGGCGGAAAGGGCGGAAGCGTCATGGGACGGCGCGATCGCTCACCGTCGGCCGGCGATCGAGGCTCCCACCGGCTGCGAGAGCGCGTGCGTATCCATCGCGATGACCAGTGGGCCGTCGATAGCGTGCCGCTTACGATAGCGACAGATGGCCTGGTTCCTCACCCCACGGGACACGGCTGCACGTTCCAGATGTCCGCCGCGTATTGCGCGATCGTGCGGTCGCTGGAGAACTTCCCGGAGCCCGCGACATTCAGAATGGCCCTGCCGGCCCACGCATCCGGATCCAGGTAGAGGTCGCAGAGGCGCTGGTCCGCAGCGAGGTACGCCTGCAGGTCCGCGAGGTGCATGTAGTAGTCCCCGTGTGTCAGCAGTGTGTCGCGCAGCGGAGCAAACACGCCCGGCTCGTAGCGGCTGAAATGATCGGCGAAGATCAGGTCCAGCGCCGCGCGGGTTTCGGGTTCGTGCTCGTAATGCCAATGCGGATCGTACCAGCCGCGGCTGCCGGCGACCTGGTCGGCCGTGAGGCCGAACAGGAAGAAGTTGTCCTCGCCCGCTTCCGCCGCCATCTCGATCGTCGCGCCGTCGCGGGTGCCGATCGTCAGCGCCCCATTCATCATGAACTTCATATTGCTCGTGCCGCTGGCCTCGTACCCCGCGGTGGAGATCTGGTTGGAGACGTCGCTGGCCGGGATCAGGCGCTCGGCGAGTGAGACGTCATACTCCGGCAGGAAGAGCACCTTGAGCCGGCCGCGCATCGCCGGGTCGCCGTCGATGGTGCCGGCCAGGTTGTTGATGAACTTGATGATGAGCTTCGCGAGCTGATAGGCCGGGGCGGCTTTGCCGGCGAAGAAAAACGTGCGCGGCGCCATCTGCGCGGCCGGGTTCTCGCGCAGCCGGTTGTAAAGCACCACAACGCGCAGCGCATTGAGCAGTTGGCGTTTGTATTCGTGAATGCGCTTGACCTGGCTGTCGAAGATGGTGTCCGGGTCCACGATCTGCCCCAGCTTCGCCTTGAGCCAGTCGGCGAGCTGCGTCTTGGCGCCGCGCTTGGCTGCCCGAAATGCATCGCGAAACCCCCGGTCGCCGACGAGCGAGCGGAGCGTACCCAGTTGGCCGAGCTCGGTGATCCAGCCGTCACCGATGGCATCGGTGATCGTACGGGCGAGCGCCGGGTTCGCCAGCCGCAGCCAGCGTCGCGGCGTGACACCATTGGTCTTGTTGCTGAAGCGCTCGGGGAACATCTCGGCCAGATCCTTGACGGTGACCGTACGCAGCAGCTCGGAGTGAATGGCCGCCACTCCGTTGGTGCTGTGCGAGCCAACGATCGCCAGGTTGGCCATGCGGACGTGCTTGGTCCGGCCTTCCTCGATGACGCTCGTGCGCGCGACGCGGCCCTCGTCGCCCGGAAAATGGGTGCCCACCGCGTCGAGGAGGCGGCGGTTGATCTCGAAGATGATCTCGAGATGGCGCGGCAGCATCATTTCGAACCATGCGACGGGCCACTTTTCGAGGGCTTCAGGCAGTAACGTGTGATTGGTGTAGGCGAGGGTTCGCTGGGTCAGGTCCCAGGCCTCCTCCCATCCCAGATGTGCCTCATCCAGCAGGATGCGCATCAACTCGGGGACGGCCATCGTCGGATGCGTATCGTTGAGCTGGATGGCGACCTTCGCGGGAAGCGCGCTCCAATCGGCATTGCGGCGCCGGAAACGGCGCACCAGATCGGCCAGCGAGCAGGCGACCAGAAAATACTCCTGCACGAAGCGCAGCCCTTGCCCCTGGGTCGTAGAGTCATCCGGATAGAGCACGCGCGTGAGGGATTCGGCCTCGAGCGTCTCGGCCAGCGCGCCGACGAAATCGCCGCGGCTGAATTCCTGAAAATCGAAGTAGTCGTGCGCGGCCGCAGCCCACAGGCGCAGCGTGTTGATAGTCTTGCCGCCGTAGCCGACCACCGGCCGATCAAACGGGATGCCGATCAGGGCGGACGGTCGTCCGGGAATGGCGCGCAGGCTCCCGCCCCGCATCTCGAAAGAGCAATTCAGCTTCACTTCAGCCTTCTCGTGCGGACGCTTGACCTCCCATGGATCGGGGTGACGCAGCCAGTTGTCCGCCTGCTCCTGCTGCCAGCCGTCGCGGATCGTCTGCTTGAACATCCCATACTCGTAGCGCAGCCCGTAGCCCATAGCGGGGAGCTGTATCGTCGCCATCGAGTCGAGGAAGCACGCCGCCAAGCGCCCGAGCCCACCATTGCCCAAGCCCGCATCGGGCTCCCGCTCGAGCAGCTCGAGCCAATCGAGGTGTTTCTGCGCGACGGCCTGCTGTGCGACCGGATCGAGTAGTAGGTTCGTCACGTTGTTGGCCAACGAACGGCCGATGAGGAACTCCAAGGAGAGATAATAGACACGCTTGGGGTTCTCGCGCTCGTATGTCTCTTCGGTGTGGACCCAGCGCTGCGAGAGCACATCCCGCACCGAGTGGGCGAAGGCCTCGAAACGCTCGCGTGAGCCGGCAGCCGTCAGAGCGACGACGTTGTCGAAAACCAGGTGTCGCTCGTAGAGGGCGTTGTCCGTCCCCGAGAACTCGATCGGCCCGCAGCCGTATTGACGGAGGAGCTGGGCTCGGCGGTCGGAAGTATTCGCCGGCTGCGCAGGAGCCGCCTTGGTCGTTTTGCTCATCGCCGCATTCCTCCCTCTTACGGCTCAGGTCACGTACCGACGTGCCGCGTATCGTCCCACAGGCAAATCACGGGCTGGGACGGGTCATGCTCGTAGCCGAGGGCGCTCAAGCTGGCCGTGCTCAGTAGAAAGAACCGACCGGCTGCCGACCCGAGCCCGAGCCAGCGGGCAGCCAGTACACGCAGGAAGTGCCCACTCGAGAAGACCAGCACATCTCCCGCGATTGCCCGTAGGCGGCCTACGACCTCGTCGGCTCGTGCGCCGACCTGTTGTGGCGATTCGCCGCCGGGGCATCCATCGCGGAAGAGCTGCCAGTCCGGTCGCTCTTGGTGGATGTCCTCCGTCCGGCGTCCCTCGTAGTGGCCGTAGTCCCATTCGACGAGATCGCGATCGACGGCAGCGGCTCCCTTGAAGCCCGCGAGCTCGCACGTCCGGGATGCCCGCTCCAATGGGCTGGTGAGGACCTTGGCAAAGGTCATTCCCTGCAGCCGCTCCCCAAGGCGGCGAGCGTTACGCTCGCCGCGCTCGGTCAAAGGAAGGTCGGTCAGTCCGGTGTGCTGACCCGACAGGCTCCAGGCAGTTTCACCGTGCCTGGCGAGGTACACGACCGGGAGCGTTGCTCCCATACGATCGTCCTTTCTCGAGTCCAGAATTCACGCGCCGACGCGGGCCGTGTCAGAACGGCCACTGCCAGCCGGTAATGTCCGGACGATCCACCCCGAATGCGTAGGCGTGTGTCTCGCACGCGATCTGTTGATTGCGCAGTGCCTCGCGAGCGCCCGCCCCCGTCACGCGGAACCGAGGTATCCGGTCGATGGCGTCGATGGCGAGACTGAAGCGGTCGGTCTGGTTGCGGATGGCCAGCTCCAGCGGTGTGTTGATGTTGCCCTGCTCCTTGTAGCCGCGCACGTGGATGTTGTGCTGGCCAGGCCGCCGGTAGGTCAGCCGATGGATGAGCCACGGGTAGGAGTGGAAGTTGAATACCACCGGCGTGTCTGGAGTAAAGAGGGCTTCGAACTCACAGTCGGTCAGCCCATGCGGATGCTCGGTGTGCGGCACCAGCTTGAACAGGTCGACGACGTTGACGAACCGCACTTTGACGTTGGGCAGAAGCTGGCGGAGCAACGCCGTAGCGGCCAGGGACTCCATGGTTGGGAGATCGCCGCAGCTCGCCATCACCACGTCCGGCTCCGCACCCTGATCGTTGCTGGCCCAGTCCCAGATGCCAGCGCCCTTGGTGCAATGTGCGATCGCCGCATCCATGTCGAGGTACTGCAGGTGGACCTGTTTGTCGGCGACGATGACGTTGACGTAGTTGACGCTGCGCAGGCAGTGGTCGCCGACCGACAACAGGCAGTTGGCGTCGGGCGGAAGGTAGATGCGGACCACGCTCGGACTCTTGTTGGCAACCACGTCGAGGAAGCCGGGGTCCTGGTGGGTGAAGCCGTTGTGGTCCTGGCGCCAGACCAACGCGGTGATCAGCAGGTTGAGCGACGACACCTTGGCGCGCCACGGCAGCTCGTTGCACTTCTCCAGCCACTTGGCGTGCTGGTTGAACATCGAGTCGATGACATGGATGAACGGCTCATAGCTGTTGATGAAGCCGTGGCGGCCGCTCAGGAGATATCCCTCCAGCCATCCTTCCACGGTGTGCTCGCTGAGCATCTCCATGACCCGGCCGTTCGGAGCCAGCTCACCGCCGTCCGCATCTTCCGGGAAGTACTCTCCGAGCCAGACCTTCTTGCCGATCGTGTACAGTGCCTCGAGCCGGTTGGACTGTGTCTCGTCCGGCCCGAAGACGCGGAAGTTCTGCATGTTCAGCCGCATGACCTCGCGGAGGAAATTGCCCAGCGTGGGAACGTTCCCCGCCAGCGTCGCGCCGGGCTTCTGCACGTCGATCGCCGAGGCGCGAAAATCGGGCATGTCCAGCGGCTTGCGGAGGAGGCCGCCGTTTGCGACCGGGTTGGCGCTCATGCGCCGGGGACCCGTCGGTGCCAGCGCTTTGAGCGCAGGCACGATGCGCCCGTTCTCGTCGAACAGCTCCTCCGGCTTGTAGCCGCGGAGCCAGTCCTCCAGCATCTTCAGGTGGCCCGGATTTGTTGCGACGTCTGCGATCGGGATCTGATGGGCGCGCCAGAACCCTTCCAAATAATGCCCGTCGACCTGTCGCGGTGCCGTCCAGCCCTTCGGGCTGCGCAGGACGACCATCGGCCAGCGCGGCCGGACGGCCTTGCCGGTCCGCCGGGCTTCTTCCTGGGTCTTTCGGATCTCGACAACGCAATGCTCCAGAGTGGCCGCCATCGCCTGGTGCATGCTGGGCGGGTCGCTGCCCTCGACGAAAAACGGCATGTACCCGTAACCGACAAAGAGCGCCTCTAGCTCCTCGTGGCTGATGCGGGCCAGGAGCGTCGGATTGTTGATCTTGTAGCCGTTGAGGTGCAGGACCGGCAGGACGGCCCCGTCGGTGATCGGGTTGAGGAACTTGTTGCTGTGCCAGCTCGTCGCCAGCGGCCCGGTCTCGGCCTCACCGTCCCCCACCATCACGAGCGTGATGAGGTCGGGCCGATCGAAAACCGTCCCATACGCGTGCGAGATGCTGTAGCCCAATTCCCCGCCCTCGTGGATGCTGCCGGGCGTTTCGGGCGTCGCGTGGCTGCCGATACCGCCGGGAAAGCTGAATTGCTTGAAGAAGCGCCCCATCCCCTCGGCATCTTCCGACTTGTCCGGATAGACTTCCGAGTACGTCCCCTCCAGATACGCCTGAGACAGGACGGCGGGCGCGCCGTGCCCGGGGCCGGAGATGAAGATTGCATTGAGATCGTATTTTTTGATCAGCCGGTTGAAATGCGTGTACGTGAACGACTGGCCAGCATCGGAGCCCCAATGGCCCAGCAGCCGCGGCTTCGTGTGGTCCACCGTCAACGGCTCGCGCAGGAGCGGGTTCTCCTTCAAGTACAGCATTCCCAGGGAGAGATAGAGACTGGCGCGCCAATACGCGTCGATGCTGCGCAGCTCCTCGCGGCTGAGCGGCGTCCCTCCGATCGTCGAGCGAGCCGTCCCGTAGGCCGAGATCGTTTCGTCAGCGCAAACTGCGTCGGACATTTTCGCAAGCGTGGTCATAGGACTTCTTTCTATTCAACGGGATCCACCGCGTGGCTGTGTTGCACCTGTCGAATCACAATCGCCGAGCCGCTGCGCGGGAGGATTGAGTAGCAGCGCGCCGTGACGGGCGCGTTACGAGACCGTGACGTTCTCGTCGTCCTGGCCTCCATCCGCGTCGCCGAGGACAATCCCGTGCCGCTCGGGAGCCGCCATCGGTCTGAGCTCGTCGCGTCCGGCGTGGAGCGCCTGTGCCGCGTCGGCGATCAAGTCGCGTAGTTCCTCCGTCAGGCGCTCCGGTTCGCGGACACCCCACTCAACGTAGCGGTAGGGGTGCGAGCGATGGCTGCCGTGCCGGCCGTCGTAGCACGACTGGCACAGGCGGAGGCGGCAGGGCTCGCAATACACCGTCGCCAGGTGCTCTGGATTGCCGCTGCACTGCATGGCGCCAATGGGGAGGTGGCGCCGGAGTGATTCGAACACCAACTCGATCCCATCCTCGGTGCGAATTTTCGCCCCGAGCTCTTCTGCGCGTATTCGAATTTCGGGCCGCGTGCATACCGCGAACGCCTCCGCCAGCCGATCGCTGCTCAGTATGTCGATCGGGATTGGTCTCGGTCCAGCCCCGGCATCGAAGACCACCTGCCCCCAGAAGAACTGATCGCCGAAGAAGGGAACAATCACCGTGGGCAATCCAGCCCGTAGGCCCGCGGCGGTGGTTCCAGCGCCTCCGTGGTGGCAGACCGCTCGACAGCGGGCGAAGAGCCAGTCGTGCGGACAGTCATCGATCAGATGCACATGCGGCGGCGGCGCATCGCCTCCGAGGTGTCCCCATCCGCGCGAGACGATTCCACGCGCGCCCGCCTTTTCCAGCGCCGCGAAGATCGTGCGGCTCGTGGCGGCGGGGTCCTGGACGACGCACGAACCAAACCCCACATAGATCGGGCGTTCGCCTGCGCCGAGAAACTCGAGCAGGTCGGGTGGCGGCGTGTAGGTATCGGCCTGGTCGAAGAAGATGAAGTTGGCGAGGTCGATGTGCGATCCCCAGTCCGCGGGCTTTGGAATGACACTGGCCGGGAACAGATAGGTGAACGGCACTTCGTTGTCGGACAGCAACGTCGCGGCGCCGTCGTTGAGCTCGATCGGCCGGAGGCCGAGGGTCTGCTGGCGGAAGCGATTGATGAGGTCCGCGACACCCGCCCACATGAGCAGATCCATGACGCCATAGGAGAACCAGTTGCGGACTGGATGGTGCGTGCCCGGCGACAGATGCGTCAACGGGTGTGGGAAAGCACTCGTCGGTGTCCAGGGCATGGTGAACACGATGTGCAGCGGAACGCGCAGCGCCTCGGCGCAGTGGAAGTGCCCGTAGCTGGGCGGGTTGGCGATGATGCCGTCGGCGACAAACGGCTTCGCCTCTGGGCGATCAGGGTCTTTCTCGGTGCAGGCACGCCACGTCGATTCAAGGATCTCGGCGATGATCTGCCGCTTTCGTGGCACGTCCTCGACGATTTGCTGGAGGTGCGTCGGCACGATGTGCCCTCCGGTCTTGATCATGTATTCCATCAGCTCGCGCGGATCGCCGGCGAGCGGATAGAATTCGAGACCGGCACGCTCCACCATGGGGCGGAACTCTGCGTGCGTCGCGATCCGCACTCGGTGCCGCCAGGCGAGGCGCTTTCCGATGGGGATGAACGGCTGCACGTCGCCGCGCGATCCGACGATCATGATCACCAGGTTGAGCCGCGGCGCCAGGTAGTGGGTGGGCGGTGGACCCCCGCTCGGAACGGCGCCCGTACCGGCGTCGGTGAGCCAGGCTGCTGTCCGATCGAGGAGTCCTGAGTCGGCGTCAAATTGGAGGTCTACGCGGTCGCCGGGCAGCGAAGACGCCGACTTCAGGGCGCGCAATGCGGCCATGCGCATGCGCTGATGGTGCAAACGTCGCTTCAAGAACGCCGCTGCGGACTCGGTGAGAGATCCGACACCGCCGTCAGTCCCCAATCCGGTGCGGCCGGCTTCGAGAGCTCGCATGCCCTTGTACATAGGCAATCAACGTGCCTCACGCCAGGTGCTCGCAGCGCCTCCAGACACGAGAAAGAGGCGGAGTCGACCGATCGGTGACCTGAGTCATGCATGTCGACCGGCCGACAGATGTGACGAAGAGTCGCTGTTGAACGGTTCGATGATGGGAGTAAGGCATACGAGCCGCAACCGCGTCCAACTCTTGCTTGGTATGCGGCACGTGTTCGCCCCCGCCCACAAATGCCCGATGAGACAATGAACGCGCACTGCGAACACCTGCGCTTCACGGAAACATTTTCTGCCGTTCATCAATTGTCTGATGGGACGGCAATACGCCTTCGCCTGCTTCGTGCCGACGACCGCGACGGGTTGGTCGAGGCGTTCGGTAAGTTGTCGGACGAGTCTCGGTACCGTCGATTTTTCACCCCACTGACGGAGCTCTCCGACAGCATCTTGGAGCGGCTGCTGCGCGTCGATGGATGGAACCACGTCGCGATTGTTGCGGAGGCGGCAGGGCACGCCACCGGCGCGCCTGAACTCTTCGGCATTGCGCGATTCATTCGTCTCGACGGAATGCCCGACGCCGCCGAGGCCGCGGTCGCGGTCGCCGATCACATGCAGCGCCGCGGTCTCGGCAAGCTTCTGTTGTCCGTGACTGCGGGCGCCGCGCGCGAGCGCGGCATCGCGAAGTGTCGGGCCGAAGTCTTGACGAACAATGACGGGGTGCGGGCGCTACTACACGAGCTCGACGCCCGTCTGGCGCCGGTGGCGGTCGAGAGTGGCGTGGCAGTCTACGAGGTGCCGCTATCCGAAATCACTGCGCCCGAGACCATGCCTCACGCCTCCGTTCAACTCCTCAGATCGGCGGCCCGCGGCCTTGAGGTGTTGTTCCGGCGGCTCGACGAACGCGGATAGCCCTCGCGGTGATGGAGCCCTCATAGCGGGCGGGTGATCCCAAGCCGCTTCATGAGAGAGAGCAGCGTCGTTCGCTTCATTCCGAGACGAGCGGCAGCACCGCGCGAGCTGCCGACGAGCCAGTTCGCTTCTTCGAGAACGGCGAGGATGCGTGCGCGCTCGAGGCCCTCGAGCGTCGCGGCGTCGTCGCTCTTCAAGGCGGTCGGTCGAGGCACGGCATCAGGCAGGGCAACGTGGAGGGTGGACCCCGTCGAGAGGATGGTTGCGCGCTCGATGAGGTTGGCCAACTCGCGGACGTTGCCTGGCCACGAGTAGCGGCGCATCGCCTCGAGGGCGTCGCGTGGAACGACCTCGATGCGCCGGTTCATCCGCCGTGAAAAGAGGTGGACGAAATAGCGCACCAGCGCCGGGATGTCCTCTGGCCGTTCCCGCAGCGGCGGTAGCTGGAGCGGGAAGACATTCAGGCGGTAGTAGAGGTCGTCCCTGAACCGCTGCTCCTCGACGAGTCGGGCAAGGTCCCGATTCGTCGCTGCGACGATACGCACGTCAACCTTGATCGTCTTCGTGCCGCCCAAGCGCTCGAACTCCTGTTCCTGCAGCACGCGCAGGAGCTTGGGCTGCAGCTCCAGCGGGATCTCTCCGACTTCGTCGAGGAAGAGTGTGCCGCCGTTCGCGATCTCGAAGCGGCCCATCTTCTGCGCGATTGCCCCCGTGAAGGCGCCTCGCTCATGTCCGAAGAGTTCGCTCTCGAGAAGACCGGTCGGAATGGCGGCGCAGTTGATCTTGACGAACGTGCGCTCGCGCCGGTCGCTGCGATCATGGATCGCGCGCGCGATCAGTTCCTTGCCGGTCCCGGTCTCGCCGAGGATCAAAACGGTCGAGTCCGTCGACGCCACCACCTCGGCCCGGTGGAGCACGTCGCGGAGCGCAGGGCTGTCGCCCACGATTTCCTCGAAGTGGTGCTCGGTTCGGATCTCGCTTTCCAGATAGAGGCGCTCCACGGCGAGCTTGTCCCTGAGGGCGGCGATCTCGCGAAAAACCAGCGCGTGCTCTACTGCGAGCGCGATCTGGTTGGACACCTGCACCAGAAACTCAATCTCGTCCTGCGTGTACGGCTCGTCCGCACGCCTGCCGAATCCGAGTGTTCCCAGGACCTGATTACGGCTGATCAAAGGTAGGTGGCACAGGGTTTTGAGGCCCGCCGCCTTCGTCGGATACCGCTCGAGCTCGGCCGCGATCAGCTCGTCAACCCTGCCGGCCCAACGTGTGCCGGTACGAAAGACACGGCCCGGCAGGGTTCCCTCGAGCGAGATCGGTGTCTCCTCTGCGAGAATTCCCTCGCCTCCGGGGAAGTCGAGCGCATAGACACGCAGCTCGCCGCTCTCCGAGTTTGGAAGATTGACGCCGATGCGATCGGAACGCATGAGTTGCCGAGCGGCGGTCAGCACGGTCTTCAGCACGTCCCGAAGCTCCAAGTTCGACACGGCGCTGTTGGTCAGGTCGAGGAGCAACTTGAGCTGGGCATTCTTCAGATCCAACTTCGATTGTGCACGGTGCGCCGCCTCGAGATGCAGCATATCGGCGATGCCCTGCGCCACAGACGCGGCCACGCACGACAGGAACCGAACATCCTCGTCCGAATAGGCACGCGGTCGACGGCTGGCCACGCTGAAAACTCCCAGTCGGCGATGCGGCGTGCTGAGCGGCAGCTCGCAGAGCGAGCGACAGTCGACCCCGAGGTCCCGCAAGGCTTCTCTCCTTAGGGCAAAACGCTCGTCGTGCGTCCAATCGGCGATGCACAGGGGCTCTTGCTGCCGGTAGACCTCCCACGCGGGCGCTCCCTCCGTCGGCAGACTGGATCGTGCAAGCTCCCCTGGTCCGAGCGCTTGCCACGACACCTCGCTCGTTCCTTCCCGGTAGACGATGACGTGCAGGAGATCGACATCGAGCACCGGGCGAAGGTCGCGCACGAGATTGCATGACAAATCCTCGGGAGTGCGCGATGCGAGGGATGTCGGCAGGCTCAACAGGGTTTCGTACCGACGCACGAGCGTTTCAGAGTCCGCCGGCAGCTCGCCGGGACGCTTCCGTTCGGAGCGGGCTGTAGTCCACGCCCGCGGCGTGGATCTGAGGTTGACGACGTTTTGCATCGAGGCCTTACTTTCTCTCCCGCTCTATCCACTCACGCACATAGGCGGGGTAATGCAGGAGTCTGATCCCGCGGGTTTCGCACTGCGCCAAGAACGTCCAGATCATCCGCCGCCTGCCCGAGCGCGCTGACGGCCGGAGTCGGCTCGGGTCGGATCGTTGGCGTCGGCCCGTGCCGGATCCTCTGAAAGGGAACCGGCAGCGAGACATCGGGGGTGAGCCATCCCTCCCGTGCAAGTCCGACACTCATACGCGCGCTGGATGCGGGATGCGTGCCAGGCAGGCGACGTTGCCCGGGACCCGTCTGCGGGAACCCGGGCGCGCCGAATCACGAGTTGCTGGGAACTCGGGTTCGGAATTTCCGAGATTTCGTGAAACGGGTCGGAATGATCGCTCCAATCAGCTCGCGGAGGTTTCGGGGCCAACGGGAGGACTGCAATCGATCGAGCGCGAGGCCTTTCATTTGGCCTGTATCGAGATGACGTAGTCAGCAATCGTCGCGATGATCCCCCGGGCCACCGTTTCGCTTCCCGGCGTGGTGCCACCCTCGTCGCTGCGAATCTTCCCCCAGACAACGCCGTGCGTATTCCTGACCGGGTCGCCGAACACCACCGCGAGCCAGTCGCCGCGGGGGAACTGGCCGCCATGGCGCTGCACATACGTGCGGAGGTCGACCGGCTGTTTGCTGTCGGGGAACACCGCGGTACCGGGTGCTCCGCCTGGGCCGTGACAGGGTGTACAGTACTTGTCGTACCAGATGTGCCCGCCCTCGCCGCGCTGTGGTGGTTGCTGGTCCTGTCCAGGGGAGCGGCTCGGGACCGCCCAACAGCTGATGAGCGCCACTGCCAACGCGACCACATGGACAGCAACTGTCCGGATCTGAGACCTCGCTCTAACGCGTCCGTACTGCATACCGGAACCTCCTACCTGTCTGAACCGAACGCAACTTCCATGCCGGACCTGGATGGATCGATACGCGACGAAACCAACGCGCTGGATCTTCATCAAGCGTGGGATGCGCAAGCGTCGAATCGAGTCGAGCCTTCTACAGATGCGACGAGCAGACGTCGAGCAAGGGAATCAGCGATCTCGATTGGGTAGATCGATGCGCGCTTCCCGCTCGCTGATTTGCCGCGCCAACATCGAATGCTGCCCGGCGCAACCTGCAGGCAATCTTCTACACGACATCGTGCGGCGGGCTACAGTCGGCTGACCACCTGCTACGAGGACCCGGTCGATCAAGATCTCGCCCCTGAGAACCGGATCTCGTGACGGATGTTGTCGGCGAACATGTTTTGTTCAGTGCTTGCCGGGTCCGGGCGTACCGGTCGAGGCGGCTGCTGCTAGAGTGGACTGAATGAGCTTGGCCCGCTCCACGTCAACGTTGGTCTTGAGCACCGTCCCGCCGAGCCCTCGTATCTTGTGCAGGATCACGTCCATGTCGCCTTGGTCGTCGAGAACGAAGAGCGCCGAGGTTCCTGGCTTCATCAATCCCTCGACCTCCCGGACGAAGTCGTCTCTGATCCCAACCGAGCCGGTGCCGACAGAGCCAACGCCGCCCAGTAAGGCGCCGGCGGTTGCGCCGGCCAACGGCGCTGCCAGCACGAGGCCAGCGAGGAATCCCACCACTGTGCACCCCAGGATGGCATAGATGGCCGAGAATGGCTCTTGATTGAATGCAAAAGAGCCATCAGGGTGCCGCACGACCACGGCCATATCGACGAGGATCAGGTAGTGTTGATCCCACCCGAGCCTCTTGATCTCCTCGCGAACCTGATCGGCCCGTCCAACGTCGTCGTAGCCAATGGCCCATAGGTGACTGTCTTCACTCATCACTCGCGCTCCGCGTGTCCGTCAATGTCCGCAACAGCCGTGCCGGGGCTCGGTCGACCACAGGAACAGCGGAGGGACACAGCGGCTCCTGCGGCGCGTTGGCTCTCCGATACAGGCTGGGGACGTACGTGTCGAGCCGTCGACGGACGTGACGAAGTGTCCTCCAGCGACGGCCGCGCCAGGTCGCCCGTGCTGAACGCGAATGCGGCAGCCTGATCCGTCCTGCACGGGTGGCCTGATCCAGCGTGCGAGCTGGTCCTTGGCGTGTTCCAACTCGTCTTCCGCTACTGCCGCGATTCAGCCAGGGACACCTTGTTGCGGCGTATCGCCTGCTCGGAGATTTCAGAAGATTTCGCGAAAACTGGGGCCATGTGAGCCACCGCCCGGCTCACGAGCACGGTGGACCCGAGTCAGATCTGGCGGGCCGCACGGGAACCGGAAACCGCCTGTCGCCCTCACGTCGCCGGCATCAAGCCGCCAGCAAGGCCGGACCGCACCGCCGCGCAGCGGGCAGCGCCGATCAGCGCAGTCTTTTCGTTGAGAATGACTTTGACGGGCATCGCCTCGAGCAGCGGTTGCATGCGACCCTTGGCCACGAAGCGTCTCATGAACGCTCCGTCCTTGAGCTTCTCGAGATCCCTGGGCGCGATGCCACCGCCGATATAGACACCTCCGGTCGCCATGATCTTGAGTGCGAGATTTCCGGCTTCGCTGCCGTACAGTGCCATGAAGAGATCCAGCGCCTGAGCACACAAGGGGCTGTTGCCGTTCTTCGCGGCGACCGCGATGACCGCTGCAGCGTCCCCGGCCCGCATCTGATCCGCCAGCCACGCCGGCTCCTCGCCGCGATTGGTGTCGCGCAGAAAATGATAGATGTTGACCAATCCCATACCCGACACGACGCGCTCCCAGCTGACGTGGTCGAATTGGCCGGATAACCAGCCAAGCAGCTCCCGCTCGAGCGCATCGCTGGGGCCGAAGTTGGCGTGGCCGCCTTCAGTGGCGAACGGGTGGTGCGTACGCCCGTCCCAGTACAGGCCGGCTTCGCCGAGTCCCGTCCCGGCGGCGATGATGGCGGCATTGCCCGCGGCGTCCGCCGCGCCGGCGTTGAGCGTCACGAAGTCCGCAGGCGCGAGGGCGGCGATGCCATAGGCGGTGGCTTCGAGGTCGTTGATCACCCAGACGCCGGGGATGCCGAGCTCCGTGGCCAGTGTGGCGGCGTCCACGACCCACGGAAGATTCGTCGTCTCGCACCGTCCGTTGCGGACGGGTCCGGCGACGCCGAACGCGGCCTGCTGCACACGCAGCTGGTGTCGGCTGACGAACTGCCGGACGATCTCATCCAAACCGGCGTGCTCGTGGCTGGGGAACGTCTGCTCTACAGCGACGTGCAGCGACGTCCCACATTCGAAAAATGCGATGTTGGTCTTCGTACCGCCGATGTCGCCGGCCAGGATCATTCGTCCCTCCCCAATGGTATCGGTGTTGGGTTGCTCCCTCAGAACGGCACACCGAACTGCACGGCGAGCACGAGCGCGTCGCCGAACTGGTGCGCGGCTCCCGGGTTGATGATCCCCTGTATGTCGGGTTGCAGGTAGAACCACGGCAGGACGTTCCAGCGGTAGTTGAGCTCGAGCACGGCCTCGTGATTTTGCCCCGGCAGACCTGCAGCGAGCTGCGAGTCGCGCAGGTCGCCGCTGAACCAGCCGTAGGCGAAGTAGAAACCCGTGATGTCCGCGTCGCGCCCGGGGATCGGGCCGACATAGACCGCGCCAAAGTCGACGAAGTTCGTCTGCGGATTGACGTCGGGCGGCGCGTGATGAAATGCCGCGAACAGGGAGAGACCCTGCGCTCCGGTCGGATCATCTTCACCCCAGATCTTCTGGTCGATGCCCACGTACGTTCCCCACGTACCGCGCTCGTTCAGGCCGCTGCTGAAGTCCTTCAGCGGCTCGGTGTCGTAGTAACCGCCCAGCTTGACGTGTCCGGGCAGATCCCGCGGCACGATACCCATCTCCTCCGGCATGACGCCCGTCTCCATGATGCCGATGACCCCCGAATTATGACGGATGCTGAAGTCGACCCCGTGGAATTTGTTGGCGCGAAAGCCGGCGACGGCGTTGTACACGCCGCCCATGGCGTACCAGACGGGCATCGGTTCCCAGCGCACGCGCGCTCCCCACATGGTGTTGGGGTAGCTCGAGATGTTGATGTCGGACGGAATGCTGAGGGGGTTGCCGCAGAAGGCCAGGTTCTGCGCGTTGCAGTAGAGGGGCGAGGCAATGAAGTCGTCGAGGGCATTGATCCGCCCGGCGACGATACGCAGCGTTCGACGGAAGAACGCCTTGCCCAGAGCCAGATGAACCAGCCGGATCGTCTCGCCCCCGAAGATCTCTTGGACCGCATAGACGTTGCCGATGTAGTTCTTCGACAAACTCGTTCCGGCTCGGTCCGATGCCGATGCGAGGAACGCCATATCTTGGATGCCGAGCAGCTTTTCGAGATCGCCGAAAAGGGCGAGACCGATGTTGTGGGTGTAGGTAACACCTTGGCGCATGCCGCCAACAGGATTGCCGGCGCATTCCGAGGTGTAGTCGCCCGCCAGAGCCAGGCCGTATTCGTCCCTGATCCGGTCGCGATAGCCGCCCCAGTTGCCGGTGAGCGAATCGGCCTGCTCTCGCGGCGGCCCGCTCCCCCGCGCGCGCTCGGAGTCGAGCAGCCCCCACACGGGACGCGTATCGGGCGGCAGCATCCAGGACTCGATCTCGGGCGCCGTGTCGGTGGCGGGTGCGGTGCCGGCGTGGACGGTCCCGGAAGCGAGCATCGCAGCAGCCAGTACGGCGATCAGGTATGCTCTCAGCAGGCCCCCTCGCTCGCGCCAGACCGTCGAAATCAGCGCCAGATCTTGCTGATCTCCTCCAACGTCTTGCCTTTGGTCTCGGGCACCTTCGCGATCACGAAGATCAGGGTGAGGACGCCGAGACCGGCATAGATGAAGCAGACGGCGGCAGCGCCCAACCGTAGCGCCACTATGGGGAAGGTCGTGCTGACCAGAAAGTTGGCGCCCCAGTTGGAAGCCGTCGACACGGCCATCGCCTGGGCGCGATTTCGCAGCGGGTAGATCTCGGAGATCATCAGCCACACGATGGGACCGAGCGAGAAGGCGAAGGAGATGATGTAGCCGGCCAGACACATGACCGTGATGTAGCCGAGGCTTCCCGTGCCTGTTCCCGCGACGCCACCCTGAAAGGCGAGACCGAGAACCACCAACGTCGCGACCATCCCGGTCACGCCGGCGACGAGCAGCGGTTTCCGTCCTTCACGATCGACGAGCCAGATCGCGATGAAGGTGGCGAGCACGTTGATCACGCCGATCCCTGCGGTGGCGGCGAGCGCGGTCACGTTGGATGCGAAGCCGGCGGCTTGGAAGATCTGCGGCGCATAGTAAATGACGGCGTTGATGCCCGTCACCTGCTGAAAGGCCGCCAGGCCGATGCCCACCAGCAGCGCCGGCCGCAGCGACCGCTGCAGCAGCTCGCCCCACGTGCCTTGACCCTCGAGGGCCAGATCGTGCTCGATGTGCGCCAGCGTCTCATCGGGGTTGCTGTGTGGGTTGATCTTCCCCAGCACCGAGCGGGCGTCCTCCAAGCGCCTTTGCTTGACGAGCCAGCGCGGGCTTTCGGGCATGAACGTCATCCCGATCGCCAGCACGAGACCCGGCACGGCCGCGAGGCCGAGCATCCACCGCCATGCCGCCGCCGGGGCGAGCATCGCACAGACGACGTACGCCAGCAGGATGCCGACCGTCACGGCGAGTTGGAAGAGCGAGACGAACGTGCCCCGGACGCGTGCCGGCGACACCTCGGCGATGTACATCGGGGCGCCCACCGAGGTGAGCCCGATGCCGCAGCCGACGAGGAAGCGGCCGGCGATCAACGTCGGTACGCTGCTGGCCACGACACAGAGCAGAGACGCGGTGGCGAAGATCACGCCCGCGGCGATGTTGGTCAGGCGCCGCCCGCTACGATCGGCGAGCACGCCGGCGATCATCGCCGCCGTCAGTGCCCCGACGGTCACGGCGCTGACAATCAGCCCTTCGGTAGCCGCCTCGATCGGGAAGTCCTTCTTGATGTAGAGGATCGCCCCCGAGATGACGCCCGTATCGTAGCCAAAGAGGCCGCCGCCGATCGCAGCCATGGTCGCGACCATGGCTGCGAAGGAGGACACTTCACTCTGGCGTTCCGGACTGACCGTAGTTGTCGTCGTGGTCACGCGGTCCCCCCAGTCATATGGCCCGGCGCCGTCGCATCCACACGGACGACACGCGCTGTTCCCTCGCAACAGTCGATGCGGCGGCCAAGGTCGACTGAATCAGCCAGCCCGCTTCACGTCAATTATTGTGACCAGCGGCGGGCCACAGCGGCTTGCGACGCGTGCGTTCTTCGGCACGGGGCGGGGACGTACGTACCGGCGACAGACGTGACGAAGCATCTTCAGCGCGGCCCCTACGGCCGCGCCAGGTCGCCCGTGCTGAACGCGAAGGCGGCGGCCTGCGTCCACACTTCTGCCCGGGCGGCCTGATCCAGCGTGCGAGCGCGCGCCAGATCGCGCTGTGACTCGCGGACATCGGGGAACGTGGCCAGCCCATGCTTATAGGACTCGAACGTCGCATCCCAGGCTTTCTCAGAGGCGGCCAGCAGCGCCGCGGCCGCCTGCTGTTTGGCGAGCGCAACCTTCGTGTCATTATATGACTTCCACACCTGGCGGACGGCCTGGTCCTTGGCGTGTTCCAACTCATCTTCCGCTTCCTTCCGCCGCGATTCAGCCAGGGACACCTTGTTCCGGCGCTCAAATCCTTCGAACAGGGTCCACTCGAGGCGGAAGCCCGCGTCGTACTGCAGGTCTGCGACGCTTTGGTAGGAGCTGTTCTCAACTTTCAGTTGGCCGATGTTGCCGGCGACTGCCGATCGGGCCACCACGCGCGGCCAGTAGTCGGCCCGCGCCCCGCGTACCTCTGCTTCCTTGGCGCGGACGCTGGCGAGCCGCGCGATCAGGTCGGGTCGCTGCGTCAATGCGCGGTCGATCGCCTGATCGACGGACTCGTCAATATTTGGCGGCAGCGGCTGCTGTGAGACGTCTACAATCTCGATCGAGGCGCCCGGTCGGATACCGATGCTCTCGAGCAGCGCCATGCGGGCGTCGTGCTCCGCTGCCAAGGCGTCGTGGAGCTCGTAGCTTGCGCGTGCGGTCTCTTCTCGTGCCTGCAGGACCTCGGGGAGCGTCGCGAGCTCGTGCTGCTTGCGCGCGACGGCTGCCTCTTCGAGGGTACGGGCGCTCTCGAGCGCGGCACGGTTGGCCGACACCCTGCCGCGCACGGCAGTGAGCGCGTAAAAGTTGCGGGTCACATCGAAGACGATCTGCTGGTGCTTGGCGTTGAACCCGACGTTCGCTTCCATGGCTTGCGCCAGCGCCGCGTCGACGAGTGCGCGGCGGCGGCCAAAGTCGAGCACCAACCACTCGAGGCTGAGCGCGGGGATGACGAACTGGGTGTCGGCCGTGAATATGCCTCCGGGAACCACGGTCGTCGGAATCGGCAACGGGACGTGCGCGACCACGCCGGTGGCCACTGCCGCGATCACGGGATAGTACGTCCCCTCGGCCAGACCGGCGGCGATTGCCGCCTGTCGAGCGCGTTCCCAGGCAACGCGCGTCTCGGGATTCGTGCGCTCCGCAATGTCTATCAACTCGCTCAACTCATACGTCTTCGCCGAATCGATGGACACGGCGACCGCGTCACCCGGACCGTGGCGTTCCGTGTCGGACAACGCGGCGGAGTACTGCGGCAGCTCCGGCGCCTTCCACGGACGCGTCGGTACGGGCGGGGTAAGGTCGAACGGATGCTGCGCGACACAACCGCCGAGCACGAGCACACCGAGCGCCAGCCATGTGCGACGCAAGCCGATAACACCCACGCTCACGATCACTCCGCGAGATCGGCGGAGCCAAGCCGTTCGATGCGGGGCACCAGCTCGCGATACAGCGCCAATCGGCCCTCGACCTGGGCTGTGATGTTCGGACTCGCCAGTGTCTCACGCTCCGCGGACGCCAGGTCGGTGACCGTCTCGAGCGGCGCCCGCAAGTCGGGCAAGGCGCGATCCGGGGCGCTCTCTACGCGATCGGCGAGGGCATCGAGGCAGTCGGCCACCACGCGATCAAAGCTGCGCACCCCGCTGACAATCCGCTCCGGGAGCTGCGCGGCAGGAACGGACGGCCGTTGGTGGGCGATCGCCAACAGAGTCAGAAAGACCGACTGCGCGTCGGCTGTCGCGGATTGCAGCCGCTCGCGCGCTGCCAACCGTTCGGCACCCCATGCACTCAATTCGAACGCCGCTTGGTCCGCAGACTGCTGTGCTGCAGCAAAATCACCGTAGGCCTGCAAGCGCATATCCTGGGCTGCCGCGACGACCACTGCTTGGTCGTCGCTACGGCTGCCGACGGTGGCGAGGCGCGCCATGGCGCGGAGGGCGGACCCGAGACTCGTCCACATCGCGTCGGACGCGCGTAGCGGCCAGATGTATTGAAACACCACCGTAATCACCGCGTTGCCGAGCAGAATGCCCACCAGGCGATCGCGGATGGTGTAGAAGTACCAGGTCGGCTCGAATCCCTGGATCACGCACACGTAGAAGGCGAAGGCAATTTGCACGCCGGCATACGCAATGCGCGGGCTGCCGAGCGTGACCCATCCCGCGACGGCCGTGCCGGCGGCCACCAGCAGGGTGAGTGAGGTGATCGACTCCATGCCTGGGATCAGCAACAGGATCGCGACAAAGCCCATTGCCGCGCCGACGATCGCGCCCGAGATGCGCAGCGTGCCCTTTTGGATCGTCGCGCCTTCGCTACTGAGCCCGACGATCAGGCACGTGATGATACAGGTCCGGATCCCGGGCCAGTTGACCGCGTTCTGCAGCGTATAGCAGATCATCACTGCCAGGGCGCCTTTCAGCGCGTACCGTACGTGTTCCGCGTTCGTGAATGCGTCGGAAACGAACAAGCGCGCGCGCTGTCTCTCGGCGGAAGCAGAAGTCACTGCCGCTGCCTCGGGTCCGAGGGCCTGATCCATCAGCGCAATCACGTGCTCGAGCTCGACGATGAGCGGGAGCGTCGCCGAGCCCGCGTTCGCGCGGGGCGCTGGTGCCGTGGCGGAGTCCGACACCCGCTGCAGCCGCCCGTCGGCGAGGGCGGCGCGCAACCGCGCACACGCCTCGGCGACGCGGCGCAGGCGCTCGACCTCGGCGGCACGCGCTGGCGCCGACGGAAGCAGCTCTAGCGCCGCGGCAGTGGTCACGAGCCGGTCGATCAGCGTGATCAACGCGCTCTGTTGCGCGTGCCGGCCGCGCAACGACGGATGCACGATCTCTGCGCTCTTCAGGAGCTTGAGCAAGCGCGCGACGCCCGTCGTTGCCAGGCGTGCGACTGCCGATTCACCACCGCCCCCCCCCAGATATCGAGCTATCGCATCCTCGGCGGCTCGAACCCGCGCCGTGAGCTCTTCGAGCAACAGCGTCGCCGGGTCGCTCGGCGCGATGAGCAGATTGGCGGCCACCGCCGCGCCGATACCGAGCGCGAACACCGACCAGAGCCACAGGGTCCCACGCACCGCCTGCTCCGGGATGCGGATGAAATCCGGCACGGTCATGATCATCGTGCCGATGAGACCGATGAGGAATCCAAAAGCGCCGATGACGAACACGCGCCTGAGAAACAACCCCAGCACCGCCAGCGCGGCGACCAGACAGAAGCGTAGTGCTGGCTGGTCCATCGCGAAGGTGAGCAGCACCAGCGGGATCGCCAGGCCGATCGTGAGCGCGACAATGAAGACGATGCCGAGCAGCAGTGAGTCGCTGGACTCCTCCATCGCAACCCTGGTGACGATCCACACCCCAAGGTAAGCCTCCGGTACGTGCAGCGTCATGCACAGGACCAGCACCGCGCAGCAGCCGATGACGATGCGCAGCGTCCCCACGGCGCGGCCGGGGAAGGGGGCCAGCTCCTGACGCAGGAATCCGAGCAGTGGGATCCGCTCCGTCACGGTTCGACTGGGCAGGAGCCGAAGGGCGGCGTCGGCAGCAGGCATGACGCTCAGCGTCCGGCGGTGGGTTCCGAGGCGGCGGTCGTTCCCGCCGGCCAACCGCGAATGATGGACACGGCCGAGGCGCCGACGCGGAACACGTGCGGCGGCTGCGGATCCTCGATGCGGATCCGCACCGGGAAGCGCTGCGCGATGTGCACCCAGTTGAGCTCGCGCTCGATCTTCGGCACGCCGGGTACGATCGGGCTATCTTCGGGGTTCACCGCCCAGCCGATCCCTTGGACGATGCCGCGGAAGCGGTAGTGTGGATCCGTTTGCACATATACCTCCGCTTCCATGCCGGGCGCGATGTGGTCGAGCTCGGTCTCGCGGTAGTTCGCCATGACGTACCAAGCGCGCCGATCCACCAGTGAGAAAACCGGGCCGCCCGCGGGCGAAACGAATTGGCCGATCGCGGTGTGTAGATTCACCACCAGCGCGTCGAACTCGGCCCGGACGTAGCAAAAGCTCAGGTCCAGCTCCGCTTTGCCGAGTGCGGCGTCGGCCGCTTCGCGCTTCGCAAGCAGCGCGTTCAGATCGCCGACGTCCTGCTCCGCCTGATCCATCTTGCGCCGCGCTTCGGCCAGCCCCGCTTCGGCGGTGAGCTTCGACGTGCGGACCTGGTCGATCTTGTCGGGTGTGACGAACTCCTTGGGGAGCAACGGCTCGAGACGGTTGAGAGTGTCGGTGGCATTCTTCACCTGGGCCTCCATGCGCTCCACCGCCGCCTGCGCCGCGCCCACGGCGTACCGCTGCCCCTCGATGTGCCGCTGCGTGACGCCGATCTCACCGTCGAGCGCCGCGAGCTCCGCGCGCGCACGTTGGACTGCGAGCTCATACGGACGCGGGTCGATGACGAACAAGAGATCGCCACGCTGAACGGGTTGATTATCGACGACGTGCAACTCCGTGATCGTGCCGCTCACCTGCGGCACCACGCCGATGATGTCCGCCATCACGATTGCGTCGTCCGTCTGCGGGTGCTGAACGACTCGAAAGACGGCGATCGCCGCCAGAATGACGGTGCCTCCCACAATGGCGAAGCCGACGAGTCGTCCGAGAAGCTTGTGTGCGTCGCTCATCTCAACTCGCGAAGACGAGAAGCCACGTGGCAAAGGTCCAGAAAAACACCAGAGACGCATACATGACAGGTGCCGGACGGAGATAGGGAGCAATCGTCATGAGGCGAAACGCCTGCACGCTGAGCAGGGTGAGCAGGACTCCGGCCACGATGCTGATCAGCCAAGCCGGGAAGAACGAGCCCAGGATGTTGACAGAGGGGACGACGCTGCACCCCGACGAAGAGAGAGCGGCCGCGACAGCGCTTGCCCCTTTCCAATGACCACGGCTGTGCCGACCGTGAGGTCGGCACAGCCGTGCTGCCGTGCGAGAATCGGCGCGTGCCGGAGCAGTGACTAACATGGTGACCACTCTCTATCGACTACCTGCCGCACTTCGGGTCGGGCCTGATGATCTCGTCACGCATGACGGCGGTTAGTGAGTCGCTGGCGACGATGTCGACACCGTCGCGATGCATCTCGGTCAGCAGTACCTTGCCGGCAGCATCCACGAAGCGGATGTCGGCGAGCACCAATCGGACTAGGGCGCCGGCCGCGGCGCGTCGGCTTTTGCGCCAGGCGCGCCATAGTTCCTTCACCCACTGGCCTTGGATGTTGCCTTCGAGCTTCAGCACCCATACGTCGTCGCCCTGCGGCGTTATCTCCCGGCTTTCTGTTATTCGCAACACGGTTTGTTCCCCGTTCGCAACAGCCGTGCCGCGCCACGAGGCCCGTCGTGGCGAACGAGGCACTGGCGTGCAAGCCGAGTGATGGGCGAGGCGGGAGCGCGCCGACTGCGTCTCCGGGCGGCATGCGTGTCGATGCCGCGACACATGTGACGACCAATCGGGTCTGGTATACCATGAAGCCGCTCGCGTTCGATGCCGGGCTGGTAATGCGACGGCTTCCGGACCAATCGGCCTCGCACCCGATCGGAATCCGCCAATATACGGCGCGTTCTTTGCGCGTGGTGTCGCTCGTCGTGCGTACGGCACGGGCGAGGTGCACAATTCGAAGACTTGGTGCAAGCGCGATGCTCCTCGCCGCCGCGGTCGCCCACGGTCGCGAGCCGGAAGCACTGGACCCGCGCGCGCGTGAAGCGCTTGCACTCTGCCAGGCGGCCGACGAAGCGGCGTTATCGGAACGGTCAAACGTGCTAGCGCGGGGCGTCGAGCGCGCCGAGAAAGCGGTGACAGCGAGGCCAAACGATGCTGTCGCGCACTTCGCTCTCTTCTGCAACCTCGGCAAGCAGCTGCAGATGGAACCACGGAGGTGGGTGCCGTGGGCGGTGTTGGGCGAGCTTCGTCGTGCACGAAGGGAGATTGACGCGGCACTCGAGCTCAAGCCGGATTACTCTGGAGCATTGGCTGCGAAGGGAGAGATGCTCGCCGAGCAGCCGCCGCGCCTCGGCGGCGACCGTCAAGAGGCAGAGCGTCTCATGCGCCGTGCCGTAGCGCTTGATCCCGACGATCCGCAGGTGCGGATCATGTTGGCGAAGCTTCTGTGGTCTATCGGCAAGTGCGACGAAGCGCAGATGCAGACGGCGCTCGCCGTCGGCAACGTACGGATCGCGCCAACAGGTCGATGACGATTCGGCGGCACGGTGGACGAGGCGGGGCGCCGTGTCGACATCTGCGGGAGGCCGGAGCCATCAGATCGCTACGCCGGGCCGCGATGTCGTTCCAGCCGAATCGATCGTAGTCGTCCTGTCGTCCCCCACACCGCGCTCTAGCGCAAACGCCTTGAAACGATCCTTGCAGATTCTCAGTGCTCGGATCTTGGAGTCGAGAGTCGACGGCGAGATCCCCAGCATCGCCGCCGCGCCGGCCGGCCCCGATACCCGACCGCGACTCTCCGCCAACGCGGCCTCGATGATCGCCCTTTCACGCGTCTTGATCTCGGCGTCGAGCGATTGCCTGACGAACCGAGCCTGACCGGCATCGCGCGCCAGCCAACTCTCGTCGACCGAGAACGTGTCCGTATCACAGACGATCATCGACCGCTCGACCACATTCTGGAGCTCACGGATGTTTCCCGGCCAGGCATACGACCGCAGCAGGTCCATGGTCTCTCTGTCGACGCTGGGGATGGTCTTTCCCAGCTGCCCAGCGTAGCGGTGAATGAAGTGCTCGAGCAGCAGCGGAATGTCCTCTCTGCGCTGGCGCAGCGCAGGAACTTCGATCGGAAAGACGTTGAGCCGGTAGAACAGGTCGCTGCGAAAGCTGCCGTCCGCGATGGCGGCCTGCGCGTCGCGATTCGTCGCCGCGATCACGCGGACGTCGGCGCGGATCGGCGTGCTTCCGCCGATGCGCTCGAACTCGCGCTCCTGCAGTACCCGCAACAGCGTCACCTGCGTCTCCACCGACAGCTCTGCGACCTCGTCGAGAAAGAGCGTACCCCCCTCCGCGAGCTCGAAGCGGCCCGCGCGCCGCTGCAGCGCGCCAGTGAACGCCCCCTTCTCATAACCGAAGAGCTCCGAGCTGATCAGCGACGGCGGGAACGCGGCGCAGTTGACGCCGACAAACGGGCGGGTGGATCGCTGCGATCGCCCGTGAATGGCGCGAGCGATGAGCTCCTTGCCCGTACCGGTCTCGCCGGTGATGAACACGGTCGAGTCTGTCGGGGCGACCTTGGCGAGCCGAGAGAGGGTCGCTTGCAACGCCGGAGACCTGCCAACGATCCCTTCAAACATTGACCCGTCCTGGTCGTCGGGCTTCCGCAAGGCGCGCATGTCCGTGTCGACAGCGGAACCATTGGTCAGACGACCGAGAGGCGTCCCCTTCTCACCGTTCACAAACAGCCGGCGCGCAGAAGTGGCCACCACTTCAGCAAGGTTAGTCGTCATGAGGGCCTCCCTGACCGCGAGTCGAGTCGTCGAAAATCGTACGGAGCACACGGAGTAGCACGTCTTGGCCGACGGGCTTGCGCAAGAACGCGACCGTACCCGCCGCCCGCGCACGGCGCTCCTCCTCGTCAGTGGCATGTGCGGTGAGAAAGACGATGGGAATCGTCGGCATCTGATCGGCGAGGCGGCGTTGCAACTCCAGCCCGTCCATCCCGGGCATGCACATGTCCAGAAGCAGGCACGCCGTCTGCGCCGCGCGCCCGGAGCTCAGAAAGTCTTCAGCCGACGCAAAGGTCTCGGCCTGAAATCCCAACGACCGGATGAGCCTGCCGGTGGATCGCCGCACCGACGCATCATCGTCCACGATGCAGACGAGTCGCTCGCCGTTTGTTGGTTTCTTTGCGCGCCCGGTGGAATCCTCAGCAGCCATGTCGTTCGCCGAGAGTAGACCGCACGCGTGGGCCGACTTCTAGCTGTCCTTTGGGACAGGTCGGCTCGCTGCAGACTCGCACGCGGACCTGTCCTTTGGGACAGGTACCCTTCACCGCGCGGGCGCGATTCCGAGCAGGGCGGCCATGCCAACCAGCTCGGCGAGGGACTCCGCCTCCATCTTTGCCATGATGTGGGCGCGATGAAACTTGATCGTCCGCTCGCTGGTGGCAAGCTCGCCGGCGATCTGCTTGTTGAGGAGCCCCGCCACCACCAGCGCCATCACCTCGCGCTCGCGCGGCGTGAGTTGTTCGTAGCGCCGGCGCAACGCGGCCGTCTCGGCGCGTTGCTCATGCGCGGCTCGATCGCGCTCGAGGGCCGCGCGGATGGCGTCAATCAATGCCTGCTTGCGAAACGGCTTGGTGAGAAACTCAACGGCGCCCGCTTTCATCGCCCGCACGGTCATGGGGATGTCCCCGTGACCGGTGATGAAGATGATGGGGATCGCGAATCCGACGTGCGTGAGCTCGCGCTGCAGATCCAGACCGCTCGAGCCCGCCAGCTGGACGTCGAGCACGAGACAGGCTGGCTTCTCCGGGCGCGGGGTGGAAAGAAAGTCTTTCGCAGACGCGAACGTCCGGACGTTCAGACCGGCCGAGCGGATCAGGCGTTCGGTGGAGGTGCGCACCGATGGATCGTCATCGACCACGAACACGATGGGCGCGTCGGTCACCTCCAAGGCGCCGACCCTAGTCCACGCGATCGAACCAGGTCAAACTCCTCGTGGTGCCCTGCCGTGGCTCTTGTGGCCTCTGGCCGATGTCACGCGGCGGCGCCGCGCGCGCTGAATGCCCGTGCGGAGCGGGAGCGGCCTCGCCCGACCGGTGGACGAGCGATCATCATGGATTTGCTGTTGGCTGGCCGGCTGAGCCGGAACACCAGCGCGGTTCCGCGGTCGCCTGCCGCGCGTGCCGGGGCACGGGATGCTACCGGAGCATCACCCAGCAGCTGGGCGCGTACACGGCTCACCGAGAGATGCAGAATGTCGCAGAGGTTGAGGAACGCATATGGCCACGTACGATCGCTCGACGCGACCCACTGATACGCGTCCAGATAGAGCCGCTGCTCGCTGCACCGGCGCGCGAAGCGAAAGCTCCGGAGGTCGTTGGCGGCTTGACCGAGAACAGTCACCGCCAAGATCATCTCGGGTGAGCTGACCCGCGATCCATGCCAGAGGTCGCGAAACTGAACCGGCAGCGTGAGCTCCGGTGCGATGAATGCTTCCTGCGCGATTCCGTTCTCCATACGGTCGCTTGGAGCTGGATGTATGCCAACGCGTCTCCGCTAAGCGTCTGGACGTTTCCGGTCCTGCCTCTTGCCGAGCCTTCAGGGAATCCCCGAAAAGTCGTGAAAGCGGCTAGAGTTGCCAGACGCATCGCCCGGCGCGGAAGAACGAGACGACGCCATCTTCGCTCACCATCAGCGCGTTGCCGAAGTGCGATGCAGCCAGCGCCGCCGTCGTGCGGCCGCCCTCGGCCACGTCCACGCCGGCGTCACTCCTGGGATGTTGCAGGATCGTGCCGAACGCGAGCAGGTTGCCCGCCGCGTCGAGGACGATGGCACCATCGGTTCCGCGCAACGCTCTCCAGCACCGCGGGCGCCACGTCGAGCAGGTGCCTGTCGTCGAGCAGGTAGTGGAACCGCCGCTTCGACTCCTCGGCCATCGTGGCGCGGTTCTCCGCCGTGAGCAGGTCGGCGCTGGGAACGAGTTGCCCGGCGGAGGTCGCGTCATCGAGCACGACGAAGAGCGCCCCGCGACGCCCTTCGGCGAGATCGAGCGCCGCCGTGAAGAGGCGCTGGGCGATGGCGGCATCGGCGAGCGCCTGCAGCCAGCTTTCGTACTTTGCCCGCGCCTCCGTGAGGCGCCATCGCCCATCGATGAAATTGAACACCTGCGCGCCGCCCGCGAACACCTTGATCTCGCCATTCGGAGACAGCACGAGGCACACGTCGCCGCGGAAGAGCGTCGCGCGGCTGTGGGCGCGGTAGCGGGCGGGGCTCGGAACGGGCAGCGAGACGCCGGCGGTCGGCTCGACCCACCGCTCCACGTCGACGAGCTCGACGAGGAATCCCTCCGCGTCGACGAGGGCGAGAGTCTGCAGGCCATCGCAGAGGCGGGAGAATCTGCGGCTCGAAGTGATCTCGGGTGCGTAGCGGATCGCGCCCGGCGGGTGCGGTGGTGAGGCGTGGTGGGGATCGGGTCCAGCGCCGAGGAGCAGCACACCGGTTGCGATACGGCGATTCTCGTAGGTGGTGAGCGCACTCAGCTGCAGCACCTCGATCGCGTCCGACAGGCGATCCGACGACGTCGATGGCAGTGCCTCGATGTTGGTGAAGAAGCCGGGATCGACGAATGCGGAGACATAGCGATTCTCGGGAAGTCCGCGGAAGAGATGCAGGTGCTGCGCCGCCCCGGCTTTGTGGAAGAGCAGCCGGTAGCGCGCCGTGAGGACGTGCCCGATGCTGTCGAGGAGCCGCAGGCGTTCGTCGGACAACCGTTCGCCGGTGGTCGTGAGCCGGTAGCGCGCCCCGAGCCAAGTGAAATCGAGCCCATCGTCGCGGGCGGAACCGCGGGCGAGCAGCGCCTCGATCGTGGGTGCCGGACCGCATGTCTCGAGGCGGCTCCCCGGGAACAGGTAGGTGATGCCTCGCGCCAGGAGCTCGTGATAGAGCGTGTTGACGAATGCCGAAGCGGCAGGCTCTGCCACCGCCGGCGCCACCGGAGCGGGCACGTCGCGTGTCGTCATGCGCCGGACCGGACGCGTATCAAGCGGAGGCATGGAACGCTAGCCGCTTGGCGGCGGCCCGTGCAGCCGTTTTGCGGGAGACGGAAAGCGAAGACGGCCAGGAGTCGTTCCGCGTCCTCCTTTCGGTTTTCGGTTCGCATCGCAGACGCGGCTTCGACGCCAGATCCGGGAACCGGCGGGCAGAAGAGGGGACTTCCGAGGCGGCTTCGAGCACGCCGACTCGTGGAGCCGGACCACATTGCCCCTCAACCTCCGAATGGAGTACTAGCACGGCGTGGACGCCCGCTCTGCCGGCACCTCATCGGGTTTACCAACTCATGGCAGATGCGTGTCCGCGTCGTCGCAGGAACGTCGGACATCGGTACCCGTGAGGTCCAGTCATGGGTGAGCATTTGTCGCCCGTCGCGCCCGGCGAGTTGCCTACCGCAGCGAGCAAACGGAGGACCCGCGTGTTCTCACGGGCCGTGGCCCACGTCTCCCTCGGCCTGACCGCGCTGGCATTGGTGACTCTGGTCTGCTTGCAGGCCGGACTCAATTCCGCCCCGACCGCGTTCCTCTACCTGATCGTCATCGTCCTGCTGTCGCTCGTGAGCGAGTTCATCTCGATCGCTCTGCTGTCGGTCATGGCCGTCGCGTCTCTGAACTACTTCTTCGTCCCGTCTGCGTCCTCGTTCAGGATCGAGAATCCCTTGGACGTCGTGGAGCTGGGTACCTTCCTGATCACCGCGCTCGTTACGACGCGACTCGTGAGCCGATCGACGAAGGCGGCACGACTGCTGGGGCAACGGGCACGGCTGCTGAATCTGGCGCATGATGCCATCTTCGTCCGCGACCTGGATCGCCGGATCATCTACTGGAATCGCGGCGCAGAGGAGCTGTACGGCTGGACGGCCGACCAGGCACGCGGGCAAGTCGCGCACGAGCTGCTGCACACCAGTCTTCCACTGCCGTTCGCCGATATCGAGGCAGCGCTGCTGCGCGACGGCTCGTGGCTGGGCGACATCGTTCATACGACGCGCGACGGGAATCGCGTCGTCGTCGCGAGCCGGTGGGCCGTCGAACGAGACGAGTCAGGCAATCCCGTCGCGTTTCTCGAGACGACGAACGACATCACCGAGCGCATACGAGCCGAGGAAGCGCGGCGCAAGAGCGAGGAAAAGTGGCGGGCAGTGTTCGAGCACAACCCCACGATGTACTTCATGATCGACCCCGCTGGCACCGTCGCTTCGGTCAACCCGTTCGGCGCCGAGCAGCTCGGTTACACCGTCGAGGAACTGGTGGGTCATCCCGTGCTGAACCTGTTCCTGGAAGCGGATCGCGAGGCCGCCGGCCGGAACCTCGCCGCCTGCCTGGAGCATCCCGGACAGGTCGTGACCTGGGAGCTCCGCAAGGTCCGCAAGGACGGCACCATGCTGTGGGGGCGTGAGACGGCGAAAGCCATGCGAACGGGAGGCGAGCTCGCCGTCCTGATCGCGTGTGAAGACATCACCCAGCAGAGACGCGCGGAAGACGAGCTGCGGGCGAGTGAAGCCCGCTTCCGCACCTTGGTCGATCACGCGACCGACGGGTTCTTCCTGTCCGACGAGCGACTCGCGACGACCTCGCCCGGCGAGACGAGTTGGTGGAGAATCATCGACGTGAACCGCCAGGCCTGCGACAGCCTCGGCTACACCCGGGACGAGTTGATCGGGATGAACGCGATCGAGGTGAACCCAGAGGTGGATGCGGATTTACTCAGGAAGAATTTCCCGCCGGACACTTGCACTGTCTTCACGTTCGAAACTCGCCTGCGCCGAAAGGATGGGACCTTCTTCCCCGTCGAGGTCCGGACGCGTCGCTTCTCGGAGAACGGACATCGGTTCACCATCTCGCTCGTCCAGGACATCACGGCTCGCAGGAAGGCGGAGCAGACGCTCCGGGAGGCGCAGGCGGCGCTCGCACACGTGACGCGCGTGACCACGCTCGGCGAGGTGACCGCCTCCTTCGCACACGAGCTCAATCAGCCGCTCGCCGCCATCACCAACAACGCCAGTGCGTGTCGCGCGCTGCTCGCGAGTGGGCGCCAGGAGCGGGGGGAGCTGCAAGAGGTTCTGGGGGACATCGTCGCCGATGCCGAACGGGCGAGCGCGATCATCGAGCGCGTGCGGGCCCTCGCGAAGCGCTCGACGCCCGAACGGGCGGAGCTGCGGCTCGTTGACGTCGTGAAGGACGTGCTCGCGCTGGCTGCGGCCGAGTTCGCTGCGCGTCACGTGTCGATTTGCACGGACATGCCTGCCGACCTCCCCGTCGTGGTCGGCGACCGCGTGCAGCTCCAGCAGGTGTTGTTGAACCTGGTCATCAACGGCATGGACGCCATGAGCAGCGTCGAAGAGGCCGAGCGGAAGCTCGCGATCGTCGGGCAGCTCGATGAGCAGGACGGTCACCCTGCGGTGAGGATCAGCGTGCAGGACCGCGGGATCGGCCTGCAGCCCGAGGAGACGGACCGCCTCTTCGAGGCGTTCTATACCACCAAACCGCACGGCATGGGCCTGGGCCTCGCGATCAGTCGTTCGATCATCGAGGTGCACGGGGGCCGCCTGTGGGCCGAGTCGAACCTCGATCGCGGCGCCGTCTTCTGCTTCCGCCTTCTCGCGGCGAAAGCATCTGTAGCCACGATCTCCCATCCGCCGACCGCCTCGTAGACGTCGGACTGGCTCTGCCGAGGGCGCCGATATTTCGGCGCGCCATTGGCGTAGCCGCCTGCTCCGGCGTGCGAGGCGCGCTGGGCACGTCCTCCGCATGCTCGATGCCACGGCGGTGGTCACGTTTCTCGCCGCGCAGCGGACGCTGCAGGACGAGGGATTCCAGGGAAGAGGAGCGCTCGCGATGACGGGGATGGCCTTCGCGGGCGAGGCGTCTACGGTGCGCTGTTGAGCGCGCTGCTCGGGATCGTCTCGACCAGTCCCGCGGCAATCCCGTTCCTGCTGATCGAACGATTGCTGGGCGCTGCTCGTTTCCAACACCTTGTTGATCGGTTGCTGTCCGTGGTTGGCCACCGGCGCAGCTGCGCATACTCACAAGTATCGAATCGTTCGCGTTCCTGGCGGCAAGCTTCGCGCTCGTGGCGATAGCCGCCCGACTCGTGGGCTGATCCGCGAACAGGAAGCCGGTCGTCGATCGGGGCGGGCCGAGTTGCAGCGCTGGGCATTCGGACGGACCCTCCCGGGAGCACGGATGGGATGGGGAGGCGAAGATGACCAGGGACGATGCGACGCGAAGTGGTGAGGGTACGCGAGCCTCCGCCGCCGCGACGGGCGGCACGTGGGAGAGAGCGCTGGATCTCTTGCGCGAATGGGACCCGGCTTGGGCCGAGACTTGCCTTCGGATGACGACCAATCCGTGGCAGTCTGGAGTGCTCTCCCGCAAGACGGTGGAGCTCATCAGCATCGCATTGAACGCCGGAGCCGCAGTCCCGCATCCCGAGAGCGCTCGCCGCCACATCCGCGCGGCACTGGAAACCGGAGCCAGTCGCGACGAAATCCTGCTGGTCCTCAAGCTGTCCGCGCTGCGCTCCGTTCGTTCTAGCGCGTTCGCGGGCCACCTTCTGGTCGAAGAGCTGCCCCCGTCCGACCTCGAGGGCCGACGGACGCCGGCGCCGACGCCGACCGTCGACATGCTGCGGGCTGCCGGCCGATGGGATGGCGTCTGGGATTCCTTCGTCTACCTGGATCCAGAGTG
>Ga0335082_10000598_pt1 | contig 37598 bp, 31 predicted proteins | sample Lox_Sample_41_FD_206718 | JGI IMG/M metagenome (GOLD analysis project Ga0335082, IMG submission 206718) | Soil microbial communities from Loxahatchee National Wildlife Refuge, Florida, United States - Lox_Sample_4.1 | ecosystem: Environmental > Terrestrial > Soil > Wetlands | place: USA...
CGCATGGAGGTCCAGCGCAGCTCGAGGGCATCGTCGATGATCAAGCGGCTGGCATCGTGCGCGGCCTCGCGGTTGACGTCGGTGATCGGCGCTGGGCTGAAGCCGCAGTTGCCGCCGACGAGCGTCGTCATGCCTTGGCGAATGAACGGCTCGATGAGCGCGCCGTGATCGGCGCCGGGCAGCAGCCAATCGGAGTGCGAGTGGATGTCGATGAACCCGGGCGTGATCGTCTTGCCCGCGCAGTCGATCGCTGTGGCCGCTTCGAGTTGCGCCAGCTCGCCGACCGCGGAGATCACGCCGTTGGTCACCGCGACGTCGGCCCGCCGTGCGGCGGCGCCAGTGCCGTCGATGACCTGTCCACCCTGCAATTTCAGATCGCAACCCATATCCGCCTCCGTTGTCGTGCGGAACCTATAACGAAGAACCGGAGATGGGGAAACCGGAGTCGAGGGTTGGGGTCTGCAGGATTACTTCAGGCTTGGCAACAGATCATCGACCTGCACGCCGGCGGCGGCGAGGCCTACGATCTGAATGCTCTGGCCGCGTCGGGCCACGTGGGTGTCGCGGTAGCTCCGCGTCCCGGCGTCCGGGGTGCGGAATACTTCGACGCAATCATCCCGTAGGTTGATGATCCAATACTCTGGTACCGCCGCTGCGGCATAGATTGCTGTCTTGGTCAGTCGGTCTTGCAGCAGTGAGCTGTCGGCGACCTCGACGATCAGCAAGGCGGTAGTCGGGTGCGCGGTTGCGTAATCTGCTTCAGTGCCCGGCACGACGGCCACGTCCGGCTCGGGTACTGAATGACCGCCCGCGACGAACGGCAACTGCACCCGGATGGCGGCGCGTCTCCCGGCGGCTTCACGCAAGGCGCGATCCACCTGGCTGGTGGCGGCGGCATGCGGCGGGCTTTGCGGTGACATGGCAACGATCACCCCTTCGAGGAGCTCGACGCGATCGGAGGCACGAAGCACTCCGGTCTCAACCAGATCGAAATATGTTTGACTGGTGTATCGGGGCTCGACTGGTGCCGGCTGAACCATGGCGCGATAGTACCAAGTCCTCTGCGGCAGGAGAAGCGTCGGAGGCCCCAGGGCTCTTCCGCCTGCTACCCCTTGGCGCGGGCGATGAAGCGCGCCTCGCGCGTATCGACCTGCACCGACTCGCCGCTCTCCAGGTACGCGGGCACCTGGATGACCAGCCCGGTTTCGAGCGTCGCCGGCTTGGTCTGCGCCTGCGCCGTGGCGCCCTTGATCGGTGGGTCGGTGTCGCGGATGCGCAGCACCACCGACTGCGGCAGCTCGATGTTCATCACCGAGCCCTTGAACACGACGGAACGGATGCCGGCCAAGCCTTCGAGGAGATACCCGGCATCATCACCCAACGCGTCGGCGGTCAGCGTGAACTGCTCGTACGAGGCCGAGTCCATGAAGTGGTAGCCGTCGTCGTCGGCGTAGAGATACTGTACCGGCCGCATTTCGACCTCGGCCTCGACGACCTTGTCGGCCGCCTTGAAGCTGCGATCGAAGACGTTGCCGGTGCGCAGGTTGCGCACCTTGACCTTCACCAAGGTGGCGGCGCCGCGTGCCGACGGCGATTGGAAGTGGACGTCCATGATGACGTACGGGTCGCCCTCGAGCTCGATGCGACCGGCGCGTTTGAATTCGCTGGCAGTAAGCATCAGCGCTCTCTAGCGCGCCGACCGCCGAAAATCACGTCCGTACCTGACGGGCGACAGAAACGGCCGAGCGCCGCTCACTCGCCGCACGGGGTGAAGGCGTTGTTGACCGCCTGCAGCAGGAGGGTGACGTCGACTGCGCTGGCGCTTGGAATGCCACTTGGACATGCCGATGGCGGCGCATTGCCCAAGGCGATGTCCACCAGCGTGATGAGCGCGCTCATGGTGACGGCGCCATCCGCATTGCAAGCGCCGACGCAGACGGCGAGCGGCGTCGGGGAGGGCGTCGCTGCCGGCGTCTCGGTACGGGTGGCGGTTGGCGCGAGCGGTGTGGGCGTCGGTGGTTCCGGAGGACTTTGAATCGAGATGTCGGCGCAGTGGTGGTAGAAGCACGGGGCGCTGTGCTGTGACATGAACTCCAGCACCTGCAACGTGCACTTGGTGCAGGTGACGTCGGTCGGGAGCGTGATCGTGAACGTCTGCGGGGCAGTGAAGGCGTGCGTATGCGGTAGCAGGTTGTCGGCGAGGATGGGGAAGCGGGCTGGACTCTGGACGGCGACGCTGCCGCACGGGTCGCCGGCCGTCGGCGTCACCTCTGGCTCGGCGGGGATCTCGCTCCGGTCGTTGACGGCGAGCGCGACGCGATAGTGGCCGGGATGCGGAATGACCTCGTTGATGGTTACCGAGATCGTGTCACCCGGATGATACGCGGTCACTGTGCCGGTGGCCGTCCCGCCACCTTCGTTCCCGCATGGGCCGAGCTTTTCGGGAAGGCCCAAACCATCCTGCGACATCCACGAATCCGGCGCGACCAGGATGAAGTGCGCGCGGGCAACGGGCGGCGCCCACAGGCCGGCGGCGCCGACGAGCAATGTGCCGCTCAGTGCATGCCACCGCCGCCTACGGATCGACTCGCGCCGCGGCATCGCTTCGCTCTCCCGTCGGATGCACGCGGCGAGTATATACCAACGAGCGAGCGCTTGTCTGCGTGCAGCTGGGCGCTCACAGCTCGGAGGCGAGAGGGCCGGCTCCCCTGGATCCTTGAGGCGTTGACAAGAAGCCCGTCGACGCTGCAAATGACGGCGGCGGCGCACGAGATCGGAGCGACGGGTACGCAATGAACATCCTGCTGATTACCGTGGATCAGTTTCGCGGCGATTGCCTGTCATGTGCCGGACACCCTATCGTGCAAACCCCGAATCTGGACCGGCTGGCCCGCGAGGGGGTGCGACTGAGCCGCCACTACAGCCAGGCCGCTCCTTGTTCTCCCGGGCGCGCGTGCCTCTACACCGGCACCTATACGTTCAACAACCGGGTCGTCGCCAACGGCACGCCGTTGGATGACCGCTTCGACAACGTGGCGCGCGCCGCGCGTCGCGTCGGCTATGATCCAACGCTGTTCGGGTACACCGACCAAAGCATCGATCCACGCCGCGCCGATGGTCCGTCGGACCCACGACTCTGGACGTACCAGGGCATTCTCCCGGGCTTCTCGGTCGGTCTCGACCTGCAGGAGGATCAGGCGGCGTGGCGCGCCTGGCTCGAGCAGTTGGGCTACGACGTGCCGGCGAGCGGTGCGCACGCGCTGGCAGCGGAGTCGGAGCGACCGGAGGCGCACAGTGTGACCAGCTTCCTGACGAACCGGTTGATCGAGTGGATCGAACGGCAGAGCGACCGCTGGTTCGCCCATGCGAGCTACTTCCGGCCGCATCCGCCATACGCCGCCGCGGGGCGCTGGTCGCGTGCCTACGATCCGGAGGCGGTGCAATTGCCGATCGAGCCGGTGGCGCAGCGGCACCCGTTCCACGAGGCGGTGCTCCAGCACCCGGGAGTCGCGGCGCCGTGCAGCCCTGCGGCGATGCGGCGCACGATCACCCAGTACTACGGCATGATCAGCGAAGTCGACGAGCAGCTCGGCCGACTCTGGGCGACGCTCGAACACCTCGGCCAATGGAACGACACGTTCATCGTGGTGACATCGGATCATGGCGAGCAACTGGGTGACCACGGTCTGATGCAGAAACTGGGCTTCTTCGAGCAGAGCTACCACATCCCCGGCATCGTCCGGGACCCGCGACGACCGGCGACGCACGGCACCACGGTCGAGGCGTTCACCGAGAACGTCGACATCCTTCCGACCATCTGTGAGGCCATCGGCGCGGACGTGCCGACCCAATGTGACGGTCTTCCACTGACCCCGTTTCTCCACGGCGTCGCACCTCCGGTGTGGCGCGACGCCGCACACTGGGAGTTCGACTGGCGTGACATCTACGTCCCGCATGCAGCGCAGAACTGGCCCTGGGACCGCTGGCTGGAAAGCCAGCACCTTGCGGTGATCCGCACCAACGGTGCCGCCTATGTGCAGTTCGGCGACGGCAGCTGGCGCGCCTTCGACCTGGCGTCCGACCCGACGTGGCGCAGCGAGCTGACGGATGCCCACGCCGTGCTGCCGTTGGCGCAAGCGATGTTGGTCTGGCGCTCTGCGCATGCCGAGCGCACGCTGAGCGGCATGCTGCTCGCCGACGGCGGCATCGGGCGCTGGCCGCCGATGCCGCAGGCGTGGAACGGCAGTGCGCGAACGTCGTCTGCTTAATCCAGGACGAGTAGCGCGCCGCCTGCGCTCAGTCGATGAGCTTGCGGTACTTGATGCGATGCGGCTGGTCCGCGTCCGTGCCCAGACGTCGGTGCCGGTCGGCTTCGTAGTCTTGAAAGTTACCCTGGAACCACACCACCTGGCTGTCGCCTTCGAACGCCAGCATGTGTGTGGCGATGCGGTCGAGGAACCAGCGGTCGTGACTGATCACCACGGCGCAGCCGGCGAACTCCAGCAGCGCCTCTTCCAAGGCGCGCAGCGTGTCGACGTCGAGGTCATTGGTCGGCTCGTCGAGCAGCAGGAGGTTGCCGCCGCTCTTCAGCAGCTTGGCCAGATGCAGGCGGTTGCGCTCGCCGCCGGAGAGGTCCTTCACCCTCTTCTGTTGATCGGGGCCCTTGAAGTTGAACGAGGCGGCGTAGGCGCGTGAGTTGACCTCGCGCTTGCCGACCAGCACCGTCTCCTTGCCGCCGTCGGAGATTTCCTCCCACACGCTGCGCTCGCCGTTGAGTGCGTCGCGGCTCTGATCGACGTACGACAGCACGACGCTGTCGCCGACGCGCAACGTCCCCGCATCGGGCCGCTCCTGGCCGGTGATCATGCGGAAGAGGGTGGTCTTGCCGGCGCCGTTGGGACCGACGACGCCGACGATGCCGCCCCGCGGCAGCAGGAAGTTGACGTCGTCCATCAGCAGGTTCTCGCCGTATGCCTTGCGCACGCCGGCGGCTTCGATGACCAGATCGCCGAGGCGCGGGCCGGCCGGGATGGTGATCTGCGCGAAGTCGCGGCGGGCATCCGCCGCCTGCTCCTCGGCGAGCAGCTCCTCGTAGTGCGCCAGCCGCGCCTTGCCCTTCGCCTGCCGGGCCCGCGGGGCCATGCGCACCCATTCGAGCTCGCGGTGCAACGTGCGCTGCCGCGCCGAGGCTTCCTTTTCCTCCTGGGCGAGCCGCTTCTCCTTCTGCTCCAGCCACGAGGAGTAGTTGCCCTCCCAGGGGATGCCGGCGCCGCGGTCGAGCTCCAGGATCCAGCCGGCGACGTTGTCGAGAAAGTAGCGGTCGTGGGTGACCGCGACGACCGTGCCCTTGTATTCCTGCAGATGCCGTTCGAGCCAGGCGACCGACTCGGCGTCGAGATGGTTGGTGGGTTCGTCGAGCAGCAGCAGATCGGGTTGCTGCAGCAGGATGCGACACAACGCCACGCGCCGCCGCTCACCGCCCGAGAGGGTCGTGACGTCGGCCGCGCCCGGTGGCAGGCGCAACGCGTCCATGGCCATCTCCAGGGTGCGGTCCAGCTCCCACGCGTTGCTGGCGTCGATGGCATCTTGGATGCGACCTTGCTCGGCGAGCAGCTTCTCCATCTCGTCGTCGGACATGGGCTCGCCGAGCCGCGTCGAGACTTCGTCGAAGCGCGTCAGCAGCTGGCGCGTCGGCGCGACCGCCTCCTCGACGTGTTGCAGGACGGTTTTCTGCGGGTCGAGCTGTGGCTCTTGCGGCAGGAAGCCGACGCTGATGCCGGCTGCCGCACAGGCCTCGCCGGCGAAGTCCTTGTCGACGCCGGCCATGACGCGCAGCAACGTGCTCTTACCGGCGCCGTTGGCGCCGAGGACGCCGATCTTGGCGCCGTGGTAGAACGACAGCCAGATGCCTTTGAGGATTTCCTTGCCTTGCGGGGTGACCTTGCGGAGGTCCTTCATGGTGAAGATGAACTGCGGCATGCGTGTGTGTTGTTCCTTTCCTGTCGGTGACGCGAGTTGGAAGCGCAGATGACAGTGACCCGGCTAGCAGCGCCGCGCACGCCGTGCAATCGAGACGCCGCCGGGCTTGGGGGGCTCGGGTCCATGGCCCTCCCAGCCGGCGCCGTCGCCGGTTGAGTCTCTCAGGGGCCGTCTCGAAGCGTGCTGTCCCCACGCTTGTCTTCCGAGCCTTGACCTCACGGAGCGCTGCATTTAAGGTCCGCCTCACACTCAAAAAAAGGACCACCGGTGCGCTATCGCCAGTCGCTCATTCCGACTCTGAAACAGGACCCCTCCGACGCCGAGGTCGTGAGCCATAAGCTCATGGTGCGCGCCGGCATGATCCGTCAGCTTGCTCGCGGCATCTACGACTTTCTGCCGCTCGGCCTGCGCGTCGTCCGCAAGGTCGAGCAGATCGTGCGCGAGGAGATGGATCGGTCCGGGGCGCAGGAGATCCTCATGCCGGCCATCTGCCCGGCGGAGCTGTGGCAGGAGAGCGGGCGCTGGGACCAGTACGGCAAAGAGCTGCTGCGCATGAAGGACCGCTACGAGCGCGACTTCTGCTTCGGGCCGACGCACGAGGAAGTGGTCACCGACATCGTGCGGCGCGAGGTGCGCTCGTACCGCGAGCTGCCGCTGAATTTGTACCAGATCCAGGTGAAGTTTCGTGACGAGCTGCGGCCACGCTTCGGCCTCATGCGCGGGCGCGAGTTCATCATGAAAGATGCCTACTCGTTCCACGTCGATGCCGACGATCTGAACCGCGAGTATCAGGTGATGGCCGAGACCTACCGGCGCATCTTCGAACGCTGTGGGCTCAATACGCGCCAGGTCGAGTCGGACACCGGTGCCATCGGCGGGCGGCGGGCGCACGAGTTCCAGGTCCTCGCCGACTCGGGCGAGGATGCCATTGTCAGCTGCACACGCTGCGACTACGCCGCCAACGTCGAGAAGGCGGAGATCGGCCTGTCGCGGGCCGGCGACGCGGATGCCGCCAACCCGCTCAAGAAGGTGCGCACGCCAGGCAAGCGCACCGTCGAGGAGGTTGCCGCCTTCCTGTCCGAACCGCCCGAGCGCTTCGTCAAGACGCTGCTGTACACCACCAGCACGGGCGCGACCGTTGCCGCGCTGGTGCGTGGCGATCATGAGCTCAGCGAGATCAAGCTGCGCACCGCGCTCGGCGTCGCCTGGGTGGCGATGGCGGACGCCGAGACGGTACAGCGCCTGACCGGTGCTGAGGTTGGCTTCGCCGGGCCGGTCGGACTGGGTGTGCGCATGGTCGGCGATCAAGCGCTGCGCGGCCTCGTCGGTGGGGTGACCGGCGCCAACGAGACGGATCATCACCTGGTCGACGTCAGCCAGGGGCGCGACTTTCCCGACGTCCAGCTCGCCGACTTACGCCTGGCGCGGGCCGGCGACCCCTGCCCGCGCTGTGAAGGCGGCGTGTTCGACGGCCACCGCGGCATCGAGGTCGGCAACATTTTCTACCTCGGCACCAAGTACAGCACCGCGATGAAGGCGACGTTTCTCGACGCCGCAGGCCAAGAGCGGCCGATCGAGATGGGCTGCTACGGCATCGGCATCACGCGCACCGCCGCCGCGGCGGTCGAGCAGCATCACGACGAGCAGGGCATCATCTGGCCGCTGCCGCTGGCGCCGGCGCACGTCCACCTGGTGCCGGTCAACTGGGCCGATCAGCGCATGCGGGAGACGGCGGAAGATCTGTACACCAAGCTGCAGGCCGCCGGCGTCGAGGTGTTGCTCGACGACCGCGACGAACGCCCGGGCAGCAAGTTCAAGGACGCCGATCTGATCGGCATCCCGCTGCGCGTGACGATCGGCGCCAAGGCACTCGACCGCCAGTGCGTCGAGTTCAAGCGGCGCACCGACAAGACGGCGGAGGATCTGCCGCTGGCCGATGCCGTCGAGCGCCTCAGCGGTTTGGTGCGGGCGGGGTAGGGCAGATGAGCTTGCGCTGGCCGTTCGGCCTGCGTCAGGGGGGCATGCGCAACCGTCTCATCTTCGCTCTCGACGTGAGCTCGATCGAAGAAGCCACCGACCTGGTCGACCGCCTCACCGCCGAGGTCGGCATGTTCAAGGTGGGCAAGCAGCTCTTCCTGCACGCCGGCCCGCAGATCGTGCGCATGATTCGCGACCGCGGCGGTGAAGTCTTTCTCGATCTCAAGTTCCACGACATCCCGCGCACGGTGGCGAAAGCCGGCGTCGAGGCGACGCGCATGGGCGTGCGCATGTTCGATGTGCACGCGTCCGGCAGCCTCGAGATGATGCAACGCACCGTCAGCGAGGTGACCAAGGTCTGTCGCGCCGAGGGACTGCGCCGGCCGAAGATCCTTGCGGTCACCGTGCTGACCAGCTTGAACCGCGAAGACTTGAAGCGCGTCGGTGTCGCCAGCGGCGTGGAGAACCAGGTTGTGCGCCTGGCGCGGCTTGCCAAGGAAGCAAACATGGAAGGAGTGGTGGCCTCGCCGCAGGAGATCGTGCCGATCCGCAAGGAGTGTGGCCGTGGTTTCCTCATCGTCACCCCCGGCGTGCGCCTGCGCGGCGCCACCTGGGAGGATCAGAAGCGGGTGATGACCCCGGAGGCGGCGATCCGCGCCGGGGCCGACTATCTGGTCATCGGCCAACCCATCCGCGAGGCCGCGGACCCGGTGGCGGCGGCGCGCGAGATCGTCGCGGCCATGGAACGTGGTCTGAACGGCCCGGAGCGGCGGAGCCGGACAGCGAATCCTTCGGATGGGTAGGCGGGAACGACCGCACCGGGCATGCGCGGTGTGCTGCATCGGACCGCGCGCCGCCGGTTGACAAGGGCGCGCCGCCGGTGAGATGAGACGGCGCGGCGGGGGCTCAGCGGTGTTGGCGCGCAAACTCAGCGAGGGAGAGGATCGAGCGCTGGTGCGGTGGCGGGCCACCGACTGGGGGCGAACCGTGGCGCGCGCCGTGCCGTGCTTTGTGGGTGCCGCGTATTTCGTTCTCGTCTCCACGCTGCACCCGTTCCGCACGGTCTTCGAGTTCGATCAGGACGAAGGGTTCGAAACGATGAAGGCGGTGCTGCTGGGGCAGGGCCACGCCCTCTATAGCCAGATCTGGGACGATCAGCCGCCGCTCTTCACCTATTTGCTGTGGGGGGCTTTCCGCGGCCTCGGGCGCGACATCGTCAGCGCACGGCTGGCGACGCTGCTGTGCGCGGCGGTGCTGGTCGCCGCGGTTTACGACATGATGCGTCGGGCGTGGGGCCACGGCGCGGCGTTCGCCGCCGTGCTCCTTCTGCCGTGCACCACCTTCTTCATGAAGCTCAGTGTCTCGGCGATGGCCGGCTTGCCCGCGGTGGCGTTGGCCACGCTGTGCTTGTGCGCGTTGTTGCGTTGGAACGACACGCGGCGGGACGGTTGGCTGGTGGCGGCTGGCGTGTCGATGGGGCTGTCGTTGGTGACGAAGTTCTTCACCGGCTTCCTTCTCCCGCTGTTCGGCGGCTGGCTCCTGTTGTCCGTATATCGGGACGGGGCGGCGCGGACCGCGCGTTGGCAGGTGTTGCGGCCGCCGCTGCTCTGGACGCTCGCTGTCCTGCTCACGGCGGCGGTGCTGCTGCTGGCGGCGGTGCCGCTGGGGCAGGTGCAAGAGCTGTATCGCGGCCACGTGGCGCTGCGGCAGTTGGAGATCGCGCGGCGGCGTGACGACTGGAGCACGTTGATGACGATGGTGTCCGCCGACTGGGAAGTCGGGGTGCTGGCGGCTCTGGGCACGGTGCTGGTCGCACTGCGTCGCCGCTGGCCACTGTTGCTAGCGACGGCGTGGTGTCTGCTCGCCTTCGGCGTCCTGAGCGGCCACGCCCCGATCTTCTACCACTATCAGGTGCTGCTCACTGTCCCGGCGTGCATGCTCGCTGGCGTGGCGATTGGCGAGCTGTGGCCGGCGGCGTGGCGGCGCGATGGCGCCTCCGTCTGGGTGCGACTTCCCATCCTGCTGGGTGCCCTCGCGGTGGTCGTGCACCTGGCGGTGATGCTGGGCCGCGGCGAGAACCGCGAGCTGCAGCACGTGGTCGATTGGGGGGATCGCGATCGCTTCGTCGTGGCGGTGATGGAAACGTACGCGACCCGGACGACCAGCGTCGTCGTGGATCGATTGATGTACCCGCTGCGTGCCGGGTACGAGGTGCCGCCGAACATGGTGGTGGTGTCGCGAAAGCGCATGGAGACCGGCCAGCTGCCGGTTGGCGAAGTGCTCGATGCCATCAAGCAGACGGCGCCGGAGCAGATCGTGACCTCGTGGAATTTCCCGGTGTACATGGAGACGGCGATCGCCCGGGCGATCGCCGATCGCTACCGCGTGGTGTACGCCGACGAGAACATGCGGCTGCGGCTCTGGGTGCGCGACGATATCGTGGGCGATCCGTTGCCGGCGCTGTTGCAGGCCACGCAGCAGTTTCCGTCGGTGGCGGCGGGCCATGACGCGGTCGGCCTGGAATGGGCGCGCCGCGGAGAAGACTCGAAGGCGCTCGACAGCTTCCGGCGGGCCCTCGAAACCGATCCGCGGTACGCCGGCGCGTGCCGGCACCTGGCCGAGGCGTTGATGGCGAAGCAGGCCTATGAGAAGGGGTTCGACGTATTGCAAAGCTGCGTCAAGCTCGTGCCGTATGAGCAGTACGTGTCCCTCGCGCGGATCTATGCCTGGCGGCGGGCCACGTGTCCGGACAGCGCGCAACGCAATGGGCGCGAGGCGGGACGCGTGGCGCGGCAGATAATGACGCAGCTCAACCGGTCGACGGTAACGGAGCTGGAAACGCTGGGCGCGGCGCTGGCGGCGCAGGGAAAATACGACGTCGCCACCAAGGCGGCGCAGGAGGCCTTGGCGCTGGCGCGCAACACCGAGCAGGGGGATGCCGTCGGTCGGTTGGAGAAGGAGATCGAGTCGTTTCGGAGGGACAAGCCGTGGATCGAGCTAGTGGCGATGCCGTCCCTCTGAGGGCGAGCGACGGTTCAGATGGCAAGCGTAAGCGCGGTTAGGGACTTGACGGCGGATTCCGCGCCGCCCGCAGAGCAGCGGGAGGCGAGCATTCGGGTGTGGAAGCTTGGGATGCTCGGGGCGCAACTGACGCTGATCATCCTCGTGGTACAGCAGTTTCGCATCGAGGGCCCGGCCTTCCTTCACCTGTTGATGCTGTGCCTCGGTGGTTTTCTCGCGCATGCACTGCTGCCGCTGCGGTGGCGCCTGGCGTTCTTTGTGTTGTTGTCGTGGGTCGGGTTCGGGATCACGCTCGGCGCGGTCGATGCGGCGTGGGTGGATGGGCTGGCTCTCCTGCTGATCGGACTCTGTCATCTCCCGGCGTCATTTCGCGTTCGCGTTGCGTTGATGAGCGGCGCCGGCCTCGCCTTGGCTGCGTGCCGCGTCGGGTGGGTGGCGGCGCCCTGGCCGCACACCGTCTGGCCGGTACTCGGATCGATGTTCATGTTCCGGTTGCTCATCTATCTCTACGACCTGCGCTACGACGACAGCACGCGGTCGATCTGGCAGACCTTGGCGTACTTCTTCTTGTTGCCCAATGTCTGCTTCGCGCTCTTTCCGGTCATCGACCAGAAGACCTTTCGACGAACCTACTACAACGAGGATCCCTATCGGATCTATCAGGTCGGCGTGCAATGGATGGTGCGGGGTATCGCCCACCTGTTGGCGTACCGTTTTCTCTACCACTACTGCACGCTGGCACCATCCGAGGTTCGCACTGGCGGCGACCTGTTGCAGTTCTTGCTCGCGAACTTCGGCTTGTACCTGCGCGTCTCTGGAAGCTTTCACCTCATCGTTGGCATCCTGCGCTTGTTCGGATTCAACCTACCGCCAACGCATCATCTGTATTTCCTGGCGGTGAGCGTGCCGGACTTCTGGCGGCGGATCAACATCTACTGGAAGGACTTCATGCAGAAGCTCTTCTTCCTGCCGGCGCTCTTCGCGGTGCGGCGCCGCGCTCCTCGACTTGCGCTCGTGACGTCGACGTTCTTCGTGTTCGTCATGACGTGGCTGCTGCATTCGTACCAATGGTTCTGGATCGGCGGGACGTTCCCGCTCACGTGGCAGGATGCTGTGTTCTGGGGTGTGTTGGGCGCCGTCATGCTGGCGCATACGGTATACGGCGAGACCTCGGTGCGAGCGTACGCTGCCTCGACGCCGCCGTCCCGGATCGCGGTTGGAGTCGGCAACGCGCTGCGGATCGGTCTGACCTTTTCATTTCTCTGCGTCTTATGGTCCTTGTGGACTGCGGACTCGATCGCCGTATGGTCCGCCATGTGGGCGGCGGCGTGGGCGCATCTCGGCGAACCGTCGGCGGCCTCTGCCTGGGCATTCCCACTGGTGGTCGGCAGTATCTTTCTTGCCATCATACTCGGCAGCGTGGCGCACGCTTATCGCTGGGTCGGGGTGGAGGGGAAAGGCGGCGCACAGCCGCGCCTCTGGCCATCGAATGTGGCTGTCTCGGTCTTCCTCGTGGGTTTGTACGTTGTCAGCTTTCCGGCGACATACCTGCGCTTGGGTTGGGACGCGTCGGCAATTGTCCATGCCCTGCGCAATCCGAACCTCAACCGCCTCGATGCGGACAAGCTGCGGCGCGGCTACTACGAGGACTTGTTCATAGTTGCGCGGGTGGACTCGCCGCTCGCGCAGCTGCAAGCGAAGTCGCCGCCCGACTGGGTTTCCATCGGCAAGACCTCAGCCGCGCGCCCGCTGCCAGGCCTCTTGGGTTGGGAGCTGGTTCCGTCGGCGGCGGTCATGTTCAAGGGGGCGCCGTTCCACGTGAATCGCTGGGGGATGCGCGATCGGGACTACACCTTCGAAAAGCCGCCCGGTACCTATCGGATTGCGCTCCTCGGCAGCTCCCATGCCGCGGGTTCAGGCGTCGGCGACGACGAGACCTTCGAGAATCTCACGGAGGACCGTCTGAACCGCACCCACCCCGAGAAGCACTTTGAGATCCTCAACTTTGCCGTGCCCGGCTATTCGCCATTGGAGGAGATGCTGACGCTTGACCGGAAGGCGTTCAGATTCAATCCCGACGCGGTGCTCTATTTTGCGCATGCGGCTGACGCGAAGGGCGCCATCGAACACCTCGCACGCGCAGCGCAGAGAGGTGTCGCGTTCCGTTCCCCATTCCTCGTCGGTCTGCTGCGGGACGCCGAGGTGAGTGGGGGGATGTCGCGAGCCGTGGTGGAGGAACGTCTGAAACCGGTAAGCATGAGGCTGCTGACGTGGGTGTACGAGCAAGTCGTCCAACAATGTCACCAACACGGGGTATTGCCCGTATGGGTGTTTCTCCCCATGGCGAACGAACGGCTCCCGCAGTCGCTCGCCGACGCCGCACGCGAGGCGGGCTTTGCAACGCTGGATCTCTCGGGCGCATACAGAGGCCAAGACCGTATGGCAATCCGAATCAGCGCATCGGACGGGCATCCAAATGCCTTCGGCCACCAGTTGCTGGCCAACCGGCTCTACGACGCCCTCCAACAGCACCCCGAAATCGTGGGGATGCTCCCGTCTACCTCGCCACCCAGCACGGTGTTGCGATGAAGGCGACGTATCTCGACCCGACCAGGCAGGGGCGATCGCGGTTGACGATGCGCAGCAGCTGATACCATGAGACTGGCCATCTCGTCCCCGAGTACGCCGTCCGGTCCGGGCTTGCCGTCGGCATGGCGCGGCGCGACGGATGACCGACATCTGCCTGCGCCGCTCCGCGCGCGCAACAAGTGGCGCGCGCTTGTCGTCGTGATGTTGCTGTCACTCGTGCTGCGGCTAGCGGTGTGGGAGTTCGTGGCGCGTGCTGCGGTGCCGCCGTGGGCTGACGAAGGATTGTATCTCTCCCGTGCGGTGGCGTACGGAGAGATCTTTCGATCGTACGCAAGCGCTGCGGTGATTCCTGATCGCGTCTTCCACCGCGCCTATCGTGAGGGGGTCTGGGCACCCCTGAATTCCATTCTCATCGGTCTCGGGTTCAGTATCTTTGGACCCAGCCTGGCGTTGGCCCGCCTCATCGTTGTCCTGCAATCTGTGGCCACGACGTATGTCGTCTATGTGCTCACCGCGCGTCTAGCGAGCCGACGGGCGGCACTCGTGGCCGCGACGGTGCACGCGGTCTACCCGAGCTTCATTGCATACTCGCACTTGCTGATGTCGGAGACCACGTTCATCCTCGTGTGGTTGACCACGCTCTATTGCACGATCCGGATCCCGGCGGAGCAGCGGTGGCGGGCGCAATTGTTCTATGCCGTCGGCGCCGGTACCTTTCTCGGCCTCGCCGGGCTGACGCGCGCGGCGATCCCGCCTCTGGCGTGTGTCATAGTCGCATGGGTGCTGCTGAGGGTGCGGCCGTTGCGGCGCGGCCTCGCAGCGGCCGCATTGGTGCTGGTCGTGGCAATCGTTGTCGTCTCACCGTGGCTGGCAACGTTACGGTCGAGAGAGCATCGGTTCGTTCCGCTGTCGACGTCGGGTGGCGTCAATCTCTGGGAGGGCAACAACCCGCACAAATGGGATGATCATCCATGGCAGCATCGGATTGCGGTCATGGCGGACGCTGAAGCGTACGGTCGTGCGCACGGCTTGAGTCGGGATGAGGCGGCGCGCACGCTGGCGCTGGAGTACATCCGTAGCGACCTGTGGGGCTTCTGGCGGCGCATGATTCAGCGCATTCCAGCCTTCTGGCGGCCCGACGACGGCATCATGTACCGGGGGCTGATGGCCATTTATCCGCCGCTGCCCTTCTGGGTCGTGGTTGCCATGTGGGCCATCGTGGTTGCCGCGCTCGTCGGTTTTGTCGCTGCCGCGGTCACGGGTCTCTGCGCGCCGCGATCAGCCCTGCGCCGCCGCGGGTTGCTGCTCGCCGGTGTCTGTGGTGGGCTGATGCCCTACATCGTGACCCACGGGGAGAGCCGCGCCGGGGTGCCGGCGCTGGCAACGATGCTTCCCTTAGCGGGAGTCGGCCTTTCGGGTTTGATGCCGGGAACCATGTCGCGACGCAACGTGGCGTGGTTTGCTTGCACCCTGCTGCTCATGACCGTGATCTCAGTGGTTAGCCCGCAATGGGCGATTCCAGTGTTCGAGCCAGTGAGCTCGTTCTATGTACCCTTGGTCCGTGCCGTGCAGCCCCTTCGCCATGCTAAGAGCCGCTTCGCACGTGACTTCCTGTTCTTTCGCCGCGGACCAGGCGCACCTCGCGGTACGGTGCATCTCGAGGTGGTCGACGGAGCGTACCAATTGCAGGTGCGCAGTGTGGATACCAAGGAAGAGGAACCGCCGAGCGTCCAGTCTGTCGAATGGGGCGATGATGATCGGAGCCCCGTCATCGAGGTGTATCTGTGGACTGCGGTGCCGGACGTTGGGTCGCCGGCCATTAGGATCGTGGTGCCAGCGGTTGGTGCAGCGGCCATCGTCCAACCAATCGTGCGCGACAGTTGGCGCAGTTGGCGTCCCACCGGCATCGACGGGATCGACTACGCGTGGAGCGGACCAACCAGCCCGTCGCTCGCCGATGCGCAAGCGTTTCTCTCGGCGACTCCTCCAGTGAAGTCGAAAAGCGGGATGTCTTCGCATGACTGAGCCGCGAAGTCGGTTGTGCCGATTCGAGAAGGTGGGGTGGGGTTGGCGACTGGCCCGAGTGTGCGGATGGTCGCTGATGGTAGCGATGAGTTGCCTGGCCTGCCATCAATCGAACGACGCCGACCGAGGCGGCGCGAAGGTCGTATCGCAGGGACAGGCGGTCGCTGGCACGCCGCCTTTCAACGTGCTCATCCTTGTGCTCGACGCGTGCCGCGCCGACAAGTTTGGGTGCAACGGATTCGAACGGCCAACGACACCGAATGCGGATGCCTTCGCAAAGGATCCGGACGCGGTCGTCTTTCGCGACCACCACGTACAGGGGACGTGGACCAAACCGTCCACCGCCAGCTTGTTCACGGGTCTCTTCGTGCACCAGCACGGGGTCTTCAAGGGCACGGAGAAGGTGCCGGCGGCGGGCCACGAGCTCTACAGAACGACCGTGCTGCCGCCTGAAGCCGACACATTGGCGGAACGGTTCCGTGCCGCAGGGTTCACCACGTTTGCCGCGGTCCGGAACGAACACCTGATTCCGGACTACGGCTTCGGGCAGGGATTCGACGAATACCAAGCGCTCAACTACTCCGGCGGCGACTTCCAGCTCATTCAGAAGGTCGTCGGGTTCGCCGAGCGTACGAGTGGGAAGTGGTTTGCATATCTTCATCTCAGCGGCTGTCACAACCCGTTTGATGTCGACCACCGGGACCCAGCGTACATGCAACGCTACGGTTTCCCATACGACGAAGCCGGCCGACAACGGGTGGGCGTGGACTTTACGCATGGCGAGATCAACCACACGATCAGAGATGGACGGGTCCAACTCGACGACGACGACGTTCGGTTCCTGCACTTGATCTATGAAGCCAAGCTACGCACCGTCGACCAGCGAGCGATCGGGCCGCTGCTGAATTGGCTGCGGGGGAATGGCCACTATGACGACTCGTTGATCATCTTGACCGCAGACCACGGGGAGGAGCTCTACGACCATCACGGCTACGGTCACGGCCCAGCGCTCTGGGAAGAGGTCATCCACGTGCCCCTGATCGTCAAGTTTCCGAAGGGACGCAAGCCGCACGGTCTCGGGCAAGAGGTGACCGCATTGACGAGCGCGGTGGATCTCTTGCCGTCTCTGCTGGCACTGATCGGTCGCCCCCCGGTGGATCGGTTGTCCGGCGTCACCAGTCTCGAAGGCACCTTCGCGGACTACAGCTTGGCGGAGCTGGGAGGCTGGGGATGGGCGCTGCTGCAGGGCAACTACAAGCTGTTCGGAGAGCGACGCGACGGCCCGCTGTTGTTCGATCTCCACGAGGACCCGCATGAGCAACACAACCTGGCCGCCGCGGAGCCCGATCGGGTCGCGTCCATGCAAGGCTTTGTCGGAAAGCTGCGGCAAGCGTCTTCCAAGAGCGCAACGACAGCCCCCGTCGTGGAGAAGGAACTACCGCCTGAGGTGATCGAGCGGCTACGCAGCCTCGGCTATCTCAGATAGCTTCGCAGCGCATCAGATCTCCACTCGACCACTCGCCACCGCATCGACGAACTCGCGATCGCCAGCGAGGAAGTCGATCGTGGGCAAGTCCGCGATGGGCACCCACCGGATCGCCGCGAAGATGCGGTTGGTCGGCGTGCCGGTGAAATGCGGAATCGCGAAGAAGGTCAGTGTGAACGGCGCGCGACCCGGATACTGGTGCTCGCTCTGCCACAGCTGACGACCGACCGTGGCATCGATGCCGAGCTCCTCCTGCAGCTCCCGCCGCATGCCCGCCTCCAACGTTTCGCCGGCTTCGACCTTGCCGCCCGGAAACTCCCACTTGCCGGGGTGATGGCCGCCCTCAGGGCGCTGGCAGACCAGCACGGTGTTGGTGCGGACGATGACGCCCGCGGTGACCAGAACGCGGCTGTCAGTCATCAGCGGTCAGCAATCAGCCCGAATGCCACCGCCCCGCAGCCGCTGGCTGACCGCCGATAGCTGAGCGCTGACAGCTATCCTCATTGCAACTGCGCGGCCTGCCGCTGTAGCTCCGGCAACGTCTCGCGGATCAGCTGCGCCGTGTCGTCGTCCGGCGCCAGTTGCAGGTAGCGTTCGAAGTCGCGCAGCGCGGCGGCAAAGCACTCGAGCCGGTGATAGAGGATGCCGCGGTCGCGCACCTCGCGCGGCAGGTCCGGCGCCAACACCAGGATACGATCGACGCATCCGAGGGCGCGCGCCGGATCGTTGGTGTCGATGTAGACTTGCTTCAGGTTGCTGAGCATGCGCACCAGGATCTCCCGCGGACTCGCCGGCCGCAGCAAGCTGGGGTCGAGGATGGCGTCGGCGCCGTAGATGCCACGCAGCCGCTGCGCGCACTCCGCCTGGCTGATGATGGTGCCGAAGAACGCGTCGATGATGATCTCCGGCTCGCCGACGTGCCGCACCAAGAAATGGCCCGGGAAGCTGACGCCGTAGATCGGCAGCTGCAGGCGCTGCGCCACCTCGCTGTAGACGATGCTCAGGGTGATGGGAATGCCGGTGCGCCGGTCGAGCACGTCGTTGAGAAAACTGTTGCGCGGGTCGTAGTACTTGTCGTTGTTGCCGGCGAAGCCGCAGTGGACGAACAGAAAGTGATTCAGCCGCGCGACACGTTCGGCCACGCCCATTTCGGGTGAGAGATCGGCGCGGGCTTGTGCGGCGAGGTCATCGAGACGCGCCAGGTAAGCGGCTATGTCGAGCTGCGGATACTCCTCCAGCGCGATGAGCAGCGCCGCTTCGGCGACGTTGATGCGCTCGTCCGGCCGCCGGGCCAAAGCACAGAAGCGTGCGCGCGCGTCGGTCATGAGTGCCGGCCCTCGATCATGGCGCCCCGCATAACGCGTTGCGGGAGGGGATTGCAAGCCGGAAATCACCGCCTCAAAATCGGTCGATCGATTGATTTGGCGCCGGGCTCAGAACTAGCCGCCGAGCGCCGCCTCGATTTCGGCGCAGACGCTGGCGTCGGCCTCGATGCGGCGGCCGACGTCCAGGGCGGCGGCGGCGGCACGACCGCCGATGGCGCCCAAGGCCCACGCGGCATGACCCCGCACCACGGGCGATGGATCGCTGTGCAGGGCGCTGGCGAGTGGGGCTACTGCAGCCGGGTTGCCAGAGTTGCCGAGCGCGACGGCGACGTTGCGCACCAAACCGTCACGCTTGGCGCGGCGGATGGCGCTGCCACGAAAGCGCCGCTGGAAGGCGTCGGCGGTGAGCGACAGCAGGTCCGGCAGAAAGGGGAGCAGCGCGTCGGCGTCCGGCGCGCCGCGGCGGCGGACCAGCTTCTCGTTCCAGGGACACACCTCCTGGCAAACGTCGCAGCCGAAGATCCAGTTGCCGAGCTGTGATCGCAACGCCAGGGGAATGGCGCCGCGATGCTCGATGGTGAGGTAGGAGATGCACAGCCGCGCGTCGAGCCCGTAGCCGGGCTTGAGCGCCGCGGTGGGGCAGAGATCGAGGCAGCGCGTGCACGTGCCGCAGTGATCGGGTACGGGCGCATCGGGTTCCAGATCGAGATCGGTGAGCAGCTCGCCGAGAAAGAAGTACGAGCCGTCCTCGGTGTGGAGGATGTTGGTGTTCTTGCCGAACCAGCCGACCCCGCCGGCCGCGGCCCACTCGCGCTCGAGCACCGGACCGGTGTCGACGTAGTGGCGCGCCATCGCCCCCGGGCGCAGGTCGAGCAGTGCCGCGGCCAACTCGCGCAGCTTCGCTTCGATGATCAGATGGTAGTCGGTGCCGAACGCATAGGCGGCAATGCGCCCGCGTAGCTCCCGTTGCCAATCGACTGGCGGCAGTGGTGGCGGCAGGTAGCGGTAGCCGACGCTGATCACGCTGCGCGCCGCGGGCATGACGACACACGGGTCGAGCCGCTTGGCGAGGCCGCGTTCGATGTAGGCCATACCCGCCGCGTTGCCGTCGGCGAGCCACTGGCGGACGAATGCGGCGTGCGGCGACGGCTCGATGCGCGCGAAGCCGCAATGCGCGAAGCCCAGGCGGCGAGCGGTGGCGCGGATGACCTGCTCCAGTGGCGGCATGCGCGGCGCAGCATAACAGAAGGCCGTCTGCTGGGCGCTACGGCGGCGTCGGGACGAACGGACCTGCAGCCTTCCGACGACGACGGCGCCTGGATCGGAGGGACGATCTACGATCCAAGCAGCGACATCGGCTGCGGCCACGGGCGCACGCTGACGCGCGCCGCTGGTGCGCTACCCGACGGGTTCGTGGCCGGCGTGGACGTGTCGGAAGACATGGTCCGCATGGCGACGCGGCGGAATGCGGCGCTGGTGCGGAGCGGTCGCGTCGAAGTGCGACGGGCGGACAGCTGTCGCCTGCCATATCCGAATCAGCGCTTCGACAAGGTGTGCGCGGTGCACGTTCTCTATTTCTGGTCCGATCCGGTGGCCCACCTGCGGGAGATCCAGCGCGTCATGAAGCCCGGCGCCCGTCTGGTGCTTGGCTTCCGGCCCAATTCCGATGCGCGCGCGGTGGCGGACCTCCCCGCGTCGGTCTATCGGTTCTACGCTCCGGACGATGTGATGGCCCTCCTCGGGACGATCGGGTTCACCAGCCAGCGTGCTGTAGTGCCGGGTGGCACCTTGCGGCAGGTCGTGTTCGTGGTGGCGGAGCGTTAGCGCTGCCGCTGCACTCGCAGCGGCAGCAGGAGGGCGCGCAACACGTTCGGTACATACTCGCCACTCGGCAGCCCCGTGTCGACATGCACCGCCGAGGTGCTTTCGCCGTAGGTCCCCAGCCAGCGATCCCAGAGAGTGAAAATCGTCCCGAAGTTGCTGTCCAGCTCGGGATAGCGGCGCGTGTGATGGCGCCGGTGCAGCGCAGGCGTCACGAGCAGTCGACCAAGTTGCTGTTCAAGCCAGAGCGGCAAGCCGATGTTGCCGTGCTCGAAGAGGTTGGCAATCGTGAACACGACCTCGAAGATCACGACGGCGACGGGCGGCGCACCAAGTGTCGCCACCGCGGCCAGCCGGATTGGAAGCGACAGCAGCAACTCCCCCGGATGGAAGCGCACCCCCGTCGAAACCGTGAAGCCGAGGTCCGAGTGATGTACCTGGTGGAAGCCCCACAGGAACGTGACGCGATGGTTGGCGCGGTGCCACCCGTACGAGACGAGATCGAGCCCGACGATCGTCAGCGGAACCGCAATCGATGACGGCGCGGTGAGGCGATTGAGGAAGCCGACCCCGTGCCCCGCCGCCCACCGCGCCACCATGCACGCACACGCCCCGCAGACGGCGGACAACAGGGCGGCATTGATCAGCCAGAGGCCGGCATTCACCGGTCCACTGCCATGCAGCCGAGCGTGCGGTCTCAGCCACTGCAGCCCGAGCGCAAACCCGGCGGCCGCCACGAAGCCGGCAATGCGGAGGATTTGGAACTGCGACTCCGTCACTCCGGGCATGCTAGCAACGGCGCATCTACCAAGCCACTGCACCGACATGTCTCAGGGCCTGGCGACCCGCAGTCGACGAAGCGGATGGGAACGCACGAGAATGCCGTAAACGACTGAGTCGACTCGCTATCCCGCCTTCCGTGTCTCTAACTCTGGTGTCTGCGCCGCCGACGGCGCTACCAGCGTCTGCCAGCCCCAAGCGAGGACCGCCCACGGCATCACCAGCCAGGGTGAGTTGGCCAAACCGAACTTCAGCCACAGGTCCGCCGAACTGGTTAGGTTCACGCTGGGGAAGCCCGCCAGGATTTCGCTGCCGTAGTAGAGCGTGGTCGAGTAGAGGTGGATCACGGCGGTCGCCATGAACAACAGCACCGCGGCGTGGCTGCGGCCATTGCTGCGCGCGCGCAGCCACAGCGCCGTCAGGCCGATCGTTCCGTTGGCGACGGAGAGGGCTTCCATGACCAGGAGGATTGCTGGCGCCTCGAGGTAGCGGCGGTCGCCGCCGTCGATGTAGGCCCACCAAGCATAGGCCCATGGCGCGTTGGGCGAACGCGCGATGGTATCGTGGATGAGTAGCCAGACGAGCTCCCACGTGACGTGAGTGAGGCACGTGAACCACAGCCAGACGAGGCAGGCGGTCTCGAGGCGGCGCGCCCGCGTCCACTCGTGCAGCGAGGGCAGTGGCCAGAACGGCGTCGACAGCGCCAGATAGATGCTCGTGGGGTACACGGCTGAGAAGACCCGCGCCACGCTATGCCGGTCGCAGTCCGCACCGAATACCGCGAACGCCATCGCCGGAAAGCCGAGCACCAACGGCGCGAACGCGAGTGCCACCGCCGCGGCGAGATCGGGATGGGCGCGAACACTAGCGGCGCCGGCCATGCGCCTCGCTACACCAGCATCCGGCGACAGCGCAAGCACCCGGTCTCAGCGCCCGGCCTCAGGCGCGTTGAAGCTTCACGATCGGGACCAGTGCCCTCGGCAGCGCCAGAATATCCGGGTCGCCGGTTGCTAGGCGGGCGCGTTCGTTCTTGGCTGTCGCAACCGCGAAAGCGTCAGCGTACGAGCTCGGGTGAGCCGCTTTGATTCGAGCCGTAGCCAGCGCGAGGCTTTCGCGAACCGGACACACCTCGATCGGTAGCTGACGGAGGAGCCCGAATCGCTCATCCGCCGTTGCGCGCCGGACGGCCCTTGCCGCTCGCTGGGCGCTCGACTAGTGTGCGGCGCGATCGCTACGAAGGCTCGGAGGCTCAATGGCACCACCGCTGCGCAATGTGAAAGTGCTCGACCTGTCCCGCCAACTGCCGGGACCGTTCTGCTCGATGATGCTCGCCGATCTCGGCGCCGACGTGCTCGTCGTCGCCGCACCCAACGACGCCATGGGCATCGGCATTCAACTCATCCAACGCAACAAGCGCAGCATGACACTGAACCTCAAGCAGCCGGAGGGCCGCAAGATCTTCGCGCAGCTCGTGCAGGATGCCGACGTCATCCTCGAAGGCTTCCGGCCGGGCGTGACCGAGCGGCTCGGCATCGACTACGCCAGCATGGCCAAGCTCACCCCGCGCATCGTCTACTGTTCGATCTCCGGCTACGGCCAGGACGGACCGTACCGCGACAAGGTCGGGCACGACATCAACTATCTCGGCTACGCCGGCGTGCTCGGCGTCTCCGGCGCCGCGGGCAACCCGCCGACGATCATGCCCGTGCAGGTCGCCGACATCGGCGGCGGCGCGCTGACGGCGACGGTGGGCATCCTGGCCGCCCTGATGGCGCGCCAACACACCGGGCGCGGCCAGTTCGTCGACGTCTCCATGATGGATGGCAGCCTGGCATGGAACGTCTTCCACACCCTGCTCTACCTGGCGATGGGCGAGCAGCCGCAGCGCGGCCACACGCAGCTCACCGGCCATTACCCGTGCTACGCCGTGTACGAGACCAAGGACGGCAAGTACGTCACCGTCGGCGCGCTCGAGGGACACTTCTGGCGCAATCTGTGTCAGCACCTGGGGGTGGACGACTTCGTTGCGGACCAGTTCGCCGAAGGGGCGCGGCGCGAGGAGATGTTTCGCGTCATCCGCGACAAGTTCAAGCAGCAGACGCAGGCCGAATGGCTGGCGCAGCTCGACACTGTCGACATCTGCTTCGGTCCGGTGAACAGCATCCCGGAAGCGCTGGCTGATCCGCAGGTGCAAGCGCGCCGGCTGATCCGTGAGGTGAACGGGCGCAAGCTGATCGCCTCGCCGTTGAAGTTCTCCGACACGCCGCCGAGCGAGCCGACACTGCCACCCGATTTCGGGCAGCACACCGACGAGGTGCTGCGGGCCCTCGGCTACGGCGCCGATGCCATCGCGGCCCTGCGCACCGCGGGGGTAGTCTGAGCCCTGTTCAATCAGTTGATTTAGCCGACGGGAATTCGTAAGAGTCCCGGAATTCAGGCAACGCGGTTCGACGCATGGGTATGGTAGGGATCGTCGGGTTCGGCAGCTACGTCCCGGGGTATCGGCTGCCGCGCGAATTGATCGCGCGGGAATGGGGCACAGCCTCGGCCGGCGGCGAGAAGGCCGTTGCCAATCATGACGAAGACAGCCTGACGTTGGCCGTGAACGCGGCGCTCAACTGCTTCGCCGACTCGGCGCCCGCCGCACTCGACGCGGTGTTCTTTGCGTCGACGACGCCCCCCTATCGCGAAAAGCAAAGCGCCGCGACCGTTGCGGCCGTGCTCGATACCGGAACGACGGTGCGCAGCGCCGACTTCACCGACACGCTGCGCGCCGGGACGGCAGCGTTGCTAGCCGCCGCCGACGCATTGCGCGCCGGCGCAACGCGCGCCCTGGTGTGCGCCGCGGATTGCCGCGTCGGCGAGCCCGAATCCACGGCCGAGCAGAGCTACGGCGATGCCGGCGCCGCGCTGCTGCTCGGTACCACCGGCGTCGTCGCGGAGCTGGTGAGCTCGTTCAGCATCAGCGCGGAGTTCCACGGCACCTGGCGCACCGAGGAGCAGGAGTTCCCCCACGCCTTCCCCGGTGCGTTCGACGCCAAGTTCGGCTACGCCCGCTTCATGACCAGCGTCATCAAGGGGGTGCTGCAACACGCCAACCTGGCGCCCGCGGCCATCACCACAGCGGTGCTGGCAGCGCCGAACCCGCGCGCCACCGCGGCGGTGGCGAAGTCGGTTGGCCTGGATGCGAAGAAGCAGGTGCACGACACCTTCTGGCCGCTGCTCGGCGACACCGGCACGGCGCAGCCGCTGCTGCTGTTGAACGCGGCGCTCGAGCGCGCCAAGCCGGGCGATACGATCTTGCTGGCGAGCTACGGCGACGGCGGTGATGCCTGCATCTTCCGCGTCACCGAGGCGATCAGCGGCTACCGCACCGCGCGCAGCGTCTTCGCGCAGATCGAGGTCAAGCGGCTGCTGCCGTCCTACGGCAAGTACGCGCGCTTCCGCCGGCTGCTGCGCAAGGAGCCGCCGACGCCAGACGTGTCGACGCCGGTGACGCTGTTCCGCGACCAAAAGGCCATCCTGCCGCTCTACGGCGGCAAGTGCCCGCGCTGCCAGACGGTGCAGTTTCCGAAGCCGCGGGTGTGCATCGAGTGCGGCCATCACGCTGGCCTCGTCGATATCAAGCTGGCGCGCCGCGGCACGCTGTTCACGTTCACCAACGACTACATCTTCGACGCGCCGGACACGCCGGTGTCGCACGCGGTCGTCGATCTCGACGGCGGCGGTCGCCTGTACCTGCAAATGACCGATTGCGATCCCGAGCGGGTCGCGATCGACATGCCGGTGGAGCTGACGTTCCGGAGGGTTCACGAAGGGTTCGGCTTGCACAACTACTTCTGGAAAGCGCGGCCGGCGGCGTGACGCACATGACCGACAGGAGGAGACATGGATTTCGGATTCAGTGAAGAGCAAGAGATGCTGCGCCAGAGCGCGCGCCAGTTCCTCGAGAGTGAATGCGCCATGACCTATGTGCGCAAGATGATGGACGACGACACCGGCTACTCCGAGGAGCAGTGGAAGAAGATGGCCGAGCTGGGGTGGACGGGCCTCATCCTGCCTGAGGCGCACGGCGGCGCCGGCTTGAACATGGTCGACCTGGTGGTCGTGCTGGAGGAAATGGGACGCGTCGTCATGCCGGGCCCGTATTACGCAACCGTGATCTTCGGCGGCCTCGCCATCGATCTGGGCGGCAGCGCGGCACAGAAGAAGAAGTACCTCCCCGAAATCGCCGCGGGCAACCTGAAGGCGACCCTGGCGCAGGTCGAGGAGAGCGGCCGCTGGGACGCGGAAGGCATCACCCTGCCGGCGAAGAAGGAGGGCACGGGCTTCGTCCTCTCGGGCACCAAGCTCTTCGTCCACGACGCGCACAACGCCGATCTGCTGATCGTCGCGGCGCGCACCAGTGGGAAAGGCGCCAAGGGGGTGACGCTGTTTCTCGTCGACGCCAAGCAGCAGGGCGTGAAGATCACCCTGCTGAAGACGATGGATCAGACCCGCAAGCTGTGCGAGGTGAGCTTCGATAACGTCGCCGTCGGCAAGGACGCCGTCCTCGGCGGCGTCGGCAAAGGCTGGGCGCTGCTCGACCGCGTCATCGACCGGGCCAAGGTGGCGATGTGCGCCGAGATGTGCGGCGGCGCGCAGAAGGTGCTCGAGATGAGCGTCGAGTACGCCAAGGTGCGCGAACAGTTCGGCAAGCCCATCGGCAGCTTCCAGGCCATCCAGCACAAGTGCGCCAACATGATGGTGCAGGTGGAAAGCGCCAAGTCGGCGACCTACTACGCCGCGTGGGCAGTGGCCAACGACGTGCCGGAAGCGCACCTGGCGGCCTGCATGGCCAAGGCGTACTGCTCGGATGCGTATCGCTACGTCAGCGCCGAAGGCATCCAGATCCACGGCGGCATCGGCTTCACCTGGGAGCACGATATGCACCTGTACTTCAAGCGCGCCAAGGGCTCGGAGGTCACGTTCGGCGACGCCACGTGGAACCGCGAGCTGGTCGCGCAGCTCGTGCTCGACACGCCGGAGCCGGCAGCGGCCAGCGCCTGAGCAAGGAGATGCGATCATGGCGGAACGCAAGACGTTGTACTTCGAGGACGTGAAGGAAGGCGACGAAATTCCCGCGTTCGTCGTCGAGAACCTGAGCCGCACTGATCTGGTGAGGTACGCCGGCGCATCCGGCGACTTCAACCCGATGCATCACGACCAGACCTTCGCCGAGAAGGCCGGCCTGCCGACGGTGTTCTCACACGGCATGCTCAACGCCGGCTTCGTGAGCAAGTGCGTCACCGACTACGTCGGCCGCGAGAACCTGCGCAAGTTCAAGGTGCGCTTCGCCACCCGGGTGTGGCCGGGTGACACCATCACCTGCAAGGGCACGGTCACCAAGAAGTACGACGAAGGTGGCAAGCACCTGATCGAAGGTGATCTCGTGGCGCTCAATCAGAAGGGCGAGGCGGCGATCCAGGGAAGCTTCAAGGCCGAGCTGCCGTCGAAGTCGTAAGCGCCGGCGCCGGTCGCGACACACACCCGACCAGCGCCACGTTGAGGCTGCGCAGGATCTCGTCGACCGAGACCACACCGTCGCCGTCGACGTCGGCGTTGTTGCACAGCCCCACCGGCGTACCGCCGAGCGCCACGCTCACCGCGGTGAGCAGCTCCGGCGCATCAGTGCGACCGTTCCCGGAACAGTCGGCGGCGCACGGGTGCAGACTCGGGTAGAGCGTGTCGCGACCGCCGCGGTCGTCGTACTGCAGCTCGGTGTAGAAAAGAAACGGGCCGACGCGCGAGCGGTCGTTGGACATGATCGCCTGGGCGTTGCGGTGCTCGGAGTACAGCAGCGCCGAGAAGGGATCGGCCGGCTCGAGGGTCATCGGGTCGAACGGGTCCATGTCGGTGTCGAAGTTGTTGTTGAAGGTGTTGTAGGTGTTCGGATGCCCGAGTCCGAGCGCGTGACCGATCTCGTGCATCAACAGACGCTGCAGCGCTTCCGGGTAATGTTGGCGCGGCAGCAGCGTTGCCAAGCTGAGCACCAGGTCGACGTTGATGAAGATGTCGACGCCGGTAACGACGTCGCCGGCCGTGTGCTGACCATTGGTGAGGAGGCGATCGCTGCTGAACTGCGAGCTGACATTTGTATAGCCGAAGTAGTTGAGGTTGGCGAAGACCGGATGCGTGCTGGGCACGGCGAAGAGGTCGATCTCGGCGCCCGCTGTCGCGTCGTGGCCGACGCCCTCGACGGGCATGCGCTGCAGGTCGACGTCGAACCACAGCTCGCGTGTCTCCCACGCCGCGAACGCTTGGCGGATGGTCTGGTGCAGCGTGGCGACGTCATCGGGATCGGTGATCTGCAACCGCTCGGCGAAGTCGGCGGCCACCGCGACCTGCAGGCCGTCGTGGAAGCCGGTGCCGTATCCGAACGGGTCCGGCTCGGGCGACCAGCGCGCGGCGACCTCCAGATCGCTCTGCGGGCTGCCGGTCCGCGGATCGGGCAGCAAGGCGAATGGCCGCGTAGGGCGCGCGCTGGCGATGAGGAGGGCGAGGCTCACGGCTATGCGGTGCAGCCACGCGTATGACGCCGAACCGTTGCGCACTCAAGCCCCCGTTCCCCGCGAGAGTCTGCCCCCTTTCGGGGAGGTCGCGCTCGAACAGGCCCGATGCCGGGGAATTCCATTCCCCGGCGTCCGCGACGGCACCGCCGTTTCGTGTTTGTCGACAGTCTCGCAAGAGAGACGGCAAGAAGTCATCTGATCGTTCGTTCCCATCTCCTCATCGGAGCGATGCGCGAAGAGAGATGCGTACCCGGGCGTAGCGGTTCGATAGAAGCACGACCTACTCCGGCCGGCTGAGCGGCACCGCGTGTTCGTACAAGCCCCAGCCGTCGTGTGCACCCCACGCGCAGCGCGCCACACCGAAGGTCACCCGCATGTACGCGCCGTTCGCCGCCGGTCGCAGGATGCCCATGCGTGATTGTGGCCAGGCACGCAGCGGTGCAGATCCGTCGTGGTGTAGCTCGATGAGACGCGGGGTGTACGTGTCGCCGTCGGGGGTGACGGCGATCCGCCCACCGGCGAGCGACTGCGCCGCCGCGTCGGTGCGTTGCCAGATAGCGGCGCGCGCCCCATCCGACGTGTGCCGCGACAGCAGCGCACCCGCGGCGCCGAAGTCGGCGGCGATCATCGTCTGCTGCCCGGAGCCGGAAGCGCGCAGTGCAGCGGCGTTGGCGAAGCCGCCGGCATCGATGTCAGCGCGACGCTCTCCGACAGCGAGCCGACCGCGTACACGCCCGAACTGCGGGCCGTCGGCCGTCGCGCTGGCCGGCTGGAAGTCCAGGTCCACGGTCGCGTCGACGAGACGCGACGCCGCCAGGGCCGCCTCCAAGTCGAGGTAGACCGCGGCGTCGTCGAGTTGGAGGGTCGGCCCCGCGAAACGCAGGCGCAGGGTGGTGCCACTCGGCTCGAGGCGCAGCGGCTCGACGTGCCCGCCGTGCACGTCGTCACCGGTGAAGAGCGCGATGCGTTGCCCGCCGAGGAAGAACAGCAGGCGGCCGCCGGTGCTGCGTGGGCCGACGCGGCCGGCGCCGGCGAAGATCCCGATGTCCGCGGCCGCGTCGTAGAACTGAAGTGATGCCGCCGCCGCGCGCGGCGCTGTCGGGCGAGGCGCGACCGGCGCGCTCGGCACGCCGCGCGTTGCTGGGTGGAAGCTGGCGACGATGGCGGCGGTGAGGCGGTCGCGCCAGACGCCGGGCCAGCGCAGCGGGATGCCGAGCTCGAGTTGGACGGCTTGCACGCTGCCGCCGGCCGCCCACGTCGCCAGCTGACGCGCGTGCGGATCGTCGAGCTGCTGGCCGCGTGGCGTGAACACCTGCAGCAGGTTGTTGCGATGGCTCGCCGGATAGCGCTCGCCAAGCGACGCCACGACGCCGGCCTCGACGCATGCCGCCCGCAGCGGCGTGATGCGCTCGGCGAGGTACGGCTCGCCCACCGTGAGCGCCGCCTCCGCCGGCACGTGCAGTCCGTCGGCAGTCTCGATCGCCCCGATACCGATATCGCACTTCGGTTGGCCGGTGTTCCAGCCGTGGATGAACAACACCTCGGCGCGACCGTGGCGCGCGACGATGGCGCCGATCTCCTGCGTCAGGAGCTGCAGGAACCAGGGAGCCTGCCGGCGCACTTGCGAGGTGCGGTTCAGGTCGAGCTGGTTGCGATCCATGCCGTGATTGATGATCACTCCGGCGTCGAGCCGGCCGGCGAGCAGTCGCGTGAGCTCGGGCGTGTAGACGTCATTGACCCGAAGGTTGGGCGGCGGTGCACTGGCGTCGATGGCCGGCCGGCGGCCACCGTGGGGCGCGACCAGCAGAATCGCGCTGCCGCCGCGCCGCCGCTCGCACCAGGAGGGAAGTGCGGGGTGCTGGGTGTTGGGTGATGGGTTCAGATCGGTCAACCTTGTCGGCACTTGCTCAGCACCCGACACCTAACACCCAGCACCTAGCACCCATCGTTGGGCACTTTGATCTCCGCCACCACCGCGCGACGGGTCATGCCGAGGAGTTGGAAGACCCAGGCGAAGAAGTACTTGCTTCGAAACAAGCCGAGGATGCGACGGACCTCGGCGGCATCGCTGATCGGCGCGGCCTCGCCGGTGACGGTGCCGTCGCCGAAGTCGAGTTGCACCGTCGGATGCTTGCGCAGGTTTTTGTACCAGTCGGCCGTCGGGCCGCGCACGTGCTGCAGGTAGATGCGCTGCGGATCGGCGACGATGAACCAGATGGTGACGGTGTGTTGGCGGCCGGACTTGCGTCCGGTGGTCGTCAACCGCAGGGTCGATTGCTTGGTGCGTTGCGTGAGGTCGATGGCCATCAGCCGTTGAACGCCGCGATGATCTTGCGCCAGCGGTCCTTGTCGCCGCTGGCGAACGGGAAGTAGAAGCCGACGCGATCCAGGTAGCCGGCGTAGCGCTGCTTGAGTTTGTCAGGCAGCTCGTCGTAGGTGCCGGTCACCGCGTAGACGTCGAGCATCTCGTCGGTGATCTCGGCGGCCATGCCGCTCCAGTCACCGCGTTTGGACTTCTCGGTGAGACGCCGCCCCGCCTCGCCCCAGCCGTGCAGCTCGAGGACGCCGGCGTATGCCGGCGTCGAGGCGTAGAAGGAGATCTGTTGTCGCACCGGACCCTTGGCCGCTTCGATCTCGTCAGGCGTATTGCCGGCGATGACGAAGACGGTGCTCGACAGGGCGACGGCGCTGCGTGGTCGTCCGGCCTTCTGCAGGCCGCGTTCGAGGTTGGGCAACGTGATCTCGTCGAGGTACTTGATGGAGTGGAAGGGGTGCACGTGGAAGCCGTCGCAGAGCTCGCCGGCGAGGCGGCACATGTATTCGTTCACACCCGCGATGTAGATCGGTGGGCGTGGATACTGGATCGGCCCCGGGTTGAAGAACGGCGTCATCAACGTGAAGTTGTAGAACTTGCCTGAGAAGTTGGGGCGCGTGCCGTTCTGCCAGCAGTCCCAGATGGCGTGGATCATCTCGATCATCTCGCGCAGCTTGGGGCCGGGATGTTCCCACTTCACGCCGAAGCGTCGTTCGTTGTGGCCGCGCACCTGGGTGCCGAGGCCGAGGATGAAGCGGCCGCGCGATTGTTCCTGCAGGTCCCAGCCGATCTGTGCCAGGACCATGGGGCTGCGCGGGAAGGCGACGGCGATCGAGGTGCCGAGCTTGATGCGCGTGGTGTGCTCGGCGGCGAGCGCCAGCGGCAAGAACGGATCGTGGCTGGTCTCCGCCGTCCACAGCGCATCGAACCCCATCGCCTCGGCGGCCTTGGCTCCCGCCGCCGTGTCGTGCAGCGACGCGGGCATCAAACCGGTATCGAGCTTCACAGGTCCCCTCCCAATGAGCAGTGCGCGGACGATAGCCCAAATGCGCGCGGGCGGGAAGGTGGGCTCCAGGCGAAGCCGGAGCTGACGCGACAGCGGCGAAATCACAGCGTCGCTTCCGCATTTGACGGCGTTCCTCTGATCGTGGCAACACGATACGAAGCGATTCGAGAGGAGACGCGGTATGGCCGTTTCCCGGAAAGCTCTATGCACGATCTATGCGCTCATCGGCGTGCTGGCGTTTGTCGGCACCTGGGGCAATGTCCTGGGCTCGGTGCAGCAGGCAGGGTTCTGGGCCGGCACCATCCGCTTCTGGCAAGACACGCTCGCCAATGACTCCAGCCGATTCATCACGGTCGATATCTTCTTCCTCGGCCTGACCGTCGTCGTCTTGATGGTCCTGGAGGCGCGGCGATTGCGGATTCCCGGCGTCTGGCTCTACGTGGTGTTCGGCCTCCTCATCGCGATCAGCCTGGCGGTGCCGCTGTTCATGATTCATCGCGAGTGGAAGCTGGCGGCGCTCGAACCCGGCTCGGCGGCAGGGCACCTCCGCACTGCGGACGTCGTCGGCATCGTTGCTCTCGGCATGCTCTTCACGATCTACGCCGTCGTGGCGTTGTCGCGTTGAGTCGTGCGGTGCCGAGGTTGATCGCGCCCTCAGCAGGGCTGATCGCGGCGGCAGGTCCGACCCAACCGCGCCGAGTGGTAGCCTCGTTCCGTCGGCAATGATCCGGGCTAGCGCGATCCTCCTCCCCGCGTCATAGTAAGCCCCACACGACAAGGAGGTACGGAATGCACACGCGACGACTCGGCGGACTCGAAGTCTCGGCGCTCGGCCTGGGCTGCATGGGCATGAGCGAGTTTTACGGCCCGCGCGACGAGAACGAATCGATCGCCACCATCCACCGCGCCCTCGAGCTCGGGGTGACGCTGCTCGACACGGCGGATATGTACGGACCGTACACCAACGAGGAGCTGGTCGGCCGTGCCATCCGCGGCCGGCGCGATGCGGTGGTGCTGGCGACCAAGTGCGGCATCGTGCGCGATCCGCAGAGCGCCACGGTGCGCGGCATCAACGGCCGGCCGGACTATATTCGCAACGCCTGCGACGGCAGCCTGAAGCGCCTCGGCGTCGATCACGTCGAGCTGTACCAGCTGCATCGTGTCGACCCGACGGTGCCGATCGAAGAGAGCGTCGGCGCCATGGCGGAGCTGGTGCGCGCCGGCAAGACACGATTCATCGGCCTCTCGGAGGCCGGCTCGGAGACGCTGCGCCGCGCCCATCGGGTCCACCCGATCGCGTCGGTGCAGAGCGAGTACTCGCTATGGAGCCGTGATCCCGAGGACGATGTCCTGCAAACGTGCCGCGAGCTGGGCATCGGCTTCATCGCCTACAGCCCGCTCGGGCGCGGCTTCCTCACTGGCCAGATCAAGCGCTTCGAGGATCTCGCCGCCGACGACTATCGCCGCCACTCGCCGCGCTTCCAGGGCGAGAACTTCACCAAAAACCTCGACCTGGTGCGCCGCATCGAACAGATTGCGGCGACGAAGCGCTGCAAGCCGTCGCAGCTGGCGCTCGCTTGGGTGCTGGCACAGGGCGAGGACATCGTGCCGATCCCAGGTACGAAGCGCCGGACATACCTCGAGGAAAACCTCGGCGCGCTCGACGTGGAGCTGAGCTCGCAGGACTTGGCGCGCATCGACGCGATGGCGCCGTCCGGCGCCGCCGCCGGACTCCGCTATCCTGCGGCGATGATGCAGGCGGTGAATCGCTGAGCGGCCAAATCATTGCGCTGTCGTCTGGCAGCTGTCGTGGGCGCGGTTGATCGCTTGGAGCAGGCAATCGACCGTCACTCGACCGTTGTGATCGCAATCGAGGGCGGTGCAGTCGAGGCCGTTCACGGTGATGCGGCCGACCTGCGCGGTTGCACCGTGCTCCGTGAACCACAGGTTGCCGTCCGGCCCCGCCGGGATGTTGACCGGAACGCTATGGGCGGTCGGGATGGGAAACTCGGTGATCATTCCCTCGGGGGTGATGCGGCCGATCTTGTTGCCGTTCTGTTCCACGAACCAGACGTTCCCGTCGGGCCCGCCGCTGATGCCCTGCGGGAAGCTATTGACGGTCGGGATCGGGAACTCGGTGAAGCTGCCACCCAATGTCAGGCGGAGGATCTTATTGTTGTTGACGGTGACCCACATATTGCCATCGGCACCGGCAGCGAGATAGGTCGGCGAGTCGAACGAGACAGGTAGAGGGAACTCGCTGAACGTTTGGGCGGAAGCGTCGGCGTTGCACAGCAACCCGACAACACCGCCGACCACGCAGCCAATCCAACGGCTACCCATCAGTGTCCCCTTTGCTTCGGACCGCCTGCCGATTTGCGGCGAAATTATTGCCCGCACCGGTGACCGGCAGTCAAGGCCGCCACGCTTGGCCGAGGAAGGTGGGCGTGCCGACAGCTGACTTCCCGCGCTGCCGTCGGCACGTTTGATTTGCCGGCCACCTCTGCTATACGAATTTCCCGTAGTTCGTTCCCCGGATTCCCCTATGGGCTCACAGGTCGTCGCAATCGTTCCCGCGCGCTATGAGTCCACACGTCTCCCTGGAAAGCCGCTCGCATTGATCGACGGCAAACCGATGATCCAACACGTCTACGAACGCACGCGCGCCGTCGACCTGGTGGATACCGTCCTGGTGGCCACCGACGATGCGCGGGTCGCCGACGCGGTGCGGCGCTTCGGCGGCGAAGTGGTGATGACCAGCGGCGCACATCAGTCCGGAACCGATCGCATCGCTGAAGTCGCCGGCGGCCTCGACGCCGAGATCGTCGTCAACGTGCAGGGCGACCTGCCGTTCCTCCAAGCCGAGACGTTGGGCGCGGCGGTGGCGTTGCTGCGCGCCGATGCGGCGCTGCCGATGGCGACGGTGAAGGCAGCGATCCGCGACGCCGACGAGATGCGCAATCCCAACGTCGTGAAGGTGGTGGTTGATCGCGACGACTACGCGTTGTACTTCTCCCGCAGCCCGCTGCCATACTGGCGCGGGACGGCGTCCGACCTGTTGGGATACAAGCACATCGGGCTGTATGCGTACCGGCGCGACTTCCTGCTGACCTTCGCGCGCCTGGCGCCGACGCCGTTGGAGCAAGCGGAGAAGCTGGAGCAACTGCGCGCCTTGGAATGGGGCTTTCGGATCAAAGTGGCGGAGACCGCCGTGGGTGTCGGCATCGAGGTGGACACCCCGGAGGACTTGGAACGGGCCCGTGCGTTGGCAGCGGGCTGAGGGGGTGAGGCGATGGCGAGTGACGGGAAACGGACCAAGTTCATCTTCGTGACCGGCGGCGTCGTGTCGTCGTTGGGCAAGGGCCTGGCGGCGGCGTCGATCGGCGCGTTGCTGGAGAGCCGCGGCTTGAAGGTGACGATCTTCAAGATGGATCCCTACATCAACGTCGACCCCGGCACCATGAGCCCGTTCCAGCACGGCGAAGTGTTCGTCACCGACGACGGCGCCGAAACCGACCTCGACCTCGGCCACTACGAGCGTTTCCTGTCGACGCGCATGACCCAGAAGAACAACTTCACCACCGGCCAGGTCTACGACCGCGTCATCGCCAACGAGCGCAAGGGCGAGTACCTCGGCGGCACCGTGCAGGTGATCCCGCACATCACCGACGAGATCAAGCGCCGCATCCTCGAAGCGGCCGAGGGCTACGACATCGTCATCGGCGAGGTCGGCGGCACGGTCGGCGACATCGAGAGCCTGCCGTTCCTCGAAGCGGTGCGCCAGTTCCGCTGGGACCGTGGCCGCGAGAACGTGCTGTACATTCATCTCACGCTGGTACCCTTCATCAGCACCGCCGGCGAGGTGAAGACCAAGCCGACGCAACACAGCGTCAAAGAGCTCACCGGCCTCGGTATCCAGCCCGACATCCTGCTGTGCCGCACCGATCGCTTCCTGGAGCGCAAGATCAAGGCGAAGATCGCCCACTTCTGCAACGTCGACGAGAACGCCGTGATCACCGCCAAGGACGTGGAATGCATCTACGAGGTGCCGCTGATCTTCCACGAAGAGGGGCTCGACGAGCGCATCGTCGAGAAGCTCAACATCTGGACCGGCGGGCCGAACCTGACCAAGTGGGCCAAGGTGGTGCAGACGGTGAAGCACCCGCGCGAGCAGGTGCGCATCGCCATGGTCGGCAAGTACGTCGATCTCGCCGATTCGTACAAGAGCTTGCACGAGGCGCTGGTGCACGGCGGCATCGCCAACGAGTGCAAGGTCGAGATCGACTACATCGACTCGGAGAAGATCGAGCAGGACGGCATTCCGGACGTCGTCGAGCACGCCGACGGCATCCTCGTGCCCATGGGCTTCGGGCCGCGCGGCACCGAGGGCAAGATCGCCACGGTGCGCTTCGCCCGCGAGGAGAAGGTGCCCTTCCTCGGCATCTGCTTCGGCATGCAGATGGCCGTGATCGAGTACGCGCGGCACGTCTGCGGCCTCGAGCGTGCCAATTCCGTGGAGGTCGACGAGCACACGCCGCACCCGGTGATCGATCTGATGCCGGGGCAGCGCGTCGTTACCCAGAAGGGCGGCACGATGCGCCTCGGCGCTTACGATTGCGTGCTGCGCGAAGGCTCGCTGGCGCTGCGTCTGTACGGCAAACGCAAGATCAGCGAGCGGCACCGCCACCGCTACGAGTTCAATAACACATACCGCGACGTCCTCACCCAACACGGGCTCATCCTCAGCGGCGTGTCACCCGACGAATCGCTGGTGGAGATGATCGAGCTGGCGGAACATCCCTTCTTCCTGGCCAGCCAATTCCATCCGGAGTTCAAGTCGCGGCCGCTGGACTGCCACCCGATGTTCAAGGGGTTCATCAAAGCCGCGCTGCAGCACAAGACCGAGCTGGCGAGCGCCCCATTGCTGAGCGCGGTGTCGCGCTAGGGCCTGGGGCCAGGGTCGTGTCGATGGCCCGCTCTCCGATGGGTCGCGCTGAGCTGCCAAGTCTGGCAGGCTGCTAGCATGCCCGCGACGCGCCAGGTGACCGTCGGGCCGCTACGCATCGGCGGCGGGCGGCCGTTCGTCTTCATCGGCGGCCCCTGCGTCATCGAGAGTCGCGACCACGTGCTGCGCCACGCGACCGCGCTGCGCGCCATCACCGACCGCGTCGGCGTGCCGTTCATCTACAAGTCGTCCTTCGACAAGGCCAACCGGACGTCGCTGGCGTCGTACCGCGGACCCGGTTTGGATGACGGCTTGGAGATCCTTGCGACGGTGAAGCGCGAGATCGGCGTGCCGGTGCTGACCGACGTGCACGAGCGTGAGCAGATCGCGGCGGTGGCGCAGGTGGCGGATGTCCTGCAAACGCCGGCGTTCCTGTGCCGGCAGACCGACTTCCTGCTCGAGGTGGCGCGGGCCGGTTGTGCGGTGAATGTGAAGAAGGGACAGTTCCTCGCGCCGTGGGACATGGGGCCGGTGCTCGCGAAGCTCGCCAGTAGCGGCAACCAACAGCTCATGGTGACCGAGCGCGGCGCCTCCTTCGGCTACAACAATCTCGTCGCCGACATGCGCTCGTTGGCGGTCATGGCGGAGTTCGGCTATCCGGTCGTCTACGACGCGGGGCACAGCGTGCAGTTGCCGGGCGGGCAGGGCACGGTGTCGGGTGGGCAACGGCACTTCATCCGTCCGCTCGCCCGCGCCGCGGTTGCGGCGGGTGTCGACGCAGTCTTCCTCGAAGTGCATGAGGACCCGGATCACGCCCTGAGTGACGGGCCGAACTCGTATCGGCTGGACGAGCTGGAAGTCTTGTTGCGGGAGTTGAAGCGGATCGATGCCATTGCCAAGGAAAGCTAGGCGGCCGCCGACGGTGCGGCGCGGGCGCGACAGCGACACCGTGCGGCGCGCCCGTCGCGTGCTGGCGATCGAGGCGGCGGCCATCGCGGCGTTGGCGGAACGGCTCGATGGTCGCTTCGAGCGCACCCTCGACGTGCTGGCGGCGTGTACCGGCAAGGTGATCGTGACCGGCATGGGCAAGTCGGGGATCATCTGCCGCAAGATCGCGGCGACGTTGACCAGCACCGGCACCGCAGCGGTCTTTCTGCACGCTGCCGAGGCGGCGCACGGCGATGCCGGCGTGTTCATGAAGAACGACACCGTGCTGGCCGTGTCGAGCAGCGGCGAGACCGACGAGCTGCTGCGCTTGTTGCCGCTGGTCAAGCGGCTGGCTCTTCCCTTGGTGGCGATGACCGGCAGCCCGCGATCGACGTTGGCGCGCGCCGCCGACGTGGTCCTCGACGTGAGCGTCGCGGAGGAAGCGTGCCCGATGAACCTGGCTCCCACTGCCAGCACCACGGCGGCGCTGGCATTGGGCGATGCAGTGGCCGTGGCGCTGCTCGAACGCAAAGGGTTTGGCCCCGACGACTTCGCGGTGTTGCATCCGGCCGGCGCCTTGGGGCGGCGGCTGGTGAAGGTCGAAAGGCTGATGCATTACGGCGATGCCGTGCCGTTGGTGCATCAGCGCGCGGCGTTCGACCGTACAGTGGAGGAAATCTCCGCCAAGCGCCTCGGTATCACCGGGGTCATCGACGACGCGGGCGACTTGGTCGGCGTGGTGACCGACGGGGACCTGCGGCGCGCGTTGATCCGTGTGGGCGACCTCCGGAGCGCACGCGCCGAAGACATTATGACGCGCCACCCGAAGGCCGTTGCGGCGACTTCGCTGGC
>Ga0335082_10000600_pt1 | contig 37506 bp, 26 predicted proteins | sample Lox_Sample_41_FD_206718 | JGI IMG/M metagenome (GOLD analysis project Ga0335082, IMG submission 206718) | Soil microbial communities from Loxahatchee National Wildlife Refuge, Florida, United States - Lox_Sample_4.1 | ecosystem: Environmental > Terrestrial > Soil > Wetlands | place: USA...
GCCGGCGCCAGTCGCTGATTTGGCTGGGCTTGTAGATTTTCGGACCGCGGAACAGTGCGCTGCGGTCGAGGACGTCGTTCTCACCAAGATACTCGATCTGCAAAGGCAGCGGAATCCGTGCACGCAGCTGCCGTTCGGCGGCCCCACCGCGCGCCTGGTCGGGGTTGCCAAGCTCGATCAGCAATCGCAGCCCGCGCCGCTGCACGACGATGAAGAAGACGCGCGTGTCGAGCTGCGCGGCAAAGTCGTATGCCGCATCGAGCAAATCGTAGCCGCTCACCGACACGCCATCCTGTTCGATGATGTCGTCCACCCGCCCGAGGCACTGCGCCGTCCACCCGGGGCGCCCGCACGCACATACCTCGGTTGAGACCCGTACCAGGTCACCGGTGCAGTAGCGCACCAGCGGGGAGACTTCGTGCACCAAGCTGGTCACCGTCAGGATGCCTGGTTCCCCGAGCGCTACCGGCCGGTGCGTGTGTGGGTCGAGGACTTCGAACTCCAACAGCTCGTGCGCCAAATGCAGCTGGCCCGCGGTGCACCCGACTCCCATGAGCAGCGTCTCGTTCGAGCCGTAGATCTCGACGACCCGCGCGCCCCAATCTGCCTGGATCACACGACTCAATGCCGGCGGCAGCAGGGCGCCGCCGGCGAAGATGACCTGCAACGAGCCGAGATCCCGGCGCATGTCCAGCCCTTCGACGCGCGCCAACTCGCGCAGCAGGATAGGTTCGAGAGGCAAGCTGCTCAGCGCTGTCACCTGCAGCCGTTTGATGAAATCGAGAACGCGCGAGAACGGCACATCCCAACTCAGGTTGCCGGCCGCAATGTGGCAGCCGCCGGCGCTGCGCAACGCTTCCTCGAACACGAACGACACCGGCGCAAACAGCGGAAAGCGGTTGAGCAACAGCGTCGGGGACGACAGCTCGGGCACCATGCTGTGCACCAGCGCGCCCATGCGCTGCACTTCCGACAGACCGCACCACGTCGAGATGGGCTCCCCGGTGGTGCCGCTGGTCTCGTGGTAGTGCCACGCCGCGTGCGGCGGCACGATCAGCATACCGTAGGGCGTCGCATCGCGCAGATGGTCCTTGAAGGTCAGTGGCAAGCCCGGCAAGTCGGCCCGCCCCCGCACCTCATGTCCCTCGAGATGGCGCTTGTAGAAGGGGCTGCGGCGCGCCCGCGCCACGGCATCACGCACCATCTCGTCGCGCATCGCGTCCCGGCTGATCGTCACTGCAGCCCGTTGCCTGTCCATCACCCAGAATCCTCGAACACTACCACCACAAATGAACACAGATGCGTCGCGATGGCCAGGTGCGCTGCCGCTCTCTGTCGCGACTCACGGAGGTACGCCCGGACCCTGTGTCTTCCGCGCGAGCGCAACCAGCAGCGCGGGCAACAGGCTAACCGAAGCCGCCAGGCAGAGGAACAGACTGACGGCGGTGAAGAGGCCCATGCGCGCGAGCGCCGGGTAGTGCGACAACCCGAGGAAGCCGAAGCCCACCATCGTGGTCAGCGCGCTGATGACCAGGGCACGGCCGCCGTGGCGGACAGCCTCATCCGGCGCCTCGCCCTGCTGATAGCGTGCCGCCACGTAGACGCAGTTGTCGACACCAATGCCCAGGATCAACGGCACGACAATCAACGTGACGGGATCGATCCCGATCCCCGTCACGGCGAGCAACGCCAGAAACGCCGCGATCACTACGGCCTCGGGGATGAGAATGGCGCATGTCAGACCGAGCTGCGGAAAGTTCCACAGCACCAGGACGAAGTTCAGAATGAACGATGCGATGCAGAAGGCGACGAGCTCGCGGCGCAGCAGATGCCCCAGCTCCTCTTGCAGCAGGGAGCGGCTCGCAACGATGAAGGACATTCCGGGCAGATCGTCGTGCAATCGATCGGCGACAATCGCCAGGCTGACGTTGGCCGCGGGCTCGACATACGTTGCCACGGTAAACCCATCCCGGTGCTGCCGAATGAACCGCCCAAGCACGCCCGCAAAGGGACGCAGCGCGGCATCACCGCCGCGCACCACGGCGTCGTGCGGCGCCGCGAAGTCCGCGAAGAAGCCGTCGAACTGGCTGGCAACGAAGCCATGTCTCTCCAAAGCCAAGCGCAGATCCTGCAGCACGGCCGCCCGCGGCAGCGCATTGAACAACCCCAGGCGCTCCCGCTGCGTGCGCTCCGAAGGCAGGAGTGCAGTGACGCTGCGCGTGCCCTGGACCAGGCCTGCACCACGATAGACTGCGAGGCGATAGCCGATCTGCTCACTCGCTTGCAACGCCTCTTCCAGCGTCGCGGCGCGTACGAGAACGGCACCACTGGTGGCGGCGCTCGCGAAACGCGCGGCGATCTCGTCCTGCACACGCGCCGCCGCTGTGTGCGCCGGCCGCAGGCGCGTCAGGTCCGTATCGAAGCCGACATGCACAGCTGGCACGATCAGTCCCAGGCCCGCGCCGATCACGACCAGGCTCACGGCGCGGCTGCGCGTCGCTGCCCAACGTGCCAGACCTCCGAGACGCGGCACGTCGAGCTGGCCGTGGACCAGTGATGTGCGTGGCAAGAGAAAGCTCAGCGCCGGGTAGATGAGAAGAAACTCCGCGACGGTGACAATCATCCCAATCGCGGTCAGAAAGCCGAGTTGGCTGACTCCGGCAAGTTGGGAGAAGCCAATGACCAGGAACGCCGCCGCGGTGGTGGCGGAGGCGATCACGTTCGCCCAGCCGAGTCCACCGATCGTGCGGGCCACGGCGCCGCGCAGGTTGTCATGTTCGAGCTCCTGGAGCAGACGCGTGTAAAACTGAATGCCCGAGTCGATCGACAGACCGTAGAGAATGGCTGCAAAGCTGATTGACACGGCGTTGAGCTGGGCGTAGCAGAGCAGCGACACCGCAAACGTGATCAACGTGCTCAATACCAGCGGGTAGGTGACAAACGGGAGAATGCGAAAGTTGCGGTAGCCGAGGTAGAAGACCACCAACACGCCCAGCAGCGCCAGCAAGGTATAGCGACCCACGTCCCACTTGAGCGTCGCCGCGTCTTCAAGCGCGAAGGCGTAGCTCCCGGTGTACCCCACCCGCACGGCCTCGGCGCCGGGAGTGGCAGCGCGGGCCTGCGCTTCGGCGTCGTGCACCTGTTGCATGAACCGGGTGGTGAAGGGGATGTCGAAGGGGTTGTGCGTGGGGCGCACCAGAATGAGCAGCGCCGTGCCGTCCGCGCTGCTGAGGTAGCCGCCGCGGACGTTCAGCGTGGCGTCATCGAAGGCGGCCGCCAAGGCGCGCGCCGCCAGGGGTGTGATGCCCAGCGGATCGCGCCGCAACCACCGTGCGGCCGTGAGATCAAACGGCGCCTGCAACACCGCACGGTCCGCCACGACCTGCGCATCGAGACCCGCCGGCGTCAGCCGCTCCCGCAAGCGAGCGTACTCCTCGGCCGGCACGTAGTTGTACACCAATGGGCCGAGGATGCCGGCTTCGAGTTGTTCCACCTCGATCTTCGCCTGCACGTTCACCACCGTCTCCAGCGCCCGCAGCCGCGCCGCGAACGCGTCGGCAAAGGCGTGCAGCGTCGCCGGCTCCGTGCCCTCGACCAAAATGACCAGCTCATCGAGCTCGCCGAAGTCGGCGACGAAGGTCTTGAAATTGTCAAATGCCGGCGCCCCGCTGGGCAACATGCTGAGGACATCGAAGTCAAAGCGCAGCGCCGCCAACGAGCCGGCGGACAGCAACGCAACCAGCAGTGAGGCACCGAGGATCGCCCGGTGGCGGCGCTCGATGAACGCCGCCCACGACGCAGCGCGCGGCATCACGAACTCGCGCCGCTGGCTGCGGGCGCGTCGAACAGGCTGTCCGGCAAGCTCGGATTCAGCTCGTAGGTGCGCACTGTGATCTCGAGATGGATCGCCTTGGCCGGGGACGTGAGGGCGATCTTGAAGGGCAGTTCCACGCGCTCGACCCGGCGGTAGTCGGCGAACTCCATCACCAGGTCCGGCTGACCCGATTGCATGCGGACCCGCTGTTCGACACGTCGGGTTGACGTCTGAATGCGGATGAGCCGCGCCAGCGTCCCCCCATGGTCGCGGCAGTCGACCACTGTTTCCAAAGAGCTCCCCTGCACCGTGCAGCGCTCGGCATCGTCGCCTGCCGGGCCCAGGAAGACCTCTCGCATGTCTGCCGGCGAGAACAGCGCGTGGTCGGCGATCTCGGCATCGCGGAACAGCTTGCCTTCCAGTGGCAGCTCCATGCGGTCATGCGCATCCCAACTGGTGTAGTCGAATACCGTCAGGCCGAACGGCGACAGCAGCCGCAGCCGAAAGCGGTCCGGTTTCTTCACGACCAACACACCGTCCGCGGCCCGGGTCTCCGTGCCACGGCGCACCGTTGCGCTGAAGCGCGCCCGCAAGCTGCGAATCGCCGCCTCCTGCTGCCGCACGGCGGCGTACGCGGCCTCCGGTGTGCGCTCGGTTTCGGCGGCCGGCGGTGCGGCAACGCGGGCGCTGCACGCCGCGAGCCACGCAGCGCACAAGAGAGCGCCGCTGCGCGTCCCAAGTCCCATTCGTTCACGCCAGCTGGAGCAGCAGCTCCCCGGCGGCACGCATGCGGAAGTTCACACGCACGTCGCCGCGCGCTTTTACAGTGCGACCGAAGACGCGCACAATGCGTGCCCGCACGCGCAACTGATCGCCGGCAACGATGGCGCGGCGGCTGACGCGAAAGCGATCGATGCGGGCCAGCACCGCGCCAGTCCCCGGGCGTACGCCGATCGCCGCCAGACCGGCACATTGCGCGATCACCTCCGCCAGCAACGCCGCTGGCACGTGTCCCTCCCCATCCAAGAGCGGATCGCCCGTGGTGAGATTCTTCACCGCCAGCGCACTGACGCCGGGAACGACCTGGAGGACCCGGTCGAGCAGCAAGAACGGGTAGCCGTGGGGCAAGGGCAGCCCCGTGCGTCCCTCAGTCATGATGCAACGGCGCCGCGTCGAGCGCGGCATTGGCGACGGCATCGTTGCGGTGCAGGTCGGAGAACTGGATGTCGAGACTGTCTCCCAAGGCCTCGTCGATGTGCAGCGCCGTCACGATCCACTCCGGCTGCGCGAACCAGACGTCGATTGAACGGAACATGCGCTGCCACTGTGGGTCACGCGGCACGAGGTGGATACGAATGGCGCCGCCGTCGGGCGCCGCCGTCACTTCAAATGTCGTGCGCACCGCATTCAACGACCCGGTGAACAGGCCCGAGAGCTGGCGCATCATGGCGCTGAACGGCGCGAGCGCCGCCACCTCGTCTTTGAGGCCGGGCACGTCGGGCAGATGGATGCCGTTGCGATCGATGCGCACGGTGATCGCGGGCTCGTCGACGCGCCACAGGACCTGATCCGGTTCTCGAAATGCGAACTGCCCTCGGGTGACCAGCGGTTCCGCGAGCAAGCTCAGATGCTTGGTTTGCTCAAAGCGCGCGCAGAGCGCGCGCGTGGTGCGCTGGCTCGCCTCGATGAGCTGCAGGCAGGCGTCCGTTCCCGCACACGGCGCCGCTGCAGCGCGGCCGCCGGCGACCACCACAGCAACCACTGCCAGCGCTATGCGTGTGGCCCACACCCCGCCGGCCTCACGCGGACGGCCGCCGGAACAGCAACGCCATGCTGCCGCCGCCGCGCGCCATGGACAACATCAACCCGGTCTGCATCGGCCGCGGCTCAGCGCGCGGCGCGGCGAAGCGAAACGGCGCGTTCGCCGGCGCCCGCCGCAGGTTGCACAGCGGCGGCACGATCGCATCACGCAGCGCCAGGCAGGTGGCGGCCGCGGCCAACGCGCCGGCGGCCCCGAACTGACCGATCGCACCTTTGATCGACGTGAGTGCCACCCGTGTTGCCGCTTCGCCGAACACGCGCAGCAGCACATCCACCTCGCAGGCGTCGAGGCGCCGCGACGAGTTCGCGCTGCCGCACACCAAATCGACGCCAGTGTCAGTCGGGGATCCCAGGCAGCGCACCACCAGCTCCCGTAATCGTGCGGCCGCCGCCGGCGCGCGCAGCGGCCAGTCGTAGGCGGGCGCGGGCACGCCGAAGCTCACGTAGTCCAGCAGCTCGGCGTACACCGTTGCGGCGCGGCGGTGGGCATGCTCCGCCGACTCGAGCACCAGCATCGCCGCACCCTCGCCCAGAATGATGCCGTTGCGGTCGACATCGTACGGGCTGCACCACTCGGCGCCGCCGCGTTGCGACGACAGCGCCCGGTAGTCGCGGTAGGCAGCGACGACAATCTCGGTGAACTGGTCGCCGCCGCCGGCCAAGACCAGGTCGGCGCGTCCGGCGCGGATGAGGTCGCACCCCAGCGCGATCGCCTGCTCCCCCGACACCTCCCCCTGGCTCACGGTCAGGTTCGCCCCGGTACAACCGAGCTCCATCGCCGCGTAGCTCGCCGCTGCGTTCAACACCAAGTTGGGAAACGTCATCGGGCTGACCAGAGATGGCCCCTTGGTGAACAGGCGCGCCAGATACTGCGCTGACTCGCCTACGTCGCCGAGCGCCGAGCCGACGACGATGCCCATCCGCTCGGGCGGCACGTCCGGCAGTCCCGCGTCGGTGAGTGCCAGCCGTGCCGCGCAGACGATGCTGCGCGACAACGTGTCCGCACGACGCAGGTGGCTCGAGCGGATGATGTCACGCGACGCGAACTCGGGAAGGCGCGCCGCCAGCCGGGGCACCGTCGCATCCGCCGTCGCCCAGGGAGCGATCCCTGACTTACCGGCACACAGGGCGCTCCAGAAGGCGGCGCGGCCGATGCCGATCGGACTGATGACGCCCAGGCCGGTTACGACTACGGGTGACCCAGTCTCTGCCATCAGCGTGTGTCCGGGCGGGTCTGAGACGCGCCGCTACAAAGTACCGCCCCGCTCATCCCCAGGCTCGTAACACGACGCTGGTGTTGTTGCCGCCGAAGCCATACGAGTTGGACAGGACGGTGCGGATCGCCTGCGCGCGGCTGTGCTGCGCTACATAGTCGAGATCGCATTCCGGATCGGGGTGTTTCAAGTTGACCGTCGGCGGGACGAAACCGCCACGCAGGGCCAGCACACACGCCAGAGCCTCGATCGCGCCCGCGGCCGCCAGGCAATGGCCCACCATCGACTTCGTCGAACTCACCGGCACGTCATACGCACGCGGCCCGAGCAGCGCTTTGAGAGCGCGCGTCTCCAGCACATCGTTCAGGGGGGTCGCCGTGCCGTGCGCGTTGACGTAGTCGAGCTCTTCCGGCGCCACCCCACTCTCCTGCAGCGCCCGTTGCATGGCGCGCAGCGCGCCGGCCCCGTCGGGGCGCGGCTGTGTGATGTGATGCGCGTCCGCGCTCACACCGTAACCGAGGAACTCGGCCAGCACCGTGGCGCCCCGCGCCTGCGCCCGCTCGGCACCCTCGAGTACGAACATGGCGGCGCCCTCGCCCAGGCTCAGCCCGGCACGATCACGATCGAAGGGACGGCACGGGACGGTATCGAGCGCCTGCAGCGCGTTGAAGCCGGAGAACGTCATGCGGCACAGCGAGTCGACGCCGCCGCACAGGACCGCGGTCGCCCGGCCGGACCGAATCCAGTCGGCAGCGATACCCAGGGCGTTGCCGCCGGACGAACATGCGGTGGACACGGTCAGCCGCGGACCTTCGCAGCCAAACAGCTTGGCAAGCAAGTCCGCCGACACCGACACCGGTGCTGCCGCCATCACGGAGCGCCGCAACGGCGGCAAGCCGCCGAGGCGTCGCCGGTACTGCTCCTCCGCACCGAACATTCCGCCCGTCGTCGCCCCGACGACCACGCCGACATCGGCACCCCCAGCCAACACCGCCCCGTCGACTGCCTCACGCGCCGCAATCAGCGCCAGCAGATCGGAGCGCGAAGCGCGGCGCGCGATCGGCTTGGGAAGCCACGCCGGCGCTGCAAGGTCGTGCACCTCGGCGGCGCAGGCGCTGCGGTACGCCGCCGCCTCGAACAGCGACAACGCCGCTATGCCGCAGCGGCCGCGCTGCAAACCGTCGGCAAACGCATCGACGCCCTCGCCCAGGGCGTTGATACTGCCGGCGCCGGTGATGACCACGCGCATTCTGTGCTCGCCTCGCCGCTCACCGTTCAGCATTCCTGTCCGGCCCTTGCCGGTTCGTGCGCCAGGATGTAGTCGGCGAGCGCGTTGATCGATGCGAAGGCGAGCTTGCCGACCTCTTCGTCCGGAATGACCACACGGAACTGCTCTTCGATCAGCACGACCAACTCGAGGGCATCGATCGAGTCGAGGCCCAGGCCCTCGACGAAGATCGGTTCGGCGTCTCGAATGCTCTCCGGGTTGATCCCCTCCAGCTTGAGGCCCTCTACCAGCAGGTGCTTGAGATGCGTCTTGAGCTCGTTGCGGTTCAAGCAGTTCCTCCCCTGACCGTAGTCGTCAAATCATCATCAGGCCACCGTCGACAGTCAAGGTGGCGCCAGTAATATAGCGCGCGCGCTCGGACACCAGGAAGGCCACGGCGTCTGCCACCTCTTCCGGTGTACCGAAACGCTGCAATGGAATCTGGTGCAGGAGCTGGTCGCGCATGTCTTCACGCATATTAGCAATCAGCTGCGTGTCGACCAGGCCCGGGCAGACGGCGTTGACGGTGATGCCGTAGCGCGCCACCTCGCGCGCCAGTGATTTGCCCATGCTGAGCAGGCCGGCCTTCGAAGCGGCATAGTTCGCGGCGCCATCCTTTCCCAGAATGCCGGCCGGCGAGATGAGGTTGACGATGCGCCCCCAGCGGCCGGCGATCATCGAGCGCACCGCCTGGCGCGCACACAGAAACGCGCCGCGCAGGTTGGTCGCGAGCACCGTGTCCCACGCGCTGGCGGACAGCATCATGAGGAAGCCGTCGTGCGTGACCGCAGCGTTGTTCACCAAGATGTCGATGCCCCCCCAGGTTTGCTTGAGGTGATCGAACATCGCAGCGACCGCCTGCGGATCGGCAACGTCCGCCTTGACGACCTCGGCGTCGCCGCCGCGCGCCCTGACTTCCTCGACAGTCGCCGCCGCCTCGGCGTCGGCATGCGCGTAGTTGATCGCCACCCGCGCGCCTTCGGCTGCCAGCGCCAGGGCGGTGGCGCGACCGATGCCACGCGACGCCCCGGTGATCAATGCGCGACGCCCCTGCAAGCCGCCGCTCATCGCAGGAGTCGCCAGAGCTGGCCCTTGATCTTGCGCGCGCGCAGTCGTTGCAGCGTCGCGACGTTCGTCTTGATGCCCTTGCCGGGCACGATCCAGTTCGAGTGGGCGCGCGCATACGCCTCGATGTCGTCGATCAACTCGTCGCCCAGCGCCGGCGAGATGTAGAACTTTGGATACAGGAGGTTGTCGTCCGCGTCGATCTGACCGTCACGTAGCGCGATCTGCACCATCTCGGTGCCGGGCAGCACGCGGATGCCCGTCATGGCGATTACCGCCGTGGGCTTGGTCTCGTCCATCAGCGCGATCGTCTCGGTCACGGTTTGCCGGGTTTCGCCGGGGCCGCCGAAGATCAGGCTGTGGCAGAACTTCAGGTGATGTCGGTGACACAGCGCCGAGGCGCGGCGCAGATCGTCCGGGGTGAACTCCTTCTTCAAGCTCGCGATCATGCTTGCCGAGCCCGAGTCGGTTCCGAATTCTATGGCCTTGCAGCCCGAGCGCGCCATGAGCGCGCACAGCTCGTCGTCAATGAACTTCGGGTTGAGATAGCCCGACCATTCAATGTCGAGCCGGCGGGCCGCGATCTCCTCGCAAATGTCCTTGGCGTGGCGGATGGGCATGTTGAAGATGTTGTCGACGAAGAACCAGTGGCGGATGCCGTGTTCCTCGCGCGTTGCCTGAATCTCATCGACCACCGCCGCGGCCGTACGCATGCGCACCTTCGATCCCTCGATCAACGGATAGCTACAGAAGACGCACTCGAAGTAGCAGCCGCGCTTGGTCTGGATGTTCAGCGCACCGCCGCGCTGGTAGTAGGCGTCCATATCGAAGCGTTGCCGCATGGGGATGCCGGCGAGGTCGAGGTGCTTGATGCGGCTGACCGGGCTCACGCAAACGCCGCCGTTGACCCGCTGGCACTCGTATTCCGGTGTCGACGCGAGCGCCGCGCCGCTCGCCAGGTGCTGCAGGACCCACGGGAAGGCCATCTCGCCCTCACCGACCACGCCGATGTCGGCACTCAGATACTCCATGATGGTCTCGGGCATGACCGTGAAGCCGGCGCCTCCGAGGACGATGGGCGCGCCGGTCAGCTCGCGGACCGCGTCCACGAGCTGCTTGTAGTCATCAATGTAGGAGGTGTTCTGCGGATATGCTGACGAGTCGAGGTTGCGCAAGGAGATGCCGACGACGTCCGGCCGGGTCACGCGGATCTTCTCGTCGAGCGCCGGACGCAGGGCGTCGAGGAAGCACAAATCGAATGTATCGACCGTGTGGCCGTGTTGCGCAGCCACCGCAGCCATATAGGCGGCACCGATCGGAAACACCGGGTCGGGGAGCTTCTCGGTGTTCGCAGAGATGAGCAGGACACGCAGTGAGCGTTTCACGGGCGCCTCAGTTCTCGCGCGCCAGCACGAGTGTAACGGTAGGGCCTGAATAGCAGAGCGCGTGGATGAGAGCCAGCTGCGCACGCTGCAAGCGGACGTGCGCGTCGCTGCCCGCTAGGGGTACACCGTCGAGACCGAACATCACGTCGTCGGCCGGTCGCGCCGGCTCATTGAGGAGCGTCGTGGCCAGCGCCACCGCCAGCGCACCTTCCGCGCCAAACGTTTCGCCCCATGCCGCCTTGGGTGCACACAGCACTGGGGCGTTGGCGTCTGCCAACACGCTGTGGAGCGCCGCCAGCTCCACCGCGTCGAGCGCGGTGGCGTGCGCGCTCGCCATGACCAAACCGACATCGCGTGCAGCCCCAGCGCTCAGCGCCAGCGCGCGACGCATGGTCTCGACGATCGCCGTACATTCGCGCTGGTGCTGCGTCAACGTCGGCTCGAAACCGGCCGCGTAGCCGTCGATCCTAGCCAACACGCGCGCGCCACGCTGGCGGGCCTGCTGGCGGCGTTCGAGCACAACGACCGCCGCCCCCTCAGCCGGACAGACGCCTGCCACTGGCGAGCGGAACGCTTCCGCCGCGCGCGCCTTCAACAAGCGCATGTCGGCCAGTCCCCGCACCAGCGCCGCACCGAGCGCATCGGCGCCACCCGCAAGCACCACGTCGGCCTTGCCCGTGCGAATGAGATCGCACCCGTAGCCGATCGCTTGTAGACCTGCCGCCAAACCGGCGTGCGCTGTGACGTTTGCACCTTTGATACCGAGAGCGATCGACACTTCGCCCGCCGCAGCGCTCGACACCGTGTAGGCGAACAGCCGCGGGCTGGCAGCCGCAGGACCGTGCTCGACCAACTTCTCGTTGTACTCGGCGTTGGTCAACAGGCAGCCGAGTCCGGTCCCCAATGACAGCCCGACACGTTCCGCGTGCGCATCATCAATCGACAGCTGCGCCGCATTCACGGCTGCGTACGCGGCGCTCAGAAACAGCCGGCACAGGCGATCCAGACGCCCGATGCGCGAGCGCTTGTCCGCAGGTATCACGTCCACGGGAATCTCATCGAGCGTCGCGCCCAACGCGCCGTCGACGCCCATGTCGCGCAACGGTCGCAGCGCGCGCTGGCCGGCGTGGAAGCGCTCGGCAACCCGGCCGGGAGTCACGCCGAGCGGTGAGATGACGCCGAGCCCGGTAATGACAACCGGGTCGGTCATGCAGTGTCCGCGCGCCGCAACACGATCGCGGCGTTGTTTCCGGCGAACGCCGAGGAGGTCGAGAGGATTGTGCGTACCGGTTGCCGGCGCGCCGCGCCCATGACGACGTCGAGATGGCAAGCGGGGTCGAGCTGCTCGCAGTTCGCCGTTGGAGGGATCACCTGCGTGCGCAGGATCTGCGCGCACATGATGGCCTCAAAGCTGCCCGCCGCGGCCAGGGTATGGCCGATCGCTCCCTTGATCGAGTTCACCGGAATGCGGCCCGCCGCTTCGCCGAAGACGCTCTCGATCGCCGCCATCTCCATGGCGTCGTTGTACACCGTGCCGGTGCCGTGGGCGCTGATGAAGTCGACCGCGGTGGGCGCCACGCCGGCGTCAGCCAACGCCATGCGCATGGCGCGCGCCGCGCCGGCGCCGTCGCGGGCTGGGGCGGTCATGTGCGTCGCGTCGCCCGCGAGGCCCGCGCCGATCACCTCCACGTCGGTGCGCGCGCCGCGGGCGCGTGCATGCGCCGCTTCTTCAACCACCAGCATCGCGGCACCCTCGCCCACCAGCAGCCCGGAACGCCGCGCATCGAACGGCCGCACCGTGTCCGTGGTCGTGGCGCGCAGGCAGTTGAAGCCGTTCACCACGAACGCGCACAGCGTCTCAACACCTCCCACCAGGCAAATGTCGGCATGCCCGGCGCGAATGAACTCCAACGCCATGCCGACCACCTGTGTACCGGAGGCACACGCGATCGACGGACTGACGACTGGCCCGCGCACACCCAGCTCACGCGCCAACCCCGTGGCCGTTGCGTAGTAGGGAAAGTCGAACAGCCGGCGCACGTCGAACTCTCCCGCGCCGCCCGCCTGATGCCGCTGGTACTCCTCGCCGACCAGCATCCCACCCAAGCTCGTCGCCACGATGACGGCGACGCGCGAGCGGTCGCCGCCGCGCAAGTCCAGGCGTGCATCTTCGAGCGCTTCGCGTGCGGCGCAGAGCCCGAACTGATGGATGCGCTCGAGGCGGTGCACTTCCTCGTCGCTCAGCCGTGTCTGCGGCTTGAAGTCCTTGACCTCGCCGGCGTTTGCGACGGTCATGCCGGTGGTGTCGAAGCCGCGAATCGGCTGCAGACCCGTGCGGCCGGCGACCAGCCCTTCCCAGAAGGCTGCCGTGCTGTTGCCGATGGGCGATAGCGCACCGCACCCGGTAATACACGCCCGCCGCGGCTGTGTACTGGATTGCATCGACGTTTCGTTTGGCTCTGGGCTGTGAAGCTATAGAATCGGCTCGATCGCGGCAAGGAGGTTGGCGCGTCGGCTTTGGGCGAACGCCTAGTCCGCGTCGCCGTGGAATCAAATTCCGCTGCAACTGCGAGCAGAATGACAATGGCAGGCGAGGCGTGCAATGATGACCCTTCGATTCTGGCCCTGCATATACACTCCTTTCAGAACGCTCTCCAACCAAAGGGGGGGTTGAGACCGGGTGGCTTCTGGTGCGATGCGAGCGGGTCGAACTCTGCGGTCGCAGGGCCGATCAGCCTGTGCGAGACTGCCCGGATTGCAAACTAGGCTGCGATCCGCCTTGCTATTCCAAATTTTCCAGCTCCAGTAACGGCAGCCCCTTCTCGTCGATTGTTTCATGGACGCCGCCTGCCCGGACGCCCTGCACCGGACTAACGTCGACCCATGCTGACGGAGTCGACCAGCCACGAGTCCCGAGCGCGCCATACGCCGCGCGCAAAACATCGGAAATGAGCTTCTCGAACGCCGACGTCACCACAGTACGTTGCGGATAGATGTACGGCAGGCGTCTCAAGGAAGACGGCCCTACCGGTGGGCCGTACCCCACGCGACAGCTCCAATCCCCCTCAATCGAGGCAACCATTCTGGGGAAGATCCTGGCCACTCGAAAGTCGTGTTTCTCCTCCCATGGGTTCAGCTCGCGCAGTGTCGCTACCAACGGATCGCGTATTTCGCGCGCGGCCCGCAGCCAATTTGCCAAGAACTCGGCAATTGTTTTCAACGCCTCCTCCGGATTCCTTGGAGCCCTGTAGGCAACCAGAAACTTCGCAATCGGTGGAAGGAGCAGGGCCGTACCGTCGCGGCTTACACGATCCTCGCAGTACCGCATTTCTATTCGTGACACGCTGAGAAGGTTCTCCAGCCCGTTCTCCAAGTCTTCTGCCTTCAGGTTCGACTTCACGGAGATCACCGCAACGACCGACTCTGGCGGCACGACAACGAAGTCAGCGCTTCGGTACACGGGCGCGTGGCGGTGCGAGTCCCAGATGATGATGTCCAGCTGCCTGCTCGCCTCCACCACTTCGAACCCATAAATGAAACCGCTGTCGACCGATAGTGAATCCGGCACCAACCGCCGAAGAAAATCCTTCAACAAGCTCTCGCGGAACACGCCGCTATAGTAGCGATTGCCCAGCAGGTCCTCGATCCTGTTCCGGGCCGCCGCAAACTCACCAACGAAGCTCTTGGCGTACCTCCGGAACCGCTGTAGGAGCTGCGCGCCTTCCTCGCCGAAATCACTTGGTTCCATTGTCTCCGTTGCTCGCAAGCTCCGAACTGACCCACACGTCTGCTTGCGCGGGATCGTACGCAGAGAAGAGCTGCCGTGCAAACGACGGGTGAAACATCTCCGAATAAGCGGGTCCGGATCAAGAGCGCCAGGTTTCCACCTCCCCACGGGCCGTTCGTCATGGGGCCGGGGATTGGAAGCGGTCTCGCGGCGCGCCGTGGCGGTCCGTGCGTCCCGCGTCGCCGTGGAATCAAACTCCACGGCTGAGTCGTGGAAAGCCCTCTGAAGGGGCTGGAGAGCGAGCGTCCGAAGCCCCCTTGGTGGGCTTTGCTTCGACTCAGCCGGAGGGTTTGACCCGGGTTTGACCCTCCGGTGACGCGCTCGGCAGCATCGATTGCACTTTTCTTGACACTCTCTAAGGGGCTGCTGTCGTGCCCGGGCCAAGTGCCCTGCCCAAAGTGGCTCCGCATCCCCTCCATTGGAGTGTCACCAAGGCGATCACCTGATCACGGAGTGCCCGTCGAGTCACGGCACTGGCTGTGCTGAGAATGCCGAGACCCGTAAGCTGCGGCAATGGCCTATTGGCGACTGCATTACCATCTGGTGTGGGCTACCGCGCTGCGCCAGCCCCTGATCAGTGCGGACGCCGCGTGCATCATAGAACAAGCGCTTTACGGGAAGGCTCGCGAACTCGGTGTCACCGTTCATCAGATCGGCGGCATCGAAGATCACCTCCACGTGGTTGCATCGATCCCGCCTCGCATCGCCGTGGCCACTTGCCTCCAGCAGTTCAAGGGTGTCAGCTCGTACGCGGTCAACAGCAGCCTGCACCACAAACCTCGCTTCCGGTGGCAGGACGGGTACGGCGCATTGACGGTCGGGCCTCGTTCGCTCGCCCTAGTCATCGACTACGTCAGGCGCCAGCGCGAACACCACAGCGCGGGGCAGCTGCTTCCGGCGTTGGAGCAGTGCGAGTCCTCTGCATCGTCTCGCCTTCGCACGCCCAGCAAGAGGGGTTCACGCCCCTGAGCCCCCTTGGCGGGCTTCTCGCGACTCAGCCGTGGAATTTGATTCCACGGCGACGCGCTGGAACGAAGCGCCGCTTGTTGAAGGACCCCACTCCGTGCTTCGACAAGCATGTCCTGAGCGCAGGGGAGTATGGGGAATGTTGTGTCTGGGTATTGGGGCCGGGGAGGAGTTGTCCACACGCTGACGGACCGAGCGAGAGGAGCGGGGTGCGGCCCCGTGTTAGCGCCCGCGCCCTTTGGCAGTTCTCTGCTCTCGTTTGATGTCAGTGAACGAGAGGGAGATCATCTTCTTCCACTCATTTAGATGCTTGTTGTTCCATCTGGTTGGGGCGGCCGACGACGGCACTCGCACAAGCGCGGAAGCCGAAGTAGAGGAGCACCCGTTCCCCCACGTTGTTGAGCTTGGCACAGACTCAGCACGGGGGAACGGGAAGGAAGCTCCGAGATCGCGATATCGTGTGATGGCGGCAGTGGCAAGTATGTCGAACGGCCGGCGCAGTGTCGGAGTTGTGGCGCACCAGCATGGTGGAACGGGACGCGCACAGTCAGCGTCGTTCGCAAGCTCGGCGAACAGATCGAGTACGTCGCCGAGATCGTGCGGCGCCGCGCCCGCTGCTCGTTGTGGAAGAGCTGCAGGCTACGGAGCTGGACGGTGTACGAGGAGGACTCCTACCCGCATCGGCTGTTTCGGCTGGTACTGGTGGTCGGTGCGGTGAGCGCGGTGGTCTTCGGCAGGGCGACGCTGGAGGCGGCGGCGCTGGCGCATCAGTTGAGAGATAGGGGAGTGGGGGGACGTAGGGGCGAGTGGGACGAAGTCGCTCGGTGAGTTCATCTGTCATTATGGCAAGCTAGTTGACAGTAATCTATGCGCAGTTGTACGCTGTACGTATGCCTCGCGGACCGCGCCTGGATTTCACCGGCGCCCTCCATCACGTGATCGTGCGCGGGATCGAACGACGGCCGATCCTTCGTGGGGATGCCGATCGACAGCTCTTCCTCAATCGTCTGGCCGATTGGGTCATCGACTCACGCGCCGGTCTCTACGCCTGGGCGCTGATGCCGAACCATGTGTTATGCGCAGCTGCGCATAAGTAATGATTGCTAGTGACGGCGTAGTTCAGCACGCACAAGCCGAAACGCTGGCGAGCTTCGTACGGCCAACCCATCCAGGCACGACGATCTTTGATGAACTTCAACAAGAACTGCTGGCGATGACAACGGTGCGTGAGGTGCCAGATGTACCCGGGCAGATAATGGCGGCTGGCGCGTGGCATCGCGATCCGTGACCCCGATGTCTTTCGCCCTCGAAATAGTGACAGTAGTTGATCAATAATGACTAGATATAGGTTTGGGCTGTCAAGATATTATGAGCACTTAGCTTGGTCCGACCCTCCCCGCGCCCTCAAGTCCCGGCGGTCGCTCTCGCTCCCCGTGTTGAGGCGAGTGCTGAGGATTTCATGCCAGCAGGTGGAACAACGATGGAACAGTTGCGCCGCCAGCGGGACTCGCAGAACCCGTCAATGCATTCACCCACGAGGCACTCTGTACGGGCAGCACGGTTCGCGGAACAGAGTATCCCAAGCGCCACACTGGTGGCGTTGGGGCGTTGGGCTCCATGATGGCTTGTGCTCTAAGCCGGGGATGGGCGGTGAGTCAAAGATGGTTGATCGGGCTGGATTTCCGGCACCCCGAGGGCACTCGCACAGGTTGGCGCAGATCCACTACGTCGGATTCCTGAACAGACGCGCGCCCCGCCCCCGGTAGCGCCGATTATCGCAACAACTCGACCGCTTAGTCCGGGAATCTGCGCGCCAGGCCAGTCACGACTTGTCGGCATTCCTTACACCCCGATTGCCCGGACCGGAAGACGCGCCGGTCTTTCTCGACCAATCTGTACTCAGCCCTGGCGGCACGGGCGCTGCAGATAGCAATTGGGGGCAGTTTACATCTAACCGCAGCGTCCACCGAAGCGGGTGTGGTCGACTGCGGGCTTGAACGAGGGGACGAGCCTTTCACCGCTGAAGGCTCGAAAGGGTCTCGGTTCGCGATTGCAGAGTGAAGCACGTTCACACTTCGTTGGAACAGCGTTGCCGTGCACGGCCACGCTGGCTCAGCGAATAGCGACCTATTGACCAACGGAACACACGACCACCACCAGTGGAGGACCCTGTGAGGACGTCGAAGTTGCGTGTGGCCGTAGGCTTGTGGGTGTGTGTGAGCCCAGCCGTTCCGGCGGCGGCACAATCGACGTTGGATCACTTCCAGTGCTACCGCACGGTGAAGCGCAACGCGAGGCTGGCGCGGATGCCGTTTGTGCCGCGCACGGCGCTGTTGGCCGATCAGTTCGGCACGACCACAACGGCCGTGCAAGAACCCGAGAGCGTGTGCACCGTGGTTGACAAGAACGGCGAAGGGATCCACGAGCCGAGCGCGCGCTTGATGTGCTACCTCATCCGTGATGCCCGCGCCCAGAAGCGAGTGGGACGCCAAACCGTTATGGTGCACAACCAGTTCGGCGACCAGAGCCTGACGACGACACGCGCGCAGACGTTGTGTCTCCCGGCGGGCCAGGACGGGGCGCCGCTGGCCGCGCGCCTCGATCACTTCAAATGCTACGCCGCTGGGACGACGGAGCGGACACCGCCGTTCCGGCCGCGGCGCGTGCAGCTGGCCGACCAGTTCGAGACACGCACCGCGCTGCTGACTGGGATCGCCAGCGTGTGCAACCCGGTGGACAAGAACGGCGAGGGGATCGAGGACCCGAACACGCTGCTGACCTGCTACCGGTTGCAGGGGCTGGACCGAGCGAAGCACTTCGACGTGACGTTGGAGAATCAGTTCGCGGAAGACAGTTTCAAGGTCGCGGGAGCCACCGTACTGTGTGTGCCGGGGAACCGGGTCGGTGCGCCGGGCACGTCGACACCAACGTTTACGCCGCCGAGCAATACCGCAACCGCAACGGCAGCCGCGACACGAACGCGAACCGCTACCGCAACGGTGACTGCGACGCCCTCGCGCAGCGCTACGGCGACCACGACGCCATCCCCGAGTGCAACACCGACGCCGCCACCCACCGCGTCGCAAACCCCAAGCAATACGTCCACGTCGACACAGACCCCCGTGCCGCCGACGCAGACGCCAACAAGCACGCCGACGGTCACGGCAACGCCCCCTGCCACCTCGACGAACTCGCCAACGAGCACCTCAACCAGCTCACCAACCGCCACCTTCACGAACTCGCCCACCGCGACCTCCACCACGACGTCAACCAGCACAGCGACATCCACGCCTGCTCCGACATTCACGCTAACGCCGACGCTCACGCCGACAGCGACTGTGACGACTACCGCCAGCGCGACACCCAGCGTGACAGCCACGGCGAGCCCGACCGCCACGCCCACGAATACCGCGACGGTGACGCCGACGGCGACGCCATCCAACACCGTCACCGCAAGCGCAACGGAGACCGCGACGTTCTCGCGCACCGCGACGCAGACCCCCACGCGGACGCCGGTGGATACGGCGACCGCAATTCCAACCGACACGGCGCCGCCGCCCCCGCCGGTTGACACCGCCACCAGCACGGTCGCCCCAACCACTCCGCCCAACGGACTGCCGCCCGATCCCATGGACGTTGCACCGGTGGTCGATCAGAGCGGGGTGACGCGCCTGAAGGAGGCGACGTCGTTCCTCTACACGGGAGCAAACCCGATCCAGACCGGTGTCGCGCCAGGAACCATCACTGCAGAACGCGCGGCAGTTCTGCGCGGCTTGGTGACTGATCGCAACAACGCCCCGTTGTCAGGGGTCGCGATCACCATTCTCGGCCATCCGGAGTTTGGTCAGACGCTCACTCGTTTGGACGGACGATTCGACCTGGCCGTCAACGGCGGCGGCGCACTGACGGTGGATTACGCGAAATCAGGCTACCTATCGGCACAGCGGCAGATCGCGGTCCCCTGGGAAGACTTCGCCACCCTCCCCGACATCGTCCTGGTTGCGCTCGACCCGGTGGTGACGACGGTTGATCTCACCGCCAACGTCGCGATCCAGGTCGCGCGTGGCAGCCAAGTCAGCGACGCTGACGGGACCCGCCAAGCGACCGCATTTTTCCCGCAAGGGCTCACGGCCACGATGCGGCTTTCGGACGGCAGCACACAGCCCATCACCACGCTCAACGTGCGCGCCACCGAATACACGGTCGGGCCGAATGGTCCGCAGGCGATGCCCGCCGAGCTGCCGCCGACCAGTGCCTACACCTATGCGGTCGAGCTCAGCGTCGATGAAGCCATTGCCGCAGGCGCCAACCAGGTGCAGTTCAGCGCTCCAGTGCCGCTCTACATCGAAAACTTCCTCGGCTTTCCGATAGGGACCAACGTGCCGGAGGGCAGCTACGACCGTCAACGCGGTGTCTGGCTCGCCGAACCGAACGGCCTCGTCATCAAGATCGTCAGTATCGCGAGCGGTCTGGCCAACCTCGACATCACCGGTGATGGCGTGGCCGACTCGAGCGCCGCGTTGGCGGCGATCGGGATCACCGACGCCGAACGACAGCAGCTCGCGGCATTGTATCCGGTAGGCCAAGGCCTGTGGCGCGTCCCGCTCGCACACTTCAGCCCGTTGGACAGCAACTGGGCGACCCAACCACCGCCTGACGCGATTTCACCACCCAGTGACGGCCCGGAGAGCGACCCGCCGTTGGACGACAGCTGCAAGCGCAACGGCTCGATCATCGAATGCGAGAATCAAATTCTCGGAGAGGACATCGGCGTCGTCGGCACCGGCTTCGGGCTGCATTATCAAAGCGACCGGGTCCCCGGTTACAAGAGCGCTTACCGGCTCGAAATACCTGTGACCGGCGCGCAAATCCCCGCGAGTCTGGAGAAGGTTTACCTGCAGGTGCTGGTTGCCGGTCAGAATTTCCAGTCGACCTTCGCGCCAGCAGCGAATCTTCGTACCACATTCACCTGGGATGGCAGGGACGCCTACGGACGAATCGTTCAAGGCTCGCAGCCGGTGACCGTTGCGATCTATTTCGAATATCAACCGCTCTACTCATCCACGTCCACCTTTGGCGCAGTGGGTGCCGGCGCAGCGCTCGGCAGGGCGCGGAGCAAGGTTCAGCTCTTTCGCACCTTCTCGACGCGTCTCGGTACATGGAACGAGTTTGCGGCCGGTCTTGGGGGTTGGTCGCTGAGCCCGCACCACGCCTACGACCCGGTTGCCAAGGTGCTCTACCGCGGCGATGGCGACCGCGAGAGCGCGCAGGGCTTCGGACCGACCATCAAGACCACCGCGGGTAATGGCACAGCCTGCCCGCCGGGAACCCTTCCATGCGGCGACGGCGGTCCGGCTACGGCGGCGCAGCTCAGCGCACCCAGTGGTCTCGCGGTCGGCCCAGATGGCAGCCTGTACATTGCGGATCGAAACACCATCCGCCGCGTGCTGCCGGATGGAACGATCACGAGATTTGCCGGGACCGGCGCACAGTGCGTGGGATCCTGCGGCGACGGTGGGCTAGCTGTCGGTGCGCAGGTCAGCCCGCTCAATATGGTGGTGAGCCCGGACGGGAGCGTCTACTTCACCGACACCAGCGGCAACCGTGTGCGTAAGATCGACACGAACGGCATCGTCACTACCATCGCCGGCACCGGTGCCAGCGGGTCGGGCGGCGACGGTGGTCCGGCAACGCTCGCCCAATTCTTCACGCCACTAAGCATAGCGTTGGGTTCCGACGGTTCCATTTACGTCGCCGAGATACTGCGCATTCGGCGCATCAGTCCCAGCGGCATCATTACGACCTATGCGGGCGGTGGCCAGGTATCGGCGCCATTTGCGGATGGTGGACCGGCGACATCGGCGAATCTCGCCCCGAGAGGGATTGCCATAAGCAAGAGCGGTACACTGTTCATCGCCGACGGCGCCAGCAACCGCATTCGTAGCGTGACCACCGATGGCAAGATTCACACGGTTGCCGGAACCGGCGCGAGCGGATTCAGCGGTGATGGCGGTCCGGCGACGCAAGCCGTGCTCGGCAGTCCGGTTGGAATCGCGCTCGGTCCTGACGACACCCTGTACATCACCGAGTCGAGCAACAACCACGTGCGCTGGTTCCGACTGGACGGCAACATCGCAACGCTTGCCGGTACTGGCGCCCCCAGCACGAGCGGCGATGGCGGACTGGCGCTACAAGCTACGCTCCAATCGCTGAACAGCGGGCTCGCGGTTGGCCCTGACGGCAGCATTTATCTCTCGCAAGGCACGACCAATCTCCGCGTGCGTCGGATTTCACCGCTCGGTAATGCGCTGGTTGCAAGCGGGCTGCTCGTCCCCTCCAGCGATGGCAGCGAAGTGTACAGCTTCACCGATAAGGGACAGCATGTGCAGACTTTCGATGCGCTCACCGGAGCGGTGCGCTTTCAGTTTGGCTACGACTCCGCGAACCGGCTGACCACCATCACCGACGCGCATGGCAACGTCACCACCATCGATCACGATGGACAGGGACGACCCACCGCGATTACGGGTCCCTTCGGATCGCGCACGGCACTGGGCGTCGATGCATCCGGCTATCTCTCGGCCGTCACCAATCCAGCGAACGAAACCGTGAACATCGGCTACAACGTCGACGCATTGCTCACGAGTCTGCAGCGGCCCGGTGGACAGATGTCCACGTACACCTTTGACGGGCTCGGCCTCCTCGCGAGCGCCACCGACGCGACCCTGGCGGCTACGACGTTGACGCGCACCGGCACGAACAAGGATCACACCGTTACGTTGACTACCGCCCTGGGCCGAGTGAGCAGCTATCACACGACGCGCCTCAGCAACGGCGATGTCCGTGTCACCACGGTCGGCACCGACGGAACACAGTCAACCGGGCTGATGGGGCAGGACGGGCACCGGTCCGGAACTGCGGCGAACGGCACCACGTTGAGTCTCACCTTTGGACCCGACCCACGTTGGGGAATGCGCGTTCCGGTGTCGAGCAACGTGACGGTGACGACGCCGGGCGGGAAGATCCACACCACGACGAGTCAACGCACCGTGACGCTTGCAGACCCAGCCAATCTGCTGAGCCTGCTGACCTTCACGTCGACCGAGACCATCAACGGACGCGTCTTCAGCGGCTCTTACAACGCCACCAGCCGAACTTTCACGCAGACTTCGCCGACCAACCGGTCGACCACAGTCACCGTCGACGCCCTCGGCCGGCCGCTGCAGCAGCAACTCACCGGTGTCGATCCGATCAACTATGCGTACGACAGTCGCGGTCGGTTGGAAACGATCACGCAAGGGGCCGGCGCGACGGCTCGAACATTCGGGTTCACCTACAACGCCAGCGGCTTCCTGGAAACCAATACCGCGCCGCTAAACCAGGTCCTGCGGTTCAATTACGATGCAGCCGGACGAGTGGTGCAGAAGGTCCAGCCAGATAGTCAGATCGTTGGGGTGGGCTACGATACGAACGGCAATCCGACGAGTGTGACGCCTCCGGGACGGCCGGCCCATGCCTTTGGCTATAATCCACTAGACCTGATCTCGAGCTACACGGCGCCGGACGTCGGCCCAGGTAGTGACGACACCGTCAGCACGTACAACAGCGATCGACAACTCACTCGTATTGCCCTGCCGAGCGGAGAGAACCTGGACTTGTCCTACGATGGAGCACTGGGGCGCCTCATCAATGTGACCCTACCGCGGGGCCAGGTGAGCTATACCTACAATGCCACCAGCGGCAATTTGATCAGCATCGGCGCGCCTGACGCGACCCTATCGTACACGTACGACGGATCACTCCTCACTCGGACAACGTGGGCTGGAGCGATCTCGGGCGACGTTGGCCGTTCCTACGACAACGACTTCCGCCTCGTTTCGCAGACCGTCAACAGCACGAATGCAATTGCCTTCCAGTACGATAACGACGGGTGGCTCACGGGGGCGGGGAACCTCACCGTGACCCGCGACCCACAAGCAGGACGGATAACGGGTACGACACTCGGCAGCGTCACCGACTCTTTCGGCTACAACAGTTTCGGAGAGATGACGAGTTACCACGCGGCATTCAACGGCTCGACCGTGTACGACGTGGGCTATACGCGTGATGCCCTCGACCGTACTACTGTCAAAACCGAGACGCTGTCGGGAGTAACCGACACCTTCGAGTATGGCTACGACCCGGCCGGCAGACTTCTCCAAGTCAGAAAGAATGGCGTCCCGGTGTCCGATTATACGTACGACAGCAACGGCAACCGCCTAAGCGGGCCGAATGCCATCCCGACCTTTGCCTACGACAACCAGGACCGGCTCCTCAGCTTCGGCAGTCAGTCGTTCACGTACACCGCCAACGGCGCGTTGGCCACGAAGACGAACGGCACGTCGGTCACCACCTACCGGTACGACGAGCTCGGCAACCTGACGCAGGTTATCTTGCCGACGGGAACCCAGATCGACTACCTGCTCGACGGTCAAAACCGTCGCATCGGTAAGAAGGTCGATGGAACGCTGCAACGCGGCTATCTCTATGCAGGCAAGCTCAAGATCCTGGCTGAGCTCGATCCCAGTAACAACGTCGTGAGCCGCTTCGTCTATGCCACCAGCGCCAACGTGCCTGCGTACATGATCAAAGGCGGCACGACCTATAGGATCATTACCGACAGCCTCGGCAGCCCACGAATCATCATGGATGTGTCTACGGGCGCGCTGTTGCAGCGGATGGACTATGACGAATTCGGCAACGTGATGCTCGACACGAACCCGGGCTTCCAGCCGTTTGGCTTCGCCGGTGGCCTGTATGATCCGGATACGAAGCTGGTGCGTTTCGGTGCACGCGACTATGACGCCGCCGCGGGACGCTGGACATCAAAAGACCCGCTCGACTTCGCTGGCGGCGATACGAACCTATATGGCTATGTGCTGGCCGACCCGGTGAACAGCATTGATGCCGCTGGGCTGGCGCGCGATACCGTGAGTGCGACGTGTCCCGAGCAACCCCTGGTGTGCAAGGAGCTCGGAAAACAGGGGCTCCTGGTAGAGGAAGAGGTAACGGAAGTAGAAACGGCGGCACAAACACGGGCTCGCCTTCAAGCGTTGAGAGAGCAGGTGCGTGAGAATGCGAATCGGATTCCGAATGGACGTAAAGTAGCATCCAATGGTACAACGTGGCCTGGAAACACTTTTAGCGGCACAATCAGAAACGGCGTGGTGTTGGGCGGCGCCGTTTTGGTCACCGGGTTGGCCTCGTCGGCTGACGCGTCAGATTCCGATCCGGCTGGATCGTCGTGCACCGCCATCGGTCTGATCGACGGTGCTACACTTCATCCTTCGAACGACAACCCCGCATGGGATTTGCTGAATCTCTTCTTCATAAAATATCGTGAGGGTTTGTTGAGCCCGGCTCAAAGCGACAGCCTGAGGCGACGGCTCCAACAGGTCTACGGTGTTGATCCCCTGGAGTTGGTGCAGTAGCGAGACTGCTACGCCGCGTGTGGGTTCTGGGAGTGGAACTTGCGTCCGTGGGACACGGCGGCGGCCACGCTCATCGTGCGCGAAGCCGGCGGCAGCGTCCAATGGGGTTTCACCAACGCGGATGCGGGGTCGGACCTCTGTAAGTATTGACACACATTTGACAAGTATCTTGCAGACGGAGTAAAGGAACACCTATGAATTCATTTTGTGCATCAAAATCGACGCGCTAACGACGTTGGGCCATGCCGCGCGCGCACCGCCACCACCTGCCCGGATACGTGTGGCACATCACGCATCGCTGCCACCGCCGCCAGTTCTTGCTCAAGTTCGTCCGCGATCGGCGGGCGTGGCGCCGATGGCTCTACGAAGCGCGCATCCGCTACCGCCTCTGCGTGCTGGACTATGCCACAACCTCCAATCACATCCATCTGCTGGTGCGCGATCAGGGCCGGGGCGAGATCGCCGCGAGCATGCAACTGATCGAGGGGCGCACGGCGCAGCCCTTCAACCGACGCAAGGCGTGTAGCGGGGCGTTCTGGGAAGACCGCTATCATGCGACCGCGGTCGAGACCGGTGCGCATTTGGCACGCTGCCTCGTGTACATCGACCTGAACATGGTGCGGGCGGGCGTCGTCCAGCATCCGGCGCAGTGGGAGGTGGCAGGCTATCACGAGATCCAGCGGCCGCGGTGGCGCTATGGCATTGTGGATCAACAGGCGCTGGCCGACACGCTGGGCGTCGCGCTAAGTCTGTTGCCCGAGGCGCACCGGGAGTGGGTGGAGGCGGCCTTGCGAAGCGGAGAGCTGGAGCGGCGGGCGCTCTGGACCGAGAGTGTGGCCGTGGGTGGCCGAGAGTTCGTCGCAGGGGTGCAGCGCGAGCTGGGTTACCGAGGGCACCATCGCGAGATCGAGCAAATCGGCGACGTCCACGTCCTGCGTGAGCCAGCCGGGACGTACGGTGGTTGTGGGGCGGAAAACGGGCGGATAGCCGTCAATTGCGACTGATTTCGGAGCCAAAGGCTATGCTGTACAGCAACTTGTCGAGGTCCGACCCTGCGCCGCCCACGACACCCTGCGCCGCCCACGACAAAGGTCCGGCACGGTTCCAGCCCTGAGAACACACAGATCAGCCCTTCGGTAATGCCGTCGCGTTCAGCGATCTGCCGGGCAAGGTCTTCCTTGCGCGTCGGGCCGCTCAGATACTGGTGCGGACGCTTGGCCGCAGCGGCCATCGACAGCGCGTGCTTTTTGACCCGGTCGGCCTGTGTGAGCAGGAAGGCTTTGAGCGTTCGCCGTTTCACCTGCTTGCGCTTGAGAAAGTCGGCCATGGCGTCGCCGCTCATCAGCGGCAGGTAGCCGCGCAACAGTACCCGATCGAAGCACGACAACACGCCGCGGATCGCGTCCGCGTGTTTGGCGACGAAGGCATCCATGGCGCCGATCGAACTGCAGCGCCACTTACATTGCAAGCTGTTGCGCCTCGCCTACGCCAGCCGTGTGGCCTCTCACCGACTTGGTTGCGGCCGCAGGTCCGCGTTAGCCCGCATAAACGCCCAATTTGCCTAACACCAAACTATCAAACGTTGCCGTTGTCCCCCGCGGGCCCTTGGGAAAACCACCGCCAGACCCCATACACGGCGGCCTGAGGCGCGCCGCGGCTTGCTCCGCTCCGTCGCGCGTCTGCGCCTCCTGGTAGCGCAGGTCGGCTTCGGCTTGGTCGACGTGTGCGGCCGACTGCTGTTCGCTGTCGGCGTAGTAGGCCATGTCCGCCTTCCACTCTTCGGGCTGGATCACCGCGAGGAGTTGCCCCTGTTTGACCTCGTCTCCCTGCTGCACCAGCAGCTGCCGCTACGGGCCGCACGGGCGTAGCTCGCAGGAGGCGCCGGCAGCCAGCGTCTGACCAACGACGCAGAAAGGCAGGAGGTCCCCCGCGGCCGTCCCCAAGTCATCAATGCACGAGGTGAGATCGATCGCCTCGATCAGCAGCCCGTTGCCGCACTGATTTTCCAGGAGCGCAGGATTGAGCGCGTTCCAAACCTGCGTTGTGCGCATCGTGCACTGCCCTCCACTGACCGTCACGGTGAAAAATCCGGCAAAGGCGTGGCCGGCGAGACCGCTCACCGCGACCACGACCGCGACTGTGGACGCCACCCGCGCCGTTTTGCGCCGCAACACACACACAGCGCCTACAGTGAGCGCGACGGCGAGCAACACCAGCATCGTCGTCCCGAGAGCCGGGGCAGCTGGCCCGACCGGAACGGTGGTCACCGTCGCTGCTGACGCCGCAAAAGGCGTCAGCAACGTCATCCCAACGGTACCAAAGTACAGCGATCCCCGAAGCTTCATCACGCCCTCCCGCCACAGCGCACGGAGGTGATCTCCATGGCACCGCGGAGGTACCTCAAAGCATGGAGGGAATCAAATGGGCGCCAACCGTGTAACGCCCCTCCTTCAGCAGGCATCTCTGGGCATCGAACCCGCACAAAGTCGGGGGGCAGCTCTTCTCCTGTCCAGCGAGGCCGGCAACGAACGACGTGGTGGGACCAGCATCGCCGCTCGACACCATTCCGGTTTTCGTCCGTGGAGACGCGCCGCCGCCAGCCGTCGTCAAATGGTGACGAACGGTCCCTGCATTTCCGCTCGGCTCGGGTCACGACAACCGTCGACATGGCCGCAGATGTAACCGTTCTCGTGGTCGACGCCGGGCCGACCGGACTGCAAGCCTCGGAGCTCCACCGACGCGGCGTGGGGTGCCGCCTCTATCTGCGGCAGCCGCTACGGGTTCAATATCGGGATCTCGGAGGAGGTGACCGAGAACATCCTGACCGACTACCTCACACGGTCTGTCAATGGGCACGCGTTGCTTGCGCCAGCCACGGCCAACCAGTTGCGCGTCGGCGGAATATCGCTTCTCGTCGTCCGGCCCGACGGTCACGTCGGGCTGCGCGCCGAGCGCAACCATCTCGAGGCTCTCGCAGCCTATCACTCGCTCTTGGCGTTTGGGCGGAGTTCTCATTGACCTCGTCGATCGCGCCGCTGTAGAGCACATGGCGGGCTGGCAGCACGAAGGACGACGCATGCGTCGCCAATATCTCTCGCTTTGGCCTACGATGCTGATCGCGGTCGTGTCGGCCGCTCTCACGGCCGGCGCGGCGCACGCTGGCGGGGTCGTCACGCAGTGCAACGACGACACCGAGCTTTCCAACAAGCTGGTCGGCGGAGGCACCGTCACCTTCAACTGCGGCACCGCCACCATCGTGTTGAGTAGCACCAAGACGATCACGAATTTCACGACGATTGACGGCGGCGACCACATCACCCTGAGCGGGGACAATGCGCGCCGGCTGTTCATCGTCGATCCCGGCGCCCGATTGGAACTCGACAACATCGCCGTCGAGAAGGGCTTCAGCAAGAACGGTCATGGCGGCGCCATCTACAACTCGGACACGGTGAGCATCAGCAACAGCCGCTTTCGCAACAACGCCACGACCAGCGACTGGAGCGGCGGCGCCATTTTTTCCAGCAGCCACCTCGCAATGGACAACACCGTCTTCAGCAACAACGAGGCGGGTGGCGGCGGCGCGATCTACGTGCAATCCGCCATCAACGAAACGAACATTTTCGCCACCACCTTCGATCACAACGTCACCACCAGTACGATGTCTGGCTTTGGCGGCGCCCTCCTGCTGACCGACGGCGCCACCGCGACGGTGACCGCTTCGACCTTCTCCGCAAACGAAGCGCGGCAAGGCGGGGCGGTGGATGTGCGCTCCGGCTCGCATTTGGTCATGGACCAGAGCAGCATCAGCGGCAACTCGTCCACGCGTGACGGTGGCGGGATGGACGTCGATGTCAGCTCGGCAATGCTCACCGACGTCAGCGTGTCCGGCAATTCCGGTGGCCAAGGAGGCGGCATCGCCACCTTCGCTGGCGAGGTGACGCTCACGAGAGTCACGCTGTCGGGCAACTCGGCAATCTACGGTGCAGGCTACAACACCGACCTTGGCACGCACACATTCACCAACGTGACGGTCTCGGGCAATACGGCGCAAGAGAGCGGCGGCGGCATTTACAACTCACGCGGCACGATGACCCTCACCAACGTGACGTTGGCCGGAAACTCCGGCGGCAACGGCCTTGTGGGAGGCATCGTGAACGGTGGCGGCGGCCCCGACCCTCATCTCCGCTTGAAGAACGTGCTGCTCGCCGCCGGCACGACGGGCACCAATTGCGGGTTTGGCGTCGCGCCCGACAGCTCGGAAGCCAATCTCTCAGACGACAACACGTGCAACTTTGGCGCCGGCCGCGACAATGCGAACCTGGTACTCGGACCGCTCGCCGACAATGGCGGTTTCACGAAAACGCATCTACCCGGACCGGGCAGTGTGGCGATCGGAAACGGCACCAATGCCGGTTGTCCTTCCACGGACCAACGCGGCGTATCACGGCCGCAAGGACTCTTCTGCGAGGTCGGCGCGGTCGAAACCGGGCCCGCCCCGCCGACACTCACGCGCACCGCCACTTCCCCGCCAACGGCCACCCCATCGCGCACTCCAACCCAGACGCGCACGGCGCCGCAGATCGCAACGCCGCCCAGTCCGACGAGAACACCGACGTCAACCGCCAGCAGCACGCCGACTGCCACATTGACCGCTACCGCGAGTCGGACCTCGACCAGCACCCCATCAACAACTGCGACGGTAACCGGCACACCCACACCAACGGCGACACCGACTCCAACCACCAGCGCCTCGCTCACGCTTAGCCGCACGCCCACGTCTACGCCGACCGCGACCGCCGGCGAGACACCGACGCGCACGGCCACGCTGACACCGACAGCCATGCCGACCGCAACGCGCAGTCCGACGATCATCCCGACGGCAACGGTCAGCAGCACGCCGACGAATGCGTTGACGGCTACCGCGAGTCAGACGCCGACGAACACCCCGTCAACGACTTCCACTCACAGTGCAACCTCGACCCCGAGCGCCACAGACAGCACGACACCGACCCCGAGCCCAACCTCGACAGCGTCCGTTCCACTCTGTGTGGGAGACTGTGACAACGCGAACAGCGTGACGATTGCCGATCTCGTGCTCATGGTCAACATCGCGCTCGAGCAACAGCCGTTATCGGCATGCCCGGCTGCTGATGCCGACCGAAGCGGCACGGCCACCATCGAGGAAATCCTCCAAGCGGTGAACAACGCCCTGAACGGATGCCCTACCGCGGGCGGGCGTTGACTACGACCGACTGTCGACTGCGAGAGAAAATTCCACGTCTTGTGGGAGCCGCCTTCGATCAAGTAGCAGGGGCCCGGCCCTTCCAGCCCTTCGGCGTGCGCGTCGGGTTGCCCGAGGAGAGCCCGCATAAACGCCCAATTTGCCATAACACCAAACTATCAGACTGCGGCATGCCTTCGGCAGTTCAAGGGCGCGAGCTCGTACGCGGTCAATAGCAGCCTGCCCAACAAATTTCGCTTTCGCTGGCAGGAGGGGTATGGGGCGTTGACCGTCGGGCCACGCTCGCTCGCCCTGGTGATCGACTATGTCAAACGGCAGCGCGAACACCACAGCGAGCGCCATCTGCTGCCGGCGTTGGAGCGATGTGGGTCATCCGCATCATCCGGCCCTCCCGTTTCCAGGAAGAGAGTTCCACGCCCCTGAGCCCCCTTGGAGGGCTTCTGATCGTCCTCCTTGTCCTCGCCATGCTCACACACAGGGCCGCCGGCCGCCGACCCGCCGAAGAGGAACGGTGTCACAGACGCGCTGCTGGGTCGCCAGAAGAACGACCGGCGACTTCTGCTGATGCCCGACTCGGCCTCGCTTTCGACTATGGCTTGGGCGCCACGCCGGAGACTGAGATCCAGCGACTCGTCAAGATCATGGAGGCCAATGGTATCCATATTGGCGACGCCATCACTGAACGTGGCAATCCTTGCCTAAAGCTGTGGGGAAACACCCACCCGTACCGCAAGACGTTCCAAGCGCTCCGTGATGAGCGTGTCGCGTGGGACGGCAAGGACGAAGGCGGCACGGTCTGCTGGTACACCTTCCCTGACCGCGTCGGGCGCATCATAGACACCTTTGCCTCCGTCACTGAGCAAGGAGACGGCTCACTATATTCGCCAGTTTCCCGGGGCCTACCAGGCCGATTGCTCGAACCGGGAGGTCTCGCCAGCATTGTCGGCCAGCAAACAATCAAGGACGCCATCCGTCCAGCGATTGCGGCGGCTTTGCAGCGTGGGTCGGCGTTACAGCACCTACTCCTTTCGGGGCCGTCAGGTTGCGGCAAAAGGACGCTCGCGCACGCCGTTGCGGCTGAGATGAGTGTGAACATCCGCTCGACATCTGGTCCCGTAATCGGGCGGCCCGGAGACTTCGCCGCCGTCCTCACGGTTCTTGAGGCTGGCGACGTTCTCTTCATCGAGGACATTCATCGCCTAAAGCGATCGATGGTCGACATCCTGATACCGGCCATGCGGGAGTTCCAGATCGATGTGATCATCGGTCAAGGACCGTCGGAACGTTCAATCAAGCTCGATCTGAAGCGGTTCACTGTGATCGGCGGAACCGACCAGCCTGAACAGATCCCGAGGGAGGTGCGACAGTGCTTCACCTTTCAGTTCGCGATGACCTCGTATCGAACCGATCAGCTTTCAGAGATTGTCCGGCGCATGGCAATCGCCCGTGACGTAGGGCTCGAAGAAACCGCCATCGAGCGCGTCGCCGCGAACGCGAACGGCTCGCCCGGCGAGGCCGAGCGCATCTTGGAGCGTCTTGTGTGGCGGCTCCAGGGCACGTCTGAGGTGCGCGGAGGTCAAGCCGTCAGCGCCGAGGAAGGGGAACGAGCACTCGGGAACGTTCCAGCAACTCGTGTCGAACGGCCGGCGCCCGAGCGCCAGCAGCCAGATACGTCGCCTCTCAAGGAGTTCGAGGCAACCCTCTCCGAAATCAGTGCGCTCGTGGGACTTCCTCGAGTGAAGGAAGAAATCAGACAACTGGTCAACTACGTTCATGTTGAACAGGCGCGCAAAGTCCAGGGGCTCAAGGCCTCGGAGGTTTCCCGGCATATGGTCTTCTTGGAAAACCCCGGCACGGGCAAGACGACGGTCGCCCGATTAGTTGCAAAAGTCTACAAGGCGCTCGGGCTTCTCACTAGAGGCCATCTTGTTGAGACCGACCGCTCGGGTCTGGTCGGCGGGTTCGTGGGCCAGACAGCCATCAAGACAAGAGAGCTGGTTGAACAAGCTCGCGGCGGCGTTCTCTTCATCGACGAGGCGTACAGCCTCAAGCCGCAAGGCGAAGCAACCGACTTTGGCCAAGAGGCTATCGATACGCTCCTGAAGCTGATGGAAGACTACAGAGACGATCTCCTGGTGATCGTAGCAGGTTATCCGGAACCCATGGAGCCTTTCCTGCGCTCCAACCCTGGACTTCAGTCGCGCTTCAGCAAGTTCCTTTGGTTCGACGATTACGCTCCGGACGAATTGCTTGGGATCTTTCGGTCTCTATGCGAATCCTCCGACTACGTGCTGGACCCGTGCGCTGCGGCAAAGCTGGGCGAGTATTTCAATACTGTGTACCAGCACCGAGACAAAACGTTCGGAAACGCGCGGCTGGTGCGAAACATCTTCGAGCGCGCGGTGGAGCGGCACGCAAATCGCGTCGCGACCCTTGGCCACGCGGACCGCAAAGCGCTCACGACCGTTGACGCCGATGACATCGACGTTGCCCAGGAGCCCGCGCGGCCCCTCGACGAAGCGCTGGCCGAACTCCAGGCACTCATCGGCCTCCGAGACGTAAAGGAAGAGGTATCGCGACTGGTGAGTCTCATCAAAGTCGAGCAAAGCCGGCGGGCTCAGGGACTGAAAGCCTCCGAAATTTCCCACCACATGGTGTTTGTTGGAAACACCGGGACTGGAAAGACCACCGTCGCGCGGCTCATCGGCCAGATCTATCATTCGCTCGGGATGGTTACGAAGGGCCACCTCGTCGAGACCGATCGCTCCGGCATGGTGGCTGGCTACATTGGACAGACGGCGCTCAAAACGGCCGCGGTCGCGCAGCAGGCCCTCGGCGGCGTGCTGTTCATCGACGAGGCGTATGCGCTCACCTCCCGCGGGCCTAACGACTTTGGCCAAGAAGCGATCGAGACGCTGCTGAAGTTCATGGAAGATCACCGCAGCGATCTCGTGGTGATTGTGGCCGGCTACCCCGACGAGATGGAGGTGTTCCTTAACTCGAACCCGGGCCTCCGCTCGCGCTTTGCAAGGATTCTGAAATTCGCGGACTACACACCGGGGGAACTGCTGGAGATCTTCCGCTCCTTCTGCTCAGCAGCAGAGTACCGACTCACCGCCGCAGCGGATGCAAAGCTCGTCAAGCTATTCGGCTCTGTCTCGGCTGCGAGAGACCGCAGTTTCGCCAACGGCCGCACCGCCAGAAATGTGTTTGAGCAGACGGTTGCGAATCAGGCGAGCCGAGTGGGCAATCTTCCCAACATGAGCAGGGAGTCGCTAACGACCTTCGAAGCAGCCGATATTCCCCATGTGGACCCTACTATACCGTAGACGGGAGCTGTCGGGAAGGTAGCAACGTACGACGCATGCACGAAAAGCAGGACGAAGAGACTGTGGCGGGACTACTGCAGTCGTGCAGGTTGCAGGTAGATCGGTGCGAGAACGCGTCCGGTAAAGCGCCAGATTTCCGTGTAAGCGCACCGGGCGGGGAGCTGTTCTTCTGCGAGGTGAAGTCTACACGGGCAACCGCACAATGGTCGGCGTACTCGACTATCTTCAGCAACATAACGGGCGATGTGCACGACGCAGTAAAGCAGTTCAGCGCGGTGAATTCGCTCCACCTCGTGCCAAACGTACTCGTCTGGGTCCCTCACGTACCGTGGTTCAACCGGTCCACGTTCATTGATTTGGTGGGGGGCGGGGTTTTTGTCGAAGACACGCCCCACGCCGACCTCCGAAAATACCGTCAGGGCAGGTTTGACGGAGATTTCCGGCACATCGACCTCTTCCTCTGGGTCTACCACTGGGGCGCTCCGGATATGGTTTTCAACGCAGCGAATTTAGATCATGCGCGGAAGCTTGCCCGACTGCTAGCCGACCTACGCTCCCAGCCGCGCTGATCTCTGCGTCCTTCAGAAGGCATCGTTGAGCTTCCCCTATACGCGCGCAAGGAATTTCTCCAGTGTCACCGGAGGGTCAAACCCTCCGGCTGAGTCGAAGCAAAGCCCACCAAGGGGGCTCGGACGCTCGCTCTCCAGCCCCTTCAGAGGGCTTTTCGCGACTCAGCCGTGGAATTTGATTCCACGGCGACGTGGGACGCACGGACCGCCAGGACGCGTTACGACACCTTCCAAACCGAGCAACTCTTGAGGGAACTGCGCTTCCGCCCGCGCCCCGACCACACGCAACCCCTGCTCAAAACGACTGCCGTGTCCCGAAGAGGAACTGCACGTCGCCCTGGTCGCGATCGGCGCGTGTGGCCACCTCGAAATACGCGATCGATGGGAAGAAGCCGAGGAAGTCGTACACCGCTGCCAGGCCGACGCCAAAGCCGACGGCGTAGTGCGACGGGTCGTAGATCCGCCCTGCGGCGTTGTCCACCTGCCCGGTGTCGACGAAGAGTCGTGCTTGCGTGCGCCGCAACACCAGGATGTCGAGGAAGTTCAGATCCAGCTCCGGATAGATCGCCTGGCGCAGCTCACCGCGCAGCAGGAAGATGTTGCGCCCGAGCTGGCTTTCAGCGCCGATGCCGCGAATCGAGCGCGAGCCACCGAGGCTGTACAGGCCCTGGTTCGGCACGCGACTCGATCCGAGCGGTTCACTGAACCCGTTCGTGATCTCACCCGCAACGATCGTCCGGTAGGTGCACAGCGGATGCGTGAGCACCAGACTGGCGCCCCAATCCACGTAGTTGTAGTCGCTGCCGAGCGCCTGATCGTACCAATCAGCGAACAACCGCAGGTCGACTTCCCGTGTCGGATTGTCGTAGGCGAAGATGTTGTTGTAGTCGTAACGCAGGCCCAGGTTGTTGGAGTGCCCGGTGGTACGCACCGTCGGATGACGGTCGTCTTTGAAGCTGCGATCGAGCGCTTGCACGCCGTAAAACGCGTAGATGTTGTGACGGTACAACGTCGGATCGATCTGCGCACCCCAGTGATAACGCGCGCCGGCGTCGACGCCGACGCTGCGGTTGGTGTAGAAGCCGGCGACCGCCAGGTCTTTGCGATAGTCATAGCGGGCGCGACCCACCATGAGGCCCGAGAAGCCGAACTCGGTGGAAGTGATCTCGACCTCGGCGGTGTCGAGCACGATCTGCAGCTCCGGCGGCCGGAAGTTGTCGGCACGCGTCGTCTCGATCAACTTGCGGTCCGGGTCGATGACCACCTGATGCACGCGCCGAGGCGTCACCGCGCTAACTTCGCCCGCCGCACCGCTCGCGTTCCAACGCACCGTCACAGGTTGACCGCCGATGCTGCGGAGTTCGACGTCAACCGGTTCCTGCACCGCGCGGCTTGCTTGGCGCTCGATGGCTATGTGGCTCACGAACGCATCGCCGTCAGGCTCATTGAGTCGCCCATCCGATAGAGCGTAGTTGATGTCCGGGTAGGCTTGCAGCCACTGCGCAAAGAACGCGTCGAGGTCGCGCCCACTCTCCTGCGCAGCGCACTCCCGAAACGCAGTCCGCGCAGCCAGACAGCGATCCACAACACGGTCGAACTCCTCCTCCCCCAGGAACTGGCGCAGCTTGCCAAGGATGACGCGACCCGGCGGCAGGTCGTTGTTGAACGTGGTGATCTGCTCGTGCAGCTCGTCCGCCTGGCGCGCGCGCTCGAAGAACGTGCCGACGAACGGGATCTTCGGCGCTGTCTCGAAGCGGTCGACGATCGCGAAGATGTTGAACAGCTCGATCCAGTCCTGCACGCTGCGCGTGTCAGGGTACGCGGTGGCGATGTAGCGCGCCGCGAGCACACGCGACAGCCCCTCGCTCACCCACGGGTAGTCTGCGCTCGGCTCACGAGCCGCCAACTCGGGCCGCAGCAGCGCGGCGTACAGTGCCTGCGCGAGCTGCATCTCGTGGTACGGCCGGAGGCGCCAGTGGACCTTCAGCATGCGGTCGGATACCAGCACGGTGCCTTCGCCCGGCGCGGTCAATTGAAGGCGCAATGGCGCCTCGACCATCAACAACTCGCGTGGCAGGGGCGGCAGCGCTGCCGGCCGCTGTTCCAGGATGGCCTGTGTGGCCGCCAGGAGCATCTCCGTCGGCTCCTCCTCAAGGCTGATGCGCGAGGAGTAGCGTGAAGGGCGGCGCAGAAAGACGCTGTGGTTTCCGCCGGCGTCGGTCTCGGCACGCAGGAGTTGTGGCGCGGCCACCAATGACACGTAGTGTGCCGCCTGCATCTGCGTCGACAGCCGCTGCGCCCGAGGAAAGTAGCTGCCATTCAGCACCACGTCGCGTTCCGGATCGACGTTGAGTTCCACGGCGAAGGTGGCGAGCGGCGGCGCCGCGTTCACCTGCCAGCTCCCGTCCGGCGCGAGGGCGGCCAGGTATGGATACCATCCGCCGACGAGCGTCAACTGGCCATCGAAGTAACCGAAGGACCCGAAGCGATACGGCACCACCGTCTGGAAGCGTAGCGTCAACAGGCGGGTCGCGCCGGGGGCCAGCGGCGCGATGTTTATCTGCACGGCGCAGCCGTCGGGAACCTCGGGTGCATGCAGCGCTTCGGTGGTCGTCAAACGACCGTCGTCGCGCGCTTCGAGAATCCGCATCGAACCCGGATCGAACTCCTGCTCGGGGTATACGAACGGCCGGTTGAAGTCGTTGATGCCGTCGTCCGGCGTCGCGAAACGATTCGGAAACAGGAAGATGACCGCCGCGGTGAGCGTGCTGGTGCTGCGATTGGTGAAGGTGATGTCGACCGTGCCGTCGACCTGCGGAGGCTGCGGCCGCAGCGTGGCCTGCAGGCGATAGGCGGCACCATCCGCGTACGCCGGCAGCGCGGGCGCCGGCAGCGCGGGCGCCAGAATCACCAGGAGCGCCGCCAGCAACACCTCCACTGCCCGCAGCGCGGCGCGCTCACTCATTCGTCAGAGCACCGGCATGTCTTGCGTGTGATGATCGACTGCGACACCGCGCACGACACCGGCGAAGTCGAACAGAACGATCAGCCGGTCGTGGTTGTCGAGCTGGCGGATGTATGTGAACCAGTTGATGCCGGTGATTGGGTCCTGGAGGCGCAGCGACGAGTAGTTCGTCTGCTCGTACGCGTACACGAAGGTATCACCATTGGTCTGATGCTGAATCTGCTGCGGCGGGCCGAAGAGGCGCAACACGTCACTCTTGGTCGACTGGCCTTCGACGAGCACCGACGGATCGCCGCGCAACGGCACGTCCTGGTAGTAGCGCGCCACGGTGCAACCGCTTACCAGCGTAGCTGCCAACAGGCAGGCGGTACGGAAACGCCTCGCAACTCGCACCGGACCTCCATCACCGCGACCAGAAGCCGTAGCGTGGCAACTGGTCCGTGTCGCGGCGGAAAGCGAAGTCTTCCACCTTGTTGTCGCCGTCGAAGAAGACGACCAGGTTGTCGCTCTTCTGGTCGAACTCGCCATAGTTGAACAGGATGAGAATGATCGCCATGGCATTGGCGCGCGTGTAGGTGTAGCGGAGGTAGCGCGCCGCCACGATGCGCTCGA
>Ga0335082_10000601_pt1 | contig 37500 bp, 34 predicted proteins | sample Lox_Sample_41_FD_206718 | JGI IMG/M metagenome (GOLD analysis project Ga0335082, IMG submission 206718) | Soil microbial communities from Loxahatchee National Wildlife Refuge, Florida, United States - Lox_Sample_4.1 | ecosystem: Environmental > Terrestrial > Soil > Wetlands | place: USA...
GCGGAGGCCAAGTCCGCGCTGATGGCGAAGGCCTGGAAATCACCCGTGGTCGAGGAGATGCTCAAGCGCGCCGCCTCCGACGCCTCCAAGCCCGAAGGGGTCGGGCCCGAGCTCGGGCTGCAGCAGAGCGGCTACCGGCTCTCCGACGCCCAGGCGCAGGCGATCCTGGATATGCGCCTCGCGCGCCTCACCGGCCTCGAGCAGGACAAGATCGTCGCCGAGTACAGGGAGCTGATCGACACCATCGCCGACCTGATGGACATCCTCGCGAAGCCCGAGCGAATCACCGCGATCATTGCGGACGAGCTGAAGGCCATCAAGGCCCAGTACGGCGACAAGCGCAAGAGCGAGATCGTCGAGCAGGCCGAGGACCTGCAGATGGAGGATCTGATCGCCGCCGAGGACGTGGTGGTCACCTTCTCGCACGCCGGCTATATCAAGTCGCAGCCGCTCGGCGACTACCGGCTGCAGCGACGCGGCGGGCGCGGCAAGCAGGCGGCGACGACGAAAGAAGACGATTTCATAGAGCGCCTGTTCATCGCGAACACCCACGATACGCTGCTCTGCTTCTCCTCGCGCGGACGCGTGTACTGGCTCAAGGTTTACAACGTGCCGCAGGGGACGCGCACCAGCCGCGGCAAGCCGATCGTGAACCTCTTCCCGCTGACCGAGGGCGAGCGCATCAACGCCGTGCTGCCAGTCAAGGAGTACGACGACAAGCATTTCGTGTTCATGGCCACCTCGCTGGGAACGGTGAAGAAGACGGCGCTCGAGCAGTTCTCCAACCCGCGCGAAAAGGGCATCATCGCGGTGGAGCTCGACGACGGCGACCATCTCATCGGCGCGGCGATTACCGACGGCAAGCACGACGTGATGCTGTTCTCCGACGCGGGCAAGGCGGTGCGCTTCGAGGAAGTGGACGTGCGTCCCATGGGCCGGCAGGCGCACGGCGTGCGCGGAATGAAGCTCGGCAAGGACCAGAAGGTGGTGTCGATGCTGGTCGCCGACAGCGAGAGCCAGACGGTATTGACAGCCACGGAGAACGGGTTCGGCAAGCGCACCGCGATCTCGGAGTACACGCGCCACGGGCGCGGCACTCAGGGGATGATCGGCATCCAGACCACGGAGAGAAACGGCAAGCTCGTCGGCGCGGTGCTGGTGGGCGACGAGGACGAGGTGATGCTGATCTCCACGGGCGGCGTCCTGATCAGGACGCGCGTCAAGCAGATCCGCGAGCAGGGCCGCTCGACGCAGGGCGTGCGCCTCATCGACCTCGACGAGGGCACCAAGCTCTCCAGCATCGAGCGCGTCGCCGAGAAGGAAGAAGATGAGGTCAACGGGCAGCCATGAGGAAAGCGTGGCGATCGTTTGCGGTCGCGGCGGCCTGGGCGCTGTGCGAATCGGCATGGGCGGATCCCGTGAGCTTCTCGCATCCGTACGTCGAGCTGGGCCTGGGCGCGGCGCCGGGCTCGAGCCTCGCCTTCGATGGGGTCAAGGCGTCGCTGGACTCGGGTCCCGCCGGCAGCATCGGCGCGGGTTTCGCCAATTTCATCGGTTCGGTGGATCTGCGGCTCGACTACACCACCACCGACCGGACCACCGGCCTCTTCTCGAGCGTGGGCGTCACCTCCAGCAGCGCCATGCTGAGCGCGCTGTACAACATCCCTTTCTCGCAGGATCGCTTCGAGGCCTATGTCGGCGCCGGCGCTGGAATGGTGAAGGTCGACGTCGATCACTCGGACCCGACTTTTTCCGCCGGCAACACGTATTCCGGCAGCGACAGCGTGTTCGGCTGGCAGCTCATCGGCGGCGCGCGCGTGAAGCTGTTCAACCCGTTCCGCCTGTTCCTCGAATACCGGTACCAGAGCGCCCACGATGCCAAGGTCCAGGGACACACCGTCGAATACAACAGCAGCATGTTGATGCTCGGCGCGCGCTGGACGTTCTGACCGTGGCCCGCGTCTTCAACTTCAGCGCGGGTCCGGCGGTTCTCCCCGAGGAGGTGCTCGAGCAGGCCGCGGCCGAGATGCTCGACTGGCACGGTTCGGGCATGTCGGTGATGGAGATGAGCCACCGCGGCAAGGAATTCATCGGGATCGCGGCGCAGGCGGAAAAGGACCTCCGCGGGCTGCTGAAGGTGCCTTCGAACTACAAGGTGCTCTTCCTCCAGGGCGGGGCGAGGCTGCACTTCGCGGCGGTGCCCATGAACCTCCTCGGCGGGAAGAAGGCCGCCGACTATATCTATACGGGCGAGTGGTCGAAGCTCGCGATCAAGGAGGCAAACCGCTTCTGCGAGGTGAACGTCGCGGCGAGCTCCGAAGGCAAGAACTTCACCTTCGCGCCCGAGCAGGCGAGCTGGCAGCTCGACCCGAAGGCGGCGTACGTGCACTACGTCTCGAACGAGACCATCGGCGGGGTGGAGTTCCACTGGATCCCGGACACGGGGAAGGTGCCGCTCGTCGCGGACGCCTCGTCGCACTTCCTATCGAGGCCGCTCGACGTCTCCAAGTTCGGCCTGATCTACGCCGGCGCGCAGAAGAACGCCGGCCCGGCGGGACTCGTCATCGTCATCGTGCGGGAAGACCTCCTGGGCCACGCCATGGAAGGCACGCCCACCGTCCTCGACTACAAAGTCCAGGCCGAGGCCGACTCCATGTCGAACACGCCCGCGAGCTACTCCTGGTACATCTCGGGACTCGTGTTCCAGTGGCTGAAAAAGCAGGGCGGCCTCGAGGCCATCGAAAGGAAAAACATCGAGAAGTCGAAACTGCTCTACGACTTCCTCGACTCAAGCTCGTTCTTCAAGAACCCCGTGCGGAAATCCGACCGCTCGCGCATGAACGTCCCGTTCACCCTCGCCGACCCCAAGCTCGACGGCGAGTTCCTGAAAGGCGCCGAAGCGCGCGGCATGGTGCAACTCAAAGGCCACCGCTCCGTCGGCGGCATGCGCGCGTCTATATACAACGCCATGCCGATCGAGGGGGTGAAGCGGTTGGTGGAGTATATGGGGGAGTTTGAGGCGAAGCGGGGGTGATTAGTCCACGGACTCTTAATCCGTTGGAGGTAGGTTCGATCCCTACACGCCCATACAGTTACGGAGTTTTGCGATCTGGGCTCAATCTCCGTATCTCCGCCGTGTATCCCGCCAGACAGAGGAGACTTCTCGCCCGGTCGAAGGGATAACATACGGCCAAGCAGGGCGAACGCGCGGCCTCGCACCTTCCTGGCGCGAATTCGGCCCACGCTGCGCGGGGATGATCTCCTCTTAATCCTGGGAGTGCTCTCTGCGTCGAGTTTGGCGAGGAGGTCAGCCGGTTACGAAGGTGTCCTCTCTCCATGGTGCGAGGAATTGGTACTAGTATAGCGCCGCCTCCCTGAAGACTTCTAGTGCCGGCCGGGTGCCGTGCTCCGTGTTTCTGGACTTTGTATTCTCATCCGACACCTTGCCGCGTTAGCGCCCGTTCACGATCTCACTCGACGAGTGCTCAGTACCTCAATCTATGCAATCTTTCCTGGAGGACCCGGATGTCATCCCGCAGATGTTCGCCTTCAGAACCTATTGCTGGGCTTCGGGCATCCGAAATCTCGCCATTAACGATCCGTATCTCAAGGTTGGACACACTCAAGAGATGCTTGATGCTGCTATCTAGAGACTTTCGCGCCTCCGCCTTGTCGTTCTTAGTTTCCATCACGGTGTATAGGGAATACAGATCAGCCACGGAATCTAAACTATCGGCCAGCGAGGCTGCGTTCCAATATAATTCCCTCGCCACCGATCGGTCGAGTTCAGAAGATGTTCGCGAAAACGCGTTCAAGTTCTCTGCGTGATTGTGCATCTTCGTACGCATAGTCTTAAAGAACTCTAAGTTGCCCTTTATAGCCGAATACTCCTGTGCGCCGGCAACACCCGCCGCGAAGACCAAACTTGAAATCGCAATGACTAGCGTTGGCTTCACGCTGTTCTCTCAACGTTGTGATCCGCCACCTTCCGCGAGTTGCTCCTGCGCTTCGATCTTATCGACGAGCGCCTGCGCCACTTGGTCTGGAGCTGCGCGCCGAAGATCCATCCACATCACGTCCTTCGACAAACCAACAAGATCCGTATCGTCAAGCCTTATCGGAAGGAGGTATTCCTGGGTCCGCTTCTTCGCCGCGCCCTTGCCAACGTCGAGTTCAAAGGCAGACCAGTCCTTCTCAGGGTAGTGGCTCGATATAAGAACCACCATGTATAGAGCCTCCAGCGAATACACTTCGGCGAGCCGTTGTCGCAAGTTTTCCCCCACAGAATGTGCTGTTGATCAAAGTCGTAAAAAACCTCAAGACCCACGGTTTGGCAGGCACGTGCAAGCGCCTGCGCGTCGGATCGATTCTCGCCCGCAAAGGAGATGGCTACATCGTACGGGTACGCAGTGCCGCGAACGTGTATGCGCTTCCTCACCTGATTTAGATCGAGGAGCCCGAGATAGAACCAAAACGAGGGATCCTCGATCGAAATTACGTTTTGCCGATCATTGAACAAGAGAACGTCCTCCATCTCTTGGGCAACGATGACTTCCTTCAGATTCTTTAGGCAGTTGTAGTATGAAGTCGACTTTCGGTTGCGCTCGGCCGGATCGGCGATGGGACCGACGATCCTTTCGCGCAGGTACTCTAGTGGAACCTCCGCTTGTCCGGAAGAGGCGATAGCGCTGACGATCTCGAAATACGTATTGTGGACCGACCGCGCTTGCTGCTTTCCTTTGCATAGGCCGACGACCCGACTAAAGTACTTCGGGTGAAAGCTGCGCAAGACAGCCTCACGCAAGGCAGCGAGATCGACCGAGATTGTTTCCTTCGCCAGTCGCGTCTCGACGATCTTGTGTTCGATGCAGGAAACGCGACAAATAGCTTGGACCACACTGGGAACACCACGAGATGCGCGAATGATGTCGACTCGAGAGTTCGCTGCGAACTCGAAGTTCAGCGCATCTTCGCCCTTCGCGATGACCTTTGAGATGAAGGCATCATCCTGCTGTTTGACTTCGTAGGGATCGTTTCGAATCCCAAGCTCGGGGTCGACACCGAGAAGTTCCTCGGCAGATGCAGCAATACCGACGAGAAGTATTCGTATCCTTTCCTCGCCCCATGGTTTGAGTAGATGTCCAAGTTCAGCCCTGCAGCCAGGGGACATGTGGTGAAAATCGTCTACAAAGACAAACGGGGTTCCGCTCAAGAGGTCGGCAACGCCTTTGCGCCCAACTCCGGCAATCCCGAATTCACGCTCGATCGCCTCGACAAACGACGGTGTTGCGGAATGATGTCGGCCGTTAATGAACAAGATGTCATCACGGCGGACGTGCTCTGCAGCGAACGCTTTCCATGCAAGGGTGGATTTCCCAGAGCCCGAGGGGCCTACGATCGTTACGTGCTTCCCGGGAGTTCGTATGGAGGCGCGGACGAAGCCGAAATCCTTCGGCTCGACGAATGTTATCTCCGGCACTGCCGCTTCGTTGAACACGCTTTCGAGCTTGTATGTTTGCGGGGGCATGTACGAGGAAGGGTTGGACCTGTCTTTAGAGAATCTACGTCCGGTAGGTGGGCGGGTCAACCTGTGGGAGTGCTTAATGCGTTAGGCGGGATTTACCGGACGTTCGGTAAGCCGCGCAAGAGGTTGGGAGGGTGTACGATTTCGGGCGCTCTATGAACACGTTTCTTAGTGCTCTGGGCCAGATGTTCTAGTTAGCGGCGGTGGCGCGGTCGTTGTCTACCTCATATTCCAGTTTCTTGACGCTGTATTGAGCTTTGCAGAGTTGCGGGGGAAAGTACACATGAAAACGCGATCGGTTGGATTCGTTCTCCGCATTTTTATCCCTATTCTCATGGCGGGGGGCAACTCCGCACTTGCCCAAACCTGGCCAACCAAGCCCATGCGCATCGTGATCGCGCAGGCGCCCGGCAGCGCGACGGACGTGATCAGCCGCGTGGTCGCGAATCCGCTGTCGGAGGCGCTCGGGCAGCCGATCGTGATCGATGCGCGTCCCGGCGCCGGCGGGGTGCTGGGCACTGAGGTTGCCGCGCGCTCGGCGCCCGACGGCTACACGCTGTTCATGGGGAACAATTCGACGCACGGCTCGAATCCCGCGGTGTACGCGAAGCTGCCCTACGACGCGGTGAAGGATTTCGCGCCGGTGTCGTTCGTCGCTTCGGTGCCGTATGTGCTGGTGGTCGATCCGGCGCTGCCGGTGAGGTCGGTGCAGGAGTTCGTTGCTTACGCGAAGGCCAGGCCCGGGAAGCTGAACTACGCCTCGGCGGGCAACGGCAGCACGCACCATTTCTGCGGGGAGCTGTTCAAGTCGATGACCGGCGTCGACATGCAGCACATCCCCTACAAGGGCTCGGGCCCGGGGATCGCGGGCCTGCTCGGCGGCGAGGTGTCGATGATGTTCGCCAACGTCGCCGACATCGGCTCGCAGATCAAGGCCGGGAAGGTGAGGGCGCTCGCCGTGACCGCGCCAAGGCGCGCGGCCACGCTGCCCGAGGTCCCGACGATGGCCGAGGCGGGGCTGCCGGATTTCGTGGTCACGTCGTGGTTCGGGCTGCTCGTGCCCGCGGGTACGCCGGCGCCGATCGTCGCGCGCCTGAACGCCGAGACGGTCAAGGTGCTCGGAAGGGCCGACGTAAAGGCGACGCTTGCCCAGCAGGGGCTCGAGGTCGCATCGAGCACGCCCGAGCAGTTCGGCGCGCACATCCAGAGCGAGATCGCGCGCTTCACGAAGATCGCAAAGGCCGCCGGGATCAAGGCGGAGTAGCTCGCTCCGTCCCCCGCGCGATGAGTCGGCGCTCGACGGGCGCCGGCTTCAGGGCTGCCGCGACACCGGCTGACCTTGAATCGCTCCCGCGCTTCCGGCGCCCGCCGGACCGAACGAGTGCGGGTCGAGCGGAACGCCGACAGCGCCGACCAGGCTGCCCGAAAACACGAAGCCGCCGGCAACCCAGCCCTGGTCGTTGACGTCGTAGGTCAGGTCCATGTTGGCAGGGACGAAGTCGCCCCCGCCTGCGAGGAAGCCGCCTCCAAAGCCGTCGCCGACGACTTGCCCCGCGATCACGCCGGCATTGTTGATCCCGCCGAGCGAGGTAATGTTCTGCGGGTCGTTGACGTAGTCCACGATCTGCGTCTTCCCGAGCGTGCCCACGAATCCGCGAAAGTGGCCGACATCCTGGTGGAACCTGCCGACGATCCTGTTCGAGTCGTTGATCCCCCAAATCGCCGTGCCAGCGGCGTTCGGCACGTCGAAGCTCTTGAAGACGCCCCCGTTGACTTCAAAGGTAAAGCCGTGGAATGCGCCGGCCGCGTCGGTGTAATCGCCGGCGATGGTGAGGTCGTGCTTGTTGTTGAGGGCGAGCACCTCGGTCCCGAAGGAGCCGGGGAAGTCGATCGTGGTGTAGCGGCCGTTGCTCAGGAGGAAACCGTGCTCGTTGCCCGGCGCGTCGAAATAGATCCCGACGATCTGTCCCGAGTCGTTGATTTTCATCGGCACGGTCGTGACCGAGCCCGGAACGCTGAGCGGGGTGCGCACCAGCGGATCGGGCGAGGCCGGGTCGAGATTGTCGAGGGCGAAGCCCACGGTCTGACCCGACGACTGCACGGAGAACCCGGTGCCCTGCTTGCGGTTGTTGACGCTCGTGAATTGCGTCTGAGTGACCCCCGGGTCGTTGGGATAGACGGTCACGCCGACATACTCGGCGAACGGGCACTTGTCCGTGAAGCGCGTCACGTTGTTCAGCATGCTGAACCAGCCGTTGACCGACCGGGAAGCGACGCGCTCGAACCACGGGAGAAACATCACATCGGGCAGCAGCCAGTCGCGGCCGTTCAGGGCGACCGTCTGGCCGGGGAATAGCTCCAGCGGGTCCGCGACCTCGAGCGTCGGGTTCCAGCAGAGAGAAGGCGTGCCCGGGTCGTTCCACGTTGGCACGACGTTCGCAATCAGCGGATCCATCAGCCATTCGGTGATTTCGTGCCCGAGCACCTCGGCGTTCGCCGAGAAGGGAGCGGCCGTCTGCGAGAACCACGACGAGAGGATGTAGGTGTGGAGGCCGGCGGATTGCGTCTCCGCGCGCAGATCCGCCCAGCGGTGATAGCCGAAGGATTCGAAGCCACCGCCCACGGTGATCAGCTGCGCGACCGCATGGATCGTCAGGGCCGACGGCGGAATGCCCAGGCCGACCATCACCGACCGGAGAATGCCGTCGAGCGTCAGCTCGTCGATGACGCCGAGCGTCTCGCCGTTGCCGAGCGGAATGGAGAACCCGATATCGGCGGGAACGTCGATCTCGAGCGCCGGCGAAACCACCCTGGCGACCTGGAGCCGCATGTGATACCCCGAGCCCTCTCCCCCGTGACGCGACCAGAAGTTGCCGCGCATGTACGCATCGCCGAACTGCGTGGCGCCGAGCGGCGTCGCGCCCGCAGCGAACGGAAAATCATCGAAGAGCGGCGACGCTAGCATGCCCTGGACCTGCGTCGTGCCGTCGATCACGTCGGAGCTGGCATCGACGACGCCGCCGTCGGCGAACACGAAGCGGTACGGGACGATGACCGTCGGAACGACAGTCGTCTGCCTGTCGGCCGGATCGCGGCCGATCACGGTGAACGGATAGTCGACGCCTTCGCTGCGGAACGAGCCCGACCAGTGCGGCAGCGCGAGCAGCCTCGGGTCGCCCGGCCGGTGGTGCTTCCTGTGGTTCGCTCCCTTCCCCGACCTCAGGGTGCCGTTCGCGAGGTCGTGCCGGATCCTGTCCTTGCGCGCCTGGAGATCGTCGCCTGCCTGAGCGTCGGCTACGCGAGCGCGGACGGCGTCGATGAAGCGAACCTGCGCCGTGGCACCGGCCGCGTAAAGAGCGAGCGAGGCGAGCCCGCACACCAAGACGATGCGTTGAAGTTTGCACGACATGATGGACCTCCCCCCCGGGATAGGTGAATCATAGTACCTTGTCGCGAATGCTGAAGAAAGGCATCGTCGGCGTTCTGTGCGCGCTGCCGCTCTTGCCGGCGGCGGGAAACGCGCCCGCGCAGGCGAGCTACCCCGAGCAGACCGTACACATCCTCGTCGGGTTTTCGCCCGGCGTGGCCCCCGACGTCACCGCCCGCCTGCCCGCGGACCGTGCGCGCGCAGATCGCCGCCAAGAGCTTTCCCGGCGCGATCGACGAGCTCAAGCGCCTGACGACACCGGCAGCGCCGACTGGAACAACCTGATGGGCTACAGCCTGCGCAAGAGCCCGAACCCGGACTTCGCGGGCGCCGAGAAGTTCTACGACAAAGCCCTGCGCATCGACCCCAGGCACCTGGGCGCGCTCGAATACTCGGGCGAGCTCTACCTGCAGACCGGCGACCTCGCCCGGGCCGAGCAGCGCCTGGCCGCGCTCGACAAGGCGTGCTTCTTCGGTTGCTCGGAATACAGCGATCTCAAGAAGGCGATCGCGCAGTACAAGGCAGGCAAGACTTCGTCGAGCTACTAAAAGTGGCTGCCACACCCGGGGCGCCACCCGGCGCCTTGGGTCGTTTGCGCCGGCCCTTTATCGGCCTTGGCGGGGCCTATCGCTTCCAGCCGCTACGGCACTCCGACGAAGCCGATGTACACGCCGCAGGCATGCTCCGGGCTGACGAGCATGGCGTGCTCGCCGGTGTTCCTGATTCCGCGCAGGGGCGGCGGCAGGCCATGCGCGGCGATCCATCTCTCGGCCGCGTCAGTGCTGTTCGTGCGATACAGGATCTGGAACGGTCCCGGGCCGCGGCGGGAGAGGGCGTCCGCGCAGATGCCGCCCCCGACGGGATGCGCGAGGCCCAGGCCCGTGGGCCCGATCTGGAAGATCGCCATGTCAGCGGTGATGACGGTGCCGCGCTCCATCTTCGGCGCGACGCCAAGCACCTTGCTGTAGCGCTCCACGGCGACGGCGAGGTCGGGCACGGCGATGTACACGCGCTCGATACGCTGCACGCCGTTAGGGTGGCGCCCGGCCGCGGGGACCTGGCGCCGCCGCTCCCTGACGGGCGTGACGTGCTGGATAAAAAACAGGGGCAGGGGATTGCGCTCCCCGAGCATTGCGGCGCGCCAGCGCAGCTCCAGGCCCGCCGGCGTGCGCCGGGAGCCGTCGGCCGGATCGCTCACCTCGATGCCGCGCGCTCGCATCGCGACCACGTCGGCCGCCAGATCGTCGCTTTGCACGACGACGTAGCGCAATCCGCCGCCCCGCTCCAGGAATTCGACGAGCCCGCCGAACGGGCTGTGCGACACGTACTCGCTCCTGTCACGGATGGCGAGGAGCTCGAGGTAGTCGTCCTCGAGAAACGCGATCGCGTTGTGCGTGCCTTTCCCCGTGTGCGCGCCCCCGGGATGGACGTCGAATCCGATCCGCGCGTACGCGTCTACGCCCCGGTCGAGATCCGGGACGCAGATCATCACGTGGTCGATGCGCGCGAGGATGGCCGCTGCTCCGCCCGGATCATTCCGCCGGAAACGTGCCGACGACCGCCTTGGCTACGACGTCGGGGCTCATCGGGCCCGAATGGGGAAATTGCTTCCCCGGCACCGGCTTGCCCGCCGCGTCCGTGTAGATGGATTTCCATTCGTTGACTTCGACAACGTACGACCCGCGTTGAAGATAGGTCCGCTGCCCGCTGGCTTCGGGCTTTTTCCTGTCGCCCGTGTTGACGACGACCAGGCTTACACCGGGCTTCGACTGGGCTTTCTTCTCCCTCCATTCGTCACGCAGGATCGCGCTATACAGCGCGGCCGCCGCGTCGCGGTTGTGAGCGCGGTACACCACCGCGCCCAGCTGGTGCTCCATCGGCGTGGACTTGCTGTCCGAGGCGACGTGCATGCTGACCACGGCACGAACGTGCGTCTTGATCGCCGCCTCGACCTGGGCGCTTGAGGCGGGAGTGGTCTTCGGGCCCGTGGTGACCCTCTTCACCTTGTCGTAGCGAAGCCCCGGATATCTCGACGCGGAAAAGAGCGCCCGCCAGAACGCCGTCAGATCCGGCGCGCCGGTTTTCGTCCGGGCCTTCTGCCCGCTTTCCGGGCGGCTAGGGAGCGTATCCGCCTTGCCCGTCTTCCCCGAGGCGCGGGCTTCCGCGCCTTCTTTCGGTCTGGGCGCGGCGGCGACGGGTCCCTTTCCGCCGGACGCGAGCGCCGGTGCTGCGGGCTCCCCGGTTCTTCGCACGCAATATTGCACCGGCTGATCCCTGACGGTGCAATTCGTACCCTTGGGGCCGCATGCCGTTACTGCTTCCATTCGCGTGCCCCATTCCTCGCAGCCGGTGCCGGCACAGCCCGAAAGCAGGATCGCGGGCGGCGCCAGGGCCAGAGTGCCGATCGCGCGCAGCAGCCGTGGCATGGGGCCTCGGGACGGGCTCTATTCCGCTTGGATCTTCGCGCGCTGCACGATGTCGTGCATGCGCTTCAAGCCGTCCTGCGTCCACTGCGTGACCGTCGCGGGGTTCGAGCCGACGGGCTCCAGCCCCTGCGCGATCAGCTTGTCGCGCACCTCGGGTGTCCTCACCGCCTTCACCAGCTCGGCGTTCAGCCGCTCGACGATGGGAGCCGGCGTGCCGAGCGGGACGACGAAGGACGCCCAGGTGCGCCACTCGAACCCCGGAACGCCCGCCTCGGCCATCGTCGGCACGTCGGGCAGGAGCGGCGAGCGCGTGGCGCTCGGAACGGCGAGCGCGCGCATGCGGCCGTCCTTGATGTAGGGCTGCACGATCGACACCGCGCTGAAGTGCGCTTGAACCCGGTTCGACATCACGTCGACCGCCGCCTGCGTCGCCCCGCGGTAGGGGATGTGCACGAGGTCGATCCCCGTCGCCGCCTTGAACGCCTCCATCGCGACGTGCTGCGGGCTGCCGTTGCCGCCGGAGGAGTAGTCCAGCTTACCGGGCCGGCTCTTCGCGAGCGCGATGAACTCGGAGACGGTCTTCGCAGGGAGATCGTTGTTTACCACCATCACCCAGGTGATCGCCGCCACCACCCCCACCGGGACGAAGTCCTTCACGGGGTCGTACGCGATCTGGCGGATGTTGGGAATCATCGTGAGGATGCTGTCGTTCAGCGCGCCGACCGTGTAGCCGTCCGCGGCCGCGCGCTTCACGCGCTCGGCGCCGATCGAGCCGGCGGCGCCGGGCTGGTTCTCGATCACGATCTGCTGGCCCATGTCCTCGCCCATCCTCTGCGCGACGATGCGGATCATCACGTCGACCGCGCTCCCCGCCTGGAGCGGCATCACGATCAGGATCGGCTTGGCGGGGTAGGTCTGTCCTGCGCAGGGCAGGGCGGCGGCGAGGAGCGCCGCGCCCGCGAGGCGGCGCATCGAAAGTCGTGTTCCGGTCTTCATGGGTCGTCTCCCTTGGTCGGGAGAGAGGATAGCACCGCCGCGGGCGCGGCCGGTGGTTTATGATTCGGGCATGTCCGCAAAAAAATACGAAATCCTCGTCCTGAACCAGATCTCGCAGGTCGGCCTGAAGCGCCTCCCCGAGAAGTCCTACAAGGTCTCCAAGGAATCGGCCCATCCCGACGCCATCCTCGTGCGCTCGGCCGACATGCACTCGATGCCGATCGCCGAGAGCGTGCGCGCGATCGGGCGCGCGGGCGCCGGAACGAACAATATCCCGGTGAAGGCGATGAGCGAGCGCGGCGTGCCGGTGTTCAACGCGCCGGGCGCGAACGCGAACGCGGTCAAGGAGCTGGTGCTCGCCGGGATGCTGATCGCGGCTCGCAACCTCGCACCGGCGCTGGGATTCGTGTCGTCCCTGACCGGGGACGACAAGACGCTCTCGGAGAAGGTCGAGGCGGAGAAGAAGCAGTTCGCCGGGATGGAGCTGCCGGGGCACACGCTCGGCGTGATCGGGCTGGGCAAGATCGGCAGCCTCGTCGCCGACGCGGCGATCAAGCTCGGCATGAACGTGCTCGGCTACGATCCCGAGATCACGGTCGACGCCGCCTGGAGCCTGCCTTCGCAGGTGAAGAAGGCGCACTCGATCGAGGAAGTCCTGAAGGCGAGCCACTTCGTGACTCTGCACGTGCCGCTGCTGCCGAAGACGCGGCATCTGATCGACGGCAAGCGCCTCGAGCTGATTCACGCCGGGGCGATCCTCCTCAATTTCTCGCGCGAGGAGGTAGTGGACGCGAAAGCGGTCGCTTCCGCATTGAAGGACAAGAAGCTCGGGAGGTATGTCACGGATTTTCCCGCGGCCGCTCTTTCCGGAAATCCGTCGGTCATCGCGCTCCCGCATCTGGGCGCCTCCACCCGCGAGGCCGAGGACAACTCCGCGGTGATGGTCGTCGACCAGGTCCGCGACTACCTCGAGCACGGCAACATCCAGAACGCGGTGAACTTTCCCGACGTGGTGATGGGCCGGGAAGCGCCGTACCGCGTGGGTGTGGCGAACGCTAACGTGCCCAACATGGTCGGGCAGATCTCGGGCGCGATGGCCAAAGCGGGCCTCAACATCCACAACATGATCAACCGCTCCAAGGGCGAGATGGCGTATACGCTCGTCGACGTCGACAGCCCGGTCGCGAAAACCCTCATCGACGACCTCGCAAAGATCAAGGGCGTGCTCGCGGTGCGCTACCTGCCCGCGTCCTGATCATGGCCGACGACATCGCCAGGCACCGCGCCGACATCGACGCGCTCGACGAGAAGATCGTCGAACTGCTCAGCGCGCGAGCGAGGCACGCCGCCGACATCGGCAAGCTCAAGGGTAACGGCGCGAGCTACCGCCCCGAGCGCGAAGCCGAGGTGCTGCGCCGCGTGACGGAGAAGAACCGCGGGCCGCTCCCCGATGCCGCGCTCGCCACGCTGTTCACCGAGATCATGTCGGCGTGCCGCGCGCTCGAGGAGCCGCTCACGGTCGCCTATCTCGGGCCCCAGGGGACTTTCAGCGAAATGGCGCTCGACAAGCAGTTCGGCTCGAGCGTCGAGGCGCAGCCCTGCGCCTCCATCGACGAGGTGTTCCGCTCGGCCGAGACCGGCACGGCGCGCTACGCCGTGGTGCCGGTCGAGAACTCCACCGACGGGGCGATCGGGCGCACCCTCGACCTGCTGCTCGCGACCCCCTTGAAGATCTGCGCGGAGGTAGTGCTGCGCGTGCAGCAGAACCTGATGGCGAAGAAGGCCACGCTGAAGACCGTCAGAAAGGTGTATTCGCATCCGCAGTCGCTCGCGCAGTGCCAGGGCTGGCTCTCGCAGCATCTGCCGCGCGCGGCCCGCGTGCCCGCCGCGAGCAACGCCGAAGGAGCGCGGCTCGCCGCGAAGGAGGTTGGCGCCGCGGCGATCGGCCCGGAGATCGCCGCCGCGCACTACGGCCTGAAGATCCTCGCGCGCTCGATCGAGGACGACGCGAAGAACAGGACGCGCTTCCTTGTGCTGGGCGCGCGCGACGCCGGACCCTCGGGCAGGGACCGGACGTCGCTCGTCATGACCACGCACAACCGGCCCGGATCGCTGCTCGAGCTGATCGCGTCCTTCTCGAGCGCCGGGGTCAACATGACGCGCCTGGAATCGCGCCCGGCGCGCACCGGGCAGTGGGAGTACTACTTCTACGTCGACATCGAGGGCCACCAGCAGGACGCCGGGGTCGCCCGGGCGCTCGCGCAGCTGCGCGACAAGGCGCCTTTCGTGAAGATCTTCGGCAGCTACCCGGCCGCCGTACTCTAGGATTCTCGTAGAAAAAGTCGGCCATGGACCTCTGCGAGCAGTCCCCGTCCTACGTTCGCGCCATCGCTCCCTACCAGCCGGGCAAGCCGATCTCGGAGCTCGCCCGCGAGATGGGCCTGAAGGAAAAGAGCATCATCAAGCTCGCTTCCAACGAGAACCCCTTCGGGGTATCGCCCCGGGCCAAGGCCGCCATCAGGAAGGCGATTGCCGAGCTGGAGCGCTACCCCGACGGCAACGCCTTCGATCTCAAGGCGGCGCTCTCGAAGCGTTACAACGTCCCCGAGGAGTGCATCGTCGTCGGCAACGGCTCGAACGACCTGCTTGAGATGGCCGCGGCGGTGTTCCTCGCGCCGGGCCGCTCGGCGGTGTACTCGGAGCACTGCTTCGCGGTCTACCCGCTCGCCACGCAGTCGCGCGGCGCACGCAGCATCGTCGTGCCCGCGAAAACCTACGGGCACGATCTCGACGCGATGCTCGCCGCGATCGCCGCCGACGCGCGCGTCGTGTTCGTCGCCAACCCGAACAATCCCACCGGCACCTTCGTTCCCGGAGCGGAGCTCGAGGCGTTCATCGCGCGCGTTCCGCGGCAGGTCGCGGTGGTGGTCGACGAGGCCTACACGGAGTACCTGCCGCCGGAGCTGCGCTACGACAGCGTCGCGTGGCTGAAGAAATACTCGAACCTGATCCTCACGCGCACCTTCTCCAAGGTCTACGGCCTTGCGGGGCTGCGCGTGGGCTTCGGGTTCATGCAGCCGGACGTCGCCGAGCTTCTCAACCGCGTGCGCCAGCCCTTCAACGTCAACAGCCTTGCGCTCGCGGCGGCGACCGCGGCGCTCAGCGACACGAAGTTCGTCGCGAAGAGCACCCGGATGAACCGCGCGGGCATGGCCGTGCTGGAGCGCGCCTTCAAGCGGCTCGGCCTCGAGATCATCCCTTCGTGCGCGAATTTCATCACTTTCCGCGTGCCGCGCGCCGCGGCGGTCTACGAGAAGCTCCTGCGCCAGGGCGTCATCGTGCGGCCGCTCGGCGGCTACCGGATGCCCGAGCACCTGCGCGTCACTGTGGGCACGCCCAAGGAGAACCGGAGATTCCTCGAAGCGCTAGCAGCGGCGCTTGACTAGAGGAGATTCGTGGAACAGATAAGCAAGCTGGTGGTGGTCGGAGTGGGGCTCATCGGCGGCTCGTTCGCACTCGCGCTGAAGGAGGCCGGCGCGGTGCGCCGCGTCGTGGGGGTCGGGCGCAGTGCTGCGAACATCTATCGCGCCGAGGAGCTGAAGATCATCGACGGGGCGGGCGGGTTCGACCGCTCGACATTCGGCGACGCGGACCTGGTGCTGCTCGCCATGCCGGTAGGCCAGATGAAGGACGTCATGCGCGCGATTGCGCCGCTCGTCGGCGAGCGAACGGTCGTCACCGACGCCGGCAGCACCAAAGAGGACGTGGTCGCTCTCGCCCGCAAGCACCTCCGCGGGTCGCTCGCGCGCTTCGTCCCCGGGCACCCGATCGCCGGCACCGAGAAGAGCGGCGCTGGCGCCGCGTTCGCCTCGCTCTTTCGCGGCCGCAAGGTCGTGCTCACGCCGCTCAAGGGGACCGCGCGCCGCGCCCTCGCCCTGGTACGGGCGGCCTGGGAAGCGTGCGGGGCCGAGGTGTTCCGGCTCGAGCCGCGGGAGCACGACGCGGTGCTTGCCACGGTCAGCCACCTCCCCCACGTGCTCGCCTTCGCGCTCGTCGACCAGGTGGCCCGCCACCGCGAAGCCAAGCGCCTGTTCTCGTACGCGGCCGGCGGATTCCGCGATTTCACCCGCATCGCCTCCAGCCATCCCGAGATGTGGCGCGACATCTGCGTCGCGAACCGGAAGGCGCTGCTCGCCGAGATCAGGCGCTACGGGCAGGGCCTCGAGCGCGTGAAGCGGATGCTCGAGCGGGGCGACGCGCCGGCGCTCGAGGCGCTCTTCACCGGGGCCCGCGGCGCGCGCGAGCGGTGGCTGAAGAACCGGGAATGAAGGTCCTCGACCTCGAACCGATTCCCCGCGCCTCGGGCACGGTGAGGATGCCCGGATCGAAGAGCATCTCCAACCGCGTGCTGCTGCTCGCAGCGCTTGCGCAGGGCGAGACGCGCATCCGGGACCTGCTGGACGCCGACGACACGCGGGTGATGCTGGATGCGCTTGGAAAACTGGGGGTGCGCGTCGACTCCGGGACCGTGCACGGCGGAGGCGGCCCTTTCCCGGTCAAGGCGGCGGAGCTGAACCTCGGCAACGCCGGCACGGCGTTCCGGCCGCTCACCGCGGTGCTTGCGTTCTGCGGCGGAGCGTACCGGCTCTCCGGCGCGCCCCGGATGCACGAGCGGCCGATCGGCGACCTGGTGCACGCGCTGCGAAGCCTGGGGGCGGAGATCGAGTACATGGGGAAGGAAGGATTCCCGCCGCTCGCGATTCGCGCCGGAAGGATTCGGGGCGCATCGGCAAGGATCCGCGGCGATGCGTCCTCGCAATACCTGTCGGCGCTGCTGATGGCCCTGCCGGTGAGGGGAGAGCGGACGCAGATCGAGGTCGAAGGCGAGCTGATCTCGAAGCCCTACGTGGACATCACGCTGAATCTTATGCGCCGCTTCGGCGTGGACGTGGCGCGAGAGGGATGGAGGAAATTCACGGTGCCCGCAGGCAGCTACAGGAGCCCCGGGGAAATCCGGGTCGAAGGCGACGCCTCCTCGGCTTCCTATTTCCTCGCCGCCGGCGCGATCGGGGGCGGTCCGGTGCGCGTCGAGGGCGTCGGGCGCTCGAGCATCCAGGGCGATGTCCGCTTCGCCGAGGTGCTCGAGCGCATGGGCGCCAGGGTCGCGGCAGGCGAGGACTGGATCGAGGCCGCCGCCCCGGCGAAAGGGAAGCTCAAGCCCGTCGACGCCGACCTCAACCACATCCCCGACGCGGCGATGACGGCGGCCGTGGCGGCGCTCTTCTCCGACGGCTCGAGCACGATCCGCAACATCGCCAGCTGGCGCGTGAAGGAAACCGACCGCATCGCCGCCGTCGCCAAGGAGCTGCGCAAGCTCGGGGCGACGGTCGAGGAAGGCGCCGACTATCTCCGCATCGTGCCGCCCGCGGCGCTGAAGCCGGCGACCATCGACACCTACGACGACCACCGCATGGCGATGTCGTTCTCGCTGGCGGCACTCGGCGGCGTCCGGGTACGCATCAACGACCCGGACTGCGTGGGCAAGACCTATCCCGGGTATTTCCGCGCACTCGAGAGCATCTCGGCGCCGGTGATCGCCATCGACGGCCCTTCCGCCTCGGGCAAGGGCACGGTCGCCAAGCTCATCGCCCGGGAGCTGGGCTTCCACTACCTCGACAGCGGGGCGCTGTACCGGCTGGTCGCGCTCCAGGCGGGCGGAGAGGACGAGGCGGCGGCAATCGCCTTCGCCAGCCGGCTCGCCGTCCCCCGCTTCGACGGGGAGGCGGTAATCCTCGAGGGCAGGGACGTGAGCGATGCCATCCGCACCGAGGAGGTTTCGACCGCTGCGTCGTTCGTGGCGCGGATCCCCGCGGTGCGCGCGGCCCTGCTTTGGCGCCAGCGGGCCTTCCGCAGGCTGCCGGGGCTGGTCGCCGAGGGTCGCGACATGGGGTCGGTGGTCTTCCCCGAAGCCGCCCTCAAGGTGTTCCTCACGGCGAGCCCGGAGGCCAGGGCCGAACGCAGGTATAAACAGTTGAAAGACAAAGGAATCGCTGCTACACTGGCCGCCCTTTTGCAGGATTTGCGCGAGCGCGACGCACGCGATGCGACGCGCAGCGCGGCGCCTCTCAAGCAAAGCCCCGGAGCGCGGTCGCTCGACACGACGTCGATGACCGCCGAGCAGGCTGCGGCCCTCGTCGCGGGCTGGTACCGCGGGGCGAACAGGTGACAGCTAGCCAGACCTGAAGACTGGCTTCTTGTCGTGGATCAACGAACCCCGTCCCCCGGGCCGGGCAGAAGCAGGAACTTTTTTCTATGCCGAACGCAGCCCCCGCCGCATCTTCCACCGCCGCCTCGCAGGAGTCCTTTGCCGCGCTCTTCGAGGAAAGCCTCACGCGCAAGGAAATGCGCACCGGCGAGGTCATCACCGCCGAGGTCGTCCGCGTCGACGTGAACTACGTCGTCGTCAACGCCGGCCTGAAGTCCGAATCCTTCATCCCCGCGGAGGAGTTCAAGAACGACAAGGGCGAAGTCGAGGTCAAGCCCGGCGATTTCGTCAGCGTCGCGATCGAGGCGCTCGAGGACGGCTACGGCGAGACGCGCCTGTCTCGCGACAAGGCCAAGCGACTCGCCGCGTGGCTCGATCTCGAGAAGGCGCTCGAGTCCGGCGCTCTCGTGAAGGGCATGATCTCCGGCAAGGTGAAAGGCGGCCTCACCGTAATGACCAACGGTATCCGCGCCTTCCTGCCCGGATCGCTCGTCGACGTCCGCCCGGTCAAGGACACCATGCCCTACGAGGGCAAGGAGATGGAGTTCAAGGTCATCAAGCTCGACCGCAAGAGGAACAACGTGGTCGTCTCGCGGCGCGCGGTCCTCGAGGCCTCGCAGGGGGCGGAGCGCCAGGCGCTCCTCGCCAACCTGCAGGAAGGCGCGGTGGTCAAGGGCATCGTCAAGAACATCACCGACTACGGCGCGTTCGTGGACCTGGGCGGCATCGACGGCCTGCTGCATATCACCGACCTCGCGTGGCGCCGCGTGAAGCATCCCTCCGAGGTGCTCTCCGTGGGCGACGAGGTCACGGCCAAGGTGCTCAAGTTCGACACTGAGAAGAACCGCGTGTCGCTCGGCATGAAGCAGCTCGGCGAGGACCCCTGGGTGGGCCTGTCGCGGCGCTATCCGGCCGGCACGCGTCTCTTCGGCAAGGTCACCAACCTCACCGATTACGGTGCTTTCGTCGAAGTCGAGCAGGGTATCGAGGGGCTGGTTCACGTTTCCGAGATGGACTGGACGAACAAGAACGTGCACCCGTCGAAGGTCGTGGCGCTCGGGGACGAGGTCGAGGTCATGATCCTCGAAATCGACGAGGAGCGGCGCCGCATCTCCCTGGGGATGAAGCAATGCATGCCCAATCCCTGGGAGGAGTTCGGCATGAACTTCAAGAAGGGCGACAAGGTCAAGGGGCCGATCAAGTCGATCACCGACTTCGGCATTTTCATCGGCCTGCCGGGCGGCATCGACGGCCTGGTCCACCTGTCCGACCTATCGTGGACGACGCCCGGCGAGGAAGCGGTGCGCAACTTCAAGAAGGGCGAGGAAGTCGAGGCGCAGGTGCTGTCGATCGATGTCGAGCGCGAAAGGATATCGCTCGGCATCAAGCAGCTCGAGGGCGACCCTTTCAACAACTTCCTGGCGAGCCACGAGAAGGGCAAGCTCGTCTCGGGGACGGTCAAGTCCGTGGATGCGCGCGGGGCGGTCGTTTCGCTGGGCGGCGAGCTCGAGGGCTACCTGCGCGCCTCCGAGATCTCGCGCGACCGCGTGGAGGATGCGCGCACGCATCTCAAGGAAGGCGACAGCGTCAACGCGATGGTCATCAACGTCGACCGGAAGAATCGCACCATCAACCTGTCGATCAAGCAGAAGGAGCTCGCCGAAGAGAACGAGGCGATGGCGAAGCTCCAGAGCGAAAGCGCCGCCAGCACGGGGAGCACGAACCTGGGAGCGCTGCTGAAGGCGAAGCTGGACAACAAGAACGCTCAACAGTAACCGGGGACAAGGGGATGACCAAGTCCGAACTGATCGCGAGGCTTGCTGCGCGCTATTCACAGCTGGTTGCCAAGGACGCCGAATTCACGGTGAAGATGATCCTGGACGCGATGACACAGAGCTTGGTGAAGGGCCAGCGCATCGAGATACGCGGATTCGGAAGCTTCGGTCTGAACCACCGGCCCGCTCGCGTCGGCCGCAATCCGAAGTCGGGCGAGCGCGTGCACGTGCCGGAGAAGTTCGTCCCGCATTTCAAGGCGGGCAAGGAATTGCGCGAGAGGGTGGACCAAAAATAAGGAAATCGGGCCGGCGGTAATTGAGCGGCGGCATCGACAAGGTGCCGCCGTTTTGCTTTGATGAGATTCATCAGACAACTGTCCTGGCTGCTGCGGGTTCTGTTATTTCTTGCGATTTTCGCCTTCGCGCTCATGAACACGGACTCCGTCGAGGTGCGCTTCCTCCCGGGACACGCCTGGGAGACGCCGATGATCGTCTTGCTGCTCCTGTTCTTCGCCTGCGGCGCCGCGATCGGAGTACTCGCCTGCCTGTCGCGCCTTTTCGGACAGCGCCGCGAGATCCAGAGGCTGCAGCGCGCGCTCCGGACCGGCGCCGGCCGCGGCGGTCCTCCGGCGGCCTAGCCCGATGGATTTCGAGCCCTGGTGGCTGTTCGGATTCGCCCTGTTCTTCGGCCTGGGGTGGCTAGCGGCACGCGTGGACATCAAGCAGCTGCTCTCGGAGTCACGCCAGCTGCCCCGCTCCTATTTCAAGGGGCTCAATTTCCTGCTCAACGAGCAGCCGGACAAGGCGATCGAGGCCTTCATCGAGGTTGTCAAGGTCGATCCCGAAACGGTCGAGCTGCACTTCGCGCTCGGGAGCCTCTTCAGGCGCCGAGGCGAGACCGAACGAGCGATCCGCATGCACAAGAACCTGCTCGAGCGCCCGGATCTCGCCGAGGAGCAGCGGCTGCACGCGATGGTCGAGTTGGGTGAGGACTACCTCAAGGCGGGCCTGCTCGACCGTGCCGAGGAGATGTTTGCGAAGCTCAAGAGCTCGCCACATCGCGCGGTGGCGATGAAGTTCCTGCTAGAGATCTATCAGCAGGAGAAGGACTGGATGAAGGCGGTGGAGGTCGCGCGCGAGCTGGAGAAGGACTCGGGGCAGTCGGCGCAGAAAGAGATCGCGAACTACTATTGCGAGCTGGCCGTGTCGGAGGCGACGCACTCGCGCCCCGACGGTGCGAAGCGCCATCTTGAGTCGGCCCTGGCGGCGCATCGCAAGTGCGTCCGCGCCAACATCATCCTCGGCGACGTCCTCGCCGCCTCGGGCGACCACGAAGGGGCGATCGAGGTGTGGAAGCACATCGAGCAGCAGAACCCGGCCTACCTTGCCCTGGTCGCCCAGCGCCTGCTCGACAGCCACCGGGTGCTCGGCCGCACCGCGGAGGGCCTGACGCTCCTGCGCGGCTACCTCTCGAGCTTCCCCTCGCTCGACCTGCTCGACGTCGCCTTCCAGTCGACCCTCGATTCCCAGGGCGCGGACGCAGCCTACAAGCTCGTGAAGGACGAGCTGCGTCGCAGCCAGACGCTGCTCGGGCTGGACAAGATGCTCGAGGCGCAGGTCCTGGTCACGCCGACCGAGGGCCGCCAGGACCTGGAGCTCGTGCGCAATCTCGTGCACAGTTATACGCGCCGCCTGGCCCGGTATCGATGCGAGAATTGCGGCTTCAAGGCCCGGCAGTTCTACTGGCACTGCCCGGCCTGCGGCGGATGGGAGACCTATCCGCCGAAGCGGAGCGAGGAGTTCGATCAGGCCCCATGAACGGAGAGACGACTTGAAGATAACGATGGTGGGAACGGGTTACGTGGGCCTGGTGACGGGCGCGTGCTTTGCGGAGGTGGGAAACGACGTGCTGTGCCTGGACCTGGACCGGGAGAAGATCCGCACGCTCGAATCGGGCGGGATCCCGATCTACGAACCCGGGCTCGCCGAGGTCGTGAAGCGCAACGTCGCTGCGGGGCGCCTGCATTTCACGACCGACGTCGAACGCGCGGTGGCCTTCGGGACGGTACAGTGCATCGCGGTGGGAACTCCTCCCGGCGAGGACGGCTCCGCCGATCTGCAGCACGTGGTTGCCGCGGCGCGCAACATCGGCCGCTACATGACCGAGCACCGCATCGTCGTCGACAAGTCGACGGTTCCGGTCGGCACGGCCGACAAGGTGCGCGCGGCGATCTCCGACGAACTCGCCAAGCGCCGCGTCGGCGTGCCCTTCGCCGTGGTGTCGAACCCGGAGTTCCTGAAGGAGGGTGCGGCGGTGGAGGATTTCATGCGCCCCGACCGGATCGTGCTCGGGGCCGACGACCCGCGCGCGACGCAGGTGATGCGCGCGCTGTACGCCCCCTTCCAGCGCAACCACGAGCGGCTGCTCGTGATGGACGTGCGCTCGGCCGAGCTCACCAAGTACGCGGCGAACGCGATGCTCGCAACGCGCATTTCCTTCATGAACGAGCTCGCGAACCTCGCCGAGCGGGTCGGCGCCGACATCGAGGAGGTGCGGAGGGGGATCGGGTCGGACCCGCGCATCGGCTATCAGTTCCTCTACGCGGGCATAGGCTACGGGGGCTCGTGCTTCCCCAAGGACGTGAAGGCCCTGATCCGCACTGCGAAGGAGGCCGGCGCGGAACTGCCCGTGCTGGACGCGGTGGAGCGGGTGAACGCCGAGCAGAAGCACGTGATCGCGAGAAAAATCCTGAAGCGCTTCGGCAAGCTCTCCGGCCGCCGCATCGCCGTCTGGGGCCTGGCGTTCAAGCCCAACACCGACGACATGCGCGAGGCGCCGAGCCGGGTCCTGATCGAGGAGCTGCTCGCGGGAGGAGCGACCGTCGCCGCCTACGATCCCGTGGCGATGCCGGCGGCGAAGAAGGAGTTCGCAGGCCTCAAGGGCGTTTCCTACGCGGAGTCGCCCCTGGGCGCGCTCGAGGGCGCGGACGCGCTCGCCGTGGTGACCGAGTGGAAGGAGTTCCGCAGTCCCGACTTCGAGGCGATCCGCTCGCGGCTGAAGACGCCGGCGATCTTCGACGGACGCAATCTCTACGATCCCGGGGAGATGAAGCGCGCGGGGCTGGAGTACCATCCGGTGGGAAGGGCGGCGGCGGGGTAGGGCGGGTGAAGGCGGACAATCCCATTTTCTCGGAGCTGGACAAAGCGAAGATCCTCGTGGTCGGGGACGTCATGCTCGACCGCTACTGGTACGGCGAAGTCAACCGCATCTCGCCCGAGGCGCCGGTCCCGATCGTCAAGATCGACACCGGCCGCAGCAAGGAAACCCCCGGCGGAGCGGCGAACGTCGCGATGAACGCGGCGGCGCTCGGAGCGAACGTGGCGCTGCTCTCGGTCGTCGGCGACGACGAGCCGGGCCGCAGGCTCGCCGAGCTTCTCGACAAGGCGGGCGTCAACGCCTATTTGCACCGGGATGCTGAAATATCCACCACGGTGAAGCTGCGGGTCATCGGCGCGCACCAGCAGATGCTGCGCGTCGACTTCGAGACCGCGCCCAGCCACGAGGTGCTTCTCGACAAGCTCGCCGACTTCGGGCACATGATCGCCGACCGCAACGTCATCATCCTCTCCGACTACGGCAAGGGAGGGCTCGCCCACATCGCGTCGATGATCGAGGTGGCGCGCGCCAGGGGCAAAACCGTGCTCGTCGACCCCAAGGGCGACGACTACTCGCGCTATCGCGGCGCCACCGTCGTGACGCCCAACCGCTCCGAGCTGCAGGCCGTAGTGGGACGCTGGAAGAGCGAGGACGAGCTGACCGCCAAGGCGCAGGCGCTGCGCGAGAAGCTCGGGTTGGCGGCGCTGCTCGTCACGAGGAGCGAGGAAGGAATGACGCTGTTCGAAAGGGACCGGCGCAGCCACGAGCCGGCGCGGGCGCGCGAGGTGTTCGACGTGAGCGGCGCGGGCGACACCGTGATCGCAACGCTGGGCGTGATGCTGGGCGCCGGAATGCCCCTTCGCGACGCGATGAGCGTGGCCAACCAGGCGGGCGGAATCGTGGTCGGCAAGCTCGGAACGGCGGTCGTGCAGCCGGAGGAGCTGCGCGGCGCGCTCGCCGCGGCGTAGGGGGGACATGTACATCGTCGTGACAGGCGCTGCGGGCTTCGTCGGATCGAACCTGGTCCGCGCGCTCAACGCGCGCGGCGAGACTCGCATTCTCGCCGTGGACCACCTCCAGCGCGGCGACAAGTTCCGCAACCTCGCGGCGTGCGAGATCGCCGACTACCTCGACAAGGAGGAGTTCCGGCGGCGCGTCGAGGAGGGCGGGTTCTCCGGCTCGGTCGACGCGGTCTTCCACCAGGGGGCGTGCTCGGACACGATGGAAAGCGACGGCCGGTACATGATGGAGAACAACTACAGCTACTCGCTCGTGCTGCTCGATTTCTGCATGGAGAACGAGGTGCCCTTCATCTATGCCTCGTCGGCGGCGGTCTACGGGGCGAGCAGCACCTTCCGCGAGGAGCGCAGGTTCGAGGCGCCGCTGAACGTGTATGGCTACTCCAAGTTCCTGTTCGACCAGGTGGTGCGCAGGCGGCTCGCCGAGGCGAACTCGCAGGTTGCCGGGTTCCGCTACTTCAACGTGTACGGACCGAACGAATGGCACAAGGGGCGGATGGCCTCCGTCGCGTGGCATTTCTTCAACCAGTACCAGGCTGAGCGGCGCGTGCGGCCGTTCGCGGGATCAGGCGGCTATGCCGACGGCGAGCAGCGCCGCGATTTCGTCTCGGTCGAGGACGTATCCCGCGTCAACCTGCACTTCATCGACCATCCCGAGATATCGGGCGTCTTCAACGTCGGTACGGGGCGGGCGCAGAGCTTCAACGACGTGGCGCTCGCGACGATCAACGCGTGCCGCGCGGCGAAGGGCGAGCAGCCGGTCGGTTTGCAGGAGGCGCAGAAGCAGCGCCTGATCGATTACGCGCCGTTTCCCGACGCGCTCAAGGGCAAGTACCAGAGCTTCACTCAGGCGGATATCGGCGCACTGCGCCGAGCGGGCTACTCGACGCCTTTTCTGACGGTCGAGGACGGCGTCGGCCACTACGTCAGGCAGCTGATCGAGGAAGGAAAGGGGATATCATAGGCGCATGGACAGAAACCCCCAGCTCACCTACAAGACTATAGAGGACACGGTCGGCGAGACGCCGCTGGTGAGGCTGAGGCACCTGCCGGGCAGGACGCTCAACATCGTCCTGCTCAAGCTCGAGGGAAATAACCCGGCCGGCTCCGTGAAGGACCGTCCCGCGATGTCGATGATCGTGCGCGCCGAGAAGCGCGGGACGATCAAGCCCGGCGACGCGCTGATCGAGGCGACCAGCGGCAACACCGGCATCGCGCTGGCGATGGCCGCGGCGATCCGGGGCTACCGGATGATCCTGATCATGCCAGAGCATCTTTCCGCAGAGCGGCGCCAGACGATGCGTGCCTTCGGCGCGGAGATCATCCTCACTCCCAAGTCCGGAGGCATGGAGGCTGCGCGCGATCTCGCCGAGAAGATGGAGCGCGAAGGCAAGGGGCGCATCCTCGACCAGTTCGCCAATCCGGACAATCCCCTGTCTCACTACGAGGGAACGGCGCCCGAGATCTGGCGCGACACCCGGGGCACGCTCACGCACTTTGTCAGCAGCATGGGCACCACAGGCACGATCATGGGCTGCTCGCGCTACTTCAAGGAGAAGAACCCCAAGGTGCAGATCGTCGGCTGCCAGCCCGAGGAGGGCTCGCAGATCCCCGGCATCCGCAAATGGCCCGAGGCCTATCTGCCCAAAGTCTACGACAAGGCGCGCGTGGACCGGCTCGAGTACGTGAGCCAGGCCGAAGCCGAGGAGACGGCCCGCCGGATGGCGCGCGAGGAAGGCATCTTCGCCGGCATCTCCTCGGGCGGCGCGCTGGCGGTTGCGCTGCGCGTGTCGCGCGAGGTCGAGAACGCAACCATCGTCTCGATCGTCTGCGACCGCGGCGACCGGTATCTCTCCACGGGCGTCTTTCCGGACTGAAAATCGCGGCGCAAGCCGCCCCGAATGACGCCCATCCTCGCATTCGACATCGAGACGGTGCCGGACATCGCCGGCCTGCGCCTGCTCAATAGCATCGAGGCGGGCGTTCCCGACCGGGACGTCGCCGAGTTCGCGTTCCGCGAGCGCCGCGCGAGAACGGGCCACGACTTCCTTCCGCTGCACCAGCACCGCGTCGTGGCGATCGCCTGCGCGCTGCGCGACGAGGAGTCGTTCCGGTGCTGGGCGCTGGGCAATTCCGACGCGGACGAGGCCGAGCTCATCGGCCGGTTCTTCGAGGGCATCGAGAAGTTCACGCCGCAGCTCGTCTCGTGGAACGGCAGCGGGTTCGATCTTCCCGTTCTGCACTACCGCAGCCTGGTTCACGGAGTGAGCGCCCCGCGCTATTGGGAAATGGGCGACGAGGACAAGGATTTCAGGTACAACAACTATCTGAACCGGTTCCACATGCGCCACGTCGACCTGATGGACGTGCTCTCGCTCTACCAGAACCGCGGACAGGCGCCGCTCGACGACGTGGCTCGGCTGCTCGGCTTTCCAGGAAAGCTCGGCCTGGACGGCTCCAAGGTATGGGAAGCGTACCAGTCCGGAGGGATCGAAAGCATCCGCAACTACTGCGCGACCGACGTGGCGAACACCTATCTGGCGTTCCAGCGCTTCCAGCTGATCCGCGGCCTGTGCGACGAGAAGCAATACCGGAAAGAGCTCCAGTTGGTGCGGGAAACCCTCGCCAAATCGCCGGAAACACACTGGCGCGAGTTCATCGCCCGCTGGCGGTGATGCCTCGCGCGCTCATCGAGTCCCTCGACCGGGAAGGGCGCGGCGTCGCGCACGTGGAAGGGAAGACGGTCTTCATCGACGGCGCGGTCACCGGCGAGGAGGTCGAGTACGCCTCGTACCGCAAGAAGCCGGCGTGGGAGGCGGCGCAGGTCCTGCGCACGCTGAAGCAAGGCCCATCGCGAGCCGCTCCGCGTTGCGCCTTCTTCGGCACCTGCGGAGGCTGCTCGATGCAGCACGTCGACGTGTCCACGCAGGTCGCCGCGAAGCAGAGGGTGCTCGAGGATGCGCTGTGGCACATCGGCCGCGTCCGGCCGGAGGCGATGCTGCGGCCGCTTCACGGGCTCCCTTGGGGTTATCGCCACCGGGCGCGCCTGTCGGCGCGGTGGGTGGAGAAGAAGGGCGGGTCGCTGGTGGGCTTTCGCGAGCGCAAGTCGACCTACGTCACCGACATGACGAGCTGCGAGGTCCTTCCGCTTGGGGTATCCGCGCTCATCCGGCCACTCCGCGCGCTGATCGACGTCCTGGACATCAAGACGCGGATCCCGCAGATCGAGGTCGCGGTGGGAGACGAGCTCACGGTGCTGGTGCTGCGGGTGCTCGATGCGGTCGGCCCGGCGGATGCCGAGCGGCTCAGGCGCTTCGCCGACGAGCACTCCGTGCAGCTGTGGCTGCAGCCGGAAGGGCCCGATTCCGCCCGTCCGTTCTGGCCGCCGCAGGCGCCCGAGCTGCGCTACGCGCTTCCCCAGTACGGGGTGCACATCGCCTTCGGGCCGACCGACTTCACGCAGGTCAACCACGCGGTGAACCGGCTCCTGGTGAGCCGGGCGCTCGCGCTGCTCGACCCGCGGCCCGGCGAGCGCATCACCGATTTCTTCTGCGGCCTGGGCAACTTCACGCTGCCGATCGCGACGAGCGGCGCGCAGGTGCTCGGCGTCGAGGGCAGCGCGGGGCTCCTCGCGCGGGCGCAGGCGAATGCGCAGGCGAACAGCCTCGCGGAGCGCTGCCGCTTCGCATTGGTGAATCTCTTCCAGGCCGAGGAATGCGCGCGCCTCCCCGCCTGCGACAAGGCACTGCTCGACCCGCCGCGCGAGGGCGCGATCGAGCTGGTGAGGTCCTTCGAGGCGAAGCCGCCCTTGCGCATCGTCTACGTCGCCTGCGACCCGGCGACGCTGGCGCGCGACTCGGGCGTCCTCGCGAACGCGCTCGGCTACCGGCTCGCGGCGGCGGGCGTGGTCAACATGTTTCCCCACACCTCGCACGTGGAGTCCATTGCCTTGTTCGAGCGGCAATAAAAAAGGGCGCCGATGCGCCCCCTTTTTTCAAGATCCAGCGAGACTAGTCGCGGCTGCCGCCGAACACACCGAGAAGCTGCAGCAGGCTGGTGAACAGGTTGTAGGCCGCCACGTAGAGCGAGAGCGTCGCCGAGATGTAGTTGGTCTCGCCGCCGCGCACGATCGCGTTTACCTGCCACAGGATGAGCAGCGAGGAGAACAGCACGAAGGCGGTGACGATCACGAGCTGCGCGACCATGTTCATGAAGAACACGTTCGCGAGAACCGCGAGCATCAGCACGATCGCGCCCACCGTCAGGAAGTTGCCCAGCCCCGAGAGGTTGCGCTTGGTGGTGGTGGCGACACCTGCCATGACGAAGAACACTGCCGCCGTCCCGCCAGCGGCCATCATGACGAGCTGCACGCCGTTGCCGAATCCGAGCACGCGCTGGAGCAGCGGCCCGAGCAGCAGGCCCATGAACAGCGTGAAGCCGAGCAGCAGGCCCACGCCGAGCGAGCTGTTCTTGTTGCGCTCGATCGCGAAGATCCAGCCGTAGAAGATCGTGAGGATCGCGAAGAAGGACAGGATCGGGCTCGACCGCATGAAGCCCAAGTCGATGTTCGTGCCGACCGCGGCGCCGATGATTGTCGGCACCAGCGACAGCGCGAGCAGCCAGTACGTGTTGCGAAGAACGCGGTGCTGCTGCACCGCATAGTCTTGCGAGGGGACCGCGTTGCCGGTCCGGATCGGTTGCAGCTCGGGTTGCATATCGTGTTTCCTCCGGGAAACGTGTATTTGTACATCTTTGACCCGGTCGGATCAGCCGGGTTTCATCGGCGCCCAGTATAGCCACAGCATGCCGAGGGCGCCATCGCAAACCGGAATATGAGGGAGCGGGTGCTACAATTCAAGCGCCGACAAGCACTTAGCGCAATCGGAGAGTTGGCAGAGCGGTTGATTGCACTGGTCTTGAAAACCAGCAAGCGCGCAAGCGCTTCGGGGGTTCGAATCCCTCACTCTCCGCCACGCATTGCGGTAAGCCAACGACCCTTGCGGGAATCTGAGGGGTTCGAGCGTAGGGTTTGACTCGCTTGTGTCGGGTGAAGTAGATTCGTCGCGCCACGTTCCACGAGCGCCGTCACTATGGCCGGTTCGATTCTGGACAAGGTTGACGTTCACGACGCAGGTGACAAGATCATCCTGGCCAGCGATGACGAGGCAACGCTTGCCTACGTAGTCGAAGAGATGAAGAAGGAGGGCGCGCGCGGGATCCAAAGACCGGTCAAAGTGGGGCACAGATGGATAGCGAGCTTCGAGCACCCGGACGCCGTGAAATGCAAGATAGAGAAGAACGGCTTCGAGATCGTAATCAAAGGACCCACCGAGAGCGGTGTCATAGCACGGTCGCATGGATTCAAGGAGCGAGGAGCGTTGGTCGTGCGCGGGCCGGAGCTGGAAGACGGCGAATGGAAGCTCTACCTGGATGACGCTGGCAAGCGGACAGGCAATATCATCTCCGGATAGCGCAGTCGGGGTCGGAGGCTTCTATCTGGCCGGCTGCAAAGAAAAAAGGCGGGAACGTTTTCGTTCGCCGCCTAAACCTCCCTACGCTCCCCTAGGCGCAGCTCGCGCTGCGTCTTTTCACCTGCCCGCCGGCCCAGCGAAGACTGTTCGGGCTAGTGTTTGGAGCCCCTGCGTTTGATCCGCGCGGCCTTGCGCAGACTCTGATAGAGATCCGGGTGGTGCTGCTTCATATGGTCGATAACCTCGAAGTCTTCTTTCTTCACCCGGCTTAGGTCGATGCGCTCGACGTGGACCAGCCGCAACAGCTGGCGCACGGGCTTGGGCATCGTCCGGCCACTCTCGTAGCGCGAGCCGCCGCTTTGCGTGACGCCGATCATGGTCCAGAATTCCTCCTGGTTCATGCCCAGACGCCGGCGGATTTCCCGCGGGTTGATGAGTTCGACAAGCTTCATTTTGGTTACCCCGATAACCCTCCAAGGACCGTTGCACATGCCAGCAGCATGGAATGTGCCAGGATGGGCCAGCGCGGTGGCCCGGAGCCGGGCCAGGTCTTAACAAGCCTCAAATTTTGCAATAAAATTCAAGGCCTTCTTAGAGCCCGGCATGGCCCTGATCGTCCAAAAATTCGGCGGCACCTCGGTCGGAACGACCGAACGCATTAGAAATGTCGCTGCGCGGGTTGCCAAATATCACACGCAGGGGCACCGGCTCGTTGTCGTGGTGTCGGCAATCAGTGGGGAAACCAACAGACTCCTCGCCCTCGCCAAGGAGATCCAGTCCGAGCCCGACCCGCGGGAGCTCGACGTAGTGCTCGCGACAGGCGAGCAGGTGACGATCGGCCTTGTGTGCATGGCGCTCATGGAGCGCGGCGTCAAGGCGCGCAGCTACACAGGCGGGCAGGTGCGTATCCTCACCGACAGCGCCTATACCAAGGCGCGCATCCTCAAGATCGACGACGAACGCATGCGCGCGGACCTCGCCGCCGGGACCGTGGTAGTGGTTGCGGGCTTCCAAGGCATGGATGCGAAGGGCAACGTCACGACGCTCGGCCGCGGCGGGTCCGATACGACGGCGGTCGCGCTCGCCGCAGCGCTCAACGCGGACGAGTGCCAGATATATACCGACGTCGACGGGGTCTACACGACCGATCCGCGCATCGTTCCCGAGGCGCGGCGCCTCAAGTCGGTGACCTTCGAGGAGATGCTCGAGATGGCCAGCCTCGGCTCGAAGGTATTGCAGATCCGCTCGGTGGAATTTGCGGGCAAGTACAAGGTGCGCTTGCGCGTGCTCTCCAGTTTCCAGGAGGAGGGCGAAGGCACTCTGATCACATTCGAGGACGACGCCAAGATGGAACAAGCCGTTATTTCCGGAATCGCCTTCAACCGGGACGAAGCCAAGATCACCGTCATGGGCGTACCTGACCGGCCGGGGATCGCTTACGCCATACTCGGGCCGATAGGTGACGCCAACATCGACGTGGACATGATCATCCAGAACGCCAGTGTCGACGGCATGACAGACTTTTCCTTCACGGTGCACCGCAATGAGTACCAGAAGGCCCTCGACGTGCTCAACCGGCAAGTGAAAGGGAGCATCAAGGCGACCGACGTCCGCGGCGACCCGAAGATCTGCAAGGTCTCGATGGTCGGCGTGGGCATGCGCACCCACGCGGGCATCGCCAGCCGGATGTTCCGCACCCTCGCGGACGAGGGCATCAACATCCAGATGATCTCGACCTCCGAGATCAAGATCTCGGTGGTGATCGACGAGAAGTATATGGAGCTCGCCGTGCGCGCGCTGCACAAGGCGTTCGAGCTCGATCAGCCAGCCTGAGAAGGCTGTAGAATGCGCTTCACGCGGAGAGATGCCCGAGTGGCCGAAGGGGGCGCCCTGCTAAGGCGTTATACGGCTTAAACCGTATCGTGGGTTCGAATCCCACTCTCTCCGCCAATAATGTGCGAGGACTTCGACGGGCGCCAAAACAAAACCCCGCCGAAGCGGGGTCTTGATTGGGCGACACTGATTATTGCGGCACCAGATACCCGGTCACCGTGCAGCTGAAGATATTCGCTCGGTTGCTTGTGTGCACGTCACTCAGGTTCATGTAGCAAACCACCCCCGTCGCAGTGGGATCGAAATACCAGGTGAAGGATTGTGCCGCGGCAAAAGCGTCCAGGTCGTGCGCCCCGGGCGTGAAGTTGACCGGCCCCAGGAATCTCATGGGGAACCTGTGGCCTCCCGACGCACCGCCGCTCTTCGACTGCTGGAGGTCGAAGCTCAACGCAACCAGGCCAGGGTCTATGTTCGCCAAGGCTGAAACAGCCTGCACGACGAGCTGATTGCCCGCTGGCACGGCGATTGTGCAGGATTCAGAACTTGAAAAGTTGGCGGTGAAGAACCCGTCGCAGTGCCCTTCGAACGGTTTGGCGATTCCCGCATCGCGGACCGGAAGGGGCGTATTGACGACGGTTACCGGGTCGGATTTCGCGGGTTTCTTGTTGTCTGTTCCTGCCTGAGCTGTGGCCAGAGCGAGCAATGCGACCAGCAAGGTAGCGGCAAATCTGAGCGGCATTTTCATTGTTGACTCCTCAGGGTTTGGTTGTGATCTCTCCGACTATCGGGCGACCTCCGTAGATTCACCTGGACCGTCCAGGCCGGGGGCAGCATATCAGGGAAGATCAAACGTCGTCAGGCAGAGAGGCATCGAATGACGGGGTCATAAGAGCCCTTGAAGAGGTCAAGGAGCCGCCGCTGAATGGACTGGGATGGATGGTTGTGCGAGAGACATTCTCTCCGCCAACTGGACGCTCCTGCGTCGGGGCCAGCTAGTGACTGTGGGCGCCCGCGATCGTCGTGCGTGCCACTGCAAGTTGTTTGCGCAGTTCTGGGACTGCGCCAGCGGTCGTGGGATTCGCCGCCAGTTCGGCCAGCGCCAGCCCCACCACGTCCAGGCCCAAGTGCGCCCCCAAACGTGTCAAGACCCGGTTGAGCGCAGTCTGGAACTTGGGATCGGACTCCAGTTCGGTCTCGCCGAGAGCCTGCGCTTTCGCGAGGATGTCAGAGAGCACAGCCACCGCCCGTTGCGCGTTCCCGGGCGAGGCGAGACGCTTGGAACTAGCGAACACAGCAACTTCCGGCAGGCTGGCTGCGAAGCTTTGCAGTGCGGCGGCCTGTCTCGCATTAGGCGGGCGATCCTGGTGCATGACCGCCTGCGCGGCCCCCATGATGGCGAACGGCGCCATCGCGGCATGGGTAAGGACGGGCGCCCCCGAGACTGCGCCCGCGAGGGGCAAGGCGATGAGGGCCAAGCCGCCTAGACCATGCACGAGGTGCAGCACCTTGCCTTCGATCCCAAATACGAGACGGACCACGTCGCGCAGTGGAGCGAAACCGAAGCCAGCGGCCACCACTAAGCTCGCCAGTGAAGCCTCCAGGTGACCCGCAATCTTGAAGTGCTCATAGGCCACGAAGCAGCCTATAGCAATCAGCAGAAACGTACCGTGCAAGAGGATCTTCGCAGCGACCGAGTGCAGCGAAGCACGGCGCGCGGCCGGATTTTGTGGAGCCGGCTCTTCGGAAGGACTCATCGTGTCATGCCATCAGAGAAATATCCCGGGACCTCTATGGAGGGTTCTCTCTTTCCACCCCTCGACTTACCGGCACATCCTGAGCGCGCCACCGGCGAAGAAGCCGTGCGTGAACTGCACAACCCGGCCGAGCTGCTCTGGCCCCCTTCGCCAACAGCGGCACAGCCAAAGCATGTCATAGAGCTAACAGATCTTGGTGAGTTTCGGACAGAAGGCCGCGCATTGGCGGCCTTCTTGTTTTGGGGTCGAGGTTTGATATTACTGGATATTCGGCCGGCCTACAGGGGACGCGGGACAGGGCATAGTTCTTGCTTATGCTAATGTCATGGCGGATCGTTACTTTGAAGCTATGCAGTGCCTCAAGCTTATTGCGCCCCAGCGTTTTGCGGAGGTGCTGGAGATCGCTGATGCTCGCGCAGGGCTGCGATCCTTCCGAGAGGGCAGTGATCCTAGCCTAATGGAAATCGTTTTTTCAGTTCCAGATGAGCAATTTCGCTGGTTCCGATTCGTATTACGAAAAATGGCGGAAAGGCACGAGCATCGCAAGGATGCGCTGCTTAGGGCAACTTGAACTTGTCGCGCTTGCGATGTGTCGGGCATCGATAAGGGCCGCTTCTCTATTCCTCCCCGCTGTCCCCACGAGTGATCGAGCTGATAGACATCTCGCGACGTAAAGCTACAGCCATCTCACAGTCCCTCGCCTTGGTATCGCCGTCCGATACCTAGAAAGCGGCTAGAACAAGCAGCGAGCCACGATGAAAGAGGAGCTCCTGGAGGTCTCCCGCTGTGGCGTGGCGAACGCATCACCCACAAGCTCACTCCCGACGGCACTTTCCCCCGGGGCAACCTGCTGTCGAAGGGAATGGAGCTTCTCAAGGGTAAGTTCTGAATACGCTAACCCGCGCGTGCGTCACCATCGAAGTAGACCTGCTGCCGCGTCAATTTTCCGCAAGCTTTGGGGAGTACAAGGGTTCTAGCTGGGCCTGGATACGGGAGGCTCGATGATCACGGCAGCTACGAGCGTGAGGACTGGGGAACCTGTGTCGTACCAGTCCCGCCTGGTTGGGCGCGCGACGCCGACTTCCGTTTGGACCAAGCCTAGGGCAACCCCGGGTGTGTTCGTTGAGGACACCGAGGAATGCAGGGTACAAACCACGGGCTATGCAGGGTCTGTATCTGGGTACCGCCAAATTCGGGTAGCGAAATAACTGACTAGAAGAGCATTTTCCATAGGGATCTGCCGCGTGCGCACCCCAAGTCTTCTTGCAGCTTTGTTGGTTCTGCTTGGTCCATCAACAATGGCCACGGCTGCCGATGACCGTCAGCACTGGCAGACCGATATGCTGGTCGGAATGACGCAGGACACCAGGACGTGTATGCGTAACAGGGCCCAGAGCCTACTGCGCCGCGGCGAGAACGATAGCGAAGTTCTGCTAGCAAGCATAGAGGCATATTGCGCCCGCGCCCTATACTCCTATATGACTCGCAACCTACAACACCCGGAGGATAAGACCCAGGCCTACATCGAGTCCTTGGCCATTCAGGAACTGAGCCAGGTACAAGGATCCGTCCAGAAGCTCCGGCCCGGCACTAATCCGGTCAAACCGTAACCAGTCTGCACTCGATCCGGTAGCTCCATTGATCGCCCGGTAGGCCTAGCAGCTTAGCCGCCATGGCTGCGATGAAGAACGCAGCGAGGAAGAAGTGCAGCCAGGGGAACTTGGTTGCTATGGTTCTTGCTGGAGGTCATTGAGTTGTCTCGTACCCGTATCTCTACCCATACATTGAAAGCGTTATCAATGGACCCTCTTGCGCCAGCTTGGCGTGACAGTCCGCTATACTTCTGTCACGCAGGCGGGCAGTCAAATTTCGGACTTCGCTGGACTACCTTGGATGGAACTCTAGCGACACTCTCTCCGCCGAATGCACCAATACACCGCCAGGGAAGCGCTCGCGAGGCTCGTAGCCGGGAACCGGCGCTTCGTCCGCGGCAAAGCTCGCTTCCCGGCCGTGCGTAGGGACATCCTGAAGAAACTGGCCAAAGGCCAGCGTCCCTACGCCACCATACTCGGCTGCAGCGACTCTCGCGTCCCGGTGGAGCTGCTGTTTGACGCGGGCTTCGGCGAGCTGTTTGTCGTGCGCGTCGCCGGCAACGTGATCTCGCCCGAAGTGATGGGCTCGCTCCAGTTCGCGGGCGTGGTCCTGCGCACGCCATTGTTCGTCGTGCTCGGCCACGAGGGCTGCGGCGCCGTGCAGGCCGCGCTCGACGCCAAGCTCAATGCGACGCGGCAAAAGCACCGGCACATCGAGGCGCTGCTCGCGAACATCCTGCCGGGGCTGGAGGGCGTCGGGCCGCACACGCTCAGCTCGGCGGTGGAAGCCAACGTGCGCTGGTCCATGCACCAGGTGCTCGAGACCCCCGAAGGCAAAGCGGGTGCCGCGAGGGGCGTGAAGCTCGTCGGGGCGATCTACGAGCTGGAGACCGGGCGCGTGCGCTTCCTGCCCTAGGCGGTGACGATCAGGTGGGCGCTCGCGACGCCGGACACGTTCTCCGAGTCGACCCAGCGGCATTCGATGTCGCCGGAGTCACGCGCGCGCACGAAAAATCGCAGGAACGGGTTCGCGGCGATTCCTGCGCCCATCTCGGCGCGGAACACCTCGACCCCGCCGTAGCGGCACACCAGGGTATGGATCACGTTGCGCGGCGTCCGGCGCCCGAGGGCGTCGTAGCGGAAACCGGTCTCCATGGGATGCTGGATCACGATGCGGACTTCCACGGACTCGCCGCGCCGCGCTTCTCCCGGCACCTGCATCCTTGCCGTCATCTATCCCCCGTCGATGCACGCCAGGTCGTTCACGGTGACATCTACGGCGTCGAACCAGAAGCTACCGTCGGCGAGCTGCGCGATCGCCGTCACCCGCTGCGACCCGTTCAGGCGCAGGCGCGACTCGACCTCGGCGCGGCCGCTCCCGGGTCCGAGGAAGAACGTCGCCACGCGCGGGACGGGGTTCCTGTCTGCGACGAGATCGATCGCGCGCACGTGATCGGCCTCGGTCATCGGGCTGTCGACGCGCACGACCATCCTCACCGAGTGCCCGTTCTCCGCGACCTTGGGAAGCTCGAGCTGCACGCGGCCGCGGCGCATCGTCGCCCCGTTCAGGATCGAGCGCAGCGCGCCCTCGGGCGTGTTGATGGTGCGCGCGTCGATCCCCGGCGCCGGATTGAGGTTCGGCTGGGCGCGCGCCCGCGGCGCGAAGGCGACCAGAGCGAAGAGGGCGGCGAGGACACGCCGCCGCCCCCCGGAGTGCGGCGGCGATGCGCTCAGGCGAGGATCGGCAGCTTGCGTATGCGCTTGCCCGTCGCCGCGAAGATCGCGTTCGCCACCGCGGGTGCGACCGCCGGCGTCCCGGGCTCCCCGATCCCGCCGGGGGCTTCCTTGCTCGGCACGATGTAGACCTCGACCTTCGGCATCTGATTCATCCGCAGCATGCGGTAGTCGTGGAAGTTCGACTGCTGCACCTGTCCGTCCTTGAACGTGATCTTCCCGTAGAGCGCGGCGGTGAGGCCGTAGACGATCGCGCTCTCGATCTGCCGCTTGACGATGTCCGGGTTCACGGTCATGCCGCAGTCGACCGCCGCCACGACGCGGTGCACCTTCGGCGTTCCGTCTGGCGCGACGGACACCTCGGCGACTTCGGCGCACCAGCTGCCGAAGGAGAACACCACCGCGATGCCGCGGTGCACGCCCGCTGGCAGGGGCTGGCCCCAGCCGGCCTTCTCCGCGGCGAGCTCGAGGGCGCCCTTGTAGCGCGGCTGCTTGGACAGGAGCGAGCGCCGGAACTCGAACGGATC